>Ga0208596_1000491_pt1 | contig 12219 bp, 10 predicted proteins | sample LakMenEpi12Jul11_FD_150686 | JGI IMG/M metagenome (GOLD analysis project Ga0208596, IMG submission 150686) | Freshwater microbial communities from Lake Mendota, WI - 12JUL2011 deep hole epilimnion (SPAdes) | ecosystem: Environmental > Aquatic > Freshwater > Lake > Epilimnion/Euphotic zone ...
GCTCCTTCCGCGAAGCGCAACGCAGCGAGGTAACGCCCAGCAGCATCGCCATAGGCAGCTTCTTCAATGTGGGTCTCCACGGTGTTGCCGTCACGGGACGGCGATAGCGGGATGCGGAACATGAGTGCATCCCGGGTCAATTGCTCAGGGGTGTCGATATGCCGAGGGTGCGTCACGGCAAGACGGGGCTGATCGCCCGCATCGGCCAGCACTTTCTTGAAATCCACGTCACGCGCGCGATACTGCGGCGTGCTCGCGTTCGCGATGTTGCCGGCGATGATCTCCAATCGGCGCGCTTGTACAGCGGCTGCCGTCGGAAACACTCCCAGTGCTTTGTCGATGATGGACATCGTCGTCTTGCGCTCCAAACTGTCGGAAATCCACTTTGCCGGTAACCCCGAAGCAAGAGATGTGCCAACGCGGCGCAAGCCGATGCGAGAGACGGGTGTGATCGAGGTGGATGCCACCATCACGCACTACGCGATCGGCCCTTATAGATAGAACCGGCGCTGCTGCTTTGATGTCGCGCGATGCGGCTCTTCACACGCAGCCTGGGCGATCGCCTGTCTGAGCGGGTGTACCTCGTGATGACCGGCAAGGTCCCGTATCGGAGACCCGGCCAACCGGCAAAGCTTTGCCGCCTGTGAGCGCCGGCATGGCCGGTCGGTCCCCTGGCATTCCCGGGCCCTCAACGCCCTCTATAAGGATGGCGGCAGGGATCGTCCTGGATCGATCACGCTCGCTGTGCCTGAAACACTGCGGAATACAGGGAATTCCGGCTGCGCGTCGCACGGACGCCGCGTGCGTACAGCACTCCCTGACACTTCAGTCGGACCGCGTTGGCCCGGACCTTGCTTGATCCCGATCTGGCAATGGACTTCAGGTGTCGCGATCCGGTGGCACGCAATCTGCATGTCCCTTGTCGACGGAATTTGAACCGACGAACTTTCGACGGAGATTTTCATGGCTCTTACCATCAATACGAACATCGCTTCCATCCAGTCGGAGCGCGCCTTGGCGGCGAACCGCGGCAACATGGAGACTGCGATGCAGCGGCTGTCCTCGGGCAAGCGCATCAACTCTGCCTTGGACGACGCCTCAGGTCTTGCGGTCGCCAACCGGATGCGCAACCAGATCGAAGGCCTCAACATGGCGATCCGGAACGCCAATGACGGCATCTCGCTCGCTCAGACGGCCGAAGGCTCGATGGAAGAGCTGCAGAATGTGCTCCTGCGCATGCGCGAGCTCGCGATCCAGGCCTCGAACGGCACCTACACTGACGAAGACCGCAGCTACATCGCCGCGGAGTTCGACGAGTTGATGAAGGAGATGCGGCGGGTGTCCAACCAGGCCGCATGGGATGGCGACGTCAAGCTGATCGCCGAGGGCGCGAAACCGCAGCAGGTGCAGGTCGGCATCGATGCGGCGGACTATATCCAAGTGCCGCTGCAGTCCTTGACGGTCGAGGACCTCAACCTTTCGGACAAGTCTTCCGTGACGAGCAGCGCAGGCGCTGCCGTCGAGACCTTCAAATTCCACAACTTGACTACCACCTCGGAGCCTGCGGTCAAGTTCGTGCCCGCAGGCTGGGACGGCACCGACCCGGCTGAGCTCACGGACGTCGAGTTCATCGACAATCCGCGCCCGAACTTCGAGCTCCGGCTCTGGAACGGCGCGCGTGATTCCGACGGCAATCCGGAAGGGCTGTCCAGTTCGGCCAGTGTTCTCAGCGTGACCGGCGCAGCGTCGGTCAAGGACCTGATCTCGCAACTGAAGGCGCACCCCAACTACGACAGCACCGTCGCCGACATCAAGTTCGCGAACGGAGAGCTGCAGATCATCTGGAAGATCGCGGGTCAGCCGGATCCCGATTCATCGCTCACGGTCACCAATCCGGTCGATCAGAGCAACCCCATCGCCATCGCGGCGGGCGACAATTCCGTCGACTACGGCGCGGATCTGGTGAACGGCGTCGCGGGCGATCTCACCAACTATCCTGATCACTACAAGCAGGAATTCGACCTCAGCAACCTCGTATTCCATCGTGATACGGTGCCGAAGTCGGCGGGTAATTTCTTCGCCATCCAGATCGGCAGCCGCACGCTGACGGCGGACAACGCCACCAGCGCAGCGGATCTCGCCGCCAAGCTCAAGAAAGACTCGGACTACGCTTTCGTCCGTGACCAGGTCGGCCTCGGATCGAGCCGCCTCGAGCTCTTCGAGGTCATCGACGTCCCGGCTGGATACGCCAATGTCAGCGGCAATCCCATCACCCAGGTGGCGGCGAATGCGGCCACCGACGACCTCTACACGAGTGCGGACGGCAAGACGTACCTGGTCAACAAGGCTGCGCCTGCGACCGACACCTACGCCGGCAACGTCAGCGGCAACTCGATGTCCCAGGCCCGCGATGCCGCAGCTGTGGGAGAGATCTTCTCGACCGATGGCGGCACCACTTTCAAGATCCGCGGTTCCGGGCTTGCAGCGACAGATACCGCAATCACCGCACCTGTCGCGGGCGATACGGCTTTGCTCGCAGACGCTCAGGCCTCGGCGCGGGTCCAGAAGCTCAAGATCAACTTCGGCGAGGATTCGACCGAACGCGGGTTCATGTATCAGTCGACGCACAACGTGACGATCTCAGACCCGGAGAGCGCGGTGTCCGCCTTGGACTTCGTCGATGCCGCAGCGAAGGTCGTCAACGAATCCCGCGCTCGCATGGGCGCGACGATGAGCCGGATCGAGTTCACGATCAACAACCTCATGAACGTGGTGGAGAACACCGAGGAAGCGAAATCGCGGGTGCTCGATACCGATTACGCGAAGGAGTCGGCCGAACTCGCCAAGGCGCAAATCCTGGCCCAAGCCGGGACCGCCATGCTGGCGCAGGCCAACCAGTCTCAGCAGTATGTTCTCAACCTGCTGCGACAGGGCTGACCTGATCTCCGGATGAACAGATTCACGACAGCCCTCTTTTGCTTGCTGCCGATCAGCGCCTGGTCCGGCGAACAGGTTTCGCTGGCCGACGCCGCGGAACGCTTCGCGGAACGCAGCGCCTCGTTGCCCGTCGGCAGCGTGAGGGCCGTCGCCATCGATCCACAGATACCGCTCGGCAATTGTCCCTCTGGTTGGCAATGGTCATTTCCTTATGAGGCGCGCACCACCGTGCAGGTCACCTGCACGGCCTCGCCCACCCCGTCCCGAAGACTCGTTGCCGTGCGGTATCTGTTGGATGAGACCGGCCTCGAGGCCCGACAGACCGTGTCGACGCCCCCCAGGCGCCACCTCGTGGCGGCCCGGGACATGGCCATCGGCGCGGTGATCTCGGCGGACGACCTGGAGCTGCAGGACCTCCCGGTAAAAGGTCGCGCCTTCTCTTCGACCCTGTCGGACCCGGCTTCGCTGGTGGGTCTGTCCCTGACGCGTTCGGTCCGCAAAGGCGAGAGCCTGGGACGCGCCGATGCGCGCAGTGCGCAGGTGATCAAGCGGAACTCGCCGGTATCGGCCTGGAGCGCCTTTCCGGGTGGTCGGGTGGTCACCCGACTGGTAGCTTTGCAGAACGGCAAAGCCGGCGAATGGATCACCCTGGAGAATCCGCAAAGTGGTAGAAAAATCAAGGGGTTGGTCCAGGACGACGGCACTGTAAAGGTCGGCGGCGGTATGATTTCGGCCGAGGCGGCTCAAGTTGTCGCCGCGGTCGTCGACTAAGCCGTCACTAGGTACAAGGTACGCAATCATGTCCATCGACAAGATCTCCCTGAACGGCGCCCATCCTGGCCGCGCCGTCACCGACAGCAAGATCACCCGGCTCGACCCGCGGGTCGCCAGTCAGAGCACCCAACAGGCGGCCCGACGCGCCGAGGCGGCGGCACTCGACCCCGTGCGCGTGTCGAACATGTCGCGCGAATTGTCGGCGGTCTTGGGCCCCGCGGCCATGGACGATACCTTCGATCAGGACAAGGTCGACAGCATCCGTCGGGAGATCCTCGAGGGGAGGTTCCCCATCGATGAAGACCGGCTGGCGTCCAAGTTCCGGGAACTCGAAAAGGAGATCCGCGGCTTCGGGGACTGACCCGACGCGGCCTCGAGACATGCACCCCGCTACGCCGACGCCGAGCCTCGACAGTCTCGAGGCGCTGTGTTCAAAGATCTGCCAGACTTTGGACCGTGAGCATGCGGTGTTGCGCGGATCGAACGGCCTCATCGGTCGTGGTGTCAACGAGCTTGAGGAGATCCACTCGGAGAAGTCCGAGCAGCTCGCACGCCTTGAAGGTCTCTCCAGGACTGCAGAGACCACCGACGAGAAACGGGAGCACCCGGGCCGCGCGCAAGGCGTCAGGGAACACATCGAGCGGTGCAAGCAGCTGCAGTACCGCAACCATCAAGTGTTCAGTCGTATCGTCGCTGCGCAACATCGGATCATCTCCGCGTTGCGTTCCAACGATGACGATATCAGCCTGTACGATCGCGCCGGCAGAAGCCGTGATTTCGGCATGACCCGGCTGGGCGATCGCGCCTGAGCCGTCAGAGCTCTCCATCCGAAGACGGGCGCCGCTCCGGTTCCCTGCCCTCCATCCAATAGACCCACGACAGCACCACCGCGACCGCGCGATACACATCGGGCGGGATGCTGGAATCGACGGGCAGTTCAGCGAGCCTGGCGGCAAGCAAAGGATCGCGCATCACGGGCACACCCTGGCGCCGCGCTTCTTCGACGATCTCTTGGGCCATGAGCTCGCGCCCGGTCGCCACGATCAGCGGCACCGGATTCTCTCCGTACTCGAGCGCGATCGCGCGATGTGTCCGATCCGGCATCATCGTCCTTGCACCTCAGACGCGGATGGACTGCAGCCGACCAGGATCCGTCGGCGGCTTCGAGTGGAGATGCGGTTCGATCACCGCCCAACGTGCGAGCTCGAGCTGCGCATCCTGCAGGCGTCGAGAGAGTTCCTGGCGCGAATCCTCCCAACGCGCGCCCTGATCGGCCGTGTCGGTGAGCACGGTCACGCCAATCCCTGTTTTCCCGACCTGTTCGATGCGGATGTCGATCTCACCGAACGGCAAGCGTATGCCCACAAGGCGCGTCCGCCACGGTCGATCGTGGTCGTCGCGACGCCCGTCACCGCCCCGGTAGTCCGGCAGGTCGCCGGCGGGATCTTGTTGGAGCGTGATCCACCATCCGCCCAGGCCGTCTGGTGAGGTCATCACGAAAGAGACCACGGTGCCGCCGCTGCGATGGGCGGCGGTGGCTGCGCTCTGCAGACCGACGAGGTCGTCGAGTGCGGCCCATGCATCGTCCACTGCAGGCCCTTCACGCCGAGCATCGATGACCTCAAGCAGACGACGCTTGAGGTCGGAGGTGGATATCGGCCGGCGCTCACGGAGCTGGGACTCGAAGAAGAGTCCGGAATTCGACAGTGTGGAGGCGAGCGAATGCATCCAGCCGGACGGACTCAAGGGCGCGGGCTCCGCAAGGCCTGCGGGCACTGCGGTAGCAATCGCAGGCCTCGCAGCAGAGAGCGTGCCCAGCAACCACCCTGACAACGCGCTCGGCAGCTGCAACCGTGACGACAAGGCCTGGGTCGGGCTGCCCCCCATGCGCGACACCGCAGCGATGGCTGTGGATGTGGGCATCTCGGGGAGGTTGGGGACTTCCTCGACGGCCGCACCCTCGGCCTCGAACACCCGACCGGCAGGCGACGGGGCGCCACCGATGCGGGCCACGGTCGTCCCAGCCAGCGGCAACAGCGGGATCAAGGTCAACGCCCCGCTCATGTCACGCGAGACCTGTAACGATAGCCGCGAGTATTCAGAAACGCCGGGGATCGGTCGACTTGAGAAGAATTGGTCGCCGACCTTGAGCATCATCTCATCGCCCTGGAACCGTACGGTGGCGCTGAGCACTGACCCCACTTCCCAGCGCGCACTGGTGCCCACCGAAACTGGCACGGCGATGGCGCGGTCGGCCCGAGCGAGCAGTTCGGGCTCGCGCGGCAGCGACAGGGGCGGTGGTAGACCTACGGGGCTGAGCATGGCTTCAGGAAGTCGTCGCAGGGAGCGTCGGCTTGAGCGACGGGTCTTGAGAAACAGGTGGAGTATAGTGAGATGGACGACAAGGTAACGAATCTTGACATGAAGCATCCTGCGCGCTCCATCCTCACCGGCTGTCGCCGGGTCGCCTTGATCACGGGGGCACTGCTTTTTTCGTCTCTGCCCGCCGGATCCTGGGCGACAGACTCCAGCGAGAAAGCCCGACGCCCGACCCCACCGCCGCGCGTGAACACGCAATCGATCCCGGAGCTGATCTGCACCGGCGATCGCACCGTGACGATCGCCAACACGACGCTCGCGGTGAGCGAGGTGGCGGCCCCGCTGCGCCTGCGCTTGCGGGGCAACCTCCTTTACCTCGGCGCTGACTCCACCGACGAGAAGTTCTTCGGCCTGATCAACCGCTCGGATCGACGTCGGTGGATCTCCGGCACTTCGACCTTGATGCTCGATGAGGCGCTTGGAGCCGGCGCTTGGGCGCGCGTGGATCTGGACTCGACGAAGATCAGCCCCCTGCGCTGCGAACCCGTGGTCCGGAAGTCGCCATGATGACGCGTCTCGGCCGTGGCCTATCGATGACGTGGGTGGCGGCAGCACTCGTCGGCTGCGGTGGCGGTGGTGGTGGCGACACTCCCTCGACCCCGCTCTCACCCGTCCTCTCCGGCACGCTCGTCGATCTCGGCACATCCGGGCTCGCCTACAGCACGCCCACTCTTTCAGGCAACACCGGCGCCTCGGGCAGCTACACCTACCGCTGCGGCATCGCCTGCGAGACGATCACCTTCAAGATCGGCGGCATCACGCTCGGCACCGCGACCGGCGCCGCATCGCTCTCCATGCGAGAGTTCGAAGGCGGTATGGAAGGCGGCGTGCTTTCGGACACCACCCTCCGCCGTGTCCAGTTGCTCATGGCGCTCGATGCGGACGCCGATGTCAGCAACGGCGTCGCGATCCCGTCTGGACTGGCCACATCGCTGTCCAGCCGATCGCTGGATTTCGCTGCCTCGTCTTTCGATGCAGACCTCGCCTCGCTCATCGATTTCCTGCGCAGTGACAACCGCCTCTCCACGAGCTATCGAGGGAATCTCCAGATCCCCACGAAAATGACGGCACGCGCCATCGCCGAGCAGACGGAGGCGACCGCTCGCGGTGTGTTCGTCGAATCGCCGAGCTCCGCCGCCGTTGCGGTGGACGAAGTACGGAAATATGTCCTGCGTTTTCCCGATTCGATGCTCACGCCTTACACTGGTCCGTCGACCCTGCTCAGCACCGTCTTTCCCCGTGGTCTGCGTCCGTCGGTCGGCGCCGGGCTGTCGGTGTCGACAGGCGGCTCGACAGGCACCGTACAACTACGCACGGTGACGACGCGCGGTGTCGCCGTACCGGCGCCCCGATATGTCGATGGCGCGACGATCCGCAATGCCGACGTCTTGGTCGCTCAAGGGACCAACGGCACACCTGCGATCGGCACCCTCACGCTGACCGCCAACGCCGCAGATATGGTCTCACTGACCTCTCTGAAGGCCGCGGATGGAACCGGATACTCCGGCCGACCGACACCGACCGATTCGTCCGGCAGTGACGGCGCACGTAATCTCGATGAGGCGCTGCAACCACGGTCACCAGAGTTCGATCAACGCGGACTCGACCCCGCCGGAGTCACCGACGGCGATGCCGGCAGCCTCTGGATCTGTGATCGTCGCGGTCCGTTCCTCATCCAGGTCGATGCACAGGGCCGCTCGTTGCAACGCCTGGGTCCTACCGGTAATGCCGGCGCGCTGCCGGAAGTCAGCCGCCGATTGCCTGCGATCACAGAAGCCCGCCAACCGGGACTGGGCTGCGGCGGTGTGGCACTACGCCCGTCGAGCGGCGAGGTGATCTTCGCGCTCGGTGCGGCGCTCAATATCAATGGCCGTACCGCGAACTCGGCGCGCCTGCTCCGGATCGTCGGCCTGAACCCGCGCACCAATGTCGTCCGACAGTTCGGCATGGCGATCCGCAGCAATGAATTCGGTCTTCGCGTGCTCGATCTCGAGACGCTCAGCGAAGATCGCATGCTGGCGCTGGTCCGCTATCGCGACGGCAGCGCGATCGGTGAACAGCGTTGGGAGATCCGTACGATCGACCTGTCGGTGGCCACCGAGTTGTCATCGAGGTCGCTCACCAACGGCCCGAACTCCGGGCTCGCCCTCGAATTCGGCAGTGCAGCGGAGATCACGGCGAGCGGTGTAGCGCTCGCTTCATCCAGTACCCTCGTCGAACTGGGTGCGTTGGGTTGGATCGCCGAAACCGTCGAAGGACTCGCGAGGATCGATCCTCGGACATTGGTGGTCATCGGCCAGTCGAACGGTGGCGTGACCAGTCGGGTGCGCAACGGAGACGCTGCGCTTTCCGTCGCCGAGCATCAAGTCGACCGTAACGGCCTCATTTCGCCGCGTGCCGCCGGCAGTTCTTCAGCACCCGTATTCGAGCTGTTGCCGGCGGGCGTCGAAGCACGACAGACCGTGCTCTGGACGCTTCGACTGCGATCACCGCTATCGTGAAGTCTCAGATCTGATGCACTCGGCGCCGCCTCTGCGAAGCGCGGCACACACCCGCTCGGCGTCTTCTTTGCTCTCGAGTCCGATACGCAGACGGAACAACGAGGAGCCTTCGAGCGGCGTGGCATCGATCAGCGGCTGAAGATCGGCGAGCTCCGGGTAGGACGGCTGCAAACGCCCCCAGGAACTGAGTGCAGCCTTGGCGGAGGAGAAGGCGCCAAGTTGCATGTAGTGCATCACGGGCTTTGATACTGCAGGCTCGACCGCGGTCACAGGAACTGTCGCCGGTACCGGCTTCAGGAGCGCAGCACGTCGCCGCGCGGCCAACTCGCTCCAGACGCCTTCAGGATGGACTTCGAGGTAAGCGCCATAGGCGTCTGCCGTCGCCCTGCGACGAGCGACGTTCCAATCACGATCATCGACGAGGGCGTCACGACGGGTACGAGCCAGATCGGCTTGCTTGCTGCCGGGATGTTGCGTGATGAAGTGCTCGTAAGCGTCCGGGGTGTCCGTACGCATGGCCTCTTCCCAAGCACCATCGGCTTTCGAGCACGCGCCCACGGAGAGCAACGCCATCGCTGCGAACAGGACTCGGGGGGTCGCGACGACCGTCCGCGCAGGGTATCCCGTTGTTGAAAGCAGCTTTTTCGTCCCGCCTCGCATGCGGGGAAGTGTATACCCCCCACTACCACCCGCTCAACGAAGGTTGGTGCGAACCTGCACGTCGACGCGACGGTTCGGCAGCAGGCACTCCTGCAGCGCTGCACCCGACAGACCGCGTCCGCTGCAATCCACGACCGGGGTGCCGTCCCCCCGGGCGCTGGTGCTGATTCGCACCGGCTCGACGCCGAGGCGTACGAGTTCGTCGCGGACCGTCGCGACGCGCTTCTCGGACAGCGCCTGGTTATAGGCGGCGTTCCCGGTGCGGTTCAGGCGATCGGCATGGCCGACGAGCTCGACAGACTCGACCACGAGGTTGTCGCGCTTGAGACGCTCGGCCAAGGCCTCGAGCTGCGCTCGGCTCGCGGGACGGATGTCGGCGACACCAGAACGGTTGAAGGCGAACACCACCTCGACGCCGAACCAGTTCGCACGCGCGGCGCCGGTCGATGCCACCGCAGGGACGATCGCAGCACGGGCCGCGGCATCGGCCCGGCAGGACGCCGCCTCGCTCGAGGCCTGAGCGAGCAGATCCTCGGCCTTCTGCACATAAGGCTTGGCGTGGCGCCATTGCTGCTGCGCGTGTTCGTTGCCGGCATGCACCAGCTCGACCTCGGCGCAGGCGGTCTTCTGCGCCGCACACTCGAAACCGACTTCACCGCGCAGTGCACGGGCACGTTCCCAAAGATCAGTACGCAGCATCACCGCCTCGCCCACCAGCGGCGTGTCGGTCGGCAGCGGCGAGGCGCCCTGCTCCATCGCCACGACGAGCTTCTCGCTCTCGGAGAGGGCCGCCTGCGGGAAGGGGCCACGATCGTTTCGGGTGTACTCATGGAAGCTGACATCGAGCCAGCACTGCGCCTTCGAGAGGTGGTAGTCGGCGACGCGGCGGCCGCCGTCGTTCAATCGCTTGATGCGCTCCTGCAGCGCGAGATAGCCGTCGTAGTCGGCCTGGACCACAGGATCGGAGATACGCACCTGCTGCGGTGCGAGCTGTGTGTCCTGCGCGACCGCGCTGAGCGATACGGCGGCGAACGCCATCGCGGCGAAGACGGTCGGGACGGAACGGGAAAGAAAGGTCTTCATCGGTCGAGACTCCGGTTGATCTCGCGGTCCGAGCCCTTGAAGAGGTGCTCGTCGAACTTGAAGCGCAGGCGGAGATAGACGCCTTCGCGGGTGTACTCGTAACCGGCGAGGTCGCGGTCGCCGTCGAAGCCGGTGAAGTTGGCGCCCACCGACAGCCAAAGATTCTGGCGCAGCAAGCGGCCCACTTCGACGCCGAATGCTTTCTGCACGGCGCCGCGCTGGCCGAACTGCGCGGCGGCGAGCACGCCGACATCCCAGTCCTCGGTGAGGTCGTACACCGCGCGGCCCGAGACGAGCTGTGCGCGGAACTCGTCGCGTACGCCGTTCTCGAAGCGGTCCTTCTGCCATTTGCCGGCGATGCGGCCGGTGATCCACCACGGCCGCGACGGGTGCCAGTCGGCATGTGCCGAGGCGATCCACGCGCGGCTCGAGAGATCGCCCAACAGCGCGTTGCTCGAGTCTTCCTCGATCTTGTATTCCACCTTCGCCAACGCGTTGACGCGGTTGGTGTCGGTGTCGCGGTAGGCGAGGCCGAGCTGCGCGCGGTCCTGGAAGACCTCGCCGCCCCGGTCATAGGTGGTCTGCAGCAGGTAGTTGCGCGCGAGCAGCGTCCAGTCACGGTCGAGCTTGCGGGCCACCGTGGCCTGCCACAGCACCGTGTCGAAGCGATCGTCATCCGGGGTGCTGCCGATGTCACCGCTCTGGCGGAACTCGACGCGCGTGCTGGCGCGCCACAGCGCGGCGGAGGTCCAGTCGAGACCGAATGCGGCCGCGTTGCTCTTGGCGGTCTCGCCCGAGATCACGTCGATCTGTTCGTAGCCGGCGGTCACCCGCAATCCCTCGCGCACCTCCCAGGCGTGCTGCAGGCCCGAGGCCAACTGCAGATCGCGGCCCGAGACGGCATCGCGCAGACGGTATTCACTGAAGAGCTGCGTGTCGCGGATGTAGGTGGTCTCGACGCCGAAGGCGAACGCCGAGGCGTCGCGCCCGGTGTCGGTGACGCCAGCCATCTGCACCCAGCCGTCCTGCTGCTCGTAGCGACCATAGAGGCGTGTACGCGGCAGGAACTGCCAATCGGCACCGATCGCGGCGCGACGACGATCATGACCGTTGATGTCGGTTTCGTACTCGGCACCGATGCGGAACGGCTCGGCGATGCGCCATGAGGCGCCCACGCGCACCGTGTCGCTCTCAAGCTCCGTGCCCGCCGGCAGCGACGAGACCGCGGGCGGCAGTCCGCCCTGCACGATCACCGGGCGACCGGTCGCGGGGTCCAGCACCTGCGCACCGAAGCCGAGCGCACCGCCCAACGAGCCGCTCGCGAGGCTGCCGCTGAGGCCGCCCGTCAGGCCGAAGGGCATGGTGAGGAAGCCGTTGCCCTGCGCGCCGACCACTTCTTCGTGGCGACGCATGCCGAGATCGATGCGCAGCGCCTGCGTGACATCCCACAGCAGGCCCACACCCGCCGACTGGCGTTCGCCGCCACCGGTGTTGCGGTCTTCGCTGCGCCAACCATCGGCATAGACCTGTACAACCTCACCGAGCCGAAGCGTTCCTTGAGCGAAGAACTCCTCACGACCACCCGACAGCGGCGCGGCGGTGTTGTCGAACTCGGGGTCGGAACGGCCGTAGGCGATTCGCGCTTCAGTGCGCTCGCCCTGGTGCGCGAACTCGGCGCGCAGCGCCTCGCCCGACACCTCGCCGACCGCCCCCGCAAGTCCGGGCGCAATGGCCTGGTTGGCGGAGTTGGTGTTGACCGTGCTCGTGCTGTCCGCGTACTCGACGACGAGCGCAGTGCGCTCGCCCATGCGCCAGGTGGCGTTGACCGAACGCAGTTCGTAAGGTGCAAGCGGATTGCGGTCATCGACGTACGACCCGCCGACCT
>Ga0208596_1000497_pt1 | contig 12165 bp, 9 predicted proteins | sample LakMenEpi12Jul11_FD_150686 | JGI IMG/M metagenome (GOLD analysis project Ga0208596, IMG submission 150686) | Freshwater microbial communities from Lake Mendota, WI - 12JUL2011 deep hole epilimnion (SPAdes) | ecosystem: Environmental > Aquatic > Freshwater > Lake > Epilimnion/Euphotic zone ...
TAGTTGGAATCGCGCTGCTACCGAGCTTTGTTTCTGCAATTGGAGTGTCCCTAGAGGACAAAGAAAATCGTTTACCGGCAGCTATTACGTTCGTGGTTGGCGCAGCGGGTATAAGCGTGTTCGGAATTGGCGGGGCTTTCTGGGCCCTAGTGGCAGGAATGCTGGTACTTGGTTGGCAGCGAATGCCACTTCCTAAGCTAGGCCGCTCCTCAGGAGCGCCGAAAAACTAATTTTCTGGCTTGAACGAAACGTTCGAGATGGACAGTGCTTCGCCAACTACAAAATCAATTTTCTCAATCTTTCCGACCGAGCGCAGATCTGCTTCGAGTTGCTTCAGGTCCTGCAGTTTTTCTGCCGGTGCATTGATTGTTAGAGAGGCTATCTCTGCTTTCATCGAAAGCTGCTGGTCAGATTTCGCCTTGCGAACACCCATCAGAGCATCTGAAGCAGTTTTGAGCATGGAAGCTGATTGACCCTGAGTGAAGCCTTCTAGCTCGGAGGCTAGCGGCCAGGTGGTTCGGTGAATACTTCCTTCCTGCCACCAGCTCCAAGCCTCTTCAGTTGCGAAAGGGATGAACGGCGCCAGCAAACGCAGTTGAGTGTGAAGGGCGATACGAAGAGCTAGCACTGCAGAGGCTTGAGCCTCTGGCGATGTGTCTTGACCGTAGGCGCGTTCCTTTACTAGCTCTAAGTAGTCATCAGTGAAGTTCCAGAAGAAAGTTTCGGTTAATTCGAGAGCCTTGGTGTGGTCGTATGATTCGAAGGCTTTTCCAGCTTGGGCAACAACTTCTGACAGCGCGCTCAGCATTGCGCGGTCAATCGGTTCGGTCACTTCTTTTGCGTCTGAGGTGGCTTCAAATGAAAGAACAAACTTTGCAGCGTTTAGAACCTTGATTGCAAGGCGCCTACCGACTTTCATTTGCCCTACGTCGAAGGCCGCGTCTGTACCCAATCTTGCCGAGGAAGCCCAGTAGCGAACCGCATCGGAGCCATGCTCATCAAGTAGATCGTTTGGAACTACCACGTTGCCTTTGGATTTAGACATCTTCTTGCGGTCTGGATCGAGAATCCAACCGGACAGTGCAGCGTCTGACCAAGGAAGTACTCCTTCTTCCTGGAATGAGCGCAGCACGGTTGAGAATAACCAGGTACGAATGATGTCTTGACCCTGAGGTCGTAGATCAAACGGGAATACCTTGGCGTACTTTTCAGGATCAGAAATCCAACCACCGGCTAGTTGAGGAGTCAGAGAAGAAGTCGCCCAAGTGTCCATTATATCGACTTCGCCGATAAATCCATTTGGCTTCCCGCGTTGATCTTCTGTGAAGCCAGCAGGGCATTGGCTGGATGGGTCTACAGGCAAGCTTTGAACATCAGGCGTAATAACTTTTTCGAAGTCTGGGTTTCCATCGGCATCAAGCTGATACCAAACTGGAATTGGGACACCGAAGAATCGCTGCCTAGAAATCAACCAATCACCGGTTAGACCGTTGACCCAGTTTTCAAAACGAACCCGCATGAAATCAGGGTGGAACTTTAGGGTCTTGCCAAGCTCAATTAGCTTTTCGCGCAGTACTTGGTCGCGTCCACCGTTTCGGATGTACCACTGGCGAGTCGATACGATCTCCAGCGGCTTGTCGCCTTTTTCAAAAAACTTCACTGGGTGAGTGATTGGCTTTGGTTCGCCAACCATGTCACCGGAGGCCTGCAGTAGCTCGACGATTGTCTGCTTTGCCGAGAAGACAGTCTTACCAGCAAGCTGAGCAAAAATGTCTTTACCCTTGGCATCGCTGATCACTTCCGGTGCTTCGGAAACAATTCGGCCATCCCAACCTAAGATTGCACGGTTGGGAAGATCAAGTTCGCGCCACCAGATTACGTCGGTGACATCACCGAAGGTACAGATCATTGCAATTCCAGAACCTTTGTCTTTCTGAGCAAGATGGTGAGCTAGCACTGGAACCTCGACGCCAAACAGGGGAGTTTTTGCGGTCTTGCCAAACATCGGCTGGTAGCGCTCATCGTCGGGGTGTGCAACAAGTGCTACACAGGCAGGGATTAGTTCAGGACGGGTAGTTTCAATAAAGATTTTTCCATCCGGACCATCAAAACCAATGCGGTGGTAAGCACCTGGCTGATCACGATCTTCTAACTCCGCTTGAGCTACTGCAGTTCTAAAGGTCACGTCCCAGAGAGTCGGCGCCATAGCCTGGTAGGCCTCGCCACGTGTGAGGTTGTTGAGAAAGGCTTTCTGCGAGACGGCTTGGGCATCTGGGGAAATAGTTTGGTAGGTCTGAGACCAGTCAATTGACAAACCAAGCTGACGCCAGAGGGCCTCAAAGTGCTTCTCGTCTTCGAGGGTGAGCTTTTCGCAAAGCTCAATGAAGTTTCTTCTGGAAATAGGAATCTGATCGGCTGCCTTGGAAGATTTTCCATCGCCGCCTTCAAATGGAGTAACGAAGTCTTTTTGGTAGGCAAGTGTTGGATCGCAGCGGACACCGTAGAAGTTTTGAACACGACGCTCGGTAGGTAAACCGTTGTCGTCCCATCCCATCGGGTAGTACACCTCTTTACCTAGCATGCGCTGGTATCTGGCAATCAGATCGGTGTGGGTATAGCTAAAGACGTGACCTACGTGCAGGGAGCCCGAAACTGTAGGAGGGGGAGTGTCAATTGAATAGATATTTGCCTTGGCTGCAGATTTATCAAAGCTATAAGTGGCTGAAGCATCCCAGCTTGGACCCCACTTAGCTTCGAGACCCTCTACCCCTACCTTGTCAGGGGTGGTTGCGGCTCGGACAAAGCTCACACCGGGCAGTTGCTGATTATTCAAAGGTCAAAGTCTCCATAAATGGGGGTCGTTACAGGTTAACATTGTCAGAGATTCCCTAACGCATAAGCCCAGAAAGCTAAAAATGTATCCCCTGAACTCGGCCGGTAAGGCAGTTGGCGTGAACCCGAGTCCTAGCTTTCCTGATATTGAGAAGGAAATCCTCGAATACTGGGACAAAGAGGGCACTTTTCAGGAGTCAATTGATCAGCGAAAAGCGCAAGGCGCTGAGGAATTCGTCTTCTATGACGGCCCACCCTTTGCCAACGGCCTTCCTCACTACGGACACCTTCTTACTGGATACACCAAGGACTTAGTTCCAAGGTTCAAAACCATGCAGGGTTATCGCGTTGAGCGCCGCTTTGGCTGGGACACCCATGGTCTTCCTGCCGAGGTTGAGGCAGAGCGGCAGCTGGGTATTTCTGGCAGACCAGAGATTGAAAAGTACGGGGTTGATAAGTTCAACGCTTACTGCAAGACCTCGGTTCTGAAATATACCGAGGACTGGAGAGCCTATGTCACAAGGCAGGCTCGCTGGGTTGATTTTGAAAACGACTACAAGACCCTTGATACCAATTACACCGAGAGTGTTATCTGGGCATTCAAGGAGCTTTACAAAAAGGGCCTGATTTACGAAGGCTTCAAAGTTTTGGCGTACTGCTGGAGATGTGAAACTCCTCTTTCGAACCACGAGCTTCGGATGGACGACGAGGTTTACAAAACTCGCCAGGACCAATCCGTCACCGTCACTTTTCCAATCATCGACGGCGATCTGGCTGGAGTTCGCATGTTGGCTTGGACAACTACTCCATGGACTCTTCCAACTAACTTCGCGCTCGCGGTAGGACCGGAGATCTCTTACGCAGTTGTTGCAGCTGGACCTAACGGCGCAGCTGACGGCGGGGATTCCAAAACCAAGTATCTAATTGCAGCATCGCTGCTTGGCGCCTACGCCAAAGACCTAGGTTATGAAGATGCCGATTCAGCGATTGCTGCAACCGAGAAGAAAATTTTAGGTAAGGACCTGGGCGGAATTCGCTACACCAGAATCTTTGATTACTACGCAGACGAAACAAAATTTGACACTAAGAATGCCTGGCAGGTTCTAGTAGGCGACTACGTCGCAGACAACGAAGGAACTGGAATTGTTCACCAAGCTCCGGCCTACGGTGAGGATGACCAGAGGCTTTGTGAGGAAGCCGGGATACCTGTTTATGTTTCAGTGAATGAGCGTGGTCAGTTCAACTCCGTTATCTCTGACTTCGAAGGTCAGCACGTTTTCGATGCCAACAAGCCGATCACTCAGAAGCTAAAAGCCGAGGGCAGGTTGCTGCGTCAGGCTAGCTACGAGCACCCATACCCACACTGCTACCGCTGCAAGAACCCACTTATCTACAAGGCAGTTTCGTCTTGGTTTGTGGAAACCACAAAAGTCAAAGATCGCATGCTTGAGCTAAACCAGCAGATCGAGTGGACTCCTTCTCACACTAGAGACGGATCATTTGGCAAGTGGTTGGAGAACGTTCGCGATTGGGCTATTAGCCGAAACCGATTCTGGGGAGCGCCGATCCCGGTCTGGAAATCTGATGACCCAAACTACCCGCGCATTGATGTTTACGGCTCTCTCGAAGAACTAGAGAAAGATTTTGGAAAGGCACCGGAGGATTTCCACCGGCCATTTATCGATCAACTAACCAGACCAAACCCTGATGACCCAACCGGTAAATCAACTATGCGACGAGTTCCAGAAGTTTTGGACTGCTGGTTTGAATCCGGTTCTATGCCATTTGCTCAGGTTCACTACCCATTTGAAAATCGTGACTGGTTTGAAACTCACAACCCAGGCGATTTCATCGTTGAGTATGTCGGTCAAACCAGGGGCTGGTTTTACACGCTTCACGTTCTAGCTACAGCACTGTTTGATCGTCCAGCGTTCAAATCAGCTATTTCGCACGGAATCGTTCTTGGAAACGACGGCCAGAAAATGTCAAAGTCCCTTCGCAACTATCCAGATGTATACGAAGTCTTCGATCGCGACGGCTCCGACGCAATGCGCTGGTTCCTGATGTCTAGCCCAATTCTTCGCGGTGGAAACTTGATTGTCACCGAACAGGGTATTCGCGAAGGGGTCAGACAAGTTCTGCTGCCGCTTTGGAACACCTGGTACTTCTTCTCGCTTTATGCCAACGCTTCGAACTACAAGGCCAAATACTCGGTATCAAGCACGGACGTGCTTGATAGGTATCTGCTTGCAAAAACGCGCGATCTAATCACGCAAGTTGAAGCTGATCTGAATCAGTACGATTCCTACGCTGCATCGGCGAGACTTCGTGATTTCAGCGACGTTCTCACCAACTGGTATGTCCGTCGTTCAAGGGATCGCTTTTGGGCCGGCAACGAAGAAGCTTTTGACACCCTTTATACAGTTCTAGAACAGGTGACCCGAGTTGTTGCACCGTTACTTCCAATGGTCGCAGAGCAAATTTGGCGAGGGCTTACTGGTGGCAAGAGCGTTCACCTGGAATCCTGGCCGGATGCCAGCAAGCTGTCTTACGACCAGGACCTTGTCACAGCAATGGATCAAGTTCGAACCGTCAGCTCGGTAGCGCTGGGACTTAGAAAAACCAATGGCTTGCGCGTTCGCCTGCCGCTTTCAAAGCTAACCGTTGTCACTACTGGCGCATCTAAACTTCTTGATTTTGCAGGAATCATCGCCGAAGAGCTAAACGTAAAAGACGTTGAGCTTGTTGAATTGGCTGTTGAATCAACTAAGGAATTTGGTGTTGAGAAGCAGCTCACCGTAAATTCGAGAGCTCTGGGTCCAAGGCTTGGAAAGCAAGTTCAGGAAATCATCCAAGCGGCCAAAGCTGGAAACTGGGAGCAAAGCGGCGAGAGCATTTCTGTGAACGGCGTAGCTCTTGAGCAGGGCGAATACGAAATCAGCCTGGTTGCCAAGGACGAGTCAAGCGAAGAAAAGCTAATTGGAATCTTGCCTGGTGGAGGCTTTGTGATTTTGAACCGCGTTGTGACCCCAGAGCTTGCTGCCGAAGGTTTAGCTAGGGATGTTATCCGTGCAATTCAGCAAGCCCGCAAGGATGCTGACTTTGACGTTTCCGATCGAATTAAAACAACCCTGTCTGGCGATGATTTTGTGGTGGCTGCAATTTCAGCTCACGAGGAACTCGTAAAAAGCGAAACATTGACCCTTGAGCTTTCTTTGTTAGAGTCGGACTCCCTGTCGAGCCCAGTACCAGTTGGTGAGTCACAGCAGGTTCAAATTGCGGTGACCAAGCTTTGAGTCAAGAAGCCAGAGACGAAAAGTATTGGGCATCACAGTCGGACATCGTTCTAGAAAAATTACTGCTTCGCATTCCTGAAAACAAAATTCGACCAAGGCTTGAGCCAACCAGACGCGCAGTTGAGCTACTTGGAGACCCGCAGCGCTCCTACCGAATAATTCACGTCACTGGCACCAACGGGAAGACTTCGACCACCAGATTCATTGAGCGCATCCTTCGCGAACACGGCCTAAGAACTGGACGCTTTACTTCTCCTCATCTGGTTCGCATCAATGAGCGCATGGCCCTTGATGGGGAGCCGGTAAGCGACGAACAGCTGATCAGCGTCTACTCCGACATCGAGCCAATCCTTGAGTTTGTTGACCAAGAACTAGCTGATTCAGGCGAAAACCCCCTAACGTTTTTTGAAGCGCTAGCAGTCCTTGGATTTGCGGTCTTTGCCGATGCTCCGGTTGATGTTCTGGTTTTAGAGGTTGGAATGGGTGGAGCCTGGGACTCAACGAATGTTGCAGATGGGGACGTAGCCGTTTTCACCCCAATCGGACTTGATCACATGGATCGCTTGGGTAACACTCTGGAAGAAATTGCGGACACCAAGTCAGGCATCATCAAGCCAGGCAGTCTAGTTGTGAGTTCTGTCCAAGAACGCGGTGTGCTTGCGGTTCTAGAAAACGCTGCCAAACAAAAAGCTGAAGCTTTCAAGCTAGAGGGTCGTGATTTTGAAGTAAGTGAGTTTCTACCTAGCTCAACCGGTCAATCAATTTCGATTTCTGGACTCGCAGGCTCTTATGGCCCCTACCAGGCTCCAGTCTTTGGCTCTCATCAGGGTCAAAATCTTGCTGTTGCAGTTGCGGCCGTGGAAGCGTTCTTAGGTGGTGGTCAAATTCAGATAGCCGATGACATTTTGCGTTCGGCAATTTCTGATGTGTCATCGCCTGGGCGGCTCCAGTTGATTAGAACTGTTCCAAATCTTTTGCTAGATGGAGCCCACAACCCGGCCGGCGCTTTGATTCTTGCGCAAGCTTTGCGCGCGGAGTTTTCGGATAAGCCATTGGTTGGAGTTGTCGCAGTTCTAGCCGAGAAAGATGCCGCGGGCTTATTTTCAAATCTGGCTGGAGTATTCGAGAGCTTGGTAATAACCCAGTCTTCATCACCTAGATCGATGCCGGTTACGGAACTGGAATCCATAGCCAAAGAGGGGTTGGGTCAAGAAGTTGAGAGTATTTCGGATTTCAAATTAGCTCTTGAGCGCGCAAAGCAGCGGGCTTTAGAAATTGATGGCACGGTTGTGGTCACAGGGTCGATTACCTTAGTAGGAGACGTCATCAAACTAATCCAGGAGGAATCCGATGAGGAATAGAACCACAAAGGCAACTCTTGGTTCGCTCGTAATGGTTTTCCAATCCGTCGTTGTTTTCTTTGCAACCCTGGTTGGCTTTGGGCTTCAGGTTTACCCCGAGCCAGCAGTGATCTGGGGTGTCGGTTTAGGCCTGGCCGTTATCTTGATGATTTTTCCTGCATTTTTGGGAAAGCCAGGAACTTACACTCTTGGCTGGATTCTTCAAGGGGTAGTAGTTTCATTGGGTATTTGGGTGCCACTGATGTTTGGGCTCGGAGCAGTTTTTCTAGCAATGTGGGCCTGGGGAATGATTGCCGGTGGCACAATTGATAAAGCTCGAGCAGCAAAGAGCAAACTTGATTCAGAAAGCGGCACAAAATGAAAGAGCAGACACTCGTTCTGATAAAGCCTGATGGTGTTGCCAGATCGTTATCCGGAGAGATCATTCGCCGGATTGAGCAAAAGGGCTATCAAGTCACTGGCCTAAAGATGCTCACTCCAACCCCAGAACAACTAGCCGCTCACTACTCAGAGCACGAAGGCAAGCCTTTCTACGCACCTCTAATTGAGTTCATGTCTTCTGGTCCAATAGTTGCTTTGCGCGTTGAAGGCGAGCGAGTTATCGAGGGATTTAGATCACTGGCCGGAACAACCGACCCAACCACTGCTGCACCTGGAACTATCAGGGGAGATCTAGGACGTGACTGGGGAGAAAAGGTTCAGAAGAACCTAGTTCACGGTTCGGACTCAGTTGAGTCGGCACAGCGCGAGCTTGGAATCTGGTTTAGCTAAAGCAGGCTTGGCCACAAATCCCAAAAGCGCCAAATGGTGGCAGTAAACATCGCGCCGAAGGTTGCAAAAGAAAACAACCAATGCCAGTCATAGGCGGCCACAAAAAAACCAACGGTCTTTAGCGGAACAGGGACAATTCCCTCTCTTGCCGAGAACAAGAACTGTTTCCAGAACATCGGAATCATTCCGGTCCAGGCCACCATGCAATAAGGGCACAAAGCTCCGATTACAAACAGGCTTTGACTAAACAGCCAGGCTACAAACAAGAAGCCGCCAACCATTCCAAGGGTGAAAAGTAGCCAGAACCATTTAGCAAATTTGGCACCGGCAAGGATTGCAAAACCAATCAGGATTGGTACCACGAAGACGGCCAAGCCAATAAGAGAATTTGGAAAACCTAGGAGAGCTGCCTGCTCGGTGAGCATGACGGACTTGCAAGAAATGAAAGGGCTAATGTCACAACTCAATACCGCGTCCGGGTTGGCGGCAACATGAAGCCGCTCAATTGTTAGAGCTAGGGCTCCGATCCAACCGATTGCCCCGCCGGTGATTAGCATCCATGCAAGCGACTTCGTGCCTCCGATAAGGCTTTTCTGGCTTGTTTCAATGCTCATAATTCAAGTATTCCACGGCGATTCAGCCCGATTTGCCCATTTGGTGTAATACTTAAGGGTAAGCAAATGGGAGCCACATCCTCCCGCTTAAAAGGTTTATCGAGCATTTGGCTCCAAGGCATAAGACCCATCGGGCAGCTGGCAGGGCGACGTGACAGCAATGACTCGCAACTAAAAGGTTTAGTCGGTGGCAAAAGTCGCTGATAAGGATTTAGAGCCGGAATTTCGGCCAAGTGTGTGGGCTTTGGCCAACCGGCGGCTTGGAGTGCACCTTAAATGGTGAAGGAAAAAGACGAATCAGCAAAGGCTGATAAGGCAACCAAAAAGATAGTCAAAGATACTCGCGCCAAGGACGTAAAGCCTGCGCAGGAAAAGACTTCAAGGAAAGTTGCTGACAAAAAAGAATCTGCAAAAAAGCCTGAGGGCAAATCAGATTCTCAGGACGCAAGTAAGACCAAAGCTGCAAAAGCTTCTCCAGCGCTTAGCGCAACATCACTGATTTTTAAGGCGCCAGATCTTCCACCGGTAGAACCACGCAAAAAAGGCGCTGCCAAGAAAACCAACGAAGCAGAGTCAGAATCCCACCTTCGCCGACGCTCACGTCGCCGTGCCGGTGAGCCAATTGATGTGAATCCTGATTCTCCAAATGTTGTTGTCAAGGTTAGAACTCCCCGCGCTCCTAAGGAGCCAAGCAACGAGCCTCAGCGAGTAAAGGGCTCCACAAGACTAGAGGCGAAAAAACAGCGCCGTCGTGATGGCAGAGATTCTGGAAGGCGCCGCACCACAATTACTGAAACCGAGTTCCTAGCTCGCCGTGAATCGGTCGATCGCATGATGCTGGTTAGATCCAAGGACGACAAGATTCAGCTTTGTGTTCTTGAAGACAAGGTCCTTGTTGAGCACTACGTTGCTCAAACTCATGACGGGTCTCTAATTGGAAATGTCTACTTGGGTAAAGTCCAGAACGTACTTCCTTCGATGGAAGCAGCATTCGTTGACATCGGTCGTGGCCGAAACGCAGTTTTGTATTCCGGTGAAGTCAATTGGGAAGCCGATGGACTAGATGGCCAGCCTCGAAAGATTGAACTTGCCTTGAAATCGGGCGACACTTTGCTGGTCCAGGTCACTAAAGACTCAGTTGGCCAAAAAGGTGCCAGATTGACCTCCCAGGTATCACTTCCTGGTCGCTATGTTGTTTACGTGCCAAATGGCAACATGAACGGAATTTCGAGAAAACTTCCAGAGTCTGAGCGGGTTCGACTGAAGAAGATCCTGAAGGACATCGTTCCTGAAGAAGCCAGCGTAATTGTGCGCACCGCCGCCGAGGGGGCAACCGAAGAGCAGCTCACCCTGGATGTTGCCAGATTGCAGGCACAATGGGATGGAATTCAGAAGAAGATCAAGAAGGCTACGCCTCCAACCCTTCTGCACTCAGAACCTGACCTTCTTGTCAAGATTGTTCGAGACGTCTTCAACGAAGACTTCCAGAAGATGGTCATCTCAGGTGCTGACGCCCAGGGCGTCATTACCGAATACCTCGAGTCTGTGGCGCCAGATCTTTTGGAGCGCGTCGAGATCTACGACGGCAAGGAAGATCTTTTTGAGCGCCATCGCGTAGGGGAGCAGATTGGAAAGGCTCTAGAGCGCAAGGTTTATCTGCCATCCGGTGGTTCGCTCGTGATTGACCGCACTGAAGCCATGACCGTGGTGGATGTTAACACCGGAAAGTTTGTTGGATCTGGCGGAAACCTTGAGGAAACCGTCACGAAGAACAACCTTGAAGCTGCCGAGGAGATTGTTCGTCAGCTAAGGCTTCGTGACATCGGTGGAATCATCGTTGTTGACTTTATCGATATGGTTCTTGAATCTAACCGGGACCTAGTCTCTAGAAGGCTTATCGAATGTCTTGGAAGAGACCGAACTAAGCACCAGGTTGCTGAAGTGACTTCGCTTGGTCTAGTCCAAATGACCCGTAAGAAGCTTGGGCTAGGTCTTTTGGAATCCTTCAGTGAGCCCTGTGAAGTCTGCAGCGCCAGGGGAGCGATCGTGCACCATGAGCCAATCATGCGAGTTAGAAACTCCAACGATTCAAAGCCAGAGAAAAAGCGCAAGGGACACATGGAAGTAGCAAACGTTGTGACCCCTGAGCGCGCCTCTGAGATTAACTCAGTAGTTGCCAAGATTGCCGCCTCGACTATGGGCACGGGAAAAATTGAGTCCAAAAAAGCTGGCGAACAGGGCAAACAAAACCCGACTCTCGAGCGCATCTTGGACGCTTTACCCGAGGCCAAGGCTGAGGTGAAGGCAGATTCCAAGGCCGACGCCAAGCGCAAGCCCAGGCGGGCTACCAGTCCGGCCAAGGTTGACCCAGGAGCCTAGGCCCCATTAGACTAGGGAGCTGTTGCCCAGGTGGTGACTTCCCAAACTTAGAAAAAGGTAAATCAAGTGGTTTTCGCAGTAGTTCGCGCAGGCGGCCGTCAAGAGAAGGTGTCAGTAGGCACCATCGTTACCCTTGACCGCATCAAGGCCGATGCCAATGGCAAGATTCAGCTTCCTGCTCTATTGCTAGTGGACGGCGACAAGGTCACTACCGACGCAAGCGCTCTTGCTGCTGTAAAGGTAACTGCAGAGGTTCTAAATGACCTTCGCGGACCAAAGATCATCATTCAGAAGTACAAGAACAAGACCGGCTACAAGAAGCGTCAGGGTCACCGTTCAGAACTTACTCGCGTCAAAGTACTAGAGATCAAGTAAAGGATTAGAACAAATGGCATCCAAAAAGGGCGTTAGCTCCACCAGGAACGGTCGCGATTCCAATGCTCAGCGTCTTGGCGTTAAGCGTTACGCAGGCCAGGAAGTTAACGCAGGAGAAATCATTGTTCGCCAGCGTGGAACTCACTTCCACCCGGGAAAGAACGTTGGCAAGGGCAAGGATGACACTCTGTTTGCTCTCGCTGCCGGTGCCGTTGAATTCGGTACCAAGGGTGGCCGCCGAGTAGTAAACATCGTCGAGGCTGCATAAGTCTAGATCGGCAAAAGTTTCTACTAAAGGCGAGCCAACGGCTCGCCTTTAGTTATTTGTGAAGGAGGAAGACCATGGTCTCATTCGTTGACCAAGTGACCCTTCACCTGCGCGCTGGAAATGGCGGCAAAGGCTGCGTATCGGTAAAGCGCGAAAAGTTTAAACCACTGGGCGGTCCTGACGGTGCCGACGGTGGAGGCGGGGGGAGCATTGCTCTGTTTGCTGACCCAAACACAACCACACTGTTGGATTATCATTTTCATCCACAC
>Ga0208596_1000498_pt1 | contig 12113 bp, 12 predicted proteins | sample LakMenEpi12Jul11_FD_150686 | JGI IMG/M metagenome (GOLD analysis project Ga0208596, IMG submission 150686) | Freshwater microbial communities from Lake Mendota, WI - 12JUL2011 deep hole epilimnion (SPAdes) | ecosystem: Environmental > Aquatic > Freshwater > Lake > Epilimnion/Euphotic zone ...
CTTAGAATTCGCCCCACACATAGGTTGTTGTGTAAGTGGTTTTGTAGTGCTTTGAAATGTCATACACATGATCAGAGATCTCCACCGGATAGAAATCTGCTAATTCAGGCAAAGTATCATTCAAAACATTGGTCAGCTTATTGACCGCCTTCTTTCTATCTTCACTCAGAAATTTAAAGAGTGTGAATTCATCTCTAGCATTGGTCTTGACGCTCATGTAGAGGAAGAAATTCTCGAATTGGTTCACTCCATCTTTAGATAGGCCGCTGTAGCCCTCGCCAAAAGTCAGCTTTTGGATCTTTGCAATCGGAATCCAACGTGGCCGAGCGTTTGTAACCAGATCCATTTGGAGTATGCCATCCTCACAGAAGTGCCAGTGAACATCTCCCTCTCGCTTCATCTCAACGCTCAAATTACGAAGGCTGTGAACGACCTTCTTTTCGAGAATCTTTGGTGGCAAGTAGTACTCAATAATTCGACGAACACTTGCCATTCCAACTACACCCTTGCTCCACGTGTAATTTGTGTAATCGAAAAGATCCATGGTTCGTCCACTGCCAATTGTGTCATTGCCCAATGCTGTGGCAATAGTTTTCACTCCTGATTTATCATTCGATAGCTTTTGATAATTCTGGAGTTTCGCTTCCGCGGCTTTCTCCAATTCTGGGAAGAAAAGATTTGGGAAATTCTCGGTCTTGTATCGAATATGTCGGTCATAGATGCTGGAAGTCGATTCAGAGCCAAAGTGAAGTGCAATATCTAATCCAGATGCCTCCTTAACCATCGTTGAGAGAATTTCTTCGTACAAAGCCTTGTCAATGACTGTGTCTGTTTGGCCAAGGAAATCTAAAACACTGCTTAAGAAACTCACAGAGATAGAGCCAGTGAGCATGTCTACCTTCGCTTTGCATTTCTCTTCAAAAATAGTCTCTAGGAATTCTGTCAATTTCACATCAACAAGGTCAAGATCAGCCATTTCCTTTTCAAATTCTTCGGGACTAGCTGCTTCAAGGTCGATGGTCGCAACATGTGAACGTCCTATGTATTTTGTGATTTGACCTTGAACTATGTCCATGGCGTCTATTTCTGAACACAATGGAAAACTATTTAATGTGTCGAGGAGATCAGATACTTTTCGACGGTCATTCATATCTGAGATGCCCTGTTTAGTCGCTTCGACTTTTGATTTCATATTCTTAAAGAAATTCATCACAATCCTCATCGAATCTATACTTGATCGCCAATCGGCACTCTAAAAGTATCTTCTGCTATTCGATTGCGTCAATACTTCTTTGAGATCTTGAATGGTCAAAGAGTGGAACTGGGCCTGATACTTACGAAAAAACGACTGTACGTTCACCAACAATAAAAATTCGATCTTGTGCATACAGCTTTACAGCCTTGGCTAGAACGCGTCGCTCGATATCGCGACCGAGTGCTATCAAATCTTCTGGTGTTGATGTGTGCGAGACATGGGCAACATCTTGTTCAATGATTGGGCCTTCATCAAGATGAGCGGTGACGAAGTGTGCGGTTGCACCAATGATCTTTACGCCACGAGCATGAGCCTGGTGATATGGCTTTGCTCCTTTAAATCCTGGCAAGAATGAGTGGTGAATGTTGATGATGCGTCCAGGAAGGGCTGCACAGAACTCGTTAGAGAGAACCTGCATATAACGGGCGAGAACAACAAAATCGATCGAATACTTTTGAATTAATGCAAGAAGTTCTTTCTCTTGCGTTGCCTTAGTCGCTGCAGTTACTGGCAGATGAATAAAGGTGAAGCCATGGGATTCAACAAGAGCGCGAAGGTCTTCGTGATTGGAAACAATTACCGGGATCTCGATGGATAGTTCGCCAAGTTCAAGAAGATAGAGCAAATCTCGCAGGCAGTGGCTCTCTTTGGTAACAAGTACGAGTGCACGAGGCTTACTTTGGGTTGGGCGGATGTGAAGGCTTGGTGAAAACTTACCTAGCCCTTCATTGAGGCTCTTACGAGCTGCATCAATTCCTTGACTTGTTTCAAAGCGAGTGCGCATGACAAAGGTATTAGTTGGTTCATCTGTGAATTGCTGGTTTTCAATAATGTTTCCACCGCATGCCAGAACCGCACTGGTCATTGCATGAACGATTCCAGGCTGATCAGCACATTGCAGGGTGGCGATGAGATCCATGATCTAAGGGTAAGCCCTCTTAGTGCGTGAGAGTAAATCTACGTAACCTCTTTGGAGCCCACCAATTGCGTTCGCCGAAGAGACGCATCAGTGCAGGAACTAATAGAGCGCGCACAAGAGTGGCATCAAGGAGAACAGCGAATGCAACTCCAAAGCCCAACATCTTGATTGAGGTAACTCCGCTAGTGATGAAAGCGGCAAACACAACTGCTAGCAGTAACGCTGCAGCAGTAATGATTCGGGCGGATCTTTGCAAACCAGTAGCCACAGCTTCGACATTTGATTTACCGAGCAGGTGCTCTTCTCTAATTCTTGAGAGAAGGAAGAGTTCGTAGTCCATAGATAATCCGAATACAACAACTGCTACCAAGATCACCGAACCGGTATCAAGAGTTCCTGTCACTGTGAAGTCTCCGACAAGCCACTTGAGGTTACCTTCAATAAAGATCCAAGTAACCACGCCTAGTGTTGCAACGAGAGAAAGACCATTGAGCAGTACTGCTTTAATCGGCAAGATAATTGAGCCTGTAAAAACAAAGATCAAAATAAATACTGCAATACCAATCCAACCAAGTGCCCACGGAAGAGTTCGTGCGATTCCTCCTTGTGAATCGGTGAAGTCAGCAGCAGCTCCACCAATAAGAAGTCCATCTGGTTTATCTAGAGCACGTAACTCTTTAATCAGCCTTTCAGCATCGAGTGATCTAGAACTTGTTCCAGGAATAACTTGAACGCGAATATCTTTTCCAGCATATTCGAGTTCGCTTACTCGAGTGATTCCTTCGACAGCTTTAGCTTGTGCCAAGAATGAATTAAGTGAATCTTCGCGACCGGCACCATTTGGAAGAATGACTTCGATAGGGCTGCCCTCAAAGCTTGCAAATCGATCTTCAACTACCGCAGAGCTAATCGCTGCTCGGTTGGACTCTGGAAGTACTCGTGAATCAACCTGAGCGAATGCGATATTGGCGATTGGAAGTGCCATCACAACCAAGATTGCAAGTGAAGCAACTACAACCGGCAGTGGGCGAGCCATTACAAGGCGCGCAGTTGTTGCCCAACGACCATCTTCTTTCGGAGCAAGCCCGCTTTTGCGCGTAACACCTTTATCTACGCGCTTACCAAGTATTGCCAAGAGTGCAGGTAGCGGGATGAGTGCTCCAAAGATTGCAAAGAGCGTGACGATTACTCCGGCATAACCAAATGATTTAAGGAAGTTAAGTGGGAAGAGAAGGAGAGCACTTAAAGTCACCATAACTGTTAGGCCAGAGTAGAAGACTGTCTTTCCGGCGGTACCGACGGTGATGATCGCACTCTCTTCAACGCTCTTTCCATTGTGCATCTCTTCGCGGAATCGGTTAACAATGAGCAGGGCGTAATCGATACCCAGGCCTAGGCCCAGACCGGTGATGAGGTTGAGCGCAAAGACGCTGACATCTGTGACAAGAGTCAAAAGATATGTAAAGAAGAATGAGCCGAGGATTGCACCGACGCCGACGACTAACGGCATAGCCGATGCAACGAGTGCACCGAAGACGAAGGCGAGCAAGATAAAGGTCAGTGGGATGGCAATACCTTCGGCCAGCAAGAGATCAGTCTTTATCTTTGAATTGATTGCATCCGTAACTACTGCGCCACCACCTGCATAGACCTCAAGTGATTTGTATTCACCATCAAAATTCTCAGAAATAACTTTTCCAACCGCACCGTAACCATCAATATCATAGTTTTCGATATCTGCATATATAAATATGAATGCAGCCTGACCATCGGTGGACTTCAGAGTTGGTGCACCGCCTGCAGACCAATAGGAAAGCGTGCGCTTGATTCCCTTTGTCGCTGCCACTTCTTTCTCAAATGAAGCAGCTTCTGCAACAACTGCAGGATCATCTACTGAGCGTGTACCCGCATCAACAACAAGAAGTGCAACTGGATCAGCAACCTTGAATGTATCGGTGATGTAATTTGCAGCCTTTGCAGATTCAGAGTTGAGATCAGAGTATCCGCCTGAGTCGAGCTTGCTAAATGACAGTGAGCCGATCCCGCCAGCAATGAGTATGGCAATAATGTAGGTAATCAAGACGCCCTTACGGTGGCCGACAATAAATGACCCAAGTCGCATAAACATGGATTAATTATGTACTATGTAATTCTTATGAGTGATTTATTTCCGTCCACAACCGAGGATGAACGCGATCCTCGTGAGGACATCGATACAAAACGTGACGAAGATATCAAAGGTGACAAACCACCTCATCACGAAGATTAAGGGGCTAGCTGCCCTCTACTCGGTGCTGGTAGTTGGGGCAGGTTTTGCTGAATCAGTTTTATAAAATCCAGAGCCTTTAAAGACAACACCAACACTTGAATAAACCTTGCGAACCTCACCCTTACATTCTGGACAGATTGTTAACGGATCGTCGGAAAAGGATTGCACCGCTTCGAAGGCATGTTCGCAGGCAATACACGCGTATTGATATGTAGGCATCGTCACATTCCCTTCAAATACGGAAGAATCTTAAAAATTAAACCCGCTTGGGGTAGATGCACAGTCTAAAGAAGTGAGACCATAGACGCGAATTGAGGCACAGGATGATGGGCCAGGAGGCATAAAGTGAAGAGCAGTGGCAAGGCGATACTCGTAACCGCAGCGCTGATTGCTTTCTTATTTGCCCCAGTCGCACAAGCAAATACATTAGTCGCGACATCGCCCATTGCAGGCTCAACGTTAAAGGCCGGGCCAAGCGCGATCACCATTACGACAGAGTTTCCACTCATTGAAGAAGGAAATGAAATCGTCGTCACCGATCCAAATGGCAAGCGAGTCGATACGGGAATTCTCACCGTTCTTGGAACTGATGCTGTTGCAGAGATGAAGCCGCTTGAAACTTCTGGAGTATATAAAGTTTCCTATCTCTTACTTGCAGAAGCAGATATCCCACTCGAAGGTTCTTACACATTTACATATTCAGCAGTTGTACTTTCAACACCATCTGCAAGTGCAGAACCACAACCTTCTGCTTCAGCAACTAGCGAGCCGGCAGGAAGCAATTTTGGAACTAATCTCTTTGTCATATTCCTCCTCGGACTTTCCATTCTCGTACTTATTGGAATGGGTGCATACGCACGCAAGATCTTTAAAGAGAGATAGTCATGTCGCTGGAAGTACTCCTGACATTCTCAAAATATTTTAGTTTTCTATCGAGCTTTGCTTTCGTCGGTCTTTTGCTTGCGATGAGCCTTCTCACAGTCAATACAGAAGGTAACCTCTCTGAAAATTCTTTAGCTTTGAGAAGAAAAGCATCACTCATTGGGTTGATTTGGTTCTTCTCATCCTTTATTTACATTATTGCCACCCTTGCAGAAATCCTCGATGTGAGTTTTACGGATGCACTCGATACGACCACGATTCGATCATTTGTCTCTCAAGTCCTCATTGGTCGGTACCTGCTAGCTCAAGCCCTTGTGGCATTCATCGCAGGATATTTGATACTTCGTTTGAAACGTGTGATTCCAACACTCATTCTTCTTCTCACCTCTTTGATTGCAATAGCTGCACCGGCACTAGAAAGCCACTCCGCATCTGGTGGTTCGCATGCCCTCGCCATTGGTTCAATGCTCCTTCACGTCGCTGGATTAACTCTTTGGGCGGGAGGCCTCTTTGCACTGATGTTTGTTTCCGCTGAGGATCGTAAGTTCGCAGTTCCACGATTTAGCGTGATGGCACTGTGGGCAGCAATTCTGGTTGTACTCAGCGGTTTGATAAATGCGTGGGCACGTTTGAATTTCCGAGAAGCGTGGGATAGCAACTACGCACGTGTCATTGTTCTAAAAACCATATTGACAGGTGTTCTTTTGTTTATCGGCTACTTACACCGCAAGAACTTATCTCTACGAGAAAAGATTGACTGGCGTGGTCTTACTCGTTTGATAAGCGCGGAAGTTGTTGTGATGGCAGGGATAACTGCAATTGGAACTTGGCTATCCTTAAATGCAAGCCCAGATCGAGTGATCGAACCAGTTATTCCTGGTGCACCTTCATTTACGCGCATCCTTTGGGCCTACGAACCGGATATCTTCTTTATTGGTGTTCTCATCCTTGCCGTAGCTCTCTATATAAAAGGCGTAGCTATTCTTAAGAAGCGCGGCGATTCATGGCCCGTTGGTCGCACCATTGCATTTGCACTCGGAATCGCTTTAATTGATTTTGCTACAAGTGGTGGTCTTGGTGTTTATGCGATGTATTCATTTGAATATCACATGATTGCTCACATGACACTTGGCATGATTGCACCTATCGGTTTGGTCCTCGGTGCGCCGATCACACTTGCGTTAAGAACGCTGCCACAAGGAAGAACGTCGACCGAGAGTGGTCCCCGGGCAATTCTCGTTGCACTATTGCACTCTCGCATTGGAATTCTCTTAACCAATCCAATCATTGCTCTCGCACTCTTTGATGGATCACTTTTCGTTCTCTACTTCACAGATCTCTTCGGAATACTCATGGCTAGCCATGCCGGACATCTACTCATGAACGTCCACTTCATCTTGGCTGGCTATCTCTTCTTCATGATTGTTATTGGATTAGATCCAACGCCACGTCGTATTCATCACTTAGTTCGTATCGTGATTCTCTTTGCGGCGATGGCAATTCATGCCTTCTTCTCGATTTCCCTCCTTGCAACGACAACCTTGATCGATCAAGGTTTCTACTCTTCACAGAACATTCCTTGGCTTGGCTCAGGGATTTTGGATGACCAACGTGCGGGTGGAAGCGTCAGTTGGGCAATGGGCGAGATTCCAATTATTCTTGCCTTGATTGCAACCTTTATTCTTTGGATGCGCGATGATGCGAAAGAAGCCAGACGCATTGATCGCAACGAAGAACGTAAAGCTGCCATGGGTGAGCCAGACGAACTTGAACAGTACAACGAGTATTTAAAATCACTGAGCGCAAGGGAAGAGAAGTAAATGACAATTGATCTATTTACACTACCGAGTGAGTATCAGGATCTACGAGATAGCGTACGTGCTCTGGCAGAGAAAGAAATTGCACCTCACGCACATGCTGTTGATGAGGACCATCGTTTCCCTCAAGAAGCCTCGGATGCGCTAATAAAAGCGAACTTGCATGCAGCTCATGTGCCAGCAGAATTTGGTGGAGAAGGCGCAGATGCCCTAGCAGTTGTACTTATCATTGAAGAAGTCGCTCGTGTATGCGCTTCATCATCTCTCATCCCTGCTGTTAATAAATTAGGTTCACTTCCTTTAATGATCGGCGGAGATACTGAGCAGAAAAAGCGTTGGCTCCCAGAGCTCGCTAAAGGAAAAGGATTTTCATATTGTCTATCAGAATCTGAGGCCGGTTCTGATGCTGCTGCGTTAAAGACAAAGGCAGAGAAGACTTCTGAAGGCTGGCTACTTAACGGAAGCAAGAAATGGATTTCAAACGCTGGAGTTTCTGAGTTTTATACAGTGATTGCACAGACTGATCCAAGCAAGGGCTCTAAGGGAATCACAGCTTTCATTGTTGAGAAATCAGATCCAGGGATTTCTTTTGGTGCACCGGAGAAGAAGATGGGATTTAGAGGTTCGCCAACTCGCGAGGTCTACTTCGACAATGTTGAGATTTCAGATGACCGCCGCATCGGTGAAGTCGGTAAAGGATTTTCAATTGCAATGGATACTTTGGATCACACTCGCATCACAATTGCTGCACAAGCTCTCGGTATTGCCCAAGGAGCACTAGATGCTGCAGAGAAGTATTCTCATGAACGCAAACAATTTGGGAAAGAAATCTTTGAATTCCAAGCTATCCAATTCATCCTTGCTGATATGGCGATGAATATTGAGGCAGCTCGTCAATTAACTTACGCTGCAGCGGCAAAGAGCGAGCGGAACGATAAGGACCTTAAGTTCTTCTCAGCAGCGAGCAAGGCTTTCGCTAGTGATGTTGCCATGAAGGTAACAACCGATGCTGTTCAAGTTTTGGGTGGTTATGGATATGTATCTGATTACCCAGTTGAGCGCATGATGCGCGACGCTAAGTTAACTCAGATCTATGAAGGCACTAATCAGGTGCAAAGAATTGTGATGGCGCGCAATCTTCCTTAATGTAAACTAACAATCTTGTCGTAGGTTGCGTAATAATTGACTGGAATATCATGACTTTCGCGTGGTAAAGGTTGGTCAGCAATCTCTTCAGGAAATATTAACGCAATACTCCATGCAGCAAGATGGGCAAGTGCGCGGTCGTAGAATCCACCACCTTGTCCAAGACGATACCCATTACCATCAATTTGCAACGCAGGGACTATGACAACTGCAATGTGGTTTTGATCGCTATCTGCATGGCCAATTGGTTCAAGAATGCGACCTCGTTGCTTAAGGTTCTGTGGATCTCCATTCCAAGCAACCCACTCCAATCCAACCTCACTACCTTTTTCAACCATGCGAGGTAGCAGCAGCTTTTTTCCAGCATCAAGTATTGCCTGATTAAGTTCTGCAGTGTTGGGTTCGTCACCATATGAAATGTAACTAGCAATTACTCTCGCCGTTGAAATTTTTTGCCAATCCATAAGATGTAAATACGGTGTATCAACTGCATGTTCGCTTCGTTCACGACGGTATCTTTTTCGAAGCTCAGATTTTTCATTCTGAAAGTTCACGTCAATCCCCGAATTCAGTAGCTAGAACAAGTATGGTGAGATTATGGCAGAGCATGTAAGAGTTGATGAGTTCCTCTCATCCCTATTAGCCCTTTGCCGCCCGCTTGAACCTTTTGATATGCCACTTCTGGATGCTCATGGTGCGACTTTGGCCGCCGATGTATTTGCCGGTGAGCGTTTAGTCTTGAAAGAGGGAAGCCGAATTCGATCTACTCAGATTGGATTGGCTGCATCCATTGGCCGCGATCACCTTCTCACTCGCCCACATCCACGCGTCGTCGTTCTCTCCGCAGGGCCAGATTTAGTCGAACCCGGACAGACTCTCGGCGAAGATGAAGAGTACGAAACAAATTCTTGGCTTCTGACAACGGCTGTCCGCGAAACAGGCGCTGTTGCATATCGAGTTCACACAATTCCAGATGATGAAGAAGCGCTTAAAGATGTTATTGAAGATCAACTAGTACGCGCAGACCTGATCATCATCAGCGGTGAACGCCACGATGATTCATTTGATCTGATTACTCGCACGCTGAGTGGGATCGGTGAGATCACAACAATCGATCTAGCTATTGAATCGAGTGGCCGCCACAATTACGGAACAATCGGACCAGATAAAGTTCCGGTAGTTACTCTTCCTGGAGATCCAATCGCTGCATACATTTCATTTGAACTCTTTGTCCGCCCCATGATTCGCACGATGCTCGGTGCCGCCACTATTCACCGCCCAGCAGTGAAGGCGAAGTTAGAGAAATCAGTTACCTCGCCCGAAGGTCAACGCTCATACGTTCGCGGAATTTTGTCAGAAGATGGAAAGTCGATCACCCCACTGGGTAAAGGCGATTCATCAGCCCAAGATGAGCAGACCACTCTCTCTGATGCCAACGCATTCATCGCAGTCTCTGAGAATGTGACTTCACTTGAAACCGGAGCGGAAGTCACTGTTGTTGTTCTCGAACGTCGATATATCTAGCTGCGATGTCTTCTCGTCAGGCCGACCAGTCCCGTCATTGGCCAATTCTCTTAAGTGATGGAGAGTTAGAGCTTCGCCCTCTTCGCTTACGCGATCGTATGAAGTGGAATCGAGTTCGCCAGAAGAATCGCGAATGGCTGCAACCATGGGAAGCCACACTCCCAACCGTGACGGTCGGGCCATCTGCGATAACGCCTCAGCTCCCTTCATTTTTCTCAATGATCACAACCTTTAATCGTGAGGCTCGAAATGGCCGCTCATTCTCTTTTGTAATCTGGAAAGGCCCCAATCTCGTGGGACAGATCACCCTTGGTGGCGTTATTTACGGTGCTCTGCGGGGTGGCCACATCGGTTATTGGATTGATAAAGAGTTTGCCAATCGTGGGTATACGACCAGAGCTATTGAAATCCTTACTCGCTTTGGATTCGATCAACTTGGATTACACAGGATCGAGATCAACATTCGCCCAGAAAATGCACCTTCACGCAGAGTCGCCGAGAAAGCTGGCTATCTTCTCGAAGGTACGCGTGCGAGATATTTACATATTGATGGACAATGGCGAGACCATGTGAGCTATGTAAAAGAGAACCCAACAGTCGAATAAAAAATAAAAAAGTGCAGATGGGTAAGGGGCAAATCCACAGATGTGAAGGGGTGACCCCTTAATCTTGGATCATCATGGCTTCTGGAATCATCTATCTAGCAATTATTGGCATGTGGGTTGCCTATTTTCTGCCACGCTGGATACATAGCAGAAACGAATTCACCGGAAAGAGTGCACAGCGATATCGAAGTGCACTTGAAGTTGTCTCAGGCGCTGCAAGTCCGCTTTCTGAAGTCGATCGATTAAGAGCACATCAACTCAAGCTAACTAGAAGAAGACTCTTCTTCTCTCTCATTCTCATTTCACTGGTACTGACATTGGTAGGTGCAGTTATGCAAGCAGTTACTTACACACTCATCTTGTTACCTATTGCAGGGTTGATTTTCTATATTGCACAAGTGCGACATGACACCAACACTGAGAAAATTGCTAAGCGCCGTCGTGACGAGCTGCACCGTACAAGTGAGGGAATCTCTCCAACAAATCTTGCAGAAGTTGTCGCACCTCGGACATCAACCGAACATTGGATTCCGTTATCAGAGCGTGAAATTTCTGGAGTCACAATCTTGCCTAAAGGAAGTCAGAAGGCTGCCAGCGAATGGGATCCACAAAGTGTTCCTGTCCCTACATATGTTCACGCGGCCAAAGCTGTTCCATCTCGCCGTGTAATCGATTTAACTGAGCCAGGTAAGTGGAGTGATGAGCAAGAGCGTCTTGAGCGAGAAGCACTCGCAGCAGCTGCGCCGTCAAGGGATGAAATCTTTGATCAGCAGTTAGCTGAAGAAGCAGTTACCCGTCTTCGTGAAAGCCGTGCTTCGAACGAATAATCTTCGTTAAATCCAGCTCGGAAGCCACATACGTGCATACCAAGCATCGTATGTGATGACATCTCCCACAAAGATCGGGAGAAAATAGAGAAAGTTAAAGAAGACCAGTAACGCAAATGCAGCGCTGGCGATAGTGCCCCATCTTTGATTCTGCGAGATAAACCAACGCGCACAGTAGACAACTGCAAAGATAAGAAACGGTTGAAAAATGATTGAATAGAAAGAAAATACTGTTCTATCTTGAAAGGAAAACCACGGTAGATAACCAGCGGCCATACCAGCCACAATGATGGTTGAAGCAGGTTCCATTCTTCTCTTTACGATTGATTTAATCCAAAATCCAACGACAACAAAAATTGCAATTGCTCCAGCCCACCAAAGAAATGGAGTTCCCATTGCGAGAACTTCTTGTGAACAAGAATCTGCTCCACATGTTTTCGGTGATTGATAGAAGAAGGATGTTGGCCGGGATTGAATCAGCCATGTCCAAGGATCTGCTTGATAGGTGTGCTTCTCACTCAAGCCTGTATGGAATCCGAGCATCTGCTGGTGATAATTGATAAATGATGCGATGGGATTTGTTGAATAGTCTTTACCCCAACCGCGATCTGATAGAAACCAACCAGCCCATGACATCACATAAATTGTCACAGGTACAATTCCAAAGGTCGCAATTCGCTGTAGAGATGGTTTGATCAAATCACGTCCGGTGTGATGAGTAAATGCCCGATAGAGAGCGATTGCACCAAAAATCACGATGAAGTAAGCCGCACTCCATTTAGTACCGAGAGCAAATCCTAGGAAAACGGCGGTAGCAAGATAATTCTTTCGAATAAAGAAGTATGTTGCAGCAAGGACAAAAGTTGTTA
>Ga0208596_1000504_pt1 | contig 11984 bp, 11 predicted proteins | sample LakMenEpi12Jul11_FD_150686 | JGI IMG/M metagenome (GOLD analysis project Ga0208596, IMG submission 150686) | Freshwater microbial communities from Lake Mendota, WI - 12JUL2011 deep hole epilimnion (SPAdes) | ecosystem: Environmental > Aquatic > Freshwater > Lake > Epilimnion/Euphotic zone ...
GCCGCGGCGCCCAGGTGGTGCTCGTCCAGGAGCTCTTCGAGACGCCGTATTTCTGCATCGAGCAGGATGCGCGCCATGCGGCGCTCGCGACCACCGTCGAGGCGAACCCGGCGCTGCATCGTTTCCGCGACCTCGCGCGCGAGCTCGGTGTGGTGTTGCCGGTCAGTTTCTATGAACTCGCAGGGCAGGCTTTCTTCAATAGCGTAGCGATGGTCGATGCCGACGGCACCGTGCTCGGCGTCTATCGGAAGGCGCACATCCCGAACGGCCCGGGCTACCAGGAGAAGCAATACTTCAGCCCGGGCGACACCGGGTTCCGTGTCTGGGACACCCGCTTCGGGCGCATCGGCGTCGGCATCTGCTGGGACCAGTGGTTCCCGGAGTGCGCGCGCGCGATGGCGCTGATGGGCGCCGAGATCCTGCTGTACCCGACCGCCATCGGCAGCGAGCCGCCGCCCGCGCCCCCGGTCGACTCGCGCGGCCATTGGCAGCGCGTGCAACAGGGCCATGCGGCGGCGAACGTGATGCCGCTCGTCGCCTCGAACCGCTGGGGTGTCGAGCGTTCGCTGCAGGACCCGGAACACCTCTTCATCCGTTTCTATGGCTCGTCCTTCATCGCGGACGCCACGGGCGCCAAGGTCGCCGAGGCGGGCGACGAGGGCGATGCCGTGCTCACCGCGACCTTCGACCTCGATGCGATCGCCCTGCAGCGCGCGAGTTGGGGCCTGTTCCGTGACCGGCGTCCCGAGCTCTACGGGGCGCTCGTCGGCTACGACGGCGGCGCCGCGCAGGCACGGTGAGCGGTCCCGTCCCCGTCTGGGTCGTCACCGGCCCGCTCGGCAGCGGCAAGACGACGATCCTCTCGCGCCTCCTCGCGGACAAGCCGCCCGAGGAGCACTGGGTGGTGCTCCTCAATGAATTCACCGATGCCGGCATCGATGCGCTGACGGTCGCGTCGGCGGCGCGCGGCGTCTACGACGTGCGGTTGGTGCCGGGTGGTTGTCTCTGTTGCGCGGGGGAGGCCGACTTCCGTCGCACCCTGCAGGAACTGCTCGCGCCCGGCGCGACCCCGCCGGCGCGCATCCTCGTCGAGCCGTCGGGCATCGGACACCCGGCCGGCATCGTGGAGGAACTCCTCGCGCACGAGGCCGCCGGACGCCTGGTGGTCGAGGGCGTGCTCGGGCTGGTGGATGCCACGACGCTGCAGACCGACATGGCGGCGTCTGCATCGGCATCCGGGGGATCCGAGGCGTCACGGCTCGATGAGCGCTCGGAGCTCGCCCGTGCGAGTGCGGAGATCGCCGATGTGCTGGCGCTCGCCAAGGGGGACCTCGCGACCCCTGCACAGCACGCCGCGTTCGAGCGGTATGCCGAAGGGTTGTTCCCGACCAAGCGCGCGGCGGGTCCGGTGGAGGGCGGCCGCTTGCCGCCGGCGCTGCTTGCGGCGCTTGCGGGGGAACCGGGCGATCCGCGGCGCACGGAGGTGGCAGATCGCACGGCCCCGACCGCGCGGCCGCAGGCGCATGCGCTGGAGCGTACCGTGGAGCGTGCCCGGTTGCCGTCGCCCGTCGTCGTCACGCCCGTGGGGCCGCCGGGGCTCGGCGGCGAGCGGCGCGAGGCCCGGCATCTCGGTCGCCACGGGGCGCGATGGCGGTTCCCGGCGGCGGTGTGTTTCAGCGAGGCGCGGGTGTTGGCCCTGCTCGGTGCGTTGCCGGGCGATGTCCCGGGGATCGGACGGCCCGAGCGCGTCAAGGCCGTGCTGCGGGTGGGCGAAGACGAGTGGCTGCTCGCGCAGCGGGTGGGCGATGCGGTCACGCTCGAGCCGACGGCTTGGCGCCGCGACAACCGCATCGAGGTTCAGTTGGCGCCCGGGGAGCCGTGGCACCCGGAAGCCTGGGACGCGTTGTGGCTGCGCGCCTGCCGCGCGTAGCGACCGCCGATGCGGATGCCGGTCCGACAAAGATTGGCGGCGTTGTACGGGATCGCGGTGGCAGCGGTCGACCCGCGGCGCATCCTGCCCGCGTACTCGCGCCTCCAGAGCGACCGCTTCGTCTTCGAGCGCAAAGGGCGGGCGGTCGCGCTCGATCGGCCTGACCGCGAGGCGGGCGGACGCTGGCGGATCCTCGCGATCGGCAAGGCGGCAGGCAGTCTCGCCGAGGGCTTGATGGCTGTACCCGGCATGGATGCCGGGATGGGCACGGCGGTCGCCGAAGGGCTGCTCGTCGCTCAGGAGCTGCCCCCTCCGGGCGCACTGTCCGCGGCTTGGCGGCGATTGCCCGGTGACCATCCTTGGCCCGGTGAGCGCAGCGTGGCTGCCGGTCAGGCGGTGCTCGCGTTCGCGTCCGCCGCACGACCGGCCGATCGGCATCTCCTGCTGCTCTCGGGCGGCGCCTCGGCCTTGTGCGCGGCGCCCGCGCCCGGCCTCACCCTCGCGGACAAAGATGCCATGCTGCGCGCGTTGATGCGCGCGGGCGCTCCGATCGCGGAACTCAACACGGTGCGCAAGCACCTCTCGGCGCTGAAGGGCGGTCGGTTGGCGGCCGCCCTCATGGCTGCGCCCGGTGCGACGCGTGACGCGAAGACGGCGCTGCCGACGCTGCTGACGCTCGCCGTATCCGACGTGCAAGGGGACGACCCGGCGATCATCGGCTCCGGGCCGACGGTGCCGGATCCGACGACCTACGTCGATGCCCTCGAGGTCTTGCGACGCCACGCCCTCATCGAGCGGCTGCCGCCGGCGGTGCGCCAACACCTCGAAGCTGGGGTCGCGGGCTATATCTCTGAGACGCCGAAGCCCGGGCGGCAGGGCGACAGCACGGGTGCCTATGCCGTGATCGCGACGCTCGATGATGCCTTGGAGGCGATCGCGCAGGCCGCAGCGTCGGTCGGTGCGCCGCGCGTGCTGTCGCTCGGTCGCGTGCTCTACGGCGCGGTCGATGCGCATGCGGCGCAACTTGCGGCGCTGTTGCGGCAGCACCGTGGCGAGGCACCGCTGCTGCTCGTGGCCGGCGGCGAACCGGTGGTGCGGGTGAGCGGCGAGGGGCGTGGCGGCCGAGCACAGGAACTCGCGCTGCGGCTCGCGGTGGAACTCGAGGGCGAGTCCGGCATCACGGTGCTGGTGGCGGGCACGGATGGGCGTGATGGCCCGACCGAGGCTGCCGGGGCGTTCGCCGACGGCGGCACGCTCGCGCGTGCGCGCAAGGCAGGCTGTGATCCGCGGGCGGCGCTCGAGCGCAACGACTCCAACCGGGCGCTCGGCGCGGCCGGCGATCTCTTCGCCACGGGGCCGACCGGCACGAACGTCGCGGATCTCGTGGTCGCGTGGGTGGACGGGCGGTAGCCGCGGGTCGGGGTGCGTCGTCAGTCCTGCGCGGGCGCCGTCGGAGGCTCCGACGGATGCAGCATCAAGCGGCCGTCACCGACCCGCAGGTCGCGCAGCCGCGGCGGCAGCGTGCCGAAGTCACCGCCCTGCAGCGCGGCGCGCAGGTCCGCATCGCGCGTACCGCTGCGCAAGAGCATGCCGTTCGAGCGCATCGTCCAGGTGCCGTCGTCGCTCACGCCGAACAGCCAGAACAGATGGAAGTGCTCCGAGTCCAACAGCAGGGCGTCGGGGGTGCCGTCCCCGTCGAGGTCCGAGCGCAGCAGCATCAGGCTCCCGCCGCCGAAGAGCGAGCCGTCTTTCACGCGGGCGGTTTGCAGCGCGGTCCGCAGGCCGGGCTCCAAGGCCGGGGATCCGGGCGGAAGCTCGATGCGCGCGAGCCATGCCTCGTCATCATCGTCGCGGGGATCCGTGGGCCGCTGAGCCGCCGTCGCTGATGCCCGCAGCGCCGACGAGCCGCCCTCGGCATCCGACAGCCGGGCGATGACCTCAAGGCGCGCGCGCCCGACGGCGCCCGCCTCACGGCCGAGGAAGCGCAGCGCACCATTCCGTGCGTCGTCGTCGGTGGCCGCAAACGCGCGTCGCGCTTGGCTGTCGATCGAGAGTCGCAGCGGGTCGGCCAAAGGCGTCACGCTGAGGAGCAGGACCGCGAGCAGCGCGAGGGCGAGGGCGATGTTGATGCCGCCCATGCGCGAGAACCATGCGCCGCGAGACCAAGCCGCGACGCTGTAGCCCATCGCGTAGGCAAGGGCTGCGACGGCGGTGACCAAGCCCCAGTAGCGTGCCGGTGTGAGCCCGAAGAGTGAGGTGCGCAGCGCCAGCGAATAGAGCGCTGTGGCGGCGACGATGACGAGCAGCGGCGGCACGACGCGCAGCGCCTGCTCGATGAAGCGCCCGTAGCCGGGCGGCTCCCGGCCCGACTGGAAGGCCGCATTGAGCAACAGCACATTGAGGGCCACCAGCCACAGCAGCCAGGTCGCATCCATGACTTTCTGCCCTTCCGCGAACAGCGCCGGCAGGCGCGGCAGCAACGCGAGGGTGAAGGCGATGACGATCAGCCCCGCGAGCGGCGCCAGCCACTTGAGCAGGTTCAACAACTGGCGAAGCAGGCCGTCGATCATGCCCGCCGACGTGCCGATCAGGTGGACCGCGAGCGTGGCGACGAGCGTCGTCGCCGGGAACACGAAGCGCGCATCGCTGATGACGTCGCCCACCGCTTCGATGCCGAGCAGACCGAACAACACCGCGGCGAGGCCCAGCAACAGCCAGAACACCCCGGTGAAGAGCGCGGCCTCGGCAAGCGTGAGCGCGCCGCGCCAGGTCAATGTGAAGAGCTGCGGATAGGGACCGGTCCAACGACCCTCCGTGAGGCGCAGTTTCAGCAGCGGCAGGGCGAGCAGCCATGCGATGAGCAGCGGCAGCACATAGCCCGCAAGGGTGCCGCCCTCCAACGTCCTGCGACCGCTCCTCGCGGCGTCAGGCTCCGGCGTTCCGAGGTGCATCGTCACATACAGGGTGGCGGTGACGGCGATGAACAGCGCCATCGCGCCGAGCGCGAGGTGCAACACACGTCGTCCGACGAACGGCCAGAGCAGTTGCACCGTCATCGGCAGCAGCAGGGTGAGCAGGGTCAGCGGGACGAGGGCGCGCAGGTCGGTGCCGGGCCAGCGCCCGGCATCCTCCGACGAAGCGAGCAGCCAGAGCACGAGGCCTTGCAGCAGCGCGAGGGCGATCGCCGCGAGCGGCGGGGCGGATTTCAGTTCACGGTCGGCATCGGTCATGCGACCGATTGTAGACCGGCTCAGTCGTCGCGCGGTTCGGGACGGGTCCAGAGCCAGGTCGCGAGGCCGGCGAGCCCCAAGGCGACCGCGATCACCGGCACGGTCGGTCCGTACACCCACAGCGAGATCGCGACGCTGGCCGCCATGCCGATCGCGGCCAGCCGCTTGCCGCGCTTCGAGACCCGTCCGCCGTCCGCCCAGTTGCGCAGCGGTGCGCCGAAGCGCGGGTGGGCCATCAGTCGCTCGCGCCAATGCGGTGCGCCACGGCTGAACGCCCAAGCGCCGATCAGCAGGAATACCGTCGAGGGCAAGAGGGGTATGAAGGCGTTGATGACCCCGATGGTGACGCTGCTGAGCCCGAGCACGCGCCACGGCCAGACGCGCAGCGGCGAGGGCGCCGGCGCCGGCGGGCCGCTCGCGGAGGGCGCTCCGGCAGCGGTGGGCGGGCGGTCAGGGGCGGGGGAGCCGGACATGGGGCGCACATCATACGGGGACTGCCGCCGTCGCGGTCGCTGGAGTGGCTCGGCGGGAGCAGGTCAGGTGGACGGGCAGGAAGTCGCCGGGTTAGGTTGACGGACATGACACCCGCCTCCCCGTATCGCCTTGGCGGCGTGGTTCGCGCGGCGCTTGGCCTTGGCGCCATCCTTTCCGCGCTTGGCGCCACTCACGTCAGGGCCCAGACCGCCGCCCCGTCCGCCAAGGTCCGCGCCGATGCCGTGACGATCTCGGGACCGACGGTGGCCGGGTCCTTCTGCTCGACGGCGGAGGTCGCGGTGTTCCATTGCAGCACCGGTGCCAAGCAGGTGTCGGTCTGTGCTTCGCGCACGGCGACGGCGCAGGCAGGGTCGTTGCGGTACTTCTTCGGCAAGCCGGGCGCGCGGCCCGAGATCACGCTCCCGGCGAAGGCCACCGCCCCGTCGCGCAGCGCCTCGGCCGACACGGTGACCTATTCCGGCGGTGGCGGCGCGTGGCTGCGCTTCCGCTCGGGTGAGTACGCCTACACGGTGTTCACGGCCACGGGCCGCTCTGGCTACGACGGCCCGCGCTGGGACCGCGAGGGATTGCTGGTGGAACGCCAAGGCCGGCGCGTGGCATATCTGCCCTGTCGCACGGCGGCGGAGAGCCAGCTCGGCCCCGACCTGTACGGGAAACTCGGTCTGCGGCCCCTGTCGGCGGACGAGTCGTTCGACCTGCCCGAATAGCGACCTGACGGTGCAGCGACCCGCCGGTGCGGGCCGCACCCCGCCTCGTGGCGGGGGAGATGGTGGAGGCGGCGGGAATCGAACCCGCGTCCGCAAGCCCTAGACTCCAGGATCTACGCGCGTAGCTCTCTCATTGATTCTCGCCTCACGCTACCCGAGGAGCAGGGAAGACGCTCGGCCAGTGACGGTGTCTCTTAGCGGAGCCACCCCGTCGCACGGTGGTCCGCGATCCTGTGAGCGCGTCCCCCGGTTCCGTGGCACAGGCACCAGCGGGTCGGAGGTTAGGCCGGATTAAGCGGCCAGAGCGTAGTTGTTGTCGTTGGCAACTAAGTGTTTGCAGCAAAGTTTAACGAGGTTCACTGCACCTCGGCACGCCCCTGGAGGTTCGCAACCCACGTCGAAGCCGGTCGCCCCCATTCGTGACCGAAGTATAGCCGAATCGCGGGTTTTCAAGGGGCCGGATTCCGTGCGGCGGGTGTTCCCCGGACAGGGCGTGTAAACTCCGCGCCCGCCATGCTCGCCACCTCCAACCTCGCCATCCAGTTCGGTGCCAAGCCCCTGTTCGAGGGGGTGACGGTCAAGTTCACCGACGGCAACCGCTACGGCCTCATCGGCGCGAACGGCTGCGGCAAGTCCACGCTCATGAAGATCCTCGGCCGCGACCTCGAGCCGAGCACGGGCGATGTCATGCTGCAGCCGGGCCTGCGCCTCGGCAAGCTCAGCCAGAACCAGTTCGGCTATGAGGACCAGCGCGTCATCGATGTCGTGATGCAGGGCCACGCCGAGATGTGGGCGGCGATGACCGAGCGCGACCGCATCTACGCCGACGAGGCCGCCACCGACGACGACTACATGCGCGCTGCGGAGCTCGAGGTGCGCTTCGCCGAGTACGGCGGCTACGACGCCGAGGCGCGCGCCGCCGCCATCCTCATCGAGGCAGGCATCGGCGAGGCGCTGCACCGCGGCCCCATGCGCGAGGTGCCGCCCGGCCTGAAGCTCCGCGTGCTGCTCGCGCAGGCGTTGTTCTCGAACCCCGACGTGCTGCTGCTCGACGAGCCGACGAACAACCTCGACATCCACTCGATCGGCTGGCTCGAGCAGGTGCTCAACAAGTCCGACTCGACGATGATCATCATCAGCCACGACCGGCACTTCCTGAACCAGGTCTGCACCCACATCGCCGACCTCGATTTCCAGCAGCTCAAGGTCTATCCGGGCAACTACGACGACTTCATGCTCGCCTCGACGCAGGCGAGGGCGCGGGTCGAGGCCTCGAACGTCAAGGCCCAGGAGCGCATCGCCGAGCTGCAGGAGTTCGTGCGGCGCTTCTCCGCGAACGCCTCCAAGGCGCGGCAGGCGACCTCGCGAAAGCGCGCCATCGACAAGATCAAGATCGAGGAGATCCGGCCGTCCTCGCGCCAGAACCCCTACATCCGCTTCGAGCAGGTCAAGAAGCTCTACCGCTCGGCGTTCAACGTCGACAAGCTGACCTTCGCCTATCCGGGCGCCGACGCGCCGATCCTGAAGGGCGTGACTTTCAACGTCGAGGCGGGCGACCGCGTCGCCATCATCGGCCCGAATGGCATCGGCAAGACCACGCTCATGCACCTGATCGCGGGCGTGCTCAAGCCGACGTCCGGCAGCATCAACTGGGTCGAGAACGCCGAGCCCGGCTACATGCCGCAGGATCCGCAGGCGGAGTTCACCGAGAAGGTGGACCTGCTCAAATGGATGTCGCAGTGGACCGGCAAGGCCGACGACGAGATGATCGTGCGCGCGACGCTCGGCCGCCTGCTGTTCTCGGGCGATGAGACCAAAAAATCGGTGAAGGTGCTCTCGGGCGGCGAGAAGAACCGCATGATGTACGGCAAGCTGATGCTGCGCCGGCCCAACGTCATGCTGATGGACGAGCCGACCAACCACATGGACATGGAGACCATCGAGTCGCTGCAGATCGGGCTCGAAAAATATCCGGGCACGCTGGTGTTCGTGTCCCACGACCGCGAGTTCGTGAGCGGCCTCGCCAACCGCATCATCGAGATCCAGCCGGGCGGCAGCATCATCGACCACCGCGGCAACTACGACGAATATCTCAAGTCCCAGGGGTTGTCGGTATAGTCTTGGGATGACCAACACCGCGATCCTGGCCGCTTCGGCGCTGCTCGTCCTCGCGTACCTGATCGACATCCTCTGCAAGCGTCTGCGCTTGCCTGCCGTGGTGCTGCTCATCGGCATGGGCATCGCCATCCGGCAGTTGGCTGACTCCTTCGGTCTGCACCTCGATTGGGTCGATCCGATCGTGCCGGTCATCGGCACCCTCGGCCTGATCCTGATCGTGTTGGAGGGGGCCTTGGACCTGCAAGTCTCATCGCAGCGGGTCCGCTTGATCGCGACCTCGGCGACCGCTGCCGTGCTCGGTTTCGCGCTGGCATTGGCGGTGATCGCCGCGGTCTTCGCCTATCAGATCGGTCTGCCCCCTGGTACGGCGGTGCTCGCGGCGTTGCCCTTCGCCGTGATATCGAGTGCGGTCGCCATCCCGAGCGCGGCGGCACTGCCGCTGCCGCAGCGGGAGTTCGTGATCTACGAGAGCTCCGTCTCCGACATCGTGGGCGTGCTGGTGTTCTATGCCTGGCTGCACGCCGACGGATCTTTCGGGAACTTCACTGCGGAAGTGGTCGTCGGTGGCCTCGTGTCGCTCGTGGTGGCGGCCATCGCCGCGGCGGGGCTCTATGCACTCATCAACCGCGTCGAGGGGCATGTGCGTTTCCTGCCGTTGCTTGCCGGACTCATCCTGCTCTATTCGATCGGCAAGGAGAGCCATCTGTCACCGCTGGTGCTGGTGCTGGTCTGCGGCTTGCTGCTGAACAATCCGCAGCTGCTCGAGCGCAACCGTCACCTCAAACAGCTGCACACCGAGGGTTACGACGCGACCCTCCGGGAGTTCAAAGGTCTGGTTGCGGAACTGACCTTCGCCACCAAGAGTTTCTTCTTCCTGCTGCTCGGGTACTGGACCGACCTTGCGCGCATGGCGGATCCCGAGGCTTGGATCCTTGCGGGGTGGGTGGTGCTCGCGATCTACAGTACGCGATGGCTGCTGCTCAAGGCGCTGCGGCAGGACGCCGCCGATCGCTTGATGTGGATCGCGCCACGTGGCCTGATCACCGTGTTGCTGTTCTTGGCGGCGACCGAGACCGGTGCGCTCGGCCCGTTCCCCTTCGGCACGGTGATGTTGGTGGTGCTCGTCACCGCCACGCTGACCGCGCTTGCGCAACGCCGTCCGGCCTCGCCGTCGACGGCCTGACCGGCTTGCCAGTCTGTCGGCCTGCCGACTAGCGCCCCCGCATCAGCCGCGCCTTGTCACGCGCCCAATCGCGGTCTTTCTCGGTGGCGCGCTTGTCGTGGGCTTTCTTGCCCTTGGCGAGGCCGATGCGCACCTTGGCCTTGCCGCGCTGCCAATAGAGCTCGAGCGGCACGATGGTGTAGCCCTGGCGCTCGACCGCGCCGATGAGGTGGGCGATCTCGCGGTGGTTGAGAAGCAGCTTGCGGCTGCGGGTGGGGTCGGCGATGACGTGGGTCGAGGTGGTCTTGAGCGGCGAGATATGCGCGCCCACCATGAACACTTCGCCGTTGCGCAGGTAGACGTGCGCCTCGGTGATCTGCGCCTTGCCCGCGCGCAGCGCCTTGACCTCCCAACCCTCGAGCACCAAGCCCGCCTCGTAGCGCTCCTCGATGAAGTAATCGAAGCGCGCACGGCGGTTCTCGGCGATGGTGCGCGGGCCGGAGTCGGCCTTGGCGGCCGGCTTGGCGGCGGCGGCGGGCGTCGCGGTGGGTCGGGAGGGGGGCTTGGCCATGGTCGGGCGCATTGTACGCGCCACGGTGGTTGTCGCGGCGCAGCCCTTGCCGGACAATCCTCGCATGCGGGAAATCACGCGTTCAGCGCTGGTCGCGCTCCCCCCGGCGGAGCTCTACGCGCTCATCACCGACATCGAGCGTTACCCCGAGTTCGTGCCGGGCTGCGCCCTCGCGCGCATCGAGGCCCAGGGCGAGCGCGAGGTCGTGGCGACGCTCGGGGTGCGGCGCGGCGGGCTCGTCACCGAGTTCACCACCCGCAACACCCTCGACCCGGGCCGTGCGGTCGTGATGCGTCTCGAGCGTGGCCCCTTCAAGTCGCTCGAGGGCCTGTGGTCGTTGCGGCCGGTGGGCGAGTCGGGCTGCGAGGTGACGCTGTGCCTGCGCTTCGAGTTCGCCAATCGCTTCACCGGCATGATGTTCGCGCCCGTGTTCGAGCAGACCGCCGCCTCGCTCGTCGATGCCTTCGTGGTGCGCGCGCGGGAGATCAAGGCGCGCGCGTCGAGCGGCGGCGATTGATGCGGTGCAGCGTCGCGGCCGCCTGGCCATCCTGGCAGGGCGTGATCGACCTCGAGTTGCCGGATGGCGCCACTGTGGCCGATGCGCTCGATGCCGCGCGTGCGCGGCTGCGGGCGCAGGGCGACGTGTCCGCTGAGGCCGCCGGGGCGGCGGCAGCGGCCGCGGAGTGGCAGACGGGGGCCACCGGGATCTTCGGGGAGGCTTGTGGTCGCGAGAGGCCGCTGCGCGAGGGCGACCGGGTCGAGCTCTATCGACCGCTCACCATCGACCCCAAGGCGGCGCGGCGCGCGCGCGCGGCGACCGTCAGGTCGTCGGCGGGTCTGGCTGCGGGGTCCCGGCGGGCGCGGTGATGGCGGGCGCGGTGGCGGGCGGTGCAGCCGGGGCGGCCTCGGCCGCCGCCGGTTGCAGTTCAGGCGGCACTTCGGTGGGGGCGCCGTCGTTCTCGATGCGGGCGACCTTGTCGCCCTCGAAGAACACCGTCAGGCGCTGGCGCAGGGGCTTTTTGAGGGCGCGCACCTGCAGCGTGTAGAGATAGTCCCAACGGTTGGTGTCGAAGGCGTCGGGCAGCATGGGCGTGCCCAGCAGGAAGCGGACCTGCGCGCGGGTCATCCCGACCTGCACCTGGGTGACCTGGCGGGCGTCGAGGTAATTGCCCTGCTGCACGGCCATGCGATACACGCAGCCGCCGGTGGGCAGCAGCGCGAGCAGCACGGCCCCCAACCACAACGACCGGGACGGACCGGCCCGGAAAGACGGGCGGGATGACGCTGGAGCGTGGAGGGGAGCGTGGCTCATAATCCCCATTCTACTCCAATCCCCCCACCTCCGAACTCCCAGGGGTCGCCCCGAACGTGGAAAGCAAGGACCTGCGCAAGGCCGGGCTGAAGGTCACGCTGCCGCGCGTGAAGATCCTCGACATCCTCGAGCGCAGCGGCACGAGGCACCTGTCCGCCGAGGACATCTACCGCCGGCTCTCCGACCTGCGCGAGGACATCGGCCTCGCGACGGTCTATCGCGTGCTCACGCAGTTCGAGGCGGCGGGGCTCGTCAACCGCCACCATTTCGCCGATGGCATGGCGGTGTTCGAGCTCAACGAGGGGGCGCACCACGACCACATCCTGTGCCTCGACTGCGGGCACGTGGAGGAGTTCGTGGATCCGGGCATCGAGGAGCGCCAGACCGCCGTGGCGGGCCGCCTCGGGTTCGAGATCAGCGAGCACGCCCTCGTGATCTACGGACATTGCCGCCGGCAGG
>Ga0208596_1000508_pt1 | contig 11949 bp, 10 predicted proteins | sample LakMenEpi12Jul11_FD_150686 | JGI IMG/M metagenome (GOLD analysis project Ga0208596, IMG submission 150686) | Freshwater microbial communities from Lake Mendota, WI - 12JUL2011 deep hole epilimnion (SPAdes) | ecosystem: Environmental > Aquatic > Freshwater > Lake > Epilimnion/Euphotic zone ...
GAGTTGCCGCCGATGATGTCGTTGTTCGAGCTAAGGTTGAACGGCGTCGACAGGTCGAGCTTCCCGCGCGCCCGCTCCCATGAGGCCGGGACGTTGAACGGCGGCTGGCCGGTGGCGCGCTCGAAGGCGCGTCCGAGGCGGGTGAAGGGCTCCACGGGGCTGCCTTTTTCGACCCAGCCCTGCACCGTGCCGTAGTTGAGCCGTAGCGTGAAGGTGGCGTCCGGGTAGACCTCGGTGCCGTAGACCTTGAAGCGCGCGCGGGCGATCTTCTCCTCGGCGGCGGCGGTCGGCGCCTGCACTTCGTCCTCGTATCGCTTGCGCAGCGCACGCGCCGGTCCGTCGATCTCGCGGGCGAGCTTGATCATCGGGTCGTCCGAGGCCGCGATCGCCGCGGCGCCACCGTTCCACAGCGCCAGGCGCACCGCGGGATCGGCGAGCTTGCTGCCGTCGACCAGCGAAGCGGCGAGGCTGTCCGGGGAGTCCTTGGCGAGCAGCTTGCGCACCACGGCGTGGTCGGGACCCAGCCACTCCCGCATGCGCTCGAGGCCGAAGGACATCGTCAGCCGCTCCACCTCCGGATAGACGGGGGTCGCGGCCGCGAGCTGCTGCTGGACCCGCGGCAACTGCGCATCGGTGAACTCCCGCAGGCGCTCGCCGTTCGGCTTCGTGCGCTCCTCGGCGCCGCGGACCAGCGTGCGCGCGACGCGGAACAGGCGGCTCTGGAATCCGGCTCCGCCCTCGAGATAACCGAGTTCGGTATCGATGTCGCGGGCACGGGCGTTGGCCGCCGCGATGTCGGCCCACGGGTCGCCGAAGCCGGCGAACGACGGATCGGCCGCGACCTTGGCGCGCAGCTCCACTTCCTGGGTGCGCTTGCCAGCCATCATGCCTTCGTCGAGCAGCGCGTCGAGCTGCTTGCGACGCACCTTGATGCCGTTCTCGAGACCGAACAGCGTGTCCGCCGTGATGCGTCGCTCCGCATCGCCCTTCTTGGCGAACTCGATATAGCGACCCCGCAGTTCGTTGCTGCGTAGCAGCGAAGGCGGCAGTTCATCGTTGCGCAGCGCCAGCAGTTGATCGACCGTCAGCAGGCGGTCGGTGGAGCCGGGATGGCCCGAGACGAGCACCAACTCGCCCGCTTTCGGGCCGTCGAAGTTGATGCGCAGCGGCCGCGCCACCGTCACCGGCTTGCCGTTCTCGTAGGCGCGCAGCAGGCCCATGTCGAGGCACCAGCGGGGGAACTGGAAGTTGTCCGGGTCGCCACCGAAGGCCGCGATGCCCGTCTCGGGCGCGAACACGAGTCGCACGTCGGTATAGCGCTTGTAGCGGTAGAGGAACTGCTGGCCGCCGTTGTAGAGCGCGACGGCCTGGCACTTGAGGCCGGTGTCTTTTTCGCAGGCCTGCTCGAGGCCGGTGATGGCGCGCTTGCGGGCCTCGTTGGCGGCGCGCTCGTCGAGCCCGCGCGTGGCGGCCTCGACCTTGTCCGTCACGTTCTCCATGCCGACGAGCACATCGGCGACCTGCGTGCGGCAGGGGATCTCCTCGCGGCGCTCGCGGGCGACGAAGCCGTCATCGAGCAGGCTCTTCTCTTTGGAGGAGTTCTCGGAGAGGCAGGCGGTGATGCAGTGGTGGTTGGTGAGGATCAGACCCTCGGGCGACACGAACGAGGCCGAGCAGCCCGAGAGGCGGACGGAGGCTTCGCGTACGCGGTCGAGCCAGGCGCCATCGATGTTCACGCCGTACTGCGCTTTCACCTTCGCAGTGGGGAAGTTGTCGTAGGTCCACATGCCTTCGTCGGCACGGGTGGCGGTGGCGGTGAGCAGCGCGGCAGTGAGCGCGACGGCAGTCGAGAGGAGGGCGGCGCGATTCATCGGAGGCTCCGTAGATGCAGGTATCGATGGCTCTGATTCTAGATCAGCCCGGCCATTTCTGCCTCGTTCGTAGAGATTAGCTGTACAGGCTCGTTTAACCGTGAAAACGCCGAGTTTTGGCTCCTGACCTGCGGGCGTCTCTGCGGTGCAATGGCCGCGCCGGGCAACGACCGGCTGCTACCCAAGGAGACATCCAGATGATCAGGCAAGCACGCCGGCGCATCGCCGGCCAGGGAATGACGGAGTACATCATCATCGTCGCGTTGGTCGCCATCGCCGCGATCGGCGTGTACTCGGCCTTCGGCGACATCGTCCGCGGACAAGCGTCCGTGGCTGCCGTCGCACTGTCGGGCGAGGACAACACCGCCGGTCGCGGTCTCGTCGGCGCCGCACGGGGCCGCGCGAACCTCGAAGCGCGTCAGCGCACGATGGAGGATTTCGAGGAATGAGGCGGCGTGCGCGCTTTCCACGCGGGCAGGTCCTCGTGTTCCTGCTGCCGTTGCTGGCTGTGCTCGGCGCGGCTGCTTGGTGGGCATTCGAAGCCGGCCAAGCGGTGACGGAGAAACAACGCCTGCGCGATGTCGCCGAGGCGGCAGCGCTCAGCGGCGCTGTGTGGCAGGCGCGCTCGCTCAATTTCGCAGCGGCAATGAACCGGGCGGTCATCGCCAACGAAGCGGTGATCGCCCAGTCCGTCAGTCTGCGTTCGTGGTCGGACTACATGAACCGGTTGCTGCCGACCGCAGCGGCGCTGACCACTTATGTGCCATATCTCAACGCAGCGGCTGCCACCTTGCAGCGCTGGTGGTCTGGATTCGATTCCGTCTTGCAGCCGTCGTTGCGCGGCCTCGAGTCGCTCGCGAGCGGGGTGAGCCACTCCTTGGCAGCCGCGCAGCGGTTCATGATGTCGGCAACGCTCTTGACGGTGCCACAGATCGTTCGCGACACCGTCGAGGCGGCCGATCCGCGGTTTCGATTGACGGAGGGTGGTGCGGCACAGCTGCTCGTATGGGCGGCCCAATGGCAGAACTTCAGTTCCTTCTATGGCGGTTCATGGCGCTGGCGCCAACAAGATGTGCTGCTGCGTTCGCTTGACGGCTTCAGCCACGAGAGAAACTTCACTCTGAGTCCCTTGCTCGGCAGTCGTCTGGTCCGTTTCGAGAAGCGCGCCGGGACCGATCTGCTCGATTTCGAGACCTGGCGTGCGCTCGATACGCTCTCCCTCCATCAGCCGCGCTATGTGGTCTTCGGGTCGATGCGCGAGCGTGCCGCGATCGCCTGGGGCGGTGCCGACAACGGTGTCGGGAGTGCGCTGCGGGGTCGGCACGGCGACGCACTACGGCGGAATCCACGAGCGGCGCGAGCTGCTGAACGCAGCATCAGCCGGCAGCGGGGCTATCGCGGGTTGCCGTCGCTCTACGATCTCTCTGCTTCGCAGCGCGCGGAGTCCGGCCCGCCTCGCGTTGTGGTCCGGTTACGGCTGCCTGCCCAATCGCGGCGTGGTGCAGCCGAACTGCTCGGGTTCGGCTCCGTGCCGGATGCCGCGGGTGATCCGGTCGCGCTTGTCCCGGACCCGTCCAACGGCTCAGGAGATCTGTTCGCGGAGGCCGCCGCCTCGACGCGGTTCCTCCGCCTCGAACCCCGTCGCGATGGCGCACAGGAGGCGCCGAGTCTCTATTCACCCTACTGGCGCTCGACGCTGGCGCCCGTTTCTATCCAAGACCGAGTGCTGCTGGCTACCCTCGATGGCACTCCCGTGTGGTTGGCGGGAGTGCCGCGGTGATCCTGCGTAACGCAGCGCGGGGCCAGGCCTTGATCGAGACGCTGGTGGCGATCCTGCTGCTCGCGCCGCTCTTGATCGCGACGATCGATCTGTGGCAACGACAGGCTGCGATCCAGTCCGTCCAGTCCTCCGCCCGTGCCGGCGTATTGGCGGCCCATCATGGCGTTGATATCGACGCTTACGCCGCCCGACCCGATGGGCGGGTCAGCGGATCCGAGGTGACGGTCATCGCGACGCCGCAGCCTTCAGCAGCGCAGACCGCTGAGGAATGGGCGTTCGGGCTGTTGGTACCGGCCCAAGTGATCGGCGTTGGGCAGTTCGATCTGGCACGAGACCAGGCACGGAATGCGCGATCGACGGCGCGTCTGAGTGAGGGGCCTGCGCTGCAGTGGCTGCGTGCTGGACGGTCACCGACCTTTCAGGCGGAACTTTCGATCCTCGTCGATGACTGGCAGGCCGACAACGCTGAAACGGTACGGCGGCGGACGGCGGCACTGTCAAGTGCCGGTCGCATCGCCGAGTGGCGGACTCCGTTGGAGCTCATGGCGGCGCCGATGCGTTTGTTTGAGCCCGCCGTCGCTCGGCTTTGTCTCGGTCGCATCGAGCCCGATATCGTCCCGACCGATCGACTGACCGGAAGCAGTCGTGGCATGTCCGATCTGAGGACACAGCCGTGTTGAGGCCGCTTCTCGCTGGCCTAAGACTTGGGTGCTTCGTTTTGGCAACCCACAGCTTGCAGTTCATCGGCGTGGCTCACGCGGGGCTCCAGCCGGATCAGACGACCCCTGGGCCGCGATGGGTTGTCGATCGGGTGCGGGTCAACGGTATCCCGCTCGAGACGCGCGCGACGGCTGTCGCGGTGGACCGCGCTTTCCTCGCCGAGCGCCTCTCGACCCTCTGGGGGAAGACTGCGCACCGTCTCGACATCACGGGCTCGTCAACGCTGTCACCGGCGTCGTTGACGCTGCAACAAGACGCCGAGCGAACGGTGATCGGACGTCAACGCGGCCGATTGCACGAGGTCATCAGCTTGCGCGATGCCCCCTCGGGCGGCACGAGCATAGTGGTCTCTGTATCCGATCTCTCCCGCCCTGCCGCTAGGGTCCCGCGCTTGCCGTTCCGTCCGCCGCATGGACTTCGCGCTGTCACCGTGATCGAGCAGGGCGCACCGGGTGGCGCGATGACGATCGTGCTCGACACCTCCGATGCTCACGAGATCACCGCGTCGCAACTAAGAAAAGCCCTGGAGGCGGCTGGCTGGGTCGTTCGTACCGATCCTTCTGCCCGCGCGTTATGGGCCGATCGCCGCGGTGAACGCCTGGATGCGGTGACGATGCGAAGCGGTGACAGAACTCGGGTCATCGTTCAGGTGTCGGTCGATGTGCGCTGAACTTCGATATCGAGGCTCTCGCAGGCAACTCGGGCAAGCGAGTGTGGAATTCGCGCTGGTGGCAGCGGTTCTGGTTGCTGCGATGTTGCTGCCGTGGCCCGAGGGTTTGTCACCCGCTGAGTGGTTGCTGGGCGCGATCGTCGCGGCCGCCCGAGATTATCCGGCATGGCTTGCGATCCTTTGAACGATTTCTGGAGACGATGATATGGGAAGAAAAATCCTTGATCTGTTGGCGGCATGGTGGTTGCTGCCCGTCGCGCTGATCTGTGGTCTTGTGGCGTTTCTCGGTTCGCAGCGGCACCTGGCCGAGCGGGCTGCGTCGGTCGAACAGCGTTGGCAGCAGCGATACACCCCGACGAAGGTGATCGTGGCGGCGCGTGACCTGCCGGCTGGTCGGGTGCTGCGGGAGGCTGATCTGGCGCGTCGGGACATGCCCTCCGCCTTCGTACCGGGGGGTGCATTGCCGGCGGACACGCCGGTGCGCGTTGTCGGGCAGCAATTGGTCTTTGCGCTGAAGGCCGGCGATGCCTTGGTCGAGACCCATCTGGCCGGACGCGGGGGTCCGACCCTGTCGGCGAGGTTGCAGCAGGGGACGCGTGCGGTGACGGTGCCCGTGGACGAGGTGAGCTCGCAGGCCGGTCTCGTTCGGCCGGGCGATCGCATCGACTTGATGCTCGCTGAGGAGCGCACCGAGGTCAGCGGTCGCTGCGTGGTGGTACGCCCGTTGCTCGAAGCGGTGACCGTGCTCGCCACCGGGCGATCGCAGCGTGCGTTGCCGGGCGTGGGCATCGCGCCAGCTGGGGTGTTCGAGGAAGCGGGCTTCGCAGCGGACTACTCGACTATCACGCTCGATGTCACACCCGAACAGGCGCAGTTGCTGGCGGTCGGGCTGCGGATCGGCGAGCTCGTGCCGTTGCTACGGCCCGAGGGCGACGAGAAACGTTCGCCGCCGGCGGTGGCAGGGGCTTCCGGTCGCACTGCCTGCAACGCGGCGACGCTCGGCGAGCCTGTTATGGCGCCCGCGCGACGGTCAGGTCGTGCCTCGACGGCAAGCCTCGAGCTTCTTGTCGGTGGCTCCGGATCGCCCGCTTTGTCGAAGCACTTCTTTGCTGAGCCCTGACCGTGGTTCAAGCCCAATCCGAACATTACGAACCCTTGGGAGCTCCGATGAAAAATGTTCCGCAGAAGTTGTTCTTTCTGATCCTCGGCCTGTTCATGTCAGACGTGGTCCGTGCTGCTGATTCGTCCGTCGTGCAGCCACCGTCCGCTGCAGTCGGCGGCCCTGGTGCGGTGCATATCCCGTTGGAGATGACACTTTTCGTCGGCGATAGCCGGGTGTTCGATCTGCGTACGGTGCGCGTTGCGGTCGGCAACGGCAAAATCGTATCGGTCTCGCCGATCGGCGGTCAGCAGTTGGTGTTCATCGGCCAGTCCATCGGCAGCACGGTGGTGCAGTTCTGGCTGCGCGGGGGCGGGCTCCATAGGATGACCGTCACGGTGGTGGCCAACGATCTTGTCGCCACCTTGTCGGCTGTCAAAGAACTCCTACATGACGTCCGTGGCGTCAACGCGGCACTTCGCGGATCGCGCGTCGTACTCGAAGGCGATGCGGCCGACTCACGCGCCAGGGAGCGCGCCGCTTCGGTGGCGGCGATGTTCCCCGGTACGGTGGTGGACTTCGTAGCCAAGCCGGGCTGGGAGGTGATGGTCCATGTCGATGTCCGGATCGTGGAGTTCAGACGCGGGCGGCTGCGGGAGCTCGGAATCCGCTGGCGCGATGAGACCGACGGCCCGAACGCCGGTGTGATCGGAGACCTGCTCGCCAACGACCGGTTCCGAGTGATACCGCCTGATTCGGCTATCCCGCCCGAGGCGTTCGATCCTCTGCCGGTGAAGACCGCCGTGCGCGGCTATCTCGGCATTGCAACTACGCTGGATTCACGGCTTCGGATGCTTGAGCAGGTCGGCGAAGCGACCATTGTGGCGGAGCCTCAATTGAGCTGCCGCAGCGGCGGTGCCGCGCGGTTCGTCGCCGGTGGTGAGATCCCTGTGCCGGTGGTCAACGGCGTCGGATCAACCGATGTCGAGTATCGCGAGTATGGTGTCATCCTCGATATCAAGCCGGTCGCGGATACGAGCGGTGCGATCTTCGCGCGCATCGAGACTGAGCTCAGTCAGATCGACGGTGCGCAGCGCATCAACGGTGTTCCGGGCCTTCTCAAGCGGCGCTCCACGACCGACATCAACCTGCGTAGCGGCGAAACACTCGTCATTGCGGGTCTTGCGAGCCGGCAGCGTAGCGTCGACAACGCCGGACTGCCCGGTCTTGTCCGTATCCCCGGCGTGGGACGCTTGTTCGGTACCCGTGGGCAGCGTGGCGAGGAATCCGAGATCGTGATCTTCCTGACGCCGCGTGTGGCGCGGCAGTCAGAGCCCGCCGCATCGGGAAGGACCAGTCTGGATGCATCACGCATCGAGGCGGCCGAGGAGTCAGATCGCGAGATGCTGCGACGGGCGCAGCAGCGCATCGAGACCCTGCGTGGCACGGTCCCGGCGTTGGAGCGTGCGCAGTGAGGGCGCATGACAGGTCCGTACGCGTCGAGGTGCGTGTCGAGCGCTTACCTCCCGGGACGCATCTGGCAGGCCAGGCTGATGACTGCTCGGTGCGGTTGCGCGGCGCGGGTGTCGGCGGCCACCACCTGCGTATCGACCTGGCGACCGAGGGGATCTATCGAGTTACGGATCTTGGTGCATCGGCGGGAACCCGCGTCAATGGCGAACGGGTCGTGGTCGCTGACAACTTGGGCGAGATGGATATCATCCGTGTCGGCGATGACGAGTTCACCGTGCAGGTCGTCGGGCGTCCGCCGAATGCCTCGTCGCCGCCATCCACCGCCCGTACGGGTAGGGGTGAGACGTCCGCCCGGTTCATCGAGATGGCGAACCAACTCCACCGACGCCTGCTCGAGCAACTCGATCTGCGCAGGCGCGATGTCGCGACGATGGATGACAGTGCCCTGCGCGCGCTCGCCGGGCGATTGCTCGCGCCGTTGGCGGCAGATGCTGCCGCGATCGACCCGATCGATGCTGATGCTTTGCAGCGGTTCGTGCTAGATGAGGCGTTGGGGCTCGGGCCATTGGAGTCCTTGCTGTCGGATGATGATGTGCGCGAGATCATGGTCAACGGACCGGAGAGGATCTTCGTCGAATCCAAGGGTCTGCTGAGGGAGACAAGCCTTCGATTCAGCAGCGAGGCAGCTTTGCGCGGCATAGTGGAGCGCATCGTCACCCCGATCGGTCGGCGCATCGATGACGCATCGCCGATGGTCGATGCTCGCTTGCCCGACGGTTCGCGGGTGAATGTGGTCGTGCCGCCGCTCGCATTGCGTGGTACTGCCATGACGATCCGACGTTTCGGGCGGCTTCGTCTTGGTCCGCAGGAACTCATCGATCGACAGACCTTGAATGCAGCGATGCTGGAATTTCTACGCACCTGCGTGGCGCATCGACGCAACATGCTGGTCTCGGGCGGCACCGGTTCGGGCAAGACGACGCTGCTGAACGTCCTCTCGAGCTTGATCCCTCGCGAGGAACGGGTGGTGACGATCGAGGACTCCGCGGAGCTCGCCTTCGATCATCCGAACCTTGTCGCACTCGAGACGCGGCCGCCGAACATCGAGGGCCGGGGCGAAGTGTCGGTGCGTGAACTCGTGCGTAATGCCTTGCGGATGCGGCCGGATCGGCTCGTGATCGGGGAGTGTCGTGGTGGCGAGACGCTCGACATGCTGCAGGCGATGAACACCGGCCACGATGGTTCGTTGAGCACGGTCCACGCCAACAGTCCACGAGAGCTGTTGTCACGGCTCGAGGTCATGGTCCTGATGTCTGGGGTGGAGTTGCCGGTGTCCGCGATCCGAGAACAGATCGCGAGCTCTGTCCACCTCATCGCCCACCAAGCGCGCTTTGCCTGTGGGACCCGTCGTATCACCCACATCACGGAGGTGACCGGCCTCGTCGCCGGGACCGTCCAGACCCAGGACATCTTCCGGTTCGAGCCGGTCGACGATCGTGGCCGCCAGAGCGGGCAGGGCGGATTCCAAGCGACTGGTCATATTCCGCAGTTCCTCGAGCGCAGTGCGCCACCCGGGTCCCGTCCCGACTTGCGGATCTTTCAATGCAGAAGCGGATCACAGGTGGCGCCGTGAGCACCCCATTTTGGATACCCGCGCTGGCGATCGGCTTGGGTGCGGCGATCGTCGGCTGGGGTATCGCACGGATGGCTGCGCGGGCGCTTGGACATCATCGTCGACATCTCGCGCACCTCAATCAGGTGCAGTTGGTCGAATTGTTCCTGTTCGTCGAGCCTGCTACGTTCCTGCGCATCAACCTTGTCGTCCTGACCATCGCAACAGTCGTGTTCGGATGGTTGGCAGGTCTTTACGGCGCTGCGCTCGCGATGCTGCTCACCGCCGTGGCGCCGCGCGCGCTCTACGTCTGGCTGCGCAGACGACGGTTGTGGGCGTTGGAGAGGCAGTTACCGGATATCGCCGATTCGCTCGCCAGCAGTCTGCGTGCGGGTCTTGGCCTCGGGCAGGCGATCGCCCGTGTCGCGCAACACCAGTCGCCCCCGGCTGCGCAAGAGTTCGCCCTGCTGGTCCGTGAACACCGGCTTGGGATACCACTTGAGCAGGCGCTGTCGGATCTCGCCGTTCGCAGTGACCTTCGCGATCTGCATATGCTGGTGGCGACGCTCGGTATCGCGCGTGATCTGGGCGGCGGCTTGGCGGACGCGCTCGAACGGTTCGGCGCGTCGATCCGCAGGCGTTTGGTCATGGAAGATCGTATCCGTGCGCTGACTGCGCAAGGCCGACTTCAGGGCATCGTCATGGGTGTCTTGCCGATCGCGCTGGGTGCGGTGCTGTTCGTCCTTGAACCGGTACAGATGCGCAAGCTGTTCACGGAGCCGGTCGGTTGGCTGACCGTCGGCGGTGTCGTGCTGCTGGAGTTCGGTGGCTTCCTTTTGCTGCGGCGTATCGTGAGCATCCGGGTATGAGCGGTCTTTGGATCGCTTTCGCCGCTGCGGTCGCCGTCACGATCCTTGCGGCCTCGATCGGACGACGCCTGCCTGCGTGGTGGGTGAACATCGCCGATGGCCGACGCTCCGCAAAGCGTGCCGCTGAAGTGCCGAAGCTTCTTCGTCTGCTGCTGCCGATCTCCGAGCCGGTGGCGGTCTGGCTGGGACCGCGGCTGCCCACGACCCTGCGCGAGTCTCTGCAACGACGTCTGCGACTGGCGGGGATCGATGAGACGGTCTTGCCACAGCAATGGTTGGCCGTCTGCGGCGCTTCGGCGCTTATCGCCGCATTGATCGGCGGGATCGTCGTTTCCAGCATGTTTGCCCTGATCGGCGTGGCTCTAATCGGCGCCATGATGCCGATGCTCTGGATGCGCGACGCTGTGACCCGCCGCGCTCAGGAAGTCATCCGCGACCTGCCGGTCTATGTCGATATGCTGACGCTCACCTTGGAAGCCGGTGGCGCCTTGAGCGTGGCACTCAAAGTGGCGACCGATCGGGCGCCGGATGGTGTCCTGCGCCGTGCATTCATGCGGGTGCAGGGCGATCTTCGCGCCGGGCGCAGCCGACGTGAGGCGTTGCTGGCTCTAGGTGAGCGATTGTCGCTACCTGCGGTCGATCCGTTGGTCGCAGCGCTCGTGCAAGCGGAGTCTAGTGGCGCGAGCCTCGCGACGGTGCTAAGGGCTCAGGCCGATCAGCGGTTGCATGAACGCTTCGCGCGAGCCGAGAAACTCGCTCTGGAAGCGCCAGTCAAGATGTTGGGCCCGTTGGTCCTGTGCATTTTTCCGTGCACTTTCCTCGTGTTGGCCTTTCCATTGGTGATGCGCTTTCTCGGGGAGGGGTGAGGGCATGGCGCCTGTCCAACAGATCCTCTTCGTCGATGGCTGGGCGAGCGCTGTGCGGGTGCGCCGCGCTGAAGGTTGGTTCGATCGGGCTCGTGGCATCTGGCCGGGTCGGCGATGGCCTGCTTCGCAGGTCTTGTTGCTGCCGGGTTGCCGTTCGATCCACACCTGCGGCCTCGCACGGCCCCTTGATGTGGTGTTCACCGACGAGGAAGGCCGCGTCCTCGTCGTCCATCGCGCGGTAGCGCCTTGGCGTTTCCGATCGGAGCCGGCGGCCTGCGCGACCTGGGAGTTCGCGGCAGGCGTGTCGGCCCGTCTCGGGATCGTCCGCGGCGGACGATTGAATGTACGTCGGATGCGCGGTGCCACGCTCGTCGAGTTCATGCTCGCTGCGATGCTGGTCGTTTTTCCGATGGTATTCGTGACCTTGGAGCTTGCGCGATTGATCGTGACAAGCCACGCATTGCAGCACGCCGTTAACGACACCGCACGCGAGGCGGGGTTCGGCACCCCCTCTGGCGTCGGTCTTCGGCGGTCGCTCGCCTATGGGCTGTTACCGCTGTTCTTGCCATCCGATCCCGCCGCAGCGCTCGCACCACGGCCAGCGGGTCCTGTGGGGCTTGAGGCGGAACCGGGTATCGCGGCGTTGGCGGTCGCTTATCGTGAGACCTTCCGGCCTGACTTGCTTGAGCTGCGCCTCGAGACATCCGAGGGCACCGTCGCAGACCCCGGCTTTGGCGCCATCGATTGGCCCGAGGGCGGTGGTGCGTGGCGCCTTCGGGTTCGTTACTGCCGGGAGCTGATCTTTCCATTGGCCCGTCAAATGATCTCCGGGGTGGCTCGTTGGGGCAACGGGTCACCGTTCGAGCAGGCGTGTCTGGCGCGGGAGCGTGTTCCCATCGAGGCGTGGGCGATGGTGCTTCGGCCTCGCTGGGAGCCGCTGTCCTTGCCGGGTGATCTCCCAACGCCACAGCCCCCGGCGCCGCCGCCGA
>Ga0208596_1000520_pt1 | contig 11823 bp, 10 predicted proteins | sample LakMenEpi12Jul11_FD_150686 | JGI IMG/M metagenome (GOLD analysis project Ga0208596, IMG submission 150686) | Freshwater microbial communities from Lake Mendota, WI - 12JUL2011 deep hole epilimnion (SPAdes) | ecosystem: Environmental > Aquatic > Freshwater > Lake > Epilimnion/Euphotic zone ...
CCGCCGCCCCGCCCTGCCGGGGCGCGGTAAACTGCCCGCGAGACCCTGGCCCTCCAAGACCCTGGCCCTCCAAGACCCTGGCCCTCCAAGGCCCTGGCCCTCCAAGACCCTGGCCCTCCAAGACCCTGCCTGCAACCCTGCCTGCCGGAGCCACCTTGACGATCCGCCCCGCCCCGCCGACCCGCGCCGACCGCGACATCTACACGGTGGGCCGGCTCAACCGCGAGGTGCGGCAGCTGCTGGACCATGGGCTGCCGCTGCTGTGGGTCGAGGGCGAGATCTCGAACTTCTCGCGCCCCGCCTCCGGCCACTGGTATTTCTCGCTCAAGGACCGCGATGCGCAGGTGCGCTGCGCGATGTTCCGCGGCCGCAACGCCGTGCTTCGCATGACGCCCCGCGACGGGCAGCGCGTGCTGGTCCGCGCCCGGGCGGGCCTGTTCGAGGCGCGTGGCGAGTTCCAGCTGGTGGTCGAGCACCTGGAGGACGCCGGGGTCGGCGCCCTGCAGCGCGAGTACGAGCTGCTGCGCGCCAAACTCGAGGCCGAGGGCCTGTTCGACCCCGCCCTGAAGCGTCCGCTCCCGAGGGCGCCTGGCGTGATCGGCGTGGTGACCTCGCCCACCGGCGCTGCGGTCCGCGACATCCTGCACATCCTGCGGCGGCGTTTCCCCGCAGCGCGCGTGGTCATCCACCCAGCCGCGGTGCAGGGCAAGGAGGCCGTGCCGCAGCTGCTCGCAGCGGTCGCGCTCGCCAGCGCCCGCGCCGAGTGCGACGTGCTGATCGTCGCCCGTGGCGGCGGCTCGCTGGAGGATCTGTGGGCCTTCAACGACGAATCCCTCGCGCGCGCGTTGCGCGCGGCGCCGATGCCGGTGGTCACGGGCATCGGCCACGAGACCGACTTCACCATCGCCGACTTCGTCGCCGATGTGCGGGCGCCCACGCCCTCGGGCGCGGCGGAGCTCGTCACGCCGGACGGCGCCGCCTGGCGCGCCGGTTTTGCAGCGCTCGATGCGCGGCTGCAGCAGCTCGCCACGCGCCGGCTGCGGACCGAGGGCGAACATCTCGCCCGCCTGCAGCGCCGGCTCGCCCTCACCCATCCCGGCGCCCGCCTGCAGCAAGGTGCACAGCGTCTCGATGAGCTCGAGCAACGGCTGGCGGGGCACCTGCGCTTCACGCTGTCCGAGGCCCGTCTGCGCGCGCAGCGCACGATCGCCCGCTTGCGCGATGCTTCGCCGGCGCTCGCGCTGCAACGGCTCGGCCATCGCCACGCGCTGCTCGATGCACGGCTGCGGGCCTCGCTCCCGGCGCGGCTCGCCGCGCTCGCCCAGCGCCATGCGCTCGCCGGCCGCACGCTGCATGCGGTGAGTCCGCTCGCCACGCTGGAACGCGGCTATGCGATCGTCTTGCGCGAGGACGGCGAGCTGCTGCGCGACACGGCCGACGCCCCGGTCGGCACCCGCATCGAAGCGCGGCTCGGCCGCGGACGCTTGCGCGCCACGGTCGATGAGATCGCCCCCCCCGACACGCCGGAAACCCCTGCATGACGCACTTCCGCCATCCCTGGCTCATCGTCGGTCTCGCGCTCGCGCTGTCGGTCAGCGCCGCGCAGGCCGACCTGCCGCGCCAGAGCGCCGTCCCGGGCGGCGTGGTGCTCATCGATATCCCCGGCACCGCGATCCGCGGCACCGCGCCGCCGGCGGTCAGCTTCGAGGGCAAACGCGTGATGGTGCTGCCCAAGGGCGAGGGCTGGGTCGCGGTCGTCGGCATCCCGCTCGCGCGCAGCCCGGGCGCCGCGCAGGTCGAGATCCGCCAAGGCGCAGCGCCGCTCACCCGCGGCTTCACCATCGAGGGCAAGGCCTACGCGACACAGAGCCTCAAGGTCGCGCCGCGGCAGGTCGACCTCGCGCCCGAAGATGCCGAGCGCGTCGCGCGCGAATCGCCGATCCTGCGCCAGGCGATGGACACCTTCACCGAGACGCCGCCCGCCACGCTGCGCCTCGAACCGCCCGTGCGCGGGCCACGGTCGAGCTCTTTCGGGCTGCGGCGCGTGTTCAACGGCCAGTCCCGCAACCCGCACTCCGGGATGGACATCGCCGCACCGACCGGCACGCCGGTGATCGCGCCCGCGCCGGGACGCGTGGTCGAGACCGGGGATTTCTTCTTCAACGGCAACACCGTGATCGTCGACCACGGGCAGGGCTTGGTGACGCTCTACTGCCACCTCAGCCGCATCGACGTGGCGCCGGGTGATGTCGTGGAAACGGGCGACCTGCTGGGCGCCGTGGGATCGACCGGCCGTTCGACCGGCCCGCACCTGCACTGGGGCGTGTCGCTCAACCGGGCTTACGTGGACCCCGCCCTTTTCCTCGCGCCGCCGAAGCCTTCCGCCGCTTCTGTTCCGTCGCCGAACGCTTCTCCGACGCGGTGAGCCGCTGCGGACGCCCCTTGCCGCGCGCATAGGGATTGGCGTCGGTGCGGTACTCGACCGCGACCGGCGAGGCGAAGAGGTCGAACTCGCGCCGGAACACGTTGGCGAGATAGCGCGTGTAGGCCTCGGGCACGTCCTTGGTCTGGTTGCCGTGGATGATGATGCGCGGCGGGTTGCGGCCACCCTGGTGGGCGTAGCGCAGCTTGATGCGCCGACCGCGCACCAAGGGCGGCTGGTGCTGCACCATCGCGCGCTCCATGGTCTTGGTGAGCTGCGAGGTCGGGATGTCCGTCATCGCGGCGTCGTAGGCCTTGATGGTGGCGACGACGAGCTCGCCGACGCCGGTGCCGTGGCGCGCCGAGATGAAATGCTGCGGCGCGTAAGGCACGAAATCGAGCTTGAGCGACAGCAGGCGCCGGATCTCCTCGCGCTGCTCCATCGGGATGCCGTCCCATTTGTTGACGGCGATGATGAGCGCCCGGCCGCGCTGCAGCGCGAGACCGAGCACGCTCGCGTCCTGTTCGCCGATGCTGTCGTGCGCGTCGACCACGAACACCACGACATGCGCGGTGTCGATGGCCTGCAGGGTCTTGGAGACGCTCGCCTTCTCGACCTCGTCCTCGACCTTGCCGCGGCGGCGCACGCCCGCGGTGTCGATGAGCGTGAACTCCCGCCCGTCGCGCGCGAAGGGCACGAGGATGCTGTCGCGCGTGGTGCCCGGCATGTCGCTCGCGATCACGCGCTCATCGCCGATGAGCCGGTTGACGAGCGTCGACTTGCCGACGTTCGGGCGGCCGATGACGGCGATGCGGATGCGCCCGTCTTCGGGGGCGCCGCTCTCGGCGAAGTCGGCCGGATCCCAGCGCTCGAGCACGCGCTCCATGAGGTCCCGACAACCGTCGCCGTGGGCCGAGGCGATCGCATGCGGGTCACCGAGCCCGAGGGCGTGGAAATCGGCGGCCGCGGACGCCGGATCGAGACCCTCGGCCTTGTTGACGGCGAGGAACACGGGCTTGCCGGAGCGCCGCAGCTCGCGCGCCACGAAATGGTCCTGCGGCGTGAGGCCGCTGCGCGCGTCCGCCAAGAACACGAGCACATCAGCCTCGGCCACCGCGCGCTCGGTCTGCAGGCGCATCGGCTGCTCGATGCCCGAGGGCTGCTCGACGAGGCCGCCGGTGTCGACGACGACGTAGGGGATGGGACCGAGGCGGCCATAGCCGTACTGCCGGTCGCGCGTGACGCCGGGCATGTCGGCGACCAGCGCGTCGCGCGTGCCGGTGAGACGGTTGAAGAGCGTGGACTTGCCGACGTTCGGTCGGCCGACCAGCACCACCACGGGCAGCATCGCGGTCATCGGAAGGCCCGGGGCGGCGGCGTCAGCGACGCGGCCGGAAGGCGCTCAGGCGCCCGTCGTCGTCCTGCACCAGCAGCAGGTCGCCCGCCACCAGCGGGGCGTTGGTCACGCGGCCGCCGGCCTTGCCGCGCGCGACGAACGCGCCGGTGGTGGCGTCGAGCCAGTGCAGGTAGCCCTCGCCGTCTCCCACGACCACGAAGCCGTCGATCGCCGCGGGACCGGACAGGCCGCGCCGACGCAAGCCATCCTGGCGCCACTCCTCGACGCCCGTGCGGCGACGCAGCCCGGCGACATCGCCCTCGGAGGTGCTGACATAGACACGGTCGTCGTCGATGTCGAGGCCGCGATGGCTCGAGATCTCGCGCGACCACCAGGACTGGCCGTTGTCGAGGGCGAGCATCGCCACACGGCCCTGGAAGCCGGTGACGAAGACGTCCGCGCCGGAGACCTTCACGCCGGAGTCGATGTCGACCATGCGCTCGAGTTCGGTGCGTCCGCGCGCCGGTGCGACCAGCGACTCCCACAACATCTCGCCGTTGCGGACATCGATCGCGATCGCACGGCCGTTGTCGAAACCGCAGACCGCCGTGGTGCCTGCGATCACGGGCGATGCGGCGCCGCGCAGCGTGAGGCGCGGTATGGCCTGTTCCTCGCGCCACAGCGTCTTGCCGTCGGCCGGCGCCAGGCCATGCAGGCGGCCATCGACGGTGCGGACGACCACGGCGTCCTCCGACACCGCCGGTGCCGACAGGACCTCGCCGCCGAGCGCCACGCGCCAACGTTCGGCGCCGTCTTTTGCGTCGAGCGCGATGACCTCGCCGTCCGTGGAGCCGACCACGACGAGCCCGGCGCCCACTCCGGGGCCGCCGGTGAGTTCGGCCTTGGTGCGGCTGCGCCAGAGCGACTTGCCGTCCGCGCGCTGCAGCCCGAGCACATCGCCGCCGCGCCCGGCCGCATAGACCGTCTCGCCTGCGACCGCAGGCGCAAGACCGGCGCGCATGACGTCATCGCCGCCGCCTGCCGACGCGCTCCACACGCGATCCACGGTCAGCGTCGGCTTGAAATCGACGAGCTCCGACGGCTTCTCGATGTCCTTGTCGTTCGAGCAACCCGCCACGATCGCCAGCGCCGCCAGCCACGCGAGCGGTTTGGTCGACGTGCGGCCGACGACGCGGCGGGTCATCACGGCTTCACCGGCGCGGCAGGTGCGGCGGGCGCTGCGGGTGCGGCGGATGCCGTGGCCGCGGGAGCCACGTCCTTCACGCCATCGGCGAGCAGATCGGCGATCTTGAGCTGCAACGCGGCAGCGTCCACGGTGGGCGCTGCGCCCGCGGCCGTCGACGCGGCGAGGGCTTCTTCGGCCTTGCGCCACGCCGCCAACGCCGCGGGGCGATCGCCCTTCGAATAGAGCGCATCGCCGCGGATCACGTCATACAACGGACCGAACGCGCCCGGCTGCGCACCGGCCAAGGTGGCGAGCGCGGCATCGGCCTTGGTCTGCGCGAGCTCGACCCGCGCGAGGCGCGCACGGGCCACGAGGCGCAGCTGCACGTCCTTGGAACCCTTCATGACCCGGGTAAGGCGCACCGCGGCCTCGCCGAGATTGCCGGCCTCGACCTCCGCCCGTGCGGCGAGCAGATCGGCCTGGTCCGCATAAGCGACGGCGCCGTATTCGCGACGGAGTTCATCCGCCATCACCAACGCCTTGGCGCGATCGCCGGACGCCAGGGTGTTCAACATCAGTTCGTAGGACGCGCTCGCCGACTGCAGCCGCTGCTCGACGCGCTGCTCCCACCAACGCCAACCGGCAAGGGCACCGAGCCCGAGCAGGATGCCGAGCACGATCCACAGACCGTTCTCGCGCAACCACTGCTTGACGCGTTCCCACTGCTCCTGCTCGTTGTAGTAATCATCGATCACGGCCTGTGCTCCTGAGCCCCGCGGGGCTGATCGTCGAACCAGCGGGCCACGGCCACCGCGGCCGTCGCCAAAGGGATCTCTTGCGGCGCGCCTGCGCCTTCGCGCAGCGGCTTGAGCTGCGCCACGCCCCGCGCGAGCTCGTCCTCGCCGAGCACCAGCGCGAGCGTCGCACCGCTGCGGTCGGCGCGCCGGAACTGCGCCTTGAAGTTGCCGCCGCCGAGGTTGGCCTCGATGCGTCGTCCGGGCAGCGCGGCACGCAGGGCATCGCCGAGCGGCAACAAGGCGCGCGTCGCGGCCTCGCCTTGCGCGACCAGATAGACATCGGCGGTGACCGCAGGCGGCACCGCATCGCCCTGCTCCAATAGCGCGACCACGCGCTCCATGCCCATGGCGAAGCCGATCGCCGGGGTCGGTTCGCCGCCGAGCTGGGCGACCAGGCCGTCGTAACGGCCGCCCGAACACACCGCGTCCTGCGCACCGAGGGCGTCGGTCACCCACTCGAACACGGTGCGCGAGTAGTAGTCGAGGCCGCGGACCAGACGGGGGTTCAAAGTGAAATCGATGCCGAGCGCACGCAGCATCGCCTGCAGCGCCTCGAAATGCGTCCGCGACTCGGCGTCGAGGTGCTCCGGAAGCAACGGTGCTCCGGCGATCAGCTCCTGCATCGCGGGGTTCTTGCTGTCGAGGATGCGCAGCGGGTTGCCTTCGAGACGGCGACGGCTGTCCTCGTCGAGGTCGCCGTGCCGGGCACGGAGATACGCCGTCAGGTGCTCGCGATAGGCGCGCCGCGCCTCTGCGGTGCCGAGGGAATTGAGGTGCAGCGTCACGCGCTTGATGCCGAGCCGGCGCCAGAACGCGGCGGACAGCGCGATGAGCTCGGCGTCGATGTCGGGCCCGGAGAAACCGATGGCTTCGACGTCGATCTGGTGGAACTGGCGGAAGCGGCCCTTCTGCGGTTTCTCGTGCCGGAACATCGGCCCGATGCACCAGACCTTGTGGCGTGCGCCGCGCAGCATGCCGTTGGAGATGGCGGCGCGGACCATGCCGGCCGTCGCTTCCGGACGCAGCGTCAGGGCTTCGCCGCCCTTGTCGAGGAAACTGTACATCTCCTTTTCGACGACATCGGTGTATTCGCCGATGGCGCGCTTGAAGAGGTCGGTGTGCTCGACCACCGGCACTCGCATCTCGTCGTACGCATACGCGTGCAGCAGCTCGCGCGTGACCGACTCGAGGAACTGCCAGCGCGGCGATTCGGAGGGCAGCAGGTCGTTCATGCCCTTGACGGGCGCGATGGCCGCGGACGTCACGGCGTGCCTCCCGACGTCGGCACCGCCGTCGCCGCGGGCGGTTCCGCCGGGGCGGGGGCGGGTGCAGCCGGAGGCGTGGTCGCGGGCGTCGTGGTCGCGGGGTTCGTGGTCGCGGGCGTCGCAGTCGGCGCCGGGACAGGCGGCAAGGCCCGCATCGCGCCGGACCCGGCGATCTCGAAGCGCGCCACGGAGTTGCGCACCGCGTCGGTCGGTATCGAGGCCGCGCGGCCGCCGATCTCGACGGCGGTCACGTCACCGCGCCCCAACAGGACGCGCAGCGGCGGCGTACCGCTCGCCGTCACGCGCACGCCGGGCTCCAGCATCATGTAGAGGCGACGCGAACCCGACGCATCGACGACCTCCGCCCAGCAGCGCTCGGTCGCCGTGAAGGCGACTGCGAGCCCTGCGCCGGGCGCGGCCGTCGTCGCAGGCACCGCGGGCGCGGGCACGGCATCGGGCGTCTCGCCGGGTACGGGCTCCGCCGACGGCGGGGTCGCCGGAGCGGCGGCGCTCGGGATCGGGGTCGCGACGGCGGCGATCTCGGCAGGCGCGGCAGCGGTCGAGGCTGCGACCGGCGACGCCGCGGGCGCCTGCACATCGGCGCCCTGCAGGATCCACCACGCCGCGAGCGCGATCACCACGGCGCCCGCGAGCATCGCGAGCCGTCGGCCCCAACGCTGCGTGTCGAGCGGCCGCGGCGCCTGGGGCGCGCGACTGAGGTCCGGCAACGCTTGGTGTGCGCCCTGCTCGGCGGTCCACTGCGCGAGCAGCGGGTCGGCGGGCAGGCCAAGGAATTCGGCGTAGCGGCGCAGATGGCCGCGGCTGAACACCGGGGCGCCCAGTTCCGCCCAACGCTCGCCCTCGAGCGCGTCGATGACCTTGGGGTCGCAACGCAGCGCTGTCGCGACCTGGACGGGCGTCTGGCCGCGCGCCTCGCGCAGACGGGTGAGCTGGGCGCCGATGGGTTCGTTCATGCCACATCCCCCATGGCCACATCCCCCATGGCCACATCCCCCATGGCCACATCCCCCACGGCGACATCTCCGGTGGCGCGCGGTCCCATGGCGTGGGCGAGCTTGTCGCCGAGGCGCACGCGCACGCGGTCGTTCACGCGCCCGGCGAGTTGGCCGCAGGCGGCGTCGATGTCGTCACCGCGGGTGCGGCGGATGGTCGCGAGCACACCGCGCTGGATGAGCTCGTCGCGGAACGCGGTGATCACGGACATGGGCGAGCGGCGATAGCGCGTGCCCGGGAACGGGTTGAAGGGGATGAGGTTGAGCTTGGCCGGTTTGCCGCGCAGCAGCCGCGTGAGCGCGCGCGCGTGCGACAGCTGGTCGTTGACACCGTCGAGCATCACGTACTCGAAGGTGATGCTGCGGCCGTTCTGTTCGTCGATGTAGTGCCAGCAGGCCTCGAGCAGCTCCGCGATCGGGTGCTTGCGGTTGATGGGCACGAGCTCGTCGCGCAGCGCGTCATCGGGCGCGTGCAGGGACACCGCCAACGCGCAGTTGGTCTCCTCGGCGAGCTTGTAGATCTGCGGCACGAGGCCGGAGGTCGAGAGCGTGACGCGGCGGCGCGAGATGTCGAAGCCGAGGTCGTCGAGCATGATGCGCACCGCGGGCACCACGTTGCGGAAGTTGGCGAGCGGCTCGCCCATGCCCATCAGCACGACGTTCGTCACCGGCCGCAGGCCGCCCGGCTCGAGGCCGAGTTCGCGGTTGGCGAGCCAGACCTGGCCGACGATCTCGGCGGTGGTGAGGTTGCGGTTGAAGCCCTGCTGCGCGGTCGAGCAGAACGCGCAGTCGAGCGCGCAGCCGACCTGCGAGGAGATGCAGAGCGTGCCGCGGTCGGTCTCCGGGATGAAGACCATCTCGAAGGCCTGCGTGCCATCGGCGCGCAGCAGCCACTTGCGCGTGCCGTCCGCCGAGTCGTGCCGCGAGAGCACCTCGGGTGCGCGGATGACGGCGTGCTCGCCGAGCTGCGCGCGGAAATCACGCGCGAGGTCGGTCATGGAGGCGAAATCCCCCTCCACGCGCTTGTACATCCAGTTCATGAGCTGGCGCGCGCGGAAGGGTTTGCTGCCGAGCGACGCCACGAACGCCTCGAGCGCGGGCCTCTCGAGCCCGAGCAGGTGGGTGCGTGCGTCGTCGGCAGCGGCGTCCATGAGGGCGGCGCGCGGCGGTCAGCCGCGCGGGCAGATCTCGATGGAGCGGAAGAAGTAGGCGATCTCTTGCGCGGCGGTCTCGGGGCCGTCCGAGCCGTGCACGGTGTTCGCCTCGATGCTCTGCGCGAGGTCGGCACGGATGGTGCCGGGCGCGGCTTTCTTCGGGTCGGTGGCACCCATGATCTCGCGGTTCTTGGCGATGGCGTTGTCGCCCTCGAGCACCTGCAGCATCACCGGGCCCGAGGTCATGTACTTCACGAGGTCGTTGAAGAACGGACGCTCGCGGTGCACGGCGTAGAAGCCCTCGGCCTCACGCTGCGAGAGATGCTGCATGCGGGCCGCGACGACGCGCAGGCCGGCCTGCTCGAAACGACGGTAGACCTCGCCGATGAGGTTGCGGGCCACGCCATCAGGCTTGACGATCGAGAAAGTGCGCTCCAGCGCCATGGGGAGATTCCTTTTGTCAGGGAACGGGAAAGGTAGGGGCAAACGCGCATTGTACCCGTCTCCGGCCCCGGCCGGCAACGAAAGGCGCCGCGCAAGTGACTGGACGGAAAGGGTTTTTCAGACGGTGAAGCTTTCGCCGCATCCGCACTCGCCCTTGGTGTTGGGGTTGCGGAACTTGAAGGCCTCGTTGAGGCCCTGCTTCACGAAATCGACCTCGGTGCCGTCGATCATCGCGAGGCTCTCGCGATCGACGTACACCCGCACGCCATGGTCCTCGAACACGAGGTCGTCGGGGTGGGTCTCGTCGGCGTAGTTGACGACATAGGCGAAGCCCGAGCAGCCCGTCTTGCGCACGCCAAGACGCAGCCCCAGGCCCTGGCCACGGCTGGCGAGGAAGTGGCGGACGCGGTCGGCGGCGGCGGGGGTGAGCGAGATGGCCATGTCAGGGGGACTCCGTTGCGGCGGTGATTCTATCAAGCGCTTGCCGCAGTGCATCTTCGACCCGCAACAGGCGCCCGAGTTTCTCGGTGGGCACCGAATGCCGCGCCGCCCATCCGGCCGGCGTGCCGACCGCGGCAGCCGCCTCGGCGGCGGTCCGTCCCTGCAGCGACTCTTCCAGCCCGGCGGCCACCGCCCGGGTCTGCGGACAGCCGAAGATGCGCCACTCGACGGCGCTGATCCGCCCGGCGGGATCGGCACGCAGGTAGCACCGCACCCGCGTCCCCTCGCGCACCCGCCCTGCCTCGCCCGCGACCCAGCCCTCGCCCTCCGGGGCGCCCGGCGCATCGGCCGCCCGCAGCGCGAGCACGGTGCGACGGAGGGCGGCCGCGGCCAGATCGGCGTCGGCGGGACGGTTGTGCCGCCCGAACATGATCCGCAGCGTCGCTTGGGCGAGTTCGGGCGCGAGACCGAGCGCCCGCAGCACATAGGACGGCTCACCAGAGGCGGAATCGCAGGCCGCCCCGCTCGACACCGCGACCTCCGACAGGCCTGCGAGCAGGCTCTCGCCCTCCACGCCCTCGACGCTGATCGAGAGCAGCCCGGGCAGCCCCGTGGGCGCGGCCGGATCGGGCGCGGCATGCCCGGTCGATGCATGATTGAACCGCAACCCGGGCAGCCCCTCGAGACGGGCGAGAAACCCTGCAGCCAGCGAGGCGGCCTGGGCGGCATCGTCTTCGAGGCGCCCGGCGGCGAGCGCCGCGGCCTTGCCGAAGCCGACAGCTTGATGGGTGGCGGGCGTGCCCGGGCGCAGCCCGCGCTCCTGCGGCCCGCCGAACATCAAAGGCTCGAGCCAGGGGCGCGCCGCGGCCGTGACCACCAACGCGCCGATCCCCTTTGGTCCGTACATCTTGTGCGCCGACACCGACAACAGGTCGGCGCCCAGCGCCGCCATCGACAATGGCAGCTTGCCCGCGGACTGCGCCGCGTCGCTGTGCAGCAATACGCCCTGCGCGTGACACACGGCCGCGATGCCGGCGATATCGTTGACGAGGCCGGTCTCGTTGTTGGCGTGCATCACGGATACGAGCTGCGTGTCCGGCCGCAGCGCTGCCGCGACGCTCTGCGGGGTGATGCGGCCCGAGGCATCGGGCTCAAGCCAAGTGACCTCGAAACCGCGCTTTGCGAGCGCGCGCGCCGGGTCGATGACCGCCTTGTGCTCGGTGCGGGCGACGACGAGGTGCCGACCGAGATCGGCACGACCGCGCGCGATGCCGAGCAGCGCGAGGTTGTCGGCCTCGGTGGCCCCCGAGGTGAAGACGATGTCGGAAGGCGCCGCGCCGAGCAGCGCGGCGACCTCGACGCGGGCCTGCTCGATGCGCGCCGAGGCAGCACGGCCGAGCGCATGCGTAGCGCTCGAGGCGTTGCCCTGGGCGTCGCTGCCGCGCAGGCATTCCGCCATCGCATCGGCCACGGCCGGGTCGAGCGGCGTCGTCGAGGCATGGTCGAGGAACACGGGCGTGGCGACACCCGCAGCGGCATCCGCGGCGGCGGGCGGCGCGATGCGCGTGCCCGCCATGCGCCGCTTGCGCTGCACGGCGGTGAGGATGCCGCGCAGGATGTTGACCTCGTTCTGGTCGAGCTCGGCGCGGTTGAGGAACCGGCGGATGCGGTCTATGAGATGCCGGCCGCTCGCGGTGCGATCGCGGAAGTCGATCTCCTCGAGGACGGCGGCGAAGTGCGTGTAAAGGCGCGCCATGTCGGCGGC
>Ga0208596_1000521_pt1 | contig 11823 bp, 14 predicted proteins | sample LakMenEpi12Jul11_FD_150686 | JGI IMG/M metagenome (GOLD analysis project Ga0208596, IMG submission 150686) | Freshwater microbial communities from Lake Mendota, WI - 12JUL2011 deep hole epilimnion (SPAdes) | ecosystem: Environmental > Aquatic > Freshwater > Lake > Epilimnion/Euphotic zone ...
CGGGATCCCGCAGCCGCCGCTCAACCTCGCGCTGCTCAAGGGCTGCGACATCTGCGGCGTGTTCTGGGGCAGCTTCGTCGAGCGCAACCCGGCGCGGCATCGTGAGCATGTGAAGAACCTGCTGCAGATGTGCCTCGAGGGCCGCATCCGCCCAGAGATCTCCGCTCGCTATCCCCTTGAGCGCGGCGGCGAGGCGCTCGAAGCCTTGGCGGGGCGCCACGCCACCGGCAAGGTGGTGGTGACGATCGGCGAGGGCTGACGGCGCGGGCAAGATAGCGGGAGCGGTGTCGTGTACAACCTGATGTTCCTCGCGTTCGCCGCCCTGCAGGTCGCGCTGTTCGTCTGGTTGCTGCGCCTCTGGCGCGGAACGCGGACACCGGCGGCGGCCGTGCTGCTGGTGCCGCAGTTCTTCCTCATCTGGGACAACCTGCGCGTCGTCTCGGGCGTGGTGTTGGGCCACGGGCCCCTGCTCTACTGGCTGTCATGGCCCTCGTTCTGGGCGCATTGGATGATCGGCTGCTGGCTGATCATCGCCAGCGGCTCGATCTTGCGCCTCGCCGGGTTCGACTTCGCGCAGCAGCGCCGGGTCATGGCGGCATTCTGTCTCACCGCCGTCGCGCTGATGGCCCACGACCTGCCTTATCTTTGGACCCGCGACATCTACCCGGTCTGCGAGCTCGGGCTGATCCGTTATAGCGGTGCGGTCAATGAGGCGTCGCGCTGCAGCGCCGGACAGGCCCTGGTCACGAGTGACTTCCCGCTCGCGCCGGTCGTCACCTGTCTAGTCGTCATCGGCAGCGGCGTGCTGCTGTGGGCGCGTCGCGGCTTCCCCTGGATGACGCTGGGCGGCGTCGCCATGCTGCTCACCGCAGCGCTGCCCGTGCTACGCGACCACAAGCTCGATAACTTCGGCGAGGTGCTGATCGTGCTCGGTGCGACTCTCGCCATCGCACGCTTCGCGCCGGCTAGCCCGCGAGGCGAGTCGACAATTCCAACAAATGAGAGACCTCGAGGTCCGGGGTCGGACTGAGCTCTGCCGGCCACGGCGTGCCCGTCCGGTTGACCCACGCTGCACGGCATCCGGCCGCACGCGCGGCCACCACGTCGAGGTGGGGATTGTCACCCACATAGAGCATCTCCTGCGGCGCGACGCCGAGCGCGGCAGCCGCCGCCAGGAAGGCTCCGGCCTCAGGCTTGGCGCAGCCGACCGATTCGGCGTTGAGCATGCCGACGAAATGGTCGTGCAGACCGATGCGCCGCAGATCGGCGTTGCCGTTCGAGAAGGTGGCGAGCGGATAACGTGCGCCGAGCGCGACCAACGCCGGAACGACATCCTCGAACAGGTCCACCTCGTTGCGTGCCGCGATGAAGACCTCGAAGGCCGCCTCACCCACGGCCCCATCGTGGCCGTGCCGCAGTGCGATGCGCCGCAACGCCTCGGTACGCAGCCAGGTCATATCGTGGGCGCGTGCGGGGTGTTCGGCTGCGAGCGTGGTGCGCACCTGGAAGATCGTCTCAGGGGTCAGGTGCGGGACGAGACCCGGATGCTGCGAGGCGATGAAGTCCGCCACGCGAGCTTCGGCGCGGACCAGGACCGGTCTGACCTCCCAGAAGGTGTCGTCGAGGTCGAAACAGAGTGCGCGGATGGCAGAGGTCATGAGGTACGGCAGGCTCCCGGCAAGGGGCTACAATCAGGGTATCGCTTTGTACCGGTACGCACCGCGGAGCACAACATGTCGATGCCATCCCTTCTCGTCGCCCTCGCCGTCCTCGCCGTGGCCGCAACCCCCCTGCCCGCGGCGGCAGACGCCGCGAGCCCCAAGGGATTCACCGCCGACGATCTGGTGCGTCTCGCGCGCGTCTCCGACCCGCAGGTCTCACCCGATGGGCGCCGCGTCGCTTACACGCTTCGCGAGACCGACCTCGAGGCCGACCGCGGCCGAACCGATCTTTGGGTGCTCGAGCTCGCCGCGCGTCCGCGGGACGGGGTATCGAGCCCGCCGCGACGGCTGACCCAGCACCCTGCCTCCGACAGCGCGCCGCGTTGGGCGCCGGATGGTCTTGGGCTCTACTTCCTCTCCAGCCGCGGCGGCAGCTCACAGGTCTGGTACTTGGCGCTCTCGGGCGGCGAACCGCAGCAGGTGACCACACTGCCCCTCGATGTCGGCTCGTTCGAGGTCTCGCCGCGCGGCGATCGGCTCGCCGTCTCGATGGAGGTGTTCGCCGATTGCGCGGACCTCAAGTGCACCGTCGACCGCCAGGCCGCGCTCGGCAAGCAGAAGGCGAGCGGCAAGGTCTACGACCAGCTGTTCGTCCGTCACTGGGACACCTGGAAGGACGGTCGGCTGTCGCAGCTCTTCACACTGCCGATCGCCGCCGATGGCAAGGCCGACAAGCCGGTCAATGTGTCACGCGCCGTGCGCGCCGATGTGCCTTCGAAGCCCTTCGGTGGCGATGAGGACTACGCGTTCAGCCGCGACGGTGCGCGCATCGTGTTCAGTGCACGGCTTTCCGACCGCAGCGAGCCGTGGTCCACGAACTTCGATCTCTACGAGGTCGCGGCCGACGGCAGCGATGCGCCGCGCAACCTCACCGCCGACAACCCCGCTTGGGATGCGCAGCCGGTGTTCCTGGCGAACGGCGATCTTGCCTGGCTCGCCATGGCGCGTCCGGGATTCGAGGCCGACCGCTTCAAGGTGATGCTGCGCAGTGCGCGCGACGGCAAGGTACGTCCGCTCACCGGCGACTGGGACCGCTCGGTCGGCCATCTCGGCGCGAGCTTCGACGGCAAGCGCCTGTTGGCCACGGCCGACGACATCGGCCAAGTAGCGTTGTTCGAGATCGACCCCGCGACGGGTGTGCGCAGCCGACTCGTCGGTGAAGGGCAGGTGCAGGCCTTCGCTCCTGCCGCGCAGGGCATCGTCATCGCCTGGGCCTCCCTCGGATCGCCGCCCGACCTGCATCTCGCAGCGCGCGGCCAGCCGCCCGCGCGCCTCACCTCGGTCAACGCCGCCCTGCTCGGTGCGCGCGAACTCGGCGCGTCGGAGCAGTTCTCCTTCTCCGGCGCCGACGGCGCGAAGGTCCACGGATATGTCGTGAAGCCGCAGGGCTGGACCCCGGGCAAGAAATACCCGATCGCGTTCATCGTGCACGGCGGCCCGCAGGTCAGCTTCGCCAATCATTGGTCATGGCGCTGGAACCCGCAGGTCTATGCGGGCGCGGGCTACGGTGTCGTGTTCATCGATTTCCACGGCTCGCCCGGCTACGGTCAGGCGTTCACCGATTCCATCAGCCAGGATTGGGGCGGCAAACCGCTCGTCGATCTGCAGAAAGGCCTCGATGCCGCACTCGCGCGATACGACTGGCTGGACGGCACACGCGCCTGTTCGCTCGGCGCATCCTATGGCGGCTTCATGCAGAACTGGATCGCCGGCAACTGGTCGGACCGGTTCAAGTGCATCGTCAACCACGCTGGTATCTTCGACCAGCGCACGATGTACTACACCACCGAGGAACTGTGGTTCACCGAATGGGAGAACGGCGGCCCCTACTACGCCAACCCGCAGGTGCACGAGAAGTTCAACCCGGCCGACCATGTGACGAAGTGGAAGACGCCGATGCTCGTCATCCACGGCGCGCTCGACTACCGCGTACCGTACTCGCAAGGCCTCGCGACCTTCACCGCACTGCAGCGCCAAGGCGTCGAGAGCCGGTTCGTGTTCTTCCCGGACGAGAACCACTGGATCCTGAAGCCCGCCAACAGCCTGCTGTGGCACGCCGAGGTGATCGGGTGGCTGGACAAGCACACCGGAGAAACACGCTGAGGCGGTCGCGTCACACGACGCGTCAAGCGTAATCGGCCCGCCACTCCGCCTTGTACGCCAGTCCGAGCGAGACGACGCGCGCCAGCAGATCCTGATAGCCGATGCCGGCTGACAGCGCCGATTGCGAGAAATCCTCGACCTGAGCGAGGCAAGGGTTGGCGTTGGCCTCGAGCAGGAACACCTGTCCATCGGCGCGGATGCGGAAGTCCATGCGGGCGTAGCCTGAAAGGCCGAGGCTGCGGTAGATGCGGCGCGACAACGCATCCAATCGGGCCACCACCGCGGGGGCGAGATCGATCGCCGCCGCGCGGGTGATGCCATGGCGCTGTTGGTACTTGCGGTCCCACTTCACCTTGCGGGTGGCGATCCCGGCCTGCCCTTGCGCCAAAGAACCGAAGCTCAGCTCCCACACCGGTAACCGCGTCAGGCGCTCGTTGCCGAGCACGCCGACATACACCTCGCGTCCATCGACGTACTCCTCGACCAATGCGTCGGTGCCGACCTGGTCGTGGATGAAGGCGACGCGATCACGCAATTGCTGCGGATCCTGGATGACGGAGGCCTGCGCGATGCCGAGCGATGCGTCTTCGGTGGCCGACTTCACGAACAGGGGATAACGCAAGCGGGACGGCACCCGGAACTTGATGCCACGGCGCAGCACCGCGAACTGCGGCGTCGGGATGCGATGGTAGGCGAGCAGCTGCTTGCACAGCGGCTTGTCGCGCGACAGCAGCAGGCCGCGCGGGTTACAACCGGTGTAGGGCTGTTGCATGAGCTCGAGGAAGGCCACGACGTGCTGGTCGTAGGTGACGATCCCGTTGAACTCCTCGAGCAGGTTGAAGACGATATCGGGTCTCCATTCCGTGATGGCGGTGCGCAGCTCCGTGAGGCTGTCGAGCACGCCGAGGCAGCGAACCTCGTGGCCCACCGCACGCAGGGTCGTGATGACATCGAACTCGGTGCGCCAGTCGTCGATCTGTTGGTCGGTGAGGCCCGCCGTGCTCTCGGGGGGCACCAACGACGGATGGACGAGGACCAGGATACGGAGCATCTTCATAGCGTGAACCTCATCCGTCCGCCCGCGCGCGCGGCGCGCGCCAACCGTCGCAGCATGCGTGCGGCAGCGGCGCGACCTTCGCGCGGCGTGCCCCGCAACCACAGCTGTCGCTCCTGGCAACGGTCGATGACGACCCCCACCAATTGCCTGGCGGCATAGGGGTCGAGATCGAGACGCTCCACCACATCAGCCACCAGCTCGGAGCGGACGCTGCGCAACAACGGCGCGGCGCGGCGCGCGCGCGCCCGTGGCGGGCGAGGTCCGAAATCCCGGCCGAAACAACCGTCCACCAACGCGTAGTCGCGATGTGCGCGACGCTCAACCCCACGGCGGTAGTACTCGCCCAGCGTCAGCTCATCAGTGGCCACGGTATCGATACGGTGCTTGGAGCGCACCGGCGGGGCGCGACCACGGATGTCCGCCATCAGCGCGTCCATGCACTCGAGCTTGCGCAGCGCCGGCCAGCCGGCGTAACGGCTGCGCCAACGGGATCTCGGCGCCAACCAGAGCGCGAAGGTCTCGGCGAAATCCTCGGCCGGATGCGCCTGCGCATACCAACCGTCGAGATGGTGGGCGAATCCGCGGCTCAAAGGATCGACCGAGTAGGCGTCCGGATAGGGCGCGAGCGGCGGGCCGAAGCTCTCTCGCCAAGCGCGACGGCGACGCAGGCGATAGGCGGAATCTATGGCGTGTCCCGCCTCGTGGCGCAGGATGCGCATGAGGCCGGTGGCGTTGCCGCCCTCGACGACGCCGTTCATCCGACGCTCCAAGCGCTCGAGGCGTGGATGCGCGAGATAGAACGGGATGGCGATGCCGGGGATGCCGTCGGGCGAGAACCATTCCTCCGCGAACCAGACATGCGGGCGCAGTGCGATGCCACGCGCATCGAGTTCGGCGTGCAGGCGACGGATCGCGCGGCGCAGCACCGCACGGCGTGGGCGGCCCAGACGCAGATCGCGGAACCGCATCCGCAACATGGCGGCGTCCGTCTCAGCGGCCCATGCGGGTCTTCTGCGCGCCATACCTGCCTCCTCGAACGGGGCTCCGTGAGACCGCGGATCAAGCCCTTGTCCCGCACTTTACGCCGGGTCCACCAGACCGACCAAGGCCTCGGCGAGCAACGCATCAGCGAGGTCTGCGATCATGCTGCGATGCGCGGTCGCGGCCACCCACGCCGCCGGGATCGCCTCGAAGCCGTAGTGCGCGCCCGCCAGCTGACCGCTCAGCGCACCGACTGCGTCGGCGGGACCACCGAGGTTCACGGCGCGCAGGACCGTATCCTTGAAACCGACGCCGACGGAGAACCCCTGCACCACCGCGCTGAGCACGGCGGCTGGGCGTGACGATCCGTCCCAAGCAGCACTGCGCAACTCGTCGCCTGACGCCAGGATCACCGTCGGCGCGGCGCCCCGCAACGCGACCTGCATCATGTCCGCGAACGCACTGGTCACCGCGAAGGTCTGCGGCTCGTGACAGGTCACGGTGGTGCTCTCGCGCACCGCTGATCGCAGCGCTTCGCGATCGTCCAGGTAACGCATGGCGAACGGCGCCACACGGGCCGGTGCGTCGGCAGCATCGAAGAGCGATGGATCGGGAACGCCATCCACCAAGGCTCGCGCCACGGTGGCGCTGATCCCGAGACATTCGCCGGTCGCGGAACCCTCGCCCTCACGCTGCCACCGCCGCCATCGCTCGCGTTGATCCTCAGGATCGCTGCGCCCGGTCTGGAGCAGGCTGCGCGCTGCGCCGAGCGCGAGCGACATGTGTGCGGCCCAAGCGCCGCGCGGAAGGTCGAGCGGACCCCCGCCGAGGAGGTCCCGCACCGGCGCGAACGCCCCGGGTCGGCCATAGATCGCCGGGGCCGACAAAGCCTCGCCGACCGCCAATCCGAACAGCGCACCATGGAACCGGCTGCGCACCCGCGCCACCTGCGCGAGCAGGTCACGCTCGGCAGAGGTCTCGGACACATCGACGCTCAAGGCCCCGCCCGCAGCGCGACGAAATCGAACAACCGCGGGTCGGCGAGGTGCCCCGCCTCGACTTGGCGCAAGGCCGTGAAGATCGACTCGGTGCGGCCGGGGTGCTCGCGCTCCCAAGCCGTCAACATCCCCTTGATGGCGCGGCGCTGCGCGTTTTCCTGGGACCCACAAAGATTGCACGGGATGATCGGGAACCGTCTGGCCCGTGCGTAGCGCGCGATGTCGCGCTCGGCGCAGTAGGCGAGCGGTCGGATGACGATGTTGCGGCCGTCGTCCGATCGGAGCTTCGGCGCCATCGCCTTCAACCGCCCGCCGTGGAACAGGTTGAGAAACAGCGTCTCGACGATGTCATCGCGGTGGTGCCCGAGCGCGATCTTGGTGACGCCGTTCTCGGCAGCCCAACGGTAGAGCGCGCCGCGCCGCAAACGCGAGCACAGCCCGCACATCGTGCGACCCTCGGGGATCACGCGCTTGACCACAGAGTAGGTGTCCTGCTCGATGATGTGGTACGGCACACCCTGCGCGCTCAGCCAGTCGGGCAGCACTTCCGCCGGGAAATCCGGCTGCTTCTGGTCGAGGTTCACGGCGACGAGCTCGAAACCCACCGGGGCACTGCGCTGCAGCGACAGCAGCAGATCGAGCAGGGTGTAGGAGTCCTTGCCGCCCGAGAGGCAGACCATCACCTTGTCGCCCTCGACGATCATGCCGTAGTCGGCGATCGCCTTGCCGACCTGCCCGCGCAGCTGGGCTTGCAGCTTGCGGAAGGTGCCCGAGGGACGCGTCGGATCGGCGCGCAGATCAGCCTGCACCGGCACCACGCGCCGCGACCACGATCAGCCAGACACAGGCGCCGAAGCCCGCAGCCCATACCAAGGAGCGAAGGGTGGCAAGGTCGGCGAGATAGCAGGCGAGGTACCCGATGCGCGCGGCGAGGAAGATCCCCGCGACCATCGCGACCGTCGCATCGGGGACGCCCCCTGCGACCGCCGCGAGCAGCGCTGCTGCGTAGACGGCAAGCGCCTCCCAAGAATTCTGCTGGGCGGCATGCGCACGTGCACGGTATCCGGCGAGCTGTGCGAGCCAGGCGCGCGGATTGCGGTTGTCGTAGCGCGTGGGGCCGGCCTTGGAGATGCCGGCACAGACGATCGGGAACATCACGGCGACGAGCAAAGTCCAAAGGGCAAGGGTCATGGTGTACTCCTCGAAGCCCCATCGGGGCGGAATTCATGGGCGGGGATCGTTCCCCGATGCGCGGCGATCCAGCCGAGCGCGACAGAGACGATCACCAGCGCAGCCAACACCGCCACCAGCAGCGCACGACGCAACGCCACCGATCGACGCTCACGCGCACTCATCGCAACCGCACCGAACCCTTCTCGTCGAACGGGATGGTGCGTACCAGGCCTTCGGCGAGTTTCACCTCCCCGCGCAGGCGATAGGACAACGAATCGGGCAAGCCATCGCTGCGCGCCCGCTCGAGCAGACGCATCACGGTCCCGGCAAGGTTCGCGGTGACGAGCATGTCGAACTCGGCCTCACCCGACGCCGGCACCGTGAAGGACGATCCCGACAGACCTCGACCGAGTTCTTCGCCGCCGATCTGGAGGGTGTAGGAGACGCCGCGGACGGCGATCGACCGGTCGTTCGGGTTTTGGACCCGCATGCGGGCCTTGAACCGCTGCTCGAACAGGTCGCCGCGGACGATCTCCACGCCGATCACCGAGAGCTGCGGCGGCTCGAGGCGGGGCGTGACCGCGCAACCTGCCGACAACAGCAGCGTGGCGGCGAGCGCACAGGCTGCGAGGACCTTCCCGGGACGGATGAAGTTCGAAACGGTCATGGCGGTCCGATTCTAACCAAACCAAGGCGCCAGATAGCCGGACGTCACGGATAACATGCGTATAATTTATTGTATTAAATAGTATTCATTAGTAGTCGTCAAGCACTAGAGGTCATACGAAGCCTCTTTGGGAAACGCAGTGTCCGTAGGCTTTGGCATCCTTGGTGAAACTAGGGCTATGCTCCATCGTGATGCGCTTTGCCACCCCCTCACAACATTCGCCACCCCGGCACCGGCTGACGACGCGGCTCCTGGCAGGTTGGGCAATGGTTTTGGCCACGATCGTCTCGATCGGGGCGGGCGCGGACACTCCCATCGAGGATCTCGCGCGGTTTCCGCAGAGCGAGGTGACCGTCGAAACTGCAGCCGGGACCCAATCCACCTACCGCGTCTGGGTCGCCGACACCGAGGCGCGCCAACGCCAGGGGTTGATGTTCGTGCGCGATCTACCCGCAGATCAAGGGATGTTGTTCATCCATCCTGTGCCGAGACCCGCGGCGTTCTGGATGAAGAACACCTACATCCCGCTCGACATCCTCTTCATCGACGCGCGAGGCAAGGTGGTGAAGATCTATGAGCGCGCCACGCCCCTGTCGCTCGAGCCGCTCGGCGTCGACACTCCGGTGCGAGCGGTATTGGAGCTGCGCGGCGGCGAGTCGGCCCGCCGCGGCATCCGCGCCGGTGATCGCGTGCGCCATCGCACATTTCGTTGACCCGACGACTTGCGGCGGTCTCGGCGATGCCGCTCGACCAGCGCGCATGTTAAAATTTGAACGTGACCAAAATTTTGATGCGGCAGCGCGTCCGGCACCGCGCATTAAAAAGAATCGCGTCCAAACGGAGTAAATCCATGAAGAACATTTTTCTCAGCTTGGCGATCGCCGCGACCTTCGCGCGCGCTCAAGCCGCGAATGCCGGTTCGGATGTCGGCAGCACCTACATCGCGCCGTAACGGATCATCGGCACTCTGAGGGCCCGTCAGACAGACGTCCGACGGGCCTTGTTTTTGGTCTTGATCCGATCTGGTCTCTACCCGACGATCGCTTCCTCCACGGAGCCCGCCATGTCTTCAATGAAACCCTTCATCATCACCGCCTTGGCTGTCACGGCGCTGGTCGCCATCACGGTCCCGACCTTGGGTGTGGCGCAAGAAGCGGCCACCGCCCCCTGGCCGACCGACGAATTCTGTGGTCGCGCGCAGGGCTATGTGACGCTCGCATCCCGGCCGGCGCGCAATGTCTTGCACGAGGGCTACGACAGTTTCCGGGATTCCGCGGCCTCCGTGCAGCCGCTCGAGGCGCAGCAGTACACGGTCGTCGATGACGCGCAGGGTCGCTCGCGCCTGATCTCCTGCAAACTCGTGACCGCCGAGGCCCTGCGTGGCGCCTTCGGGGCTGATGCGGCGCGTACCGATTCGAGCTGCTCGCTCGTCAACCGCAACACCTTCGTCTCGGTGCTCGCCTCACTGACACCGGCTGAGCGCGCCAGCGCCCGCTTCGGCCAAGGCAAGAAGGTCGCGTTCGATCGCGATACCGTCGCTGCAAACTCGGTCGAATGGCTGGAGCCCGGCGAGCTCGCCACCGTCGACAAGCGCGGCACGCTGCACCTGATCTCGCGCAGCTGGACCGGCAACGAAGCGGGCCGCGGCGTACGGCACTGCCACTTCATCGCCCCCGACTTCGCGCGGCGCATCCTGCTGGACGGCTCGCTGGCGCTGCCTGCGACGCCCGTCAAGCGCTGAGAGGCACGCGCCCACCGTCCTCCCCGACCTCTGCCCTTCACGATCTGACCCCTCGAACGGAGACTCCACCATGAAACATTCGCCCCGCATCCAGATCACCGCCCTCGCGCTCGGATCGCTGCTGCTTTCCGGCTGCGCGAGCACCGGCAATCCGGACACCGCCAAGACCCGCAGCGGCGCGGCCATCGGCGCCGGCATCGGCGCGGTCATCGGTCTGCTGAGCAAAGGGGACAAGTTCGACAATGCGGCCATCGGTGCTGCGATCGGCGGCCTCGGCGGCGCCGCGATCGGCAACTACCAGGACCAGCAGGAGCGCAAGCTGCGCGCGCAACTCGCCAACTCCGGCGTCGAAGTCCAGCGCGTGGGCAACAACATCACCCTCGATATGCCGGGCGGTGTGACCTTCGCCACCAACAGCGCCGACATCAACGCGAACTTCTACTCGGTGCTCGACCAGGTGGCCGCCACCCTCGGCGAGTTCAACCAGACCGTCATCGAGGTCGCGGGTCACACAGACTCGACCGGTGCGCGCGCCTATAACATGACGCTCTCAGAGCGCCGCGCGGGTTCGGTGGTGAGGTACCTCTCGGGTCGCGGCATTGCGCGCGAGCGCATGATCGCCGTGGGTGCAGGCCCCGACCATCCGGTCGACACCAATGAAACGGCTGAAGGCCGTGCCCAGAACCGGCGCGTCGAGATCACCATCGTTCCGGTGGAGAAGAAGACAAGCTGAGGTCGCCGTCGAAGGCGGACGCAGGACCTTCAGCGCGGTGTATCGCCCCGCGTCGCGGGCGTGAACTCGCGGAACACCCGCTCCAAGTACTCGGAGTGGAGGCGGCTGCGTGCCTCGACTTCCTCGGCATCCGCCGGACGATAGGCTTCGATCTCCTCGGCGCCCACCACCGACCGGCGGGCGAGCAAGCGCTCGACCGTGTCGAGCCGGGCGCGGGTGACCGCGAGCTCCGCCACCAGCGCGAGCGTGACCGAGTAGAGGCGATCGAGCATCGGATCGTCGGTGAATTCGGGGCGACGCCCGCGCGCAGCGGGGGGCGCAGGTTGATCGGAGTCGGCGCGAAGCGGGGGAGGCTTATCCATGTCCCGAGTCCATATCCCTAGCCTTGGGCTATCCGACGGCAGCGGCGGTCTCGTCCGCCGTCTGCCATGCCCCGACGGCATACCACACGGGTGAACGCCCGAAGTCCTCGGCACGGCCATCAGCGGCGACCAAGGCCGGCGCACGGCACTCGGTCTCGAAGATCTCTCCCGGCATGAAACCGGCCCGAGCCATCCGCTCGGTCAGATCCATCTCGTGGAGGGAGGTCCAGAACGGCTCGTTGTTCCAACGACCGTCCCAGTCGCGCATGAACTGCTCGAACGGCGGG
>Ga0208596_1000531_pt1 | contig 11699 bp, 9 predicted proteins | sample LakMenEpi12Jul11_FD_150686 | JGI IMG/M metagenome (GOLD analysis project Ga0208596, IMG submission 150686) | Freshwater microbial communities from Lake Mendota, WI - 12JUL2011 deep hole epilimnion (SPAdes) | ecosystem: Environmental > Aquatic > Freshwater > Lake > Epilimnion/Euphotic zone ...
AAAATATAAATTTGCGACACGCGCTAAATTATTTGTCACAAAATGTTGGCATTTTTGCCCAATTGATGTCACGCTTATCCATGAACAGGTTTGGGTGACGGATCCGAACCATTCCGATAGGAGAAGTACGTGGCCGCAGCAAAGAAAGCAGCACCAAAGAAGCGCCGTAAGAAGGCAGCAGCACCAGCTGCTCCAAAGAAGCGCCGTAAGAAGGCAGCTGCAGTAGCAGCAGCACCAAAGAAGCGCCGTAAGAAGGCAGCAGCTAAGAAGGCTGCTCCAAAGCGCAAGAAGGCAGCTAAGAAGGCAGCTCCAAAGCGCCGCAAGAAGGCAGCAGCTAAGAAGGCTGCTCCAAAGAAGCGCAAGAAGGCAGCAGCTAAGAAGGCTGCAGCTCCAAAGAAGCGTCGCAAGAAGGCAGCAGCTCCAGCAGCAGCTCCAAAGAAGCGTCGCAAGAAGGCAGCAAAGAAGGCTAAGTAAAGCCCTCAAGCATATTAAAAAAACCCGCCACTCTATGTGGCGGGTTTTTTTATGTAATTTTTATTGGCGAACTTTCTTAATCTTCCTGAACTTCTTTGCGAAGTGATTCTTCAATTCGCTCAAATATTTCGGCCAAGGTTTGTTGATCATTCTTTGATAAGTGATCCATGAATCGATTGCGAACACTTTCGACATGATCAGGGGCAGCAGCAACTATCGCCTTCCACCCCTTAGGGGTCATCACCGCAAAGTAGCCACGTTTGTCACCTGGGCAAGGCTCGCGGCGAACCCAGCCCTCTTTCTCCATGACCTTCATTCGGTGCGATAACCGCGACCTTGATAACAAAGCCTTTTCTGCCAGTTCACTCATTCTCATACTGCGATCTGGGGCGTCACTGAGCTGAACCAAAATTTCGTAATCTGGCATGGATAAATCATGGGCATCAAGGTCAGAATCCAGCGCTTCTAGCAAACGTCGGCTGGCAAGGATGTAGCGTCGCCAAGCCTTCATTTCGGTGGGGTTAAGCCACCTTGGTGCGGTAGCGTTTTCACGTGCCATGAGTGCAGTCTACGGCAAAGGTTGAAGCTTCAACTACTTTTGATTGAAGGAGAACTACGTGAGTTCAAGTAACGCTGGCTTGTCGGCTGCAGGTTTAGATTTTTCCCACCAGGATCAATCGGTGCGACCTCAAGATGATTTGTATCGTCACTTTAATGGCCAATGGTTAAAGACCGCCCAGATCCCGGCCGACCGCGCAAGTGATGGCGCTTTCATAACTCTTCGTATCCAATCTGAAGCTCGGGTTCGCGAAATCATCGAAGGCGCAACTGGTTCAGATGAGGCGACCAAGATTTCCAATATCTACAAATCCTTTATGGATGCAGCTGCAGTAAATGCACAGGGCGGCTCCCCTATCGCTGCCGATCTGGCACAAGTTGATTCGATTTCAACATTAACTGATTTTGTTTCTACCTTTTCTAAATTAGAAGCCCGCGGAACTTCTGGAATCTTCGGCACCTTTATCTATGCCGATATGAAGGATGCATCAACAAACATCTTGTACTTAGTGCAGGGTGGAATCTCTTTGCCGGACGAGGCTTACTACCGCGAAGAAAAATATGCTGATATTCGAACTGCCTACCTTGCCCACATAACTGCGATGTTCACTTTGGCCAAGGTTTCAAACCCTGCCGACAATGCAGCCAAGGTCATGGCCCTTGAAACCAGCATCGCTAGCCATCATTGGGACCAAGTGAAAAATCGCGATGCAACCCTGACCTATAACAAAATGGACCGCGCACAGGTAAAGGCTTTGATGCCAGCTTTTGATTGGGACCTTTACCTAGCAGAAGGTGAAATTCCAGGCATTGTTTTGGATTCAGTCATCGTGCAGCAACCATCATTTTTCGAAGGTCTAGGAACCATTTTGGCTAACTTTGATGCTGATGCCTGGAAGGCATGGCTGAAGTGGCACATCATCAGCGGCGCTGCCCCTTATTTGTCGGATGAATTCACTAATGAAAACTTTGCTTTCTTTGGAAAGACGCTGTCTGGAACACCTGAACTTCGCGAGCGCTGGAAGCGCGCAGTATCGATGATCGAAGGTTCCTTGGGCGAAGCAGTTGGAAAGGTGTATGTCCAGAAGTACTTTCCGGCCGAAGCTAAAGCCCGCATGGAAAAGCTAGTTACAAACCTGATCGAGGCTTACCGAATCAGCATTAACGAATTAGCGTGGATGAGTCCTGAGACCAAGGTCAAGGCTTTGGAAAAGCTGGGCAAGTTCCGCCCCAAGATCGGCTACCCAGATAAATGGCGCGATTACAGTGCATTGCAAACAACACCGGGTGACCTGTACGGAAATGTGGGCCGCGTTGTGAAGTTCCAAAGAGATCACGAACTTTCAAAGATTGGCAAGCCGGTCGATCGCGACGAATGGCACATGGCGCCGCAAACCGTAAATGCCTATTACAACCCAGTCATGAATGAGATCGTTTTCCCAGCAGCTATTTTGCAGCCACCATTTTTTGGTTTAGACCATGATGACGCCATTAACTACGGAGCTATTGGCGCGATTATTGGCCATGAAATCGGCCATGGCTTTGATGACCAAGGATCCAAATACGATGGTGATGGCGCACTCAATAACTGGTGGACTGATGCCGATCGCGCAGCTTTTGAAGAACGCACTAAAGCACTGATCGCCCAGTACGACGCTTTGGTTCCGGAAGAAGCACCGGATGTAAATGTCAACGGTGCTTTAACTATTGGCGAAAACATCGGTGACCTTGGAGGACTCGCAATTGCTTTCAAGGCATACCAAATTTCACTAGGCGGTAAGCCGTCACCTGTCATCGACGGAATGAGCGGTGAAAAGCGCTTGATGCTTTCGTGGGCACAGGTCTGGCGAGCCAAGGTTCGTCCCGAAGAAATGCGCCGTCGCATTGCGACTGATCCACATTCACCGGCTGAATTCCGTTGCAATCAAATTCTTAAGAACTTCACCCCGTTCTATCAAGAATTCGGGGTCACCGACAAAGATGCGTTGTGGCTAGAGGAACAATCACGAGTTCAGATTTGGTAATGCCTTGAGTTTTTCATTTGATATCAAGCACTCTGAAAGCGGTTCGCTAGCACGTGTTGGAACGATCAACACACCGCATGGACCCATTCAGACGCCAGCATTTATTCCGGTAGGCACTAAAGCGACCGTTAAATCGGTGCTGCCAGAAGCCATGAAGGAACTGGGTTCGCAAGCTTTGCTATCAAATGCTTATCACTTGTATTTACAACCGGGCTCTGATGTTTTAGATGAAGCTGGCGGGCTGGCGAAATTTATGAACTGGCCCGGGCCGACTTTTACTGACTCTGGTGGTTTTCAAGTTTTGTCTCTAGGTGTTGGTTTCAAAAAAGTATTAGCGATGGATGCCCAAACTTTTCGCAGAGATGATGTGATTGCAGGGAACAAGGATCGCTTAGCCCATGTCGATGATGAAGGCGTAACTTTTAAATCCCACCTTGATGGATCGATGCATCGTTTTACTCCAGAAGTATCAATGCAGGTTCAACATCAAATCGGCGCCGACATCATGTTCGCATTTGATGAGTGCACGACTCTGCACAACACCCGCCCGTATCAAGAGCTAGCGATGGATCGCACCTATGCCTGGGCTATCCGATGCCTTGATGAACACAAGCGCCTTACCGAAGCACGAATCGGCAAGCCCTACCAAGCCTTGTTCGGAGTAATTCAGGGTGCCCAATACGAAGACCTTCGCAAAAAAGCCGCCACTGATCTTGGAACGTTGGAATCTGACGGCCAGTCCTTTGATGGTTTCGGAATCGGAGGGGCTTTAGACAAAGGCCAACTAGGAACAATCGTTTCGTGGGTCAACGAAATCTTGCCCGAAGACAAACCCCGTCACTTATTGGGAATTGGAGCGCCAGAAGATCTCTTTGTTGGGGTTGAAAACGGTTGTGACACCTTTGATTGCGTATTGGCCAGCAGAATTGCACGCACTAGCGCCGTGTACACGATGGAGGGGCGTTTTAACCTGTCTAATAGCCGTTTTAAGCGGGATTTCACGCCCATAGACCCCGAATGTGACTGTTACACCTGTACGCACTACACACGGGCTTATATGCACCATGTATTCCGCGGTAAAGAAATCATTAGCGCAACCTTGGCCACGATTCATAATGAAAGATTTATTGTTCGCTTGGTTGATCAAATGCGTCAGGCACTTCTTGATGGAAACTTTGCCGACATGAAGGCCGATTTCTTGGGCCGATACACCCACCGAAGCGGGCAATCTCGCGACTAAGGGTTCTTTACAACCTTAGGCAGGTTCCAGTTGTACTTGATCGACAGTTCGCGGACCAGGACGACGACAAGACCAGCAATTGCTACCACCGCGGCTTCATTAAGGTCGATGGCATCCAAGGCCAAATACACAATCGCACCCGACAGGCATGCAGTTCCAATGGTTTCTCGGTGCAGTAGAACAGGTTCGGTCTGACACATGATGTCTCGGAACAAGCCACCAGAAACCGCACCGATTAGTCCAAGGACTGCTGCGCCAACAAGTGGTGCATCATTTATTAACGCGAATTGAACACTGGAAACCGTTGCAACAGCTAACCCCAAAGTATCAAGGGATAGCGCAAAGCGACCAACATCTTGGGTCTTTCCCATTGCAATCGTGATTAAAAAAGCGGCGATGATAGGTGCAAACAACCACGGATATTGAATCCATGGTGGTTGCTGGCCCATAAACAAATTACGCAACGTGCCGCCAGAAATTGAAGCAATTGCTGCGATGAAAAGAATGCCGCCGTAATCTAAACCTTTGCTGGCTGCAACTCTTGCTCCAACCAATGCAAAAGCAAAGGTTGAAACCAGGTCAAGACCAAAGACCAAAAGGTCTAGATCCATGAAAGATTACTTCTTAGTGGCTAAACGAGCCTCGCGACGAATCTTCTGCTCCTTTGGATCTGGCACTGGAACAGCTGAAATAAGTCGCTTGGTGTAATCATTTTTTGGATTCTTCAAAATTACATCGCGATCGCCTTCTTCGACAAGCAGACCATTTTGCATTACTGCAATTCGGTGCGACAGGATGTCTACAACTGCTAAGTCGTGAGAAATAAACAAACAAGCAAAGTTCAGTTTGCCCTGAAGCTCTTGCAGTAGTTCAAGGAAGCGTGCTTGTACCGATACATCTAGCGCCGATGTTGGTTCATCTGCAATCAGAAGATCTGGCGTCAGTGCGAGCGCACGAGCGATACCTACGCGCTGGCGCTGTCCACCTGAAAGTTCGTGTGGGTAACGGTTGCGGTAGCTACGTGGAAGTTCCACTTGATCAAGCAACTCTTCTACCTTGCGTGCCAAATCTGAACCCTTAGCTAAACCAGCTAAGTACAAAGGCTCTCCGATTGACTCACCAATTGGAAGACGTGGGTTGAGCGATGAAGCTGGATCCTGGAAAACAATTCCGGTGTGCTGGCGAATTGCTGACAGTTGCTTCGAATCTGCACCCGCAATCTCCTTGCCAACGATCTCAATGCTTCCGCCCTTAACGGGTAGCAAGCCAATCGATGCACGGCCCACAGTTGTCTTTCCTGAACCCGATTCACCTACCAAGCCAACGATTTCGCCTGGATAGATTTCGAGGTTGAAGTTTTTAACTGCGGTAAATGCTGGTTGGCGACCACGCTTTGGATATTCAATGGTCACATCAGTTAGCTTCAACACTGGTGCTGGCTTCGCGGCTTCAGAATAAGGAAGTGCACGCTTCTTGGTTGAACCAAGCTTTGGAACCGCACCTAGCAGCTGCTGGGTATAAGGATGCTTTGGGTTATTAAAGATTTGATCGGCAGTTCCATGTTCAACTGTGATTCCATCCTTCATAACAAGAATGTCATCTGCCATATCGGCAACAACACCCATATCGTGCGTAATCAAAAGGATTGCAGAGTTCAGCTTGTCCTTTAGACCACGCATTAAGTCCAGAATTTCAGCCTGAACAGTTACATCCAGCGCTGTTGTTGGCTCATCTGCAACTAACAATGCTGGGTCGCAAGCAAGAGCCTGTGCGATCATCGCACGCTGGCGCTGACCACCTGAAAGTTGGTGCGGATACTTAAGAATTGATTGCTCTGGATTTGGAATATCCACCATCGTGATCAATTCGAGTGCACGTGTGTGCGCCTCTTTAGGACCCATATCAAAGTGGCTACGCAAAGTTTCTACGATTTGGAAACCAATTGTGTACAAAGGATTCAGAGCAGTCATTGGCTCTTGGAAAATGTAGGCAACTTCTTTTCCGCGGAAACTGCGCAAGACAGAAGACTTGGCGTTGAGCATCTCTTCGCCCTTGACCTTAACGCTGCCTTCCATGCGTGCATTAGATGCAAGAAGTGACATCAAGCCAAGCGCCGTTGTTGACTTACCAGAACCTGATTCACCCACGATCGCAGTTACCTTGCCAGCAGCAAGGCCTAGGTTCATATCAATTACAGCTGGATACCAAACACCATCTACCCAGAAATCAACATTGAAATCCGAGATCTCAAGAACGTTGTCTTTGCTCATGGCTTAAGCACCTGCCTTTGCGTGAAGTTTTGCTTGAAGGCGATCTTTCTTAGTAATTCGACGACGCTGACGTGGGTCAAAAGCATCACGCAATCCATCACCAATAAAGTTAACGCACAGAGCGATAGAAATGATGAACAGACCTGGCCACCAGAACAACCAAGGACGTGTTGTAAATGATGATTCGTATTGGCTAATCAATAGACCCAGTGAAACATCTGGTGCAACAACACCAAAGCCTAGGTATGACAATGCGGTTTCAGTCAAAATCGCACCCGCCATAATCAAAGTAACGGCAACAATAATCTGACCAACTGCGTTAGGCAGAATGTGTTTAAAGGCAATTCGAATATTTGATGCACCCGCTACACGCGCAGCATCAACGAACTCCATTTCGCGAAGTGACAAGAACTGCGCACGTACCAAACGAGCTAATCCCGTCCAACCCAAAATACCCAAGAACAAGGCTAAATACAGCGGACCGACCTTACCTGCGGCCTTTCCAATAACTGCAGCAATGATGATTGTTGGCACAGTCTGAATGAAGTCAACAAGACGCATAAGGGTTGCATCAACCATCTTGCCGTAGAAGCCAGCGATTGAACCAACCACAACACCAATAAATCCAGCAACGGCTCCGATAACAAACATAATCATCAATGAGCGACGTGCGCCATTCATAACAAGTGCGAAGTAATCGCGACCGATGTCATCTTGCCCGAATGGGTGTGTGCCTAAACCAAAACCTGAACCAGGCCTTAGGGAAAGCGTTGGACATCCAGTGGTTCCGCCCGGGCAATCCTCGAAGCGAAGCTCTGGAATATCTTCAGTTGTCCATTTCCACCAACCTGGAATACGGATTGGACCAATCTTGGTTTCAAGAGCTGTCATCACGAAAAGAATCAGTGAAGTAAGAACAACAAGTGCACCTACAGCGGCACGGTGACGGAAGAAACGACGTCGAACGATCTGGCCTTGGCTTAGACCTTCAACCTCTTTATTGGCAATAGCGCTTTCGCCACCAGCCAGGATTTCTCCTGAGGCTTTCTCTTTGCGTTTAAATAGAGACATGGTTACTTCCTCAATCTAATCCGTGGATCCAGGGCTGAATACAACAAATCTGCCAACAAGTTTCCGGTTACAACTAGGAAAGAAAGTAGCAAGTTAACACCCATCAATAGATTGAGATCGTAGGTATTAATCGCTTTGATTCCCAGAGTTCCCATACCTTGCCAACCAAAAACGCGTTCGGTAATAACTGCGCCACCAACCAAGCCCACGAATTCGCCGACGAACAAGCTTGAAAGTGGCAACATCATGTTTCGGAAAGCGTGACGAGTAATTACAACTCTTTCATTCAAGCCCTTGGCACGAGCGGTCCGAATGTAATCCTGGTTTAGAACCTCTAGCAGCGCACCGCGTGAATAACGGATCCAGCCAGCAAGTGAAATCAGAATCAATGCAAGTGTTGGCAAAATCAAGTGCATGATGATGTCTAAGTTATTGAGCCAAAAATCCTCAGTAACTAGCTGATCTTTACGCTGACCAAAGGTTGGCACTGGGCGATAATTAACCGCATCAGTTGCGCTGTACTCTTTCCAACTTTGCATAACGCGGTCGATTAAGATCAAGAAACCGCACAAGACTCCAGTGATGATCGCAGTTCTTGCAATTGGTCCACGATCAATCTTGCTGAAGATACGTGCAACAAAGACACCCGTAGCAACCAATAGCACCAGCATCACGAAGATGGCGAAATAAGAGACAAAATTGTCAAAGATCCATTGCGCTGGGTAGTACCAAACGACTGCAAGTGCTGCCATGACGAGCGCCGCTTTTTTAGCTTTCAGATCAGACAAACCTGAAGAGATCGCCGTTACACCAAAAGCGATTCCAACCGCCAAGAAGGCGATCAAGATTGGTCCCAGACCTGGATCTAGATACCAATTAGTGAAGTCGATCGCCCATAAAATTACGAAGTTTGTTGCAAAAGCTCCGCCAAATACGGTCCAGAATCTCTTGCGTTCTCCGCCGAGCAATGAACTCCAGAAGATTGCGACAAAGACTGAGAAGATAACCATCCACCTAAATGGGATGTTTGGTTCTGATAAAAAGTTATTGAACTGGATTGCCATGAATTCTTTAAGAAGAACAGCTACCCAGAAAATTGGAAGTGAGTAAAGAAGGAAAGCTAGGAAAGTCATACCGTAGTCGAAGCGGCTGTACTGACGAAGCGCTGAAATGATTCCAAGTGCAAGACCAACAAGCACTGCGGTAATGGTTGCAACTAGAACCAAACGAATCGTGACCGGAATTGCATACGCTAATTCGGATTGAACTGACAAACCGTCACGGGTTGTTCCTAAATTGAGGTTTCCTACAAAGACGCCCAGTAAGCCACGCAGCCACAAGAAGTAGCGAAGCGGTGGGGGTGTATCAAGGTTGAGCTGTCGAGTAAGGGCTGCAATTTGCTGCTGTGCGCTGTCATCATTACTCAAACGCAGTTCAGCAAGCGGATCACTAGCGTAAGCGGCAAGGTTATAGACCAAGAAAGATGATCCAAACAAAATCATTATTGAAATACCAAGCCGACGCGAGATGTAACTCAGCATGCGATGCTCCCCTTAGATTTCTAAATTGCTGTAAACAGTGTCGAATCATAGCGCGAGTGGCATCTGGCTTTTAAACCAGATGCCACTCGGTTACTGCTATTTCACCCTTATCGGGCGAGACTAATAGCTTAAATCAAGCTATTAGTATGACCACTCCCACCAGTTCCAAACAAGTGTTGGAGATAGTGCCGCAGGCTTTACGCCCTTGAGGTTTGAGTTGTATGCGGTTACTGCAGGGAACTGGAATACACCAACTGTGATTCCCTCAGCGTGGATAATACGCTCTGCTGCGATCACCTTAGAAATAAATGATGAACGTGACAGTGGTAGCTGCAATGTATCCAAGATTGCATCAAGGTTAGGCAAGTTAACACCTGTACGGTTGTTTCCTCCACCTAGCTTGAAGTTAGAGTTTGTTCCTGTCTGTGATACTGCTGTTTGGCAGTATGCAAAGAACATTGCATCGTATTCAGTGTTCTGAATACGTGGTGACCATGAAGCCTGAACATCACCCTGAAGGTCGAAACCAGCCTTGATTGCATTTGCCTTAGCAAGTGCGAATTCAGCTGCACGACGAGCGTTGTTACCAGGTACAAGTACCTTTACTGCAACTGGGTTGCTTGGTGATGCACTTGGGAAGTGCTTCTTAACCAAACGAAGTGCCTTTGCATTGAGTGCATCCTGTGTACCAACGTAGAAGTTCGAACCGTTGTTTGCAACTAGACGGTCATATCCTTCTTCACCTGGTGAAACGAATGTTGATCCAAGAACAACAACAGATGGGTTGATTGGAGCAATTAGCTTCTCGTTGATTTCAGCGCGAGGGATTGCGAGAAGGAATGCACGACGTAGATCTGCACCCTTTCCGCCATGACCCTTGAACAAACCGTTGTATGCAGGCTGTCCTGGTGCTGCGTTAACGCGAGTATCCCAGTGCTCGTAGCAAGACTGGATTCCACCCTTAACGGTGACACCCTTGATCTTGTTAAGTGCTGCAACAGCATCTGCAGTTGCTTGACCCTGGTAGATATCTAGCTCACCGTTAGCAAGAGCCTGTGATGCAGCTGTTCCGTCTGCGATGAAACGGAAGATAACTGTGTCAACAGTTCCGCTAAGTGCTGGACCTGAGTTGTAACGTGGGTTCTTCTTCATGGTTACAGATGAGCCCTTAACTGCGCTCTGTACCAAGAAACCACCGTTACCTACGAATAGAAGTGGGTTTGTGCTGCTGTTTACATCAGCGATGTCATAGTCATTTGACCAGACCTTACCCATTGCCTTTAGAACGTTTGTGTTCTTTGACTGGTATGCAGAAAGGAAACGACCCTTAGCAGCTGTGTTTTCAGCAACAGTTCCAAGTGCCTTCTTGCCTTCTGACATCAAGATAAGTGCGTGAACAGGTGCTGGTCCAGGACCGAATAGATCCCAGTTAGCAATCTTGTTCTTGTACTGCAGTGTCAATGACATTTGATCAGCTGAAAGTGTTGGCTCTCCAGCAATGTTGTCGTTGTATGTTCCTGAGTAACCGTTTGAGTCAAACGCAGAAACTGTTGTCTTGTTTAGTGGATCACCAAGACCAGCAGCCTTTGAGTACTCGTTGCTTGATAGAACGTGTGACAGCAATAGATCTACTGCTGTGATTGGAGTTCCATCTGACCAAACACGACCTGGGTTAACTGTGTATGTAACACGGAAATCAGTTGTGCCGTTCTTAGTGATTCGGTATGAACCGAATACCTTGTTTTGAATAACGTTCTTCTTGTCATCGTAATAATTGAATCCGATATCTTGCAAGTAACCAACTGCACCATTGATGGTCAAGTTGGTATCTGGCTGACCAGAGTTAAACGATGTCAATGAGTTGGTGTCGTGGACAACAACTGTTGAGCGTGTGTTTGCAGATGCTGGTGATAGCAGTGAAACCGCTAGACCTGCAGATGCTGCAATCGCAAGTGCAACCTTTGCACTACGTGTTAACTTCATGTAGTTCCTCCTTGAGGGTTTAAGAAAAGCGTCTGCGGAGAGTCGACCAACCCCGAAGGCGCTTTTGGTGGCGAAAGTCTGCCGTAGGAAAGGAGTCCAAGCAACACGCAAGTGGTTTGCACGAGCGTGGATTTATAACACCTAGATAACCATTGGCTGAGAAGTCCGGAATAACTAGGCCAAGGATGGGGTGAGGGATGGACTACTGGGCCGCCTCGGTTTTAGAAGCGATGCTCATGAAAAACTTGATCGAACTAATCGCGATGACCGAGGCAATTATTCCGCCGACATACATAGGAAGTCGCAAACTGTAATGGGCTAGGACTCCCCCAAGCACTGAACCAATGGGCATCATTCCCCATACCAGAGTTCGACGAGTGCCATGAATTCGCCCATAGAGCTCATTCGGAATAACGGTCTGATAGGTAGCCATCAACAAAATATTCCATTGCGCAATTGCAAATCCACCTAAAGTTGCAAGGGCCACAAAGATATAAATATTTGGAGCAAATCCTTGAGCCAGCAGGATCACCGAACT
>Ga0208596_1000535_pt1 | contig 11623 bp, 11 predicted proteins | sample LakMenEpi12Jul11_FD_150686 | JGI IMG/M metagenome (GOLD analysis project Ga0208596, IMG submission 150686) | Freshwater microbial communities from Lake Mendota, WI - 12JUL2011 deep hole epilimnion (SPAdes) | ecosystem: Environmental > Aquatic > Freshwater > Lake > Epilimnion/Euphotic zone ...
CCAGCCTCCTTAGTTGAAGAGTTAGGTTTACCGACAGTGATATACGGGTGCTCTTGCAAAATGCGATTCCCAATGTTGTCAAAACTGTAATGGGAATGTGCAGCGCTAAAGACAATACGAGGTGAATATAGGAATCCACTCCAACCGGCCATCAAGCTAACTTGCGAGGCGCCTTCCTGCCCAAAGATTGGAACTGCTCGGGGGTTATTGAGATCAACTGGTGCATTTAATCCAGCTTGAGCCACAGGGGTCGAGGAGAAAATCAGCGCACTTATAGCCACAAGGGCGAGAGCAACTTTGTGCATAACTCAATTTAACAGCGAAAATTTCTCTGTCAAGAGTCTTACAGAGCCCAAGTTCCCAAAATTGACGCTTGGAGTGAGAGTGGATTGTGGATCGAGATCAATTAAATCCAACTGTGGCCTATGAAGGATAAGAAGTTCGAGTCCCTCACTAGCCACTTTAGGCAGTAATGCACAGAGTTGATTTGAGAATTAAGCAAAAAATTTGTCCGCGGGAAACACTATGACTTCACTTGTTTGGTTAGCTGTGCTGAAATTGCATTCGATATATACGGAAGCGCTTCATCCCAAGATGAATCAAATTCACTCTGGAAGGCTTGTTCAAAGGTCTTTCCACTAGCTAATTGTTTATAAATCCCCAGAATGGAATCTGGGCCCTTCAAGGTCACCAGAATTTCGGTGACCATTGCCCCAATTGCATATTGATAATAGCGAGGATACGGACCGTTGTAATAATCAAAAATTGCGTATTGCTTAGCTGGTTTTTTTGTTGCATACGAGTTGAGAAATTCTTCAACCCAAGCGCTTGTGAATAGGGATGGATTTCCATACTGTTCGCCAAGATCCTTTAATCTCCAAGCGCTATATGCGGAGTAGTCATCATGAAACGCCACCAGGTTTCCAGTCCAGTTCGCACTTCCTTCTAGGAGCCAACTTGGTGCTTCATAGTATCTATCTCGTCCTACGTAGAACTGAACCGTGTGAAAATACTCGTGCGCATACTCCATTCCAGAATCAATTCGAGTATCTGAATCACGATTTTTCCCTCTCGCACCATTTTGGAGCAATAAAATGCCCTCCCACTTGGAATTCCGGAAGGCGATACTTTGTCCGCAGGTTTGTGTTGGACAAATTTCAGAAACAGCTGTTCTTATGTTTCCATAAGTAAGATCTTGATACTGCGAGAATAAACCTTGCGCCCAATCGTTCTCACCATATGAAATAACTATTGCATAAACTGTCTTTGGTTGTTCAAAATTCGAATACAACTGCGATGTTAGCTTAAATGGTGCTAACGGATTTATATTTCCTGGCAATGATTTAGGACCATTAAATACTTTGATCTCTCCCAGATTAGATGAACCAGATTTCAATTGCTCGGATCCCTTTAACCAAGAGCCATATATAATTCCACTGAGATTAGCTTCTAAATTTTGAAATGAAGTGGGTAGCGTCGGCGGAGTGAATTTTGGAATGGGTTGTGCGGAAGTGGCTGAGACTGGTTTCTTTGTAACAACACCTTTACTCCAAACCAATTTCTTTCCTGATTTAATGCAGGTGTAGTTCTTGTTCTGAAAAACAACTTTTTGGTTAAAAATTTTGCAGGTACTTCCAGGAGTTACCTTCTGAGCAGAATTTGCAGATACTGGGATCAGAATTAAGGCCAGAGCTATTAACAATCCCTTAGTTAGACTCTCCCTAATTTGCATTCCAAAAGGGTAACGGGCAAACAAAGCCATGAAGGAATTTGAGCAGTCATTTCCACGCTTATCTCCAAAATTTGGGCACATGCCTTTCAAGGCGTTTAATTTGCCACTAGCCATCGCTTATAATCGACGTGCGGCAATTACGGATATACCCGCATATTGGGTTAAAGGGAATGGTTTGAAGGTTTGATAACGAGGCCCTCACAACCCACTTACGTTTACTTCTACTTGGTTCTATGGACCTTATGAGCCGCCGCTTGTGCAACGGGGCGGATGGTCAGCGAGTCGATATTTACATGTGCTGGCAGCATCACAGACCAGCGAATGCTTTCAGCCACATCTTCGGCAGTTAGTGGAAATTCAATACCTTCGTAAACTTTGGCGGCCTTAGTTGCATCACCGCTATTTCTAACCAATGCGAACTCGTCGGTTTTAACCATTCCGGGTGCAATTTCGGTGATGCGAATAGACGTCCCATTTAATTCAAGGCGCAAAGTGTTTGCTAAAGATCTTTCAGCAAATTTCGCTGCAACATAACTTCCGCCATTCTCATACGCTGCATAAGCGGCAGTAGAAGACATAACAACGATGTGGCCTTTTCCGGCCTTTATCATCGCTGGGGCTATCGCTTTAGTCATGCGCACTGAGCCAGCAACATTTACATCGAAACTTTTCTTCCAAATTTCTGGGTCTGAATCCAGAACTGACGATGAGTCAAAGGCTCCCCCGGCGTTATTGACTAATACATCTACTTCGCGGCCATTGATATGTTTAACAAATCCTTCGACGCTGTTCTGATCTGTTACATCTAACTGGCAGATTTCTATTGCGCTGTTCTTTGAAGAGAGATCTCGTAGGCGATCTAAGCGTCGCGCCCCAGCAATAACTTGATAGCCGTTTTCGGCTAGTAAAAGAGCGGTGGCCGCTCCTATTCCTGAGCTTGCCCCTGTAACGACTGCTAACTTTGATGAACTCATGAAGTGATCTAAACACACTTAAGGCTTTTTTGCCGATACGCTTTTGAAATGAATCACACTCGCCAGAATTTCACGCTCTCGGACGGACGCAATCTTGAGTATTTAACGAATGGGATCCACTCGGATTCGGCGATAATTCTCCATGCTGGTACTACGCAAGATATTGCTGGCTGGCAGACATGGCTGGATTATTTTGCTTCTAAAGGAGTCTTAGCTCTCTCGTTTGGACGCAGCGGATATGCAGGAAGTACCAAACAACTAGGACGCATAACGATTGATGTAGCCAAAGATATCGCCGAACTCTCCCAACATCTCGGGATAATAAAGTTTGTAAATTTAGGACTTTCTGGTGGCGGACAACATGCAATTGCTACGGGGTTAGATCCTCGTTCAGTTGGAGTTGTAACAGTTGGAAGTTTGGCTCCCTTTGCTGAACTAGGTGAGCGTTTCTACGATGGTATGCAACAAGCAGATCTTGATGAATATGCGGATGCGCTTAAGGATATTAACCTGCTGATTAAGCGCTTTCAGAAGTGGACCGACGGAGATCTTGGGGAAACGATTACGGGTACCGAACTAAGCGAGCGAGATAAGTTGGCTTCGTCTAAACCAACCTGGAAGGTGCTGCTCGATTCCTGCGCATTCACAATGGGGCAAGGCTGGGATTGGGTAGCAGATGATTACAGCTCTTATTTGCGGCCATGGGGTTTTGATCCGCGCAATGTAAAGGTTCCAACTGTTATTTGGCAGGGCGGTCTAGATAAGAACGTTCCAGTTCAACATGGGAAATGGCTAGCGGCGAATATGCCGAGCGCCCATTTAGAACTTCGCGAAGCCGAAAGCCACCTTGGACTCTTCGTTAATTACGAAGAAGAGATCATGCAGAGCGCTATTGAGCTAATTTCTAATGGAACGTTACTCGATTAGAAGTTAAGCGCTCAACCATTGCCTCGTAGCCGGCGCTGAATTCGGGCGAATCAATTTCGTCCTTCCAGCGACCACTGGTTGCCGCATCCGGTGTCATAGATTTAGCGAAGAAGTCCTGCATCGATGGTTCATCGGAAATCTTTAAGAAATCCAAGAGCTTTTTATAGGTTGCTTCTCGGCTATTTATCGCCAAATCTTCGAGCGCAACGGTGATCTTCTTTTCTGGCTTAACTTGGGTTAGCGCTTCATGTCCGGCAAATAATCGTTTCTCGATCCATTCCAATCCTTCGAGGGGCGTTGTCGGACCCCACTTTTTGGTAAGAAGTGAAGCAATTACATCGCGAGGGTCGCGAACCATATTTATAAATAGAGCGTTTGGAAAGAGTTCTTGTAATTTATTTGCCTCTGGAATATTCATTGGAGTTGTCTCGACCCAATAAATCTCATCGCCTGCTTCAAATTGCTGTCGAATGAAAGTAGCCATAAAACGGCGCGCCGCCCATTTGCGGTTGATCTTTAATTCGCGTTCTAATCTTTTGAGTAAGTTTTCAAGATCGGTCCTATCGATACCTGATGTTAAGCCACGACCATGCGGAGGTGGAGCGTCAATGTCCCACCATTTCTCCCAAATAAATCTATTGAACTCGGCAAGGATACTTGCGAATCGTTCCTTCTCTTTTCGCTTACGTTTGCGGTAGGTGCGAAAATTAAGAATTGAAACCTTTCCTGATTTCTTCTCTATCTCTTGGTTATATCCAAAAACCAGATCAACTAAACCCGAGCGATTGGTAAGAAACTTGATCTCAATAGGAGTACTAGTTCTGATCTTCGAATGGTTGCCGAGTAAATCACCGACTACCGTTGTTCCACTGCGGCCCGTGCCGCCTACAAATACTGGAACAACCTTGTGAAGTCTCAGAGAATCTCGCATTAGTAAAGGGTAATCCCTAACAATTCTTTTTCCGTCTCTATAGTGAGTACATGACAGAGAATTTCCAACCCCTATTTGTGGGTGGTTCTGGCCGCAGCGGCACAACAATTGCGATCAACTTATTGAATAACCATTCTCAGATTCACTCCAGCCTACCTAGAGAAATCAAGTATTTAACAAGCAGATTTGGACTCATCGACCTGGTCTATGGGCGCCCCATTGGCTTAGAGGAAGGGTTTGAAGGTTTTCGCAACAACTTAGTGGCCAGAGTTCTACCGATCGTCGGCAGAAGCAAGGTGGGTCTTTTCCAGAAGAATATGCAGGGGCAGTGGTGGAGTGAAGTTGGTAAGAAGGGTAAGCAACGTGGTTTAGCGCAAGGCATTACAAAACAATCTTTAGATGAAGCTCAGATACTCTTTATTGAAAATTTTAGAAACCAACCGGTAGATGCTGCGCAAAGTCTTTTCTATCAACTATCAAGTTCTCAAATTAAGCAGACTGGAGTTAAATACTTTGCTGACTCAACTCCGGTAAATATGATGCAGGCAAATTATCTGTATCGACTCTTTCCGGAAGCCCGCTTCGTGAATATGGTTCGCGATGGCCGTGATGTTGCCTTCTCTGTTGCAGCTGAGAAATGGGGGCCGAACGATCCTTTCAAGGCCCTTGATTGGTGGGCTAACCGTGTATTAAGGGCAGAGCAAGCCTTGGGCGTAATACCTAAAGATCAAAGAATTACCTTGCGCTTAGAAGATTTAGTAGTGAGAGAACGTGAAAACTCAATAAAACTTATCTTGGATTTCTTGGGGATTCGTACTGAAGAAAAACTCAAAGCTTTCTTTGATCTAGAATTGACTCAGGAGAAACTTCATCAAGGAGTGTGGCAGCGCGAGTTAGCAAATCCAAGAAAATTTGAGATGAAATATTTAAAGATATTGGATGAGTTGAAGGATAAAGGGCTCGCTGTAGAACGTTTTTACTGATTTTTAAGCAGAGAGAATTCGATATCCGTTAATCACGATTACCGCGATACCAACGAGAATACCGATCTGTTTACGCGGCAATTTAACAACGATGCGCGCAGCGATGGGAGCCATTAACGATCCGCCAAGTGCCAGTCCGCCAACTACCGCCCAGTTGATATCTAAGCGATGCAGATTTGCTAAGAATCCGATGCTAGCTGAGACGGCAACAATAAATTCTGAGGCGCTTACTGTGCCAATAATCTTGCGTGGTTCTATCTGAGTAGTTGTCATCAGGGTTGGCGTGACTATCGGACCCCATCCCCCGCCACCTGATGCGTCAACAAAACCACCGGTAAATCCCAGATAAGTTAGAAACCTAGGGTTGGTAACTTCAAGAGAGTTTGTATTTACCTGTGGCTGAAAGATATTTCGGTATAAAAGCAAGAATCCAAGTAAGAGAAGAAGTGTTGAGATAAATACTTTCGCACTCGATAGGTCTATAGAAGATAGGAAGGTCGCCCCAAGAAGTGCGCCTATGCCACCGGGGATTGCGAGTTTAAAGAGAATTTTCTTATCTATATTTTCAGCATGCCAGTGAGATGCCCCTGAAACTAAAGTTGTACCAATTTCTGCGGCGTGAACAGCTGCTGATGCAACCGCAGCAGATGCGCCTAGTGTCAGAAGGAGAGTTGAGCTAGTTAGCCCAAAACCCATACCGAGAGTGCCATCAATTAACTGAGCAACTGAACCTGCCAGGGCGAAGAAAATCCAATTCACAGAATTGCCTTAAGTATGGCGCTTACACTGGCTTCAAGATCTGCGGTTCCATCGAGTGTAATTTCAGGTTTTGTTGGGCGCTCATAATCTTGCCCCACACCGGTGAAGTTAGGAATTTCCCCCTTTGCCGCCTTCTTATATAAACCTTTGGGATCACGCGAGATACATACATCTACTGGCGTATCAACAAAGACTTCGATGAAATCACCTTCAGCAAATATCGAACGAGCGCGTTGTCTATCAACTTCAAATGGACTAACTAGCGCTGTGATAACAATGAGCCCCGCATCGACCATTAACTTGGCAACTTCAGAGACTCTGCGAACATTTTCTGCACGATCTTCGGGAGTAAAGCCCAAATCAACGTTGAGGCCCAGACGTAAATTGTCGCCATCTAACACGTAAGCATGTGCACCTTGGGTGTGAAGTCGCATTTCGAGTAAGTTGGCGATCGTTGATTTTCCTGATCCAGATAGACCGGTTAACCAGATAACTTTGGCGCGCTGATTTTTAGCGACTTCGCGGGCTGTTTTATCGACTTCGTAAGCCTGCGCGGTGATATTTTCACCACGGCGTAATGAGTGGCGAATCATGCCCGCGCCAACAGTTTGGAAGTTGGTGCGATCTACGAGAATAAAGTTACCGAATTCGCGGGATTGTTTATAAGGATCTAGCGCAATCGGTTGGTTCGTTGCTATCTCAACCTCGCCAATTTCATTCATAGCCAAGGTATTTACTGAAAGGTGATCACCGGTGTGCACATCAATCTTGTGTCGAATCTTGGTAATGATGACTGGCGTCTCGCTAGGGCCGGAAATTAATAGATATGAACGGCTGTGAATCAAAGCATCTTCATTTAGCCACACAAGGTTGGCGTTGAAACGATCAGATGGAGTAACAACGCTTTGGCTGGCGTAGACCAGATCACCACGAGTTATATCTACTTCAGGCTCAAGTACCAGCGTTACCGCATCTGACTGGGCGGCAGCGGTTTGGTTTTGCATATCTGAAATTATCTGCGCGATTGTTGCAACTTGGCCGCTTGGGAAGATTTTTACTTGATCACCTAATTTAAAGTCACCTAAGTGAACTGTGCCGGTAACGCCTCTAAAATCTTCGGCGCGAGCGATTGATTGAACACGCAGGCGGGCAGTTGCCTCCGCAGATTTACTTGGCTGCCAGCCCTGAATTGCTTCAAGCAGAGTTTCACCGGAGTACCAAGGCGTTGATTTACTGCGATAAACCACGTTATCGCCAGCTAGAGCGCTTAGCGGAATAAAGTGAACATCGGCGATATCAAGGCGCGCTAAGGTTTTTTCAATCTCACTCTTTATATCGTTATAGATACTCTCCTGGAACCCAACGGCATCTAATTTATTTATTGCAACTAGCACTCGCTGCACACCCATTAGAGAACAGATGGTGAGATGGCGCAAAGTCTGAGTGCGTACTCCCTTTGTGGCATCAACTAAAACTATTGAGATCTCAGCGCGCGATGCGGCAACCGCCATATTGCGCGTGTATTGCTCGTGCCCTGGAGCATCAGAGATGATTAAACGACGGCCATCAAGAAGTGACATCGAGCGATATGCCACATCGATAGTAATTCCTTGTTCACGCTCTGCCTCAAGGCCATCTGTTAGCAAACTAAAGTCGATCTCACCTGCCGGAATTATCGAACCTGCGCGACGTACTTTTCGAGTCGAATCTATGGTGTCGTGAGGAACGCTATCGGTTTCAACTAAAAGCCTTCCGATTAAAGTGCTCTTTCCGTCATCAACGCTGCCACAAGTTAAGAGACGAACTATCGGGGTCTGCATTAGAAGTACCCCTCTTTCTTCTTCTTCTCCATCGAATCTTCGTTAGCGCCGTCAATTAAGCGTGTTGCACGTTCGCTAAGTTTTACCTTTAGGACTTCATCAACAACTTCAGAGATTGTGGTTGCAGTTGATTCGACAGCGGCGGTGAGCGGATAGCAACCAAGAGTTCTAAAGCGAATCATCTTTGGCTCTGGAACTTCTCCGGGGTTAAGTGGGTAGCGATCATCATCGACCATAATTAATTGGTCACCGCGCTTAACCATTGGTCGATTTTTTGCAAAGTAAAGCGGATTGACTTCAATTTTCTCTTGTTCGATGTAGCGCCAAATATCGCCTTCAGTCCAATCCGAAAGTGGAAAGACGCGCATTGTCTGACCAGGCGCTAAACGAGTGTTGTAAGAACGCCAGAGTTCAGGGCGTTGATTGCGCGGGTTCCAGCTATGGCCTTCATCGCGAACGCTAAAGATTCGTTCTTTTGCCCGAGATTTTTCTTCATCACGTCTTGATCCACCAATGGCGGCATCAACTTCATAGTGATCAAGGGCTTGACGCAACGCGACAGTTTTCATGATGCGGGTATATTCAGAAATTCCAGTTGTGAATGGATTTGCCCCAGAAGTTACGCCTTCTTGGTTGGTATGAACAATTAAATTCAATTTGTGATCGGCGACAATCTTGTCGCGAAAGGAGATCATCTCTTTGAATTTCCAGGTGGTATCGATGTGAAGTAATCGAAAAGGAATTGGGGCGGGATAGAAAGCTTTTATCGCTAGATGGAGAAGAACGGAAGAATCTTTTCCGATCGAATACATCATCACTGGGTTCTTGAAGGCCGCGGCGGTTTCACGCAGAATCTCTATCGATTCAGCCTCAAGGGCCTTTAAAATTCCTTCGTTCACATGCACGCGCCTACGCTACTGGTTAATCCTGTGATCTACCTGTATTTCTTCTGGCAGCGTGGGCAAAAATGTGATGATCTGGCACCAAATGTGATGCGACGAATAGGTGTTCCGCAACGCGGGCATGGCTCATCGGTACACCCATAAGCCGCTAGGGCTTGCTCAAAGAATCCACTTTCACCATTCACATTTATATAGAGGTCATCAAATGATGTGCCACCTTGTTCGATCGCCTCGCTCATAACTTCTGTTGCAAAACTAATTATCGAAGCGATCTTCTTTTTGGAAAGATCGGCTGTTGATATCTCGGGATGAACCTTAGCCCTCCAAAGGGTTTCATCCGCATAGATATTTCCGACGCCGCTCATGATCTCTTGATTTAAGAGCGCGGTTTTAATTCTAATTTTTCGCTTAGCAAACTTTTCTATCGTCTCTTGCAGATCAAATTGCGCATCAAAGGGATCGCGTGCGATGTGCTGCGCCGAACTTGGAACCCCATCGGTAATTTCTTCAACTGATACCCAACCAAAGGTGCGCTGGTCATTAAAGACTAACTCGCGTTTGCGCATCTGCTTGGTTAGATCAAACTTTGCGCGAACATGTTTTGCCTTAGGGTGGCCTTGCTGGTGAATTAAAAACTGCCCGCTCATACCTAAATGAGCCACCAGAACTTGTGGGCGATCCAAAACAAACCAGAGAAACTTTCCGCGTCGGTTTAAGTCAATTATCTTCGCACCCTGAATCGATTTCAAAGGTGCGATTGATTCGGGCTTTAGTGCGCGCGGATGTAAGTCATGCGCCGCAACAATTTTGTAACCCTTAACGAGGCTAACTAAGCCGCGGCGAACTGTTTCTACCTCTGGAAGTTCGGGCACAACTTAACCTTTATTGACCACGCTAAGTGCAGCAAGTGCGCTGTCATAACCCTTATCTTCTTTGCTACCAGGCAGACCAGAGCGCGCAATTGCTTGTTCTAGGTTGTCGCACATAAGTACTCCAAAACCAATGGGCTTAGAACGTCTTAGCGAAACATCCATTACGCCTTGGGTTACGCCTTGGCAGACATAATCAAAGTGCGGGGTTTCACCGCGTAGAACTAATCCGACGATCACAGTAACATCGAAGCCTTCATCAAAAGCTAACTGCGCAGCAAGTGGCAGTTCAAATGAACCAGCAACTGTTCGCACTACGGGGCTTGCAATACCCGACTCTTTAAATCCACGCACTGCTCCGGCAACTAGCGCATCGCAGATATCTGGATGCCAAGCAGCGGTGATAACAATCGCCTTGAGATGTGGCATCTGTGGAATCTTTACTTCAGGGGCATGTCCGGCCATTAGAGCGCTCCTAACGCGTGGTTTAACTTATCTCGCTTAGTTTCTAGATATCTCTTATTAAATTTATTTGAAGCAATTTCCAAGGATTTAGTCGTAACTGAAAATCCTTTACCTTCAAGAGCGCTTATCTTCTCTGGATTATTGGTAAGGATAGTTAACCCCTTTAACTTTAAGCGCTTGAGAATTTCAACGGCATCCTCATAGGTGCGATCATCGACCGGTTGGCCGATGGAGATATTGGCTTCAACGGTATCTTGGCCAGAATCTTGCAGTGCATAAGCGCGAATTTTCTCGGCCAGACCTATACCGCGGCCTTCGTGATCGCGCATATAGAGAATGTATCCGTGGCCGTTTTCCTGAATTTGTGAGATCGCCTCTTGTAGCTGCGGACCACAATCACAGCGTTGCGATCCAAAGACATCACCAGTTAAGCACTCTGAATGTATCCGAACTAAAGGCTGTACATCTTTATTCTTTACAAATTTAAGAATTGCATGCTCAGCACCGGTTGGAGAAATGTAAGTTGAAACCTGCCAGGTCGCCTTCTCTAACGGCAGATCTGCCCATTCGAGGCCAGAGATTTCTGTAGCCTCTTTCTTTTGGGAGATACGAGCAAGTTCATCGATCGAGATAACTTGTAGACCGTGTGCAATCGCAAAATCAGTAATTTGAGAACCGCGCATCATCGTGCCATCATCATTTACTAGTTCGGAAAGCACTGCAGCAGAGCGTGAATTTGTTAGTTCACATAAGGCGATACTGGCTTCAGTGTGTCCACGACGTTCATGCAGTCCGCCTGGTACAGAGATCAACGGAAATACATGGCCTGGGCGAGCGAAATCGCCAGCCTGTGAATTTTCATTAGCGAGTGCGCGAAGCGTATTTGCACGCTCTTGCGCTGAAATACCTGTGCTTCGCCCCGCTATTACATCTACCGTAACTGTAAATGCAGTGGTGTGGTTATCTTCATTGCGCTTAACCATCAACGGCAACTTCAAACGCTTTGCAGTCTCTGGAGTAATGACTCCGCATATAACGCCAGATGTGTAACGGACCATAAACCCGATGTTTTCAGGGTTGGCTGCTTCAGCAAGCAGAATCAAATCGCCTTCATTTTCACGATTCTCATCATCTGTAACGATGACAAATTTTCCAGCCTTGAAATCAGCTAAGACTTTATCTATTTGGGTCATTTGCTTTCCTGTCCGCGTGCAATAAGTCTTTCAACATACTTTGCCAGAACATCTACCTCGACATTGAG
>Ga0208596_1000544_pt1 | contig 11511 bp, 11 predicted proteins | sample LakMenEpi12Jul11_FD_150686 | JGI IMG/M metagenome (GOLD analysis project Ga0208596, IMG submission 150686) | Freshwater microbial communities from Lake Mendota, WI - 12JUL2011 deep hole epilimnion (SPAdes) | ecosystem: Environmental > Aquatic > Freshwater > Lake > Epilimnion/Euphotic zone ...
TGAATTCGACAATATGCAAGCTCCACAATTGGGTGGCGCAGTTATTCCGCACGGTGATGGAAAGACTCAGATCCGTATGCGTCGCGGTTCAACCCTGGCAGATTTCGCTGAAAAGATCGGTGCAGATGCAGCAGCGTTAGTTGCAGCGCTATTCCACTTAGGTGAAATGGTTACCGCAACTCAATCTGTTGATGCAGATACCTTTGAAATTCTCGGCGCTCAACTTGGTTATGTAATCCAAATTGTTAGCCCAGAAGATGAAGACCGCGAACTCTTGCAAGATTTCGATATCGATCTTGCGCAAGAGCTTGAAGATCTTGATGCTGATCTATTGGTTGCCCGCCCACCGGTTGTAACTGTTATGGGTCACGTTGATCACGGTAAGACCAGTTTGCTCGATGCCATCCGCAAATCTGAAGTCCTAAAGACTGAAGCCGGCGGAATCACGCAGCACATTGGCGCCTACCAAATTCACCACGATCACGATGGTGTAAACCGCGCGATTACCTTTATCGATACACCTGGCCACGAAGCCTTTACCGCTATGCGTGCTCGTGGTGCCAAGGTCACAGATATCGCAGTTCTCGTTGTTGCAGCAGATGATGGCATCATGCCGCAGACAATTGAAGCGTTAAACCACGCACAGGCAGCTGATGTTCCAATCGTTGTCGCGGTTAACAAGGTAGATAAAGAAGGCGCAAACCCAGATAAGGTCCGCCAGCAATTGACCGAGTACAACTTGATCGCAGAAGAGTACGGCGGAGAAACTCTCTTCGTAAACGTCTCTGCTAAATCAGGTGTTGGCGTTAATGAACTCATTGATGCAATTCTTCTTACAGCAGATGCGGCAATCGATCTTCGCGCAGTCGCTGAAGATGCCGCCCGCGGCGTTGCAATTGAAGCGCACCTCGATCGAGGTCGCGGACCAGTTGCCACAGTTCTTGTGCAACGCGGAACGCTCAAGATTGGTGATGCAATTGTTGCCGGCGGTTCATTCGGTCGCGTACGTGCGATGCTCGATGAGGACGGTCAAAATGTAGAAACCGCTGGACCATCACGTCCCGTGCAGGTTCTTGGTTTCACATCGGTTCCAAGTGCAGGAGATACCTTCTTAGTTGCAGATGAAGACCGCACTGCTCGTCAGATCGCTGAAAAACGTCAGGCTGCAGAACGTAACGCGCAACTTGCTAAGGCGCGCAAGAAGGTCTCACTTGAAGACTTTATGGAGCAATCCAAGGTCTCAACACTTAACCTCATCCTTAAGGGTGACGTATCAGGTTCTGTCGAAGCGCTCGAAGATGCACTTATGCAACTCGATGTCGGAGCAGAAGTTGATCTGCGCGTTATCCATCGTGGCGTAGGTGCAATCACCAAGTCAGATATCACTTTGGCATCAGCATCAACTGCTGTAGTTATTGGCTTTAACGTTAAGCCAGAACCACAGACAGCGATTTATGCTGATCAAGAAGGCGTAGAAGTTCGCTTCTACTCAGTTATCTACAACGCAATTGAAGAGATCGAACTATCTCTTAAGGGCTTGCTCAAGCCAGAGTACGAAGAAATCGTTCTCGGTAACGCTGAAGTCCGTGAGATCTTTAAATCTTCAAAGGCCGGCAATATCGCGGGATCTATCGTCCGCGATGGATCTATCAAGCGAAATGCAAAGGCTCGCATTATGCGCGGCACTGAAATCATCCTCGATGACCTCACTATTGATTCGCTCAAGCGCTTCAAAGATGATGCCACCGAAGTTAAAGAAGGCTTCGAGTGCGGTATTGGCCTTGGCAATATGAAGGATCTGCAAATCGGAGACACCATTCAGGTCTTTGAGATGCGCGAGAAGAAGCGCGCATAACAATGGGCCAATCACATCGCACTCAGAAAGTTGCCGATCGCATCAAAGTGGTAGTGGCGCAGCTGCTTGAGACGAAGATCAAAGATCCTCGTCTTGGCTTCGTCACTGTCACAGATGCGCGCGTTACTGGCGATCTGCAAAACGCTTCGATCTTCTACACCGTGCTCGGTGATGATGATCAACGCGCTGCAACTGCCGCCGCACTTGAGAGCGCAAAAGGAGTAATTCGCAGCGCTGTTGGTCGCGATCTTCAGACTCGCATTACTCCAACTATCGAATTCTTTGAAGATGGACTTCCTGAATCTGCGAAAGCACTTGATTCGCTCTTGGATAAAGTCCATGTTCTAGATGCTGAAGTTGCTCAATTACGTAAGAACGCAACATTTGCCGGGGGAGAAGATCCCTATAAAGTTCCCAAAGTTATTGAAGATTAATCCCTAACTGATGGATGGCTTTTTAGTTGTAGATAAAGCACCTGCGATGACGAGCCATGATGTTGTGGCGGTTGCGCGCAAGGCACTTGGCACACGCAAAGTTGGCCATGCTGGCACGTTAGATCCGATGGCAACGGGCGTACTCGTACTTGGTTTTGGTAACGGCACACGTTTGCTGCAATACATCACCGATGGCGACAAGTCTTACGTTGCAACTGTTGTATTGGGTGCGGCAACAGTCACCGATGATCAAGAGGGTGAAGTTATCTCTGAGGCAGATGCTTCAAAGATCACCGACGAAGAAATTAGAGCAGGCCTTTCCAAAATGGTGGGGGAGATTCAGCAACGCCCAAGTTCGGTATCCGCTGTAAAGGTTGCAGGAGAGCGCGCCTATGACCGAGTGCGCGCCGGCGAAGTATTCGAACTCGCCGCCCGCACCATCACAATTTCTGCGCTAAATGTTTTAGGTATTCGCCGTACCGGTTCACGAATCGAAATTGATATTGATGTCACCTGTTCTGCTGGCACTTTCATCCGCGCGATCGCACGCGATCTAGGCAGTGAATTAGCTGTTGGTGGCCACTTGTCAGCGCTGCGCCGCACACGAGTTGCAGGTTTTGCAATCGATCAGGCGATTACCTTCGAAGCGCTCAAGGCGCAAGAGTTTAAAACTTTAGATTTGGCAGATGTAGCGCGCGCAACATTTTCGGTCCGCGAGCTCGGGCTAGATGAAGTCGCAGAACTTTCATTCGGTAGACCGCTTCCTTCAAATTCAGGTGAAGATATTTTTGCGGCGCTCTCACCAGATAATCGCCTTATTGCACTTTTAAAGAACGAATCCGGTAAGGCAAAACCGATCGCAGTTTTTGCAGCGGCGAATTAATTCAGAGATAATAGGCAGATGAGCACAGGAAGCGTCGTCGTAATTGGCGTCTTCGATGGCGTCCATAAGGGCCACCAATTGCTGCTCGACCGCGCCAAAGAGATCGCCGATGGTCGCTCAATTATCGCGCTCACCTTCGACCCACATCCAATGCAGGTTTTCGCACCGGATCGTGCGCCAACGATGCTTACAACTTTGGCAGATCGTGTTGAACTCTTAAAGATACATAACGCTGACCAAGTTGCGGTGCTTAAGTTCAACGAAAAATTCGCGGCTATGTCTCCAGAAGATTTCGTTAAAGATGTTCTAGTCAGCCAGCTAAGCGTTTCAACGGTGATCGTCGGTAAGAACTTTACTTATGGCCACAAAGCAGCAGGAAGCGTTGATTCGTTAATTAGCGATGGCTTAAAATTTCACTTCACAGTTGATGTGCAAGATCTTAAAGCAGATGAGAATGAGGCGATTTCTTCTTCTCGCATCCGCAGATTAGTCGTTGAAGGAAAGGTCGAAGAAGCGCGGACCTTGCTCTCTCGCCCGCACCGCCTAGATGGTGTAGTTGTGCACGGTGAAAAACGTGGTCGCGAAATTGGATATCCAACCGCCAACTTAGGAAATATTGATGGCCAAACAATTCCGGCAGATGGCGTATATGCAGGTTGGTTAACGGTCGGAATCAACTTCTGGCCTGCCGCAATTTCAATCGGCACCAATCCAACATTTGAGGGCGTGCGCGGTCGCCAAGTAGAGGCATATGCACTCGATCAAGAAGGCTTAGAACTTTACGACAAGAGCGCATCAATCGAATTTGGCTGGCGCCTACGTGATACCTTGAAATTTGATGGCCTCGAGCCGTTGTTGGCGCAGATGAAGTTGGATTGCGATCGCGCGCGAGCGTTAACTGAAGGCTAAAAAGCTCGATTTCCGATATCTGCAGCCCCGCTGGTAACCTTGCCCCTGTTCGACAACCAACCAGTCCAACGATCAAAGTGAGTGACCGTGTATCAAACCGGTCGCCGTCGTGGCGGTAACTAAGAGGAGTCCTTAAATGGCTTTAACACCAGAAGTAAAGAAAGAAATCGTTGCAAAGTACGGCTCATCAGCTACCGACACCGGAAGCCCAGAAGCACAGGTTGCTTTGCTCTCACGTCGTATTGAAGATATCACTACACATTTGAAGACCAATCCTCACGATCACCACAACCGTCGCGGTCTGTTGTTGCTCGTAGGCCAGCGTCGTCGCATCCTTCAGTACTTATCTAAGACAGATATCAATCGTTATCGCGCGATTATCGAAAAGCTCGGTATTCGCCGCTAATTAAATAACTACCCGCCAGGTGAGTTTGGCTTTTTCATTAATCTTTAAAGCTAATGGTCCTCGGTAGTGGTTTCCGCAAGGTTTATCCCTGTGCGTGAACTTCGATCGACGATTCATTACTTAACATTTAATTGGAAAGCTCCTTTCGAACCTGGACTGGGTACATAAACAAAAGGAGGACCCATGGAGGGTCAAGAAGTTCAGTCATCAGTAGCCGTTATCGATAACGGCAAATTCGGAAAGCGCGAGATTCGCTTTGAAACCGGACGCCTAGCGCGTCAAGCAGCAGGAGCCGCAGCTGTCTACCTAGACGATCAGACAATGATCTTCTCAGCGACAACAGCTTCAAAGACTCCAAAAGATCAGTTCGACTTCTTCCCTTTGACAGTAGATGTTGAAGAGAAGATGTATGCAGTTGGTCGCATCCCAGGATCATTCTTCCGTCGCGAAGGTCGTCCATCAGAAGATGCAATTCTTACTTGTCGTTTGATCGACCGCCCATTGCGTCCATCATTCGTAAAGGGTCTTCGTAACGAAGTGCAAATCGTTGTAACAGTTATGGCGCTTGATCCAGACCACATGTACGACGTTATCGCAATCAACGCGGCATCAATGTCTACACAACTTGCAGGTCTGCCATTCTCAGGTCCAATCGGTGGCGTTCGCGTTGCTTTGATTGACGGACAATGGGTTGCCTTCCCTAACCATTCACAGGTTGAAAACGCCGTATTCGATATGGTCGTTGCCGGTCGCATTAGCGATGGCGATGTTGCAATCATGATGGTTGAAGCAGAAGCAACAGCGAAGACAATCGAGCTAATCAAGAACGGTCAACCAACTCCTACTGAAGAAGTTGTGGCACAAGGACTTGATGCAGCAAAGCCATTTATCAAGATTCTCTGCGAAGCACAGTCGAAGCTAGCCAAGGTTGCTGCAAAGCCAACTGCAGAATTCCCAGTCTTCTTGGATTACCAAGATGATGTATTCGCAGCAGTCGAAAAAGCCGCCAAGGATGATCTTGCTAAGGCGCTAACTATCGTTGGCAAGCAAGAGCGCGAGACAAAGATCGATGAGATCTCTGCTGCAACCAAGGAATCAGTTTCAGCTGCCTTCGAAGGTCGCGAAAAGGAAGTTCCTGCAGCATTCCGCTCGCTAACCAAGAAGTTGGTTCGCCAGCGCGTATTGCGCGACAAGATTCGTATCGATGGTCGCGGTCTTCGCGATATCCGTGCGCTATCTGCAGAAGTTGAAGTTATTCCTCGCGTTCACGGATCAGCGATCTTCGAACGTGGTGAGACTCAGATTCTCGGAATCACAACTCTTAATATGTTAAAGATGGAGCAACAGCTCGATACTTTGAACCCAGAAAACCATAAGCGCTACATGCACAACTACAACTTCCCACCATATTCAACTGGTGAAACAGGTCGTGTTGGCACACCAAAGCGCCGCGAAATTGGCCACGGAGCGCTTGCAGAACGTGCACTTGTTCCAGTTCTTCCAACTCGCGAAGAGTTCCCTTACGCAATCCGTCAGGTCTCTGAAGCACTTGGTTCAAACGGTTCAACTTCAATGGGTTCTGTTTGCGCATCAACACTTGCAATGCTTAACGCTGGCGTTCCGCTAAAGGCTCCAGTTGCAGGTATTGCAATGGGTCTTATCTCAGATACCGTCGATGGCAAGGTCGAGTACGTTGCTTTAACAGATATCTTGGGTGCAGAAGATGCATTCGGAGATATGGACTTCAAGGTTGCCGGAACAAAAGACTTTGTTACAGCCCTTCAACTAGATACCAAGCTTGATGGAATTCCTGCATCAGTTCTTGCTGGCGCACTTCACCAAGCAAAGGAAGCGCGTCTTGCGATCCTTGATGTCATGAATGAAGCGATCGATACACCTGATGAGATGAGCCCATTTGCTCCTCGCATCATCTCTGTAAAGATTCCAGTTGATCAGATCGGTGCAGTAATCGGGCCTAAGGGCAAGATCATCAACCAGATCCAAGATGAAACTGGCGCTGATATCTCAATCGAAGATGATGGCACGATCTACATCGGCGCAGTCGATGGTCCGTCAGCAGAAGCTGCACGCGCACAGATCAATGCGATCGCAAATCCACAAATGCCAGAAGTTGGAGAGCGTTACCTCGGTACCGTTGTAAAGCTTGCAGCATTTGGTGCATTCATTTCTCTTATGCCAGGTAAAGATGGCTTGCTCCACGTATCTCAGATTCGCAAGATGCATGGTGGAAAGCGCATTGAAAACCTTGAAGAAGTTATGAAGGTTGGCGACAAGATTCAGGTTGAGATCGGTGAAATCGATCCAAAGGGCAAGCTCTCACTTGTGCCAGTTCTCGAAGATGGATCAACACCGAGCGCTGAGTAAGTAGAGAACAGACTCCAAATGTCAGTTCGTCGCCCAGTAGTGCGCACAGTATTACCTAGCGGTCTGCGTATCGTCACGGAAGAAGTTCCGTCGGTACGCAGCGCCGCGATCGGTATCTGGGTAAATGTAGGTTCACGTGATGAAACCTCGGCAGTTGCTGGGGCTTCTCACTTTCTAGAGCATCTCTTATTTAAAGGCACTACACGCCGCACCGCGCTAGAGATTTCATCAACAATTGAAGCAGTTGGCGGCGAAATGAACGCCTTCACCAGCAAGGAATACACCTGCTTCTATGCGCGCGTAATTGATACCGATCTGCCGATGGCGATCGATGTGGTTTCAGATTTGATTACCTCATCCATTGTTTCTGCCTTAGATGTTGATGCAGAGCGTAAAGTTGTTCTTGAAGAAATCGCTATGCGCGATGATGATCCAAGCGATTTAGTTCATGATTTATATGCCGAGACTTACTATGGTGATACCCAATTAGGCCGCCCGATTCTCGGCACGATTAAATCAATCTCAGATATGACCCGCAGCAGCGTCTTTAACTATTACAAGAAGAAGTACCTACCGCAGGATCTCGTCGTTGCGGTTGCTGGAAATATTAAACATAAGCGCGTAGTCGCTATGGTTGAAGAAGCGCTTTCTCGCGATAACTTCCTTGATGTAAAAGGTTCTCCGCAGATTCGCCCAAATACACCTGTAAAGACCAAGCCGATGCAGAGCGTGGGCTTAATGACGCGCAAGACCGAGCAAGCACATATGTTCTATGGCATGGAAGGCGTTGCACGCAGTGATGAACGCCGCTTTGCAATGGGAGTTTTAGCTTCAGCACTTGGCGGCGGAATGTCATCTCGTTTATTTCAGGAGATCCGCGAAAAGCGCGGCTTGGCATATTCGGTCTATGCCTACGCCCAACAATTTGCCGGCTCTGGTCAGATCGGTTTCTACGCCGGCTGTAATCCAACGAAGGCGATTGAAGTTATCGAAATTATCCGCGAAGTTCTGGCAGATGTCGCAGAAAACGGCATGAGCCATGAAGAAATTGAACGCGCAAAAGGTGCGGTTCGCGGATCTTTGGTCTTGAGCCAAGAAGATTCTGGTTCGCGCATGAGCCGTATCGGAAAGAATGAAATTGTTTATGGCCAGGTAATGGGATTTGATGAGATTCTTCAAGCGATCTCACGCGTAAACCCAACTGATGTCCGCGAAATCGCTAGCGAATTTCTCACTAAATCGCCTACCCTTGCTCTTGTCGGACCATTTAAGAGCGAAGCGAAATTCGAGAAGGTGTTGAAGTCATGATCAAAGTCGGAGTACTTGGTGCGAAAGGTCGCATGGGTGTTGAGGTCGCAAAGGCTGTTACTGAGGCCGCGGATCTCGAACTCGTTGCCGCACTAGATCTCGGCGACTCACTTGAAACGCTAAAGACCAGCGGTGCTCAAGTAGTTGTTGATTTCACTACTCCTGATTCAGTTATGGCCAACCTTGAGTTTTTAGCTAATAACGGAATCCATGCAGTCGTAGGCACGACAGGTTTCGACGCTGCACGTATTGCAACGCTAGAAAAGTTGATTTCTACCAACCCATCAGTCGGCATATTGATCGCACCAAACTTTGCAATCGGTGCGGTATTGATGATGGAGTTTGCAGCCAAAGCCGCTAAATACTTTGAATCCGCGGAAATTATCGAACTTCACCACCCAAATAAAGTTGATGCACCTTCCGGTACAGCAGCTCGCACTGCAGAGCTAATGTCAAAGGCGCGCAAGGACTCTGGACTCGCCGCGGCGCCAGATGCAACTACAACTTCGTTAGATGGTTCACGCGGTGCGAAAGTTGGCGACATTCCAGTGCACTCAGTTCGACTACGCGGACTCGTGGCACATCAAGAAGTTTTACTTGGCGGACTAGGTGAGACCCTCACTATTCGTCACGATTCATTAGATCGCGCCGGATTTATGCCAGGTGTATTGCTTGGTGTGCGTAGCGTTATTTCAAAACCAGGGTTGACCTTCGGCCTTGAGAAATTCATGTAAGGGGCAATCAAATGGCTAAAGCAGATATCACTATGTACGGTGCTGACTGGTGCGGAGATTGCCGTCGCTCAAAGCGCCTCTTTGAAGAACTCGATATTCAGGTAAATCACATCGATGTTGAAGCCGATGCCAGCGCAGCCGAGAAGGTAATTGAAATTAATGGGGGAGCCAAGTCAATCCCAGTAATCGTATTTTCAGATGGGACACATCTAACTGAGCCTTCAGATAACGATCTAAAGGCAAAACTAGAATCGCTAAAGATTATTTAATTTTCCGCTCTCATTTAATTTAAATGGAACAATGCAGCAGATGTCGCTGCTGCTGAGATAACCACGATCGGAAAAGGTGCTCGCAGAATTAGCGCCAGCACAGCCACGCCAACCCCCGCCATTCTTTGATCGGCGACGATCCGAGATTCCTGAGTGAATGTCTGAACCGCCACTAGGGCACTTAAAAGTGCAATCGGTATTAACGAATTAATCTTTAGGATTCTGGGATTTGAGAGCCACTTCTTGGGAACGCTATGCCCGGTTATCTTTAAGAGGAAAGCCAAGAGACTGGTGCCGATAACAGCTAGCCAGAAGGGTTCAATCACATTTATCTCCATATTCTGGCTCGCAATCCGAAGATCACGGCAAGAAGAGCTGTCGCGATGATTGGAAAACCAGGAACAAAGAAAGGCGTCATCGCAAGTGCAAGTGCGCAGGCAGCAACGGCTAGCAAACGTTCGCTCTTATTTGTTAGTCGTGGCCAAAGTAGGCCGAGGAATGCTGCAGGAACTGCCGCATCGAGTCCCCACGCGGCGGGATTTCCCATTGCTTGTGCACCGAGCGCACCCGCTAAAGTAAATAGATTCCAAAAAACATATACGCCGATTCCGGTTAACCAGAAACCTTGGCGAGCCTCGCGCACTCCTAAATGTTCTTGTGAAAGCGCAACGCCTGTTGATTCATCGATCGTTAACTGAGCTGCTAATACTCGCTTTATGCCACGTACGTTTAAAACTGGCGCCATTCGTAGCCCATATAAAGTGTTGCGGACACCAAGTAGAGATGCTGTTGCGATTCCACTTAGCGCGCTACCACCGGCTCCAAGAACTCCGACCACTGCAAATTGTGATGCACCAGTAAATGTAAGGAGGGAGAGCAAGCAAGATTGCAGAACCGAAAAACCCGCCGCCACAGAGGCTGCGCCAAATGCGATGCCGTATGCGCCAACGGTGAGCGAAACGCTGAAGGATTGCGCGGCGGTGGCGCGGTTCACTCTAGACACGGGTGCATTCTGCCCTAGATATCCTCGGTGAGGTAGCGCCATATATATAAGGTGGCGTCCATGAGCAATGAAGTAATTTTCCGCGACGATATGACCGTCGAACTCGTTAAGTCCAGCGCCAGCGATGCCGATGTAATTTGGGCAGCGCGCGTTTCTACCGCTGGTGAGCAATCGATGGATGAGATCGGGGAGGATCCTGCGCGCTCTGCGGGGCTGATTAATTACCTAGCTCGCGAACGCCACGGCTCACCATTCGAACACACTTCCATGACTTTCTTTGTTAGCGCACCAATTTTCGTCTTCCGCGAATTTATGCGCCATCGCATCGCTTCATATAACGAAGAATCTGGCCGTTATCGTGAATTGAAACCGGTTTTCTATATCCCATCAAAAGAGCGCAAACTCATTCAAGTTGGCAAAACTGGTGCCTATACATTCGAAGATGGAACACCTGAGCAGTTCGATATTTCTGTTAAAGCGATGAAGGAAGCCTATTTAGTTGCCTATGACAGCTATAAGAAGATGCTTGATGCCGGCGTAGCTCGCGAGGTTGCACGCGTAGTTCTGCCAGTTGCCACTTATTCATCGATGTATGTCTCAATGAATGCGCGCGCTTTAATGAATTTTCTCTCACTTCGTACCGCTCGTGAAGGTTCACATTTTCCAAGCTACCCACAACGTGAAATTGAGATGGTTGCCGAAAAAATGGAAGCCGAATTCGCAAAATTAATGCCGCTTACATACGGAGCCTTTGAAAAATCTGGACGGATAGCACCGTAAAACGGTAGGTTGCACCCATGACAATCGAGGCGCCATTCGGACGCATGCTCACCGCGATGGTGACCCCGTTCGATAAGAACGGCAAGATCGATTGGCCGGGCGTTGAAAAACTGGCTGCACATCTAGTTGCAAATGGACATGATGGAATTGCAGTCAATGGCACAACCGGTGAGGCGCCAACAACGAAATCTTCTGAAAAAGAAGAGATTATCCGCGTTGTAAAAGACGTTGTTGGTCCAAAGATCTTTGTGGTTTCTGGTGCTGGTGACAATGAAACTGATTATTCAATCAACCAGGCAAAGCGCACTGAAAAAGCTGGCGCTGATGGATTGTTAATTGTTGCTCCGTATTACAACAAACCACCACAAGCAGGCGTTGCCGCCCACTTTAAAGCTATCGCTAGCGCTACTGACTTACCTGTAATGATGTATGACATCCCTGGCCGTTGTGGAATCGAAATCGAACCAGACACAATTGTTAGTCTTTATGAGCACCCACAGATCGTTGCGCTTAAGGATGCTAAAGGAAATGTCGCCTCTACTTCT
>Ga0208596_1000547_pt1 | contig 11476 bp, 5 predicted proteins | sample LakMenEpi12Jul11_FD_150686 | JGI IMG/M metagenome (GOLD analysis project Ga0208596, IMG submission 150686) | Freshwater microbial communities from Lake Mendota, WI - 12JUL2011 deep hole epilimnion (SPAdes) | ecosystem: Environmental > Aquatic > Freshwater > Lake > Epilimnion/Euphotic zone ...
ACCTCGATGACGCCGGCTTCGTGGACATCGAGACGCCGATGCTCACCAAGGCGACGCCCGAGGGCGCGCGCGACTATCTGGTGCCTTCGCGCACACACGCCGGCAAGTTCTTCGCGCTGCCGCAGTCGCCGCAGATCTTCAAGCAGCTCCTGATGGTCGCGGGCTTCGACCGTTACTACCAGATCGTCCGCTGCTTCCGCGACGAGGACCTGCGCGCCGACCGCCAGCCCGACTTCACCCAGCTCGACATCGAGACCTCGTTCCTGAACCAGGACGAGATCATGGCGATCATGGAAGGCTTGATCCGCCACATCTTCAAGACCGTGGCTGATGTGTCCTTGCCGGATCCGTTCCCGCGCATGACCTACGCCGAGGCGATGCGCCGCTATGCGAGCGACAAGCCGGACCTGCGCATCCCGCTCGAGCTCGTCGATGTCGCCGACCTCGTCTCGGACTGCGATTTCAAGGTCTTCTCAGGCCCTGCGCGCGACCCAGCGGGGCGCGTGGCGGCGCTGCGCATCCCGGGCGGCAGCAAGCTCACCCGTAAGGAGATCGACGATTACACCGCGTTCGTCGCACGCTACGGGGCACGCGGGCTCGCCTACATCAAGGTCAACGACCCCTCGAAGGGTCGCGAGGGTCTTCAGTCGCCGATCATCAAATTCCTCTCCGACGCTGCGGTGGCCGGGATCCTCTCGCGCACGGAGGCCGCCGCCGACGATCTGATCTTCTTCGGTGCGGACACCGCCAAAGTCGTCAACGACGCGCTCGGTGCATTGCGATTGAAGGTGGGTCAAGACCTGGGGCTCGTGCGCGGTGACTGGGCGCCGCTGTGGGTCGTCGACTTCCCGATGTTCGAGTACGACGCCGACGACAAGCGTTGGACGGCGATGCATCATCCGTTCACCTCGCCCAAGAACCTGGACGCCGACGCACTGCGCGCCGATCCGGGCAGCGCGCTCGCCAAGGCCTACGACATGGTGCTCAACGGCTCCGAGATCGGCGGCGGTTCGGTTCGCATCTTCCGCCAGGACCTGCAGTCGACGGTGTTCGACCTGCTCGGCATCGACGCCGAGGAGGCGCGGCGCAAGTTCGGATTCCTGCTGGACGCCCTCAAGTACGGTGCTCCGCCGCATGGTGGTATCGCCTTCGGACTCGACCGTATGGCGATGCTGATGTCGGGTGCCGACAGCATCCGCGATGTCATCGCGTTCCCCAAGACCCAGACGGCAGGCTGTCCGTTGACGGACGCTCCGACCGAGGTCACCGAGAAGCAGCTGCGCGAGCTGCACATCCGCGTCCGGACCCCGCCGCCGGCGAACTAGTCACGGCGCGTCTCGCCTGGCGTGGATGACACGGGGGGCGATGAGTCACACCCTGATCTCATCCCTTTGAGGCTGAGTCACCATGTCCGACGCGTCCCGTCCAAGTCTGTTGTTCGTCCATGGTCTGTGGATGACGGGGGCTGAAGCTTTCGCCCTCAGGCGGCGGCTCGAACGCGAACACGGTTTCGATACGGAATTGTTCGCCTACCGGACCACACGTGATCCGCTCGAAGCGGTGGCGGAGCGGTTGCAGCAACGGGTATCGGCACTCGTGAGGCATGGGGCGAAGGGGGTCCACCTCGTTGCACACAGTCTGGGCGGGCTCGTGGTCTTGGCGTGTCTCGAGAAGTTCGACGCTTTGTTGCCGCCGGGACGCATCGTGCTGCTCGGCGCGCCCGTACGGGGCAGTGCGGCTGCGCGGGTCGCCGGCTCCATCGGTGTCGGGCAGTGGTTGATCGGTCCTTCAGCAGCCGAAGCGCTTGTGTCGCACCGTCGTCGCGTGGCGCCGCCAAGTCGCGAGGTCGGGATCATCGCCGGGACCCGTCCGATGGGTCTCGGTCGATGGTTCGCCCGTTTCGATGAGCCCAATGATGGCACGGTCGCCGTGTCGGAGACGCAGCTCGACGGCGCTCGCGACCGATTGGTGTTGCCGGTGAGCCACTTGGGCATGCTCATGTCGCCCCGTGTCGCAGACGCCTCCGGCCATTTCCTGCGTGAAGGACGCTTTTCTTTGCAGGCTTGAAGGGCTCGCTGGCTACTGCTTCATCTCGAGCTTCAGGCGCACGGAATTGGCGGTCGGGGCGATGTCCGAGGGCGCCCGCAAGAAAACGCGCAGCGGATCGACTTCGCTGCTGCCGAGGAGCACCTCTTGGATGGACTTGGCCCGCCCACGAGCGAGATCCTGCAGGTCTTGATCGGTGACGGTGATGGTGGCTCGTATCTCTTTTTCGAGCACGGCGATCGAGGGCTCCACCAGCTCCGTTCGGCTGAGCTTTTTGCCGGTATCGGGGGCGGGCTCCGCAAGCGGGTCGAGCACACCGTCGGCGGTGCGGCCGGTCTGGGCCCGATAGAACCCCTCGAGCAGTTCCAGGTAGTCCTTGCGATCTGCGGTGTCCACCGGGCCTTTCGCGAAATCGCGCAGGCGTACCTCCCAGCGCGTATCGAGCAGCGCGGGCGCGTCGAGTTGACGGCTGTAGGCGGTCGGGATCTCGAGTTCGAGACCCGGCCGTTCGACGAGCGCCTTGCGTACGCTCGTCAAACGCTCCACCAGCGCGGGTTCCAGCGTCGAGCGACCGGGAGCGAACTCCACGAACTGGACCTCCGGACCGCCGCCGAACAGCGAGGCGATCAGCGTGAAGGGCGCTGTCACGATCTTCACCAGCAGGTTGACGAACATCTTCCAGATGATCGGCCCGATCTTGAACTGCGGATCGTCGATCGTGCCGCTCACGGGAAGATCCAGCGTGATGTCGCCGTTGCGGTCCTTGAGCAGCGCCACCGCAAGCTTCACCGGCAGCGTGGTCGCGTCCGGACTCTTGACCTTCTCGCCGAGTTTGAGCTGCGAGATGAGGATCTTGTGTTGCGCACGCAGCTTGCGGTCCTCCACCAAGTAGGTGGTATCGATGGAAAGCTTTCCCTTCTCGATCCGATAGCCCATGAACTTGCCGGAGTACGGGTTGAAGGTGGTGAGCTCGATGTTGCGGAAGTTGGCGGCGAGGTCGGTGTAGGCCTCGGCGGCGAGGTAGTTGACCTCGCCCGTGATCTTCACCGGTGCGTACTTGTCGACGGCCGCATCGATGTCCACCTTGGCGCGCGACGCTTGGGCGGACGATAAGCCGGTGATCGAGCCGTTGAGCGTCTGCAGCCCGATCGCGAAATCGGGGCGGACCGTGAAATCTTTGAAGTTGGCCGACCCGCCCTTGAGGTTGACGCGACCGATATCCACCCGAAGATCGTCCACCGGTCCCTGGTCCGCCAGATGACCGGAGGCGGCGGCTCTCGTCCGGGCGGCGGCCTTGGCGCGCGCTTCGGCCTCCGCACTGTCCCCGCCCGAGGCCAGCACATCGCCGATGTTGGTGGTGCCGTCGGCGTTGATCACGAGGTCGATGAACGGTGCGTCAGCGTCGACGCTGCGTATGTTCAACCGACGCGCGGCACCGGCGTAATCGATGTCGTTGAATTGCAGTGTGCGCCAGCGCAGGAAGGTGCGTTTGACCAGACGGTCGCGCGCGATCAGGTTGCGCACGGTGCCGTCGCCCTTGAAGGACAGCGCCGGCTCGACGTCGCCGCCCGGGCTCGCATAGACCAGGTTTCCGCGGGCGTCGACGGTGCCACCGCGCAGGTTCAGGCGTACGACATCGGCGTAGTACGGTTCGAAATCCGTGAGCAAGAGACCGGTGAGCGCGAGCTTCACGCGTGTCTCGAGCGTGGCGGGCTCGAGTGTTCCATTCGCCTCGAGACGGGCCTTGCCGTTGATGCCGAGTGTGGATTCGAAATCGACCTTCGAGTCGGGTTGGTTCGACCAACCGCGTGCAGTGAGCGCGATCGGCGCGACCGTGATGCGCGCGGGCAACGCGAGCCGTCGATCCTCGAAGTCGAGCCGCGTCTGCTCGACGGTCAACACCGGCAGCATCAATGCCCAGGGGCGCTCTGCGGAGGCTGGCGTTGGAGTTGATGCAGGCGTTGCTGATGCTGCAGACGATGCTGCGGCGGGCGGGCCGGACAGCGCGTCGAGGGAGAGTCCCGAGGCGTCCAACCAAGCCCGGACCTGCGTGTCACGCACTTCGATGCGGCCGAGATCGACGCGCTGGGCGCCGAGATCCACCGACGCACCACGCAGGCTCAGCTGGCCGACGATCACATCCGGTTGGGTGCGGCCGATCGCCGCCATCGCGAGCTGCGCCACATCGAGAGTATCGAGCGTGATGCGCCCGGAGAGCGGCGTCGTCGCTGCGGTGAGATCGTACTGGCCGCCCAAGCCGATCGTCCCGGACTGCAGCACCACGGGCAGGGTGTCGTGCAACATGTCATCGACGGTCGATGCGCGCAGTTGCGTGACGGAGAATCGCCCCTGCGCGGTGAATGGCTTCAATCCGAACCGACCATCCCAGCGCAGCCGTTCACCCGCCTGTGACACCGCTTCGACCACATGGACATTGCCTGAGCCGACGCGCGTACTGAAATCGGTCAGCGTCAGCGACACCGGCTTCAGCTGTGCTTGCACAAGCCTTTGGCGGGAGCGATCTTCGAACTGCGCCTCGCCGCCCTGCATCGTGAAGCGAGCGATGTAAACCGGCAGACCTTCGTCATCGACATCGGGCTTGGCATCCGGATCGTCGGGCGGTACGAGTCCGGCGAGGTTGATCGAGCGATCATTGCGGATCACGGCCGCCACGTAGGGTCTGTCGAGTGTGATGTCCTCGAACACCGGGCCGCGCTTCCAGATCGAAGAGATCGAAAGATCGATCGCGAGACGCTCGAAGCCGATGATGCGCTCGCCGGAGGGTTCGGAGATCGCGAGCGACGCGACGCTGCCGCGCAGCGTGAACGGGTTGATCTTCACCTCGCCGATGGCGGGACGCTTGCGCAGATCCTCGGTGACGAAGTGCACGAACTCCGCGCGGATGTACCGTGGTGCCCACCAAAAGCCGGCGATCGCGTATGCGCCGACGAGCGTGGCGATCACAACGATCGGTATCCAGATCTTCTTTGGAATCCGCATCGACCCTCAGCGGAGCATTTTTTTCAGATCGTACACTCTAGCAAGCGCATCGCGAGGGGTGAGGGTATCCGGATCGATGTTGCGCAAGGCGGATAGCACTGCGTCGGCCAAGGGGTCGACCACGGGGTCGACGAGGTCCAAGTCGCGCTGCGCGGAGACGTCGAGCGATGCGCCGGTGCCCTTGGCGCCTTGAGCAGCCTCCAGGGTGGCGAGCGTGCGGCGAGCTTCGATGAGCACTTCGCGAGGGATGCCCGCGAGCTGGGCGACCGCGAGTCCATAGCTGCGGCTGGCCGGCCCGGGTTTCACCGCGTGCAGGAACACGATGCCGTCGCGGTGTTCGGTGGCGTCGAGGTGCATGTTGGCGACGCCGGGCAGCTCGGCGGCGAGCGCGGTGAGTTCGAAATAATGGGTGGCGAACAGCGTGAACGCGCCGATGCGTGCCGCGAGGTGGCGCGCCGTCGCAGCAGCGAGCGCGAGGCCATCGAAGGTGCTGGTGCCGCGTCCGACCTCGTCCATCAGCACCAGACTTCGAGGCGTCGCGTTGTGCAGGATGTTGGCGGTCTCCGTCATCTCGACCATGAAGGTCGAGCGGCCCCCGGCAAGATCATCGCCCGCGCCGATGCGGGTGAACACCCGATCGAGCGGTCCGATCTGCGCCGAGACGGCCGGCACGAAGCTGCCGATGTGCGCGAGGATCACGATCAAGGCCGCTTGGCGCATGAAGGTGCTCTTGCCGCCCATATTGGGGCCGGTGATCACCCACATGCGGGTCGCTGAGTCGAGCGTGAGATCGTTCGGCACGAACGGGCCGTCGATGAAGCGCTCGACCACGGGATGGCGACCGCCGCGGATGCACAGCACGGGGCGATCGACCAGTTCCGGGGCCACCCAGCGCAGCGTCGCCGCCCGCTCAGCGAGTGCTGCCAGGGCGTCGAGCTCGGCGATGGCCGTAGCGGTGTCCTGCAGCGCCGGCAGCATCGTGGCGAGCCGCTCGAGCAGCGCTTCCCACAACACCCGCTCGCGGGCGAGCGAACGCTCACGCGCGCCGAGCACCTTGTCCTCGAAACCTTTGAGCTCCGGCGTGATGAACCGCTCGGCGTTCTTGACGGTCTGGCGACGCAGATAATCGGGCGGCACCTCGGTCGCCTGGCTGCGCGGCAACTCGATGAAGAAGCCCTGTACGCGGTTGTAGCCAAGCTTGAGCTGCGGAAGGCCGGTGCGGGCGCGTTCGCGCGCTTCGAGCTCGAGCAGGAAGGCATCCGTGTCCGAGGCGATGTGTCGCAGTTCGTCGAGCTCGGCATCATGCCCCGGGGCGATCACGCCGCCATCTCGCAGCAGTGCGGCTGGCTCCTCAGCCACCGCATGTCGCAGCAGCGCGAGCTCCGCGGTGTGCTCGCCCACCGCCGCCGCCAACCGCTGTAGCAGCGCGGGATGGCTGCCGGCCAGCCGTGCGCGCAGCGGTGGCAGTGCCGCGAGCGCAAGGCGTAGACCGGTGAGATCGCGCGGCCGGGCAGTGCGCAGCGCGATGCGTGCCAGCATGCGTTCCATGTCGCCGATCGGACCGAGCGCCGTACGCAGCGCGTCGCAGCGACGCTCCTCGACCAATGTGCCGACGGCCGCATGCCGCTCCTGCAGCAGCGTCCGATCGGTCAGCGGGCGGTTGACCGCGCGGCGAAGCATCCGTGCGCCCATCGCCGTGACGGTGGTGTCAAGCAGCGACACCAAGGTCGCGTCCTCACGGCCGCCTGCGCTGGCGTCGATCTCGAGGTTGCGACGCGTGACCGCATCGATCTGCAGCGCCGCCTCGCGTGCTTCGACCCGCAGCGCGCGCAGATGGGGCAGGGCGGTGCGCTGGGTGTCGCGGACGAACTGCAACAAGGCACCAGCGGCGCCGACCGCGAGCGGCAGCTCCGAGGCACCGTAGCCCGCCAGATCGAGCGTGCCCAACTGCGCGGTGAGCGCGCGCGTGGCGGCCTCGGTCTCGAAATGCCAGGGCGCGCGTCGCCGCGACTTACCGGCCGGCAGCAACGCGGCGAACGATCCATCCTCTGCCATCGACTCCGAGACCAGGATCTCGGCCGGCTGCAACCGCTCGAGCTCGGCGGCGAGGGCGCCCGCACCGCGACCCTCGAGCACCGAGAGACGGCCCGCGCCGAGGTCGATCCACGCGAGCCCGAAGGGCAGATCCTCGCCGGTGCCGTCCCCGAGCGCGAGGGCTGCGAGCAGCACCTCGCGTCGATCATCGAGCAACGCCGCATCGGTGACCGTGCCCGGCGTGACCACCCGCACCACGGCGCGCTCGACCGGTCCCTTGGACTTGGCCGGATCGCCGATCTGCTCGCAGATCGCCACCGACTCGCCCTTGCGCACCAAGCGTGCGAGATAGTTGTCGACGCTCTGCACCGGAACGCCCGCCATCGGGATCGGCGCTCCGGCGGACTGCCCGCGCGCTGTCAATGTGATGTCGAGCAGCTGTGCGGCCTTGCGTGCATCCTCGAAGAAGAGCTCGTAGAAGTCGCCCATCCGATAGAACAGCAGCGTGTCCGGATGCTGGGCCTTCAGGCCAAGGTACTGCTGCATCACCGGGGTATGGTCTGCCATGCGCCTATCGTAACGCGCCCGTGGGATACTCCGCCGCGTATGGAGGTCCTGCTGCAACGCGTGGTCCGGCGCCTGCTCAGACGGGGTCGGACGGTGGCCACGGCCGAGTCCTGCACCGGCGGCGGGCTCGCCCGCGCGTTGACCGAGCCTGCCGGCGCGTCGAACTGGTTCTTGGCCGGGTGGGTGGTGTACTCCGATGCCGCCAAGCGGCGTGACCTCGGGGTTCGTGCGACGACCCTCAAGGGCCACGGTGCCGTGAGTGAGGCCACCGTGGCGGAGCTCGCGCGGCAAGCATTGCGTCGCAGCGGGGCAGATCTCGCGGTGTCGATCAGTGGTATCGCCGGCCCTGGCGGTGCGGTGCCCGGCAAGCCGGTCGGCACGGTCTGGTTCGGTTTCGCGACGCGCGACGGACGGCGTGTCGTGATCGAAACGCAGCTCAAACGCTTTCGCGGCGACCGGGCTGCCGTGCGCGACGCGGCGGTGCGCCATGCGCTACGGCGTTTATACAGTATGGCCTGATCCTGGTTGCTGTATACCGCGTGGACAACGCGACAAATTAAGTCTTTTACGGTGTTTCGGCGCGCTCCTGCGCGGCCGTGCTGTGGGATAATTCCACCCATCGACCACGCACACCAACCCGAGGGATACAGCATGGATGACAACCGCAAGAAGGCTCTGAGCGCGGCGCTCGGCCAGATCGAGAAGCAGTTCGGCAAGGGCTCGGTGATGCGCTTGGGTGATGCCTCCGCGGCCATGTACGACATCGAGGCCGTCTCCACCGGTTCGCTCGGGCTCGATGTCGCGCTCGGCATCGGCGGTTTGCCCCGCGGCCGGGTCGTCGAGATCTACGGACCGGAGTCCTCGGGCAAGACCACCCTCACCCTCGAGGTCATCGCCGAGATCCAGCGCAACGGCGGCACCGCAGCCTTCGTCGATGCCGAGCACGCCCTCGACCCCGCCTATGCCGGAAAACTCGGCGTGAACGTCAACGACCTTCTGGTCTCCCAGCCGGACACCGGAGAGCAGGCGCTCGAGATCACCGACATGCTGGTCCGCTCGGGTGCCGTGGATGTGGTCGTCGTCGATTCGGTCGCCGCCCTCACCCCGCGGGCCGAGATCGAGGGCGAGATGGGCGAGATGCAGGTCGGTCTGCACGCCCGGTTGATGTCACAGGCTTTGCGAAAGCTCACCGGCAACATCAAGCGCTCGAACACCATCGTCATCTTCATCAACCAGATCCGTCTCAAGATCGGCGTGATGTTCGGCAGCCCGGAGACGACGACCGGCGGCAACGCCCTCAAGTTCTACTCATCGGTGCGCCTCGATATCCGCCGCATCGGCGCCATCAAGAACGGTGAAGAGGTTGTCGGCAACCAGACCCGTGTCAAGGTCGTCAAGAACAAAGTGTCGCCGCCGTTCCGCGAGGCGGAGTTCGAGATCATGTACGGCGAGGGCATCTCCCGCGAGGGTGAGATCATCGAGCTGGGCGCCGCGCACAACATCATCGACAAATCCGGTGCCTGGTATGCCTACAAGGGTGAACGCATCGGTCAGGGCAAGGAGAACGTCCGCGAGTTCCTGAAGACCCACCCCGAGATCGCTCAAGACATCGAGTCGCAGATCCGCGCCAAGTTGCTGCCGGCCAAGCCGCCGCGCAGCGACGCCTCGCCGGCCTGACGATGCTGCGCCGCGGCCGGCCCTATGGCCGGGGCCGGGGCGGCAAGGCGCCCGAGCACCCGGACTCCTCCGAGGCGGCGCGTCGGGCGGGTTTGCTGTTGCTCTCGCGGCGGGATTACGCCTGCGCCGAGCTCGCTGCAAAGCTCGCCGCCGCAGGCTACGCGCCGGCGGTGGCGGCGGAGGCGGTTGTGGCGCTGCAAGAGGAACGGCTGCTCGACGACGCGCGTTTTCTCGACAATTTCGTGCGCGCCCATGCCGGGCGGGGCCAAGGCCCTGGTCGCATCCGTCAGGAGCTCGGCCAGCTCGGTTTCACCGCCGCCACCGTCGATGAGGCGCTGGCGGGTGGTCCGGACTTCACCGCGCTCTGCCGGGAGGTGCGAGCCCGCAAGTTCGGTGCCCAGCCGCCCGCGTCTTGGGCGGAGCGGGGTCGGCAGGGACGATTTTTGCAGTACCGGGGGTTTTCATCGGATGATATCCGGCTTGCCACAGGCCAGGACCCGGACATTTCCGAAGACCACACAGAATGACTTCCGCCAAACCGCCCTACATGACCGCCGCCGAAGTGCGCCGTGCCTTCCTCGAGTTCTTCCGTGAGCGCGGCCACGCCGTCGTCGCCTCGAGTCCGCTGGTCCCCGGCAACGATCCGACGCTGCTCTTCACCAACGCCGGCATGGTGCAGTTCAAAGACGTCTTCCTCGGCAAGGACCTGCGCGACTACTCGCGCGCGGCGACCTCGCAGCGTTGCGTGCGCGCGGGCGGCAAGCACAACGACCTCGAGAACGTCGGCTACACCGCGCGTCACCACACCTTCTTCGAGATGCTGGGGAACTTCTCCTTCGGCGACTACTTCAAGCGCGACGCCATCCACTTCGCTTGGGCCTTTGTCACCGGCACTCTGAAGCTCGATCCGAACCGCCTCTGGGTGACGGTCTTCCGTGACGACGACGAAGCGGCGCGCATCTGGATCGACGAGATCGGGGTGCCGAAGGATCGCGTCACCCGCATGGGGGAGAAGTCGAACTTCTGGGCGATGGGTGACACCGGTCCCTGCGGCCCCTGCACCGAGATCTTCTACGACCACGGCGCGCACATCCCAGGTGGGCCGCCGGGCTCGCCCGACGAGGACGGCGACCGGTACGTCGAAGTCTGGAACCTCGTGTTCATGCAGTACGATCGCACGCCGGACGGCACCCTCACGCCGCTGCCCAAGCCATCGGTCGACACGGGTGCGGGCCTCGAGCGGCTTTCGGCCGTGATGCAGGGCGTCACCAACAACTACGACATCGACCTCTTCCGCGGTATCGTCCGCGCGGCGGCCGATCTTGCCCGCACCGACGACCTCGCGAACCCCTCGCTGCGGGTGATCGCCGATCACATCCGTGCTTGCACGTTCCTCATCGTCGACGGTGTGCTGCCCTCCAACGAGGGTCGGGGCTACGTGCTGCGTCGCATCATCCGGCGCGCCATCCGCCACGGCCATAAACTCGGCATCAACGGCCCGTTCTTCCACAAGCTCGTCGCGGCGCTCGACGCCGAGATGGGTGAGGCCTACCCGGAACTGCGTGCCGGTGCGGCGCAGGCCGCGCGCGTGCTCGCCCAGGAGGAAGAGCGCTTCGCCGAGACGCTCGGCAACGGCATGACGCTGCTCAACGAGGCCATCGACCGCTTGCAGCAGGTCCCGGGGTCGGTTGCGGCGATCGACGGCGCCACCGTCTTCAAGCTCTACGACACTTATGGCTTCCCGGCTGATCTCACCGCCGATGTCGCGCGTGAGCGCGGGCTCGGCATCGACCAGGCGGGTTTTGAGGCGGCCATGGAAGCGCAGCGCGGGCGCGCCCGCGCCGCGAGCCGCTTCGGCGTCGACCTGCGCGCTGACGCCTCCCTCGACATGAAGACCGCGTTCTGCGGCTACGATGGCACGCGCGGCGAGTCGCGGGTGGTGGCGCTGCTGCGTGGCGGCGCGCGCGTCGAGACGCTCGCGCCGGGCGAGGAGGGCGAGGTCATCCTCGAGGCGACGCCCTTCTATGCCGAGTCGGGCGGTCAGGTGGGCGATGCCGGCGCGCTGCACGCGGCCGGCGTCCGATTCCTCGTCGAGGACACCCAGAAGCGCGGCACCGGCGGTGCGCATGCGCACCTCGGCCGGCTGGCACAG
>Ga0208596_1000548_pt1 | contig 11471 bp, 11 predicted proteins | sample LakMenEpi12Jul11_FD_150686 | JGI IMG/M metagenome (GOLD analysis project Ga0208596, IMG submission 150686) | Freshwater microbial communities from Lake Mendota, WI - 12JUL2011 deep hole epilimnion (SPAdes) | ecosystem: Environmental > Aquatic > Freshwater > Lake > Epilimnion/Euphotic zone ...
CAACTAATTCTTGATAGCTCAAGATTTAGTGATTCGATTACTTGGGCGCTACGTATTGGATTGTTTGCTTCTCCACTCTTGATATCCGGTGGATTCTTTGGCGGAGCGCCAAGGAAGCAAGGTGACAAGCCAGGTGGTCTAATTAAGTTGATTCCAATAGGTGCAGTTGTTCTGGGAATCAGCACACTCGGCGTGGGAGTCAGTCTCTTAATTCCAAGCAATTAAAACCTATCTACCGAGCTCGAGACTCTCCGGCTTATTGGGCGACTCTTCGATCTTCCTAAAGTTTGAATTCTGCAACGATCTCTTCACCCATTTTTTCACCTGTTTCGACGAATCCAATCTTTTTATAAAAATTTCCGGCATTACCCTCTGTTGGCGCCCAGCAAACTAGAACTCGAGCACAACCCATTTCTCGATATCGCGCAAAAACAGACATAACTGCAAACTTTCCTATTCCACATCTTTGGTGTGACTTATCAACGAGTAGTCTCCATAGCCAAGGATCCTTCTGTTGCTCAGTTGGATCGGCACACATGATGAATGCCGCAGGCTCTGAGTTTCGTAGAACGCCTCGAATCCAAGGAAGTGGTGCACCGTTCTCATAGTCAGCAGGAGGGAAAAGCGCATCTGAATAACTCTCTGCTACGGATGCAACCAGTCCGCGTTGATCTTCACGGACATCAAGGTTTAGAAATTCACGAGCTCGTACGTTGAGTTCGATCAACTCAAATCTATCTTCATGTGAAGGCACTGGCCAAGCATGCCAAGAGTTAAGACTCAAATCAATCGTCTCTGGCTTATAGGGCGACTCTTCTTTCATTTTAGTTACTCTGCGTAACATCGGTTTGTGCAATAATTCGATCACGGTGGTTTGGTAGTAAATGGGAGTTGGCATCATGCCAGCTCCCTTTTGCTTTTCATTAAACTTTATGCACAGGTGACTTACTCACTTCTTTTTAGCGCCAGCTTCAGATCTAACTTCGCTTCCGTGATGGGGGCGTGTTGTAATTGGCAGCCTGGTCGTTTACCAAACCACCGGAGCGGGTTCAAATCCCGTCGCCTCCACCACAGTCTTAACTGTTACGGCTCGATCTATTGGTAGTGGTCAAAAGAGTTGCAGCAGCTTTGCATGGGAGGGCCTCGAGATATCGGGGCCCTTTCCAATTCCTATGACCTAAAGGGAAACCATTCTCAATCTCTAGAGCTTTAATTCAGTAACGATTTCCTCGTCGATTTTTTCTCCAATTACAGAGAAAAAAATCAACTAAGAATAAGAAGATCTTGAACGTTCAACAGAGACATCCTTTCGGTACTAACGTCCCGGCTGAGGCGATAGGCACGCATGGTCTCAAGCGAGTGAATTGAGTGTTAAAACAAGATGAATACAAAAAATTCCTCGGCTCGACAATTAGTTAACTAGCCTTAACGCAAGAATTTTACTAGTGTTAGCCATCATGAGTAATGTAAGCGAGAATCTTGGCAGGCTCAATACAGAGATAATTGACCCCCGTTTTGCAAATATTGATGGGCTCTCAACACTTGACCTCCTCGATCTTTTCAACAAGAACGATCAAAGCGTTGCGGAGTCAGTGGCGAGGGTTCTTCCAACAATTGCAGATGTCATTCAAGCAATTTCTAAACGACTCTCACAGGGTGGTCGACTTATTTATATTGGGGCCGGAACTTCTGGACGACTCGGAGTTTTGGATGCATCTGAATGCATACCCACCTTTTCTATCGAAGATGGTCTTGTAATTGGGTTGATTGCCGGAGGTGATGCTGCGCTTCGCAAGGGAATCGAAGGTGCTGAGGATTCCCGAGATGGGGCGATTGCGGAACTGAAAGACCTCGGGTTGTCTCAAGCGGATGTAATTGTGGGAATTGCAGCGAGTGGCAGAACTCCTTACGCAATAGGAGCTCTGGAATATGCACAAAAAGTCGGAGCTCTTGCCGTTGCTCTCACATGCAATCCTGATTCTGAGATGGCAAAGTATTCAGATTTTGCAATTGAAGTAGATACAGGTCCTGAGATATTGGCTGGTTCGACACGACTCAAAGCCGGAACTGCGCAAAAGCTAGTACTCAACATGATTTCTACAGTAACCATGATTAATCTTGGAAAAACGTTTGGTAATCTCATGATTGATCTTCAGGTTACTAATATCAAGCTCCAGGATCGAGCTGTCCGAATTATTCAAGCGGCAACTCAATGCGAAGCGATAGAAGCCGAAGCCAAACTGCGAGAGGCAGATAATCAGGTTAAGGTTGCAATCGCGATGATCTTGCTTGGAGTATCTGCTGACGAAGCTCGAGCCGCGCTTAAGTCCGCGAATTCACGATTGCGCGAAGTTGTTAAGGCACCTCACACCAACTGAGATTGCATAAAGACTATAAATCAAGCTTCAATCGTTTATAGCTCTTGGTAACGCTAAATCCGAAACCCTCATAAAACTTGAGGTTCTCGCTGTCAGACCAAGAGAACCATGCTCGAGCGCTGCCCTGCTCTCTCATTCTTTCCAAAGAGTGTGCAAGAAGTAAGCGCCCTAGACCTTTACCTCGATACTCAGGGCGAACTCCGATCGGCCCAAATCTTCCATCAAGCCATGTGCTGTAGGCACCAATTAACTGGTGATTCTTTGCGATGAAAATCTGTTGCGGGTTAAGTTCAAATCTTTCTTTGAAAACTGTATTCCATTCACCGGGAACAGAGTGTGCAATTGCGTCAGTGAGTGATTCCAGATCTTCTGAACTTGGATGGCAAATCTCCCAATCTTTATCATAAGGAATGTCGATGCGATCAGTGAGCCCTCGTTGCATGGAACATACATCACCAATTTCGATGAATCCATGGCGATAAAAAAGTTCAAGAGCATCTTTCTCAGTTTCGGTATTGACGCCAGGCTGTAGATATCCAGGTGCGTTTCCTGTTGATCCTGGAATCACAATCTGATTCGCATGGTGTTTTCGAGAGAGCTCGACGAAAGCTGAAACTAACGAACTCCCGATTCCTTTTCTTCTCGATCCATTCTCAACATAAAGGTAGGAAAGAAAAGCCGTATCTTTCTGAGTGAGATTTCCAAGGAGAAATCCTTCTCTGCCGGCGATTAATAGCGTGGATTGAGCCAGCTTTGGTGTTGGAAAGCCTCTGCTATCGAGAATTGAAAAGACCCACGACCAATCATCGTGGTCAGAACTCTGGCGAACCTCAGGAATTTGCATAGATGTGTCGGTATCGGAAAGATGTTTTTTCCAGGATCTTCGATGGAGCAAATACACCATCAAAATCCTTAAAGGTTGGTCTATCTTTGACTTCAGGGAAGTGACGCTGGATCAATTCTTCCGTCGGAACCTTTGCAAGAGTATTGGGTGCGACCACTGTGAAAATAGGATCAGTTAATTCTGGCCGCTCCATGATCAAGGTTTCAGTGAGAGCCACTGCGTCATTGATCTCAAGGTATGACCAGAACTCGTTACTACCAAAATTTGAATCATTTGCGATTTTTTCTGCTCTCTCAGGAAGCAAAATAGCGGCATCACCAACATAAGGGAACCTGATTGCATATATATTCGATTGATAGCGGCGCTTGATGTAGCGCACGGTTTGTTCGTCGACAACCTTCGAGAGTCCATAAGCGTCAGAGACACGATAAGGATGCTCATCATCAATGGGAAAATAGATGGGGGCTAAGGGCGTTTGAGAGAATGAAAAACCCAATGCCGAGATACTGCTGGCGTGGATAATTGTTTTCACATCGCGCTCTGCTGCCATGGTGAGAACATTGAATGAAGAAACCGAGTTTTTCTCAAATACCTCTCGTGGCGGATCGTTTCGTGGTGTTCGTATAGCAGCTAGATGAATCACACAATCGATGTCGACCATAGCTTCAGAGATCAGTTCTGCATCAGTGGCACTTCCATAGAATGTTTGTGAACACAGGCTTGGAGTCTCTGCATCTTTTGTTACACCAATCGTTGTGAACCCGACGGAGTTGAACTGTTGAACCATCGCTGTACCGAGAAGCCCATTGCAACCGGTGATCAAGACTCGAAGCGACATACCCATCATCGTCCCATCTTCACAGCGAATTTCAGTCTATTTCAGGCTTGAGATCGACCCGACGAAGCAAGACTTTAGCTGAAAGAGCCTTGCATTGAAAGTGGCTTTCTGTAAAACTTCTCTACATGTGTGCATGGGCCAAAAGAAGCGCCAGGATGGCCCACGTATGAGAGCAAGTAGCGAATCAATCGTTGAATTTAATCGGATTAACCCAATTTTATCTGCAAAGAATAATTTTCAAGATCTTGGCGATCAAGAACAGAGATGTGCGTTAATTCTTATCAACGAACCATCTGTAATCATTCGTTCGTCAATCTCAGATTTTGCAGACTATGCCAAGACTTCGCAGGCCACGGTTGTGAGATTTGCTAAGAAACTTGGATTCGTTGGTTATCCGCACCTCAAATTAGCCGTTGTTGCCTCCATGGGTTTTCAAGTGGGATCTCAAGCACAAGGTGCAGAGGAGCTCGAGCTAGGAATCAAGCCTGACGATCCCATGGACACGATGATCGAAAAATTAATGAACACCACAATTTCAACTGTAAGAATGACGCGCAATCTTGTCGATCAGGATGAGATAGCGAGATTAGTCGAACAGATTTCGAAATCCAATCTTGTTGCCACATATGGTGCAGGCGCCAGCAATCTTGTTGCAAAAGATTGCCAACTCAAATTTGCCAGACTTGGAAAAGCGGCAATCCATTTCCATGACAATCATCAGGCACTCTCTTCAATTGGAATGTTCTCAGAGGGCGATATCTTGATTCTGGTGAGCCATTCCGGTAAAACCGTTGAGCTGTTGACGGTAATGAATGAATTCAAGGCTCAGGGAGTTCTGATTGCGACCATAACCAATGATTCAAATAGTCAGCTAGCAAGGCAATCAGATTTTGTGCTCTTGACTCAGGCAGAACGTAGAGCGATTCGAATCGGAGCGACCGTCAGTCGAGTCGCACAACTCTTTATTGTTGATTATTTGACGATGGCCTGGGCTCAACGCTCATGGGCTTCAGCAAAAACGGCCTCAGAGGCCGCGAGTGATGCAGTGACCCGTAGCAATAATGCAACGTCGGTCGACATTAAGAATTGGTCCAAACAAGGGTCAATACCCGCAAGGGTTAGTAAGTCATCCACTGTAAGGGGGAAAAATGAAAGGTAATACATTGGCACGTCGTGTTGTAGCAATGTCATTATCAGTAGCTATCGCGGTCTCGGGAAGCATTTTTGCTGTCTCCAGCGCGAAAGCTGCAGATGTTGACTTGACTATGTACAGCTGGCGCGTAGAAGACAAGGTCTTCTACGAAGATGTCATCAAGACATTCAAGGCAAAAAATCCAGGAATTAACATTAACTACCAGTCATTCCCATCTGCTGACTATCAGACAATTCTGATGTCTGCGATGGCAGCTGGTAAGGGTCCAGATATTGTGCACGTACGTGCTTATGGCGCACTTGATCAACTCGTTGTGCCTGGCTACCTAAGCCCATTGGAAATGAGTGAGGTAAAGGGTCTTAATAAGTATTCAAAGGATCTATTGAACTCACAGCGTGGATTCAGCGATAAGAGACTATTTGGTGTTCCTTTTGCAACACAGAACCTAGGTATCTTTTACAACGCTGCCTATCTTCGCGAGGCAGGAATCTTCTCACCACCTAAGACTTACCCAGAGTTCCTTGAACAACTCAAGAAGGTAAAGGCTTCAGGCCGCCAGGCCCTTGCTAACGGTGGTTCTACACACATTGAACAAATGTGGGGAACAATCGCTCCGATGTTCTACGGCGGAACTACATTCTTTGATGATGTTGTCGACGGTAAGAAGACATTCACCGATCCCGCATTTATAAAGTCACTCGAGGCAATGCAAGAGCTATTTCCTTACATGCCAAACAATGCAACCGCAGTGTCATACGATGCTTCCCGTGCGCTTTTCTTTAGTGGAAAAGCTGCATTCTTCATGGGTGGAATCTTTGAACTAGGTTACTTCCGTACCCAGAATCCAAAGATCAAGTTCAACTTCATGCCTACACCTCCAATGACTCCAGGTGGAAAGCAGTTCGTCTCAACTTGGGCTGATGGCGGTTATGCCATTAACTCCAAGACTAAGAGCCGTCCAGAAGCTCTCAAGTTCTTGAACTACTTGGCTTCAAAGGAATTCGGACAGAATTTCACAGACACAATCTCACAGATCTCTGCAGTACCTGGAGTACGTGTCCGTGACATGACGCTTGGTAAGGCAGCATCTGCACAAATCAAGTTTGGAACTCCTTACATCATGCTCGTTGGATTCCGTTACAAGAACCCAACAGGTTCGTCTCTACTTCAGACAGGCATACCAAATATGCTTAATGGATCAAAGACTGCAAAGCAAGTAGCAGAAGATGTAAATAAGGGTGTGGGCGCTTGGTTTGCACCGTTTGCAGGAAAGATCGCAACCCCTTAGCAGCCATCTCGTTGAGATGACTTAGTCTGGTGAGGGAGAGCCGTTCGCGGCTCTCCCTCATAGACCTAACGAAGAAGGAATACTTTGAAAAATCGTTCGATCCATTCTTATCAAAAACCATGGATAGTGCTTTTTATAGCTCCTGCACTCATCCTGACCTTCATATTCACTGTGATTCCTGCAATGACGCTGTTAAGTTACAGTCTCTTTAGTTGGGAGAGTTTTAAGCGAATAGAGTTCATTGGATTCGCCAACTTCGAACGTTTGACTCAATTCCCGTTTAGGCAAGACTTCACCTTGGCTTTTTCAAATAACGTCAAGGTTTTCTTTCTTCTTATGTTTGTCCAAACATCTGTGGGCCTTTTATTGGCCTATGCCATCTACACGCTCAAGCGAGGAAAGAAATTCTTCCAGGCCGTTGTCTTCTTGCCTGTAATTCTCTCCTTGGTAATCGTGGCCTTCATCTGGAAACTTATTTTTGATCCTCTTTTCGGCCCAATCAATTCGTTAGCGGTGCAAATGGATTGGCCTTGGCTTAACCAGCCGTGGCTAGGTGAACCTGGTTTAGCTCTGTACACGCTTATTTTCATCGGTTTTTGGCGATGGGTAGGTTTTCCAGCAATTGTCTTCCTCGCGGGAATGAATAGCATCAATGATGAGTTCTTGGAAGCGGCGCGAATTGATGGAGCATCAGAAGGTCAGATATTCCGGAAGATTATTTTCCCATTGATGGCGCCTTCCTTCACTATCATCGCAATCCTGACCTTTATTGGTGCATTTGAATGGTTTGAACTTCCATATGTCATCGGCGGTGTTACAGGTCAGCCTGGCGGAAGTACAACCACAATGGCACTGCTCTTCTACAGACTTGCATTCGGAACTGTTGATAGCGCAACCGTTGATGTTGGAATGAGTTCTGCAATCGGTGTGGTTCTCTTTGTCTTTGTCGGAATTGGAGCCACTCTGGGCTCGTACTACCTCAGAAAACGGGAAGTCCAGCAATGAGCAAGATAAAAGCCCCAGCCGGCAATAAAGTCACCCATGTTGGAACTGAGGTACTCCTCAAAGGAGCACTCATTATTAATGCGCTAGGTGTCTTCCTGCCGCTTGTCTTCATGATCAACTCCTCATTCCGTACTTCAGCAGAGCTCTTTACATCTCCTTTGCAGCCCGCATCATCATTTGATCTCACAAATTACAAACTGGTCTTAACAGAAGGTAACTTTGTAAATTTCTTTATGAATTCTTTTATTATCACCTTCTCAGCAACTGCGATCGTGATCGTATTCGGTTCAAGTGCGGCGTATGCCTTGGCACGATATTCATTCAAACTCAATGGAGTTATCTATATTTTCTTCCTTGCCGGACTCCTGATTCCTGCCAAGCTTGCATTAGTTCCGCTTTTTATTCAGATGAAGAATATGGGGCTACTCGATAGCCGAATAGGCTTGATCCTGGTCTATGCAGCAGGTGCTATGCCTGCAGCTGTATTCATCTTCACAGGTTTTATTAAAGCGCTGCCTGCAGATCTAGATAATGCTGCACGAATCGATGGCGCTAAGGAGTATCAAGTTTTCACAAAGGTGATGTTGCCTTTGATTGTTCCTGTGACTGGAATTGTAGGCATCTATTCAGCTATTCCAATCTGGAATGACTTCCTCCTACCTCTGGTCTTTGTCAGGGACGAGTCGAAGATGACGATTATGCAAGGTATATCAGTCTTCTTTGGAGAGTACGGAGCTGATTGGGGAGCACTCTTTGCCGGCTTAACAATGGCGGCACTTCCATTAGTAATTCTCTACGTGATCCTCAGCGGTAAGTTCATTAAAGGTCTTACGGCTGGTGCAACAAAAGGATGATGTCAAAGCCATCAATTCTTAAATCTCAAGAGATTATTGTCTCGTCTCAGGCTGTAGCTGGATCAGTTCTTCATGATCCAGAAGCACTTACTCGCATCGCAATAGATGCGATAGCAGGAGGTGCTACTGCACTTCGCTTAGCTAGCGCAGATACTGTGAGATTGGCAAAGAGCCGAGTACATGTTCCGATCATCGGTTTAATCAAGACTCAGCGAGAAAATTTTGAACCACGGATTACTGCAACCGCACAAGAAATACTCCAGCTAAAAGACGCCGGGGCAGATATCGTCGCAATTGATGCAACGCACCGCGATCGCCCAGAACCTCTTCAGAGCCTCTTTGAAACTGCGCTCAGCAGCGAATTGGAGATCTTTGCCGATATTGCCACTCTCGATGAAGCAAAAGCCTCTCTTGATCGAGGAGCAACGTACGTCGCGACAACTATGGCTGGCTACACTAAAGATCGTGAAGCAACTGCTGGGCCAGATTTTGAGTTATTGGAAAAAGTGATTGGGCTAGGAGGCAAGACTGTGCTTGAAGGTCGCGTTTCTACTGCTCAGCACATAAGTCAAGCTTTTGATCTCGGAGCATATGCAGTAGTAATTGGGCGAGCGGTAACTAGTCCACAAACTATCCTCAGAGATATTTTAAAGTCGGTTGAGCTATGAAAAGTGTTCTCTGTATCGACTGTGGTGCAAGCTCGACAAAGTGGAGTTGGCGTGCCAAAGATGGTTCGTTGATATCTGGTAAAGCCCCTCATATAACAGGACACATTTTTGACGATGCTGAATGGCAACGAGTGAACTCAGTATTCCTTGAGATCAAAAATCAAATAGGTGAGATCGATGAATTTGTTATTGGGGTCACTGGACTTGATTCCACCAACCAAGTCTCGAAAGAACTGAATGTATTGCTACAGAAGATCTTCGCAATCGAGAAGATCACGCTCATGAATGATATGGAGTTAGCTTTCTCTGCCTTTTTCTCACCTGGAGAAGGCGTTTTTATCTACGCCGGAACAGGCTCGGTCGCTGCAAGTATTGATAAAAATGGAACTTTCCAACGCGCAGGCGGCTGGGGTTATCTCATTGCAGATGAAGGTGGCGGTTTCTGGATCGGGCAACAAGCGTTGAAACACGTGACGAGCAATTGGGATCGAGGAGCTCTTAATTGGAGTGATCCGTTGGTCGCTGCGACGATGAATAAAGCCGATGCCAAGGATTGGGATGGACTTCGCAAATTCGTATACAGCGGTGGTCGCCAAGCAGTTGCAACTCTTGCTCCAGAAGTGGCCAAAGCTAAATCTGAAGGATCTGAAGCCGCTGCATCAATTCTCCGTGAAGCCGGGAGTCATCTCGCAAAGCTCGCACTAGAGCTTCAAGAACGATTAGGTACTACCAAATTCGTAGCCATGGGTGGAGTCTTTAAGATAGATCACTTAATCTTTGATTCACTGTCGGAGAAACTAAATAATGACATACAGCTAGTTGATTCAGATATCTCTCGCGAATGGATTGTTAAAAACATCAACTCTTAATTTCTCATGCACTAGAAATGAGAGCGAAGTGACTTCGTCAAAAGCGCAAGAAGCGATGTCACAGATAGAATCCCTGCCAACACTAAATACGTAGGACCTACCCCATATTCCTCAACCGAAATTCCTGCGATCACCATTCCGAGAGGCGGAGCGGCGTAAAAAACTGCAGTTTGTACGCCAAAAACTCTTCCTTGCTGATCGGCTGGAACTCTCTGTTGAATGAGAGAACTTATCAATGGATTAAACGGCCCCCACGATAGGCCGAGGAAGAAACCTGCTGCAGCCAATATTGGCAGTGGCGGCAGAAAGGCCATTGGAATAATGCTGGCGGCTGTCGAGATAAGGATTGTACGTATAAGTGTTCTGCGAGAAAGTCGCGCACTAATCCATCCATAACCAAAGGATCCAATGGCAGAACCAGCCGCGAGTGCTGAAATCACAATTCCGAGACTGGCAGGTTGGCCTAAATCTTCAAAGTAAGTAGATAGCACTACAGTTTCGGTAGGCAAATATACAGTGGCAATAATCAAAATTGAAATTGTGATTGTGCGAAGTAGTTTGTCATTCCAAAGAACCTGAAAACCTATTCGAATACTGCGATCTGATACTTCGCCATTTTCTTGCGCTAGTTCGCGTGCCTCTCTACCAAGATTGCCCACTCGTAAGAATGTGATGCTCAATGCGGCAACGATGAAAAGGCCAGCTGAGGCCCAGAATGAATTAACAGCTCCGACAGTTGAAATCAAAGTAGCACCGACTGCTGGGCCAAGAATCCATGAAATACCCATAAAGCCATCATGAATTCCATTTAATCTATCGAGTTCGATCTCAGATGCCTTTGCTACATCAGCCAAAAGTGTTTTACGCGCCGTGTATCCAGCTGGATCAAAGATTGCACCCACTACGGCAAGAATCAAGATTGTTGAACTATTCAATCCTGTCGTCAGCGCCACGATCGGAAATGCAATCACCGCTAATGAGGAAAGTAAGTCTGCTCCGATACTCACGGCACGTCTCCCCAAGTGATCGACTAGCCAACCTCCGATGGGTGAAATCAATAGACCCGGCAAGGCAGAAATAGCAGCGACTAATCCAGCGAAAGCAGGAGAGCCAGTCTCTTCAAGTATGAGCCATGGAATTGTGATCATGACTATCGAGTTTCCAAGACCCGAAGAGAGATTGGAAAGCTGATGAAGGAGGACTGGAAGTTTATTTTTCATGGAGTTTTAATCATATCTGCTTAACCACTTGCGGTGCTGTGAAAATTGGTGGAAGCCAGACCTAAATTCATAGGCAAAGATTCCAGTCCACGGATTACACGTCCTCGTTTTTTAGTCACGTCTCCATTAATTTTCCAACTCGCCACATTTGGAAAGCGCAGAAGTAAGTGCTTCCAGACCGCCTCTGCCTCTAACCGTGCCAAGGATGCGCCAAGACAGTGATGAGCTCCGTAGCCGAAGGCTAGATTTCTCTTTGCATTCTCGCGGTGTATATCAAAAGTGTCTGGGTCGTTAAATATTTTTGGATCACGGTTAGCGCCAACAATCATCAAAACAATGCTTTGGCCCTTCTTT
>Ga0208596_1000552_pt1 | contig 11405 bp, 10 predicted proteins | sample LakMenEpi12Jul11_FD_150686 | JGI IMG/M metagenome (GOLD analysis project Ga0208596, IMG submission 150686) | Freshwater microbial communities from Lake Mendota, WI - 12JUL2011 deep hole epilimnion (SPAdes) | ecosystem: Environmental > Aquatic > Freshwater > Lake > Epilimnion/Euphotic zone ...
ACTCTTCTTGGAGTAACTAGTACCTGAGTAATTAGGCGCGAAGTGCGATTGCAAATTCGCGGAAATCTTCAACCAAGAGATCAATCTCTGCCTGGCCATGCGCCAAGCTGATCAGCCACTGCTCATCAAGTCCTGGTGGAGTGATAATTCCGCGATTAAGTGAGAAGAGCCAATGCGCTTCTGCAATTCCAAAATCTGTCGCCTTGTAATCTCGGTAGTTGCGTACAGGTTTTGTTGACCATGTTACGCAGCCCTTTACGCCAAATCCAACTGTGTGAGCAGGCAATTCAAACTCATCAATAATGGCACTGATTCGATCGAGCGCCTGCATATTGAACGCTTCAGCCTTTGCCATCGCTTCATCTGTACAGATGCGATCGATGGCGCGAATACCGGCCATCGCGAGTGGATTTCCGTTAAAGGTTCCAAAGTGAGCCATCTTGCCGTTAGATACATAATCCATGTACTTCTTCTTTCCACCGAATGCTGCAAGTGGAAGTCCTCCGCCGATAGATTTTGCAAGAGTGATTAAGTCTGGCTTAACACCAAGGCGAGCAGCTGCTCCCTTAGGTCCAGCTGTAAGACCGGTCTTAACTTCATCAAAGATGAGAACAACGTTGTACTTATCGCAGAGAGCACGAACACCTTCGAGATATCCAACATCTGGCAAGACGATCGCTAGATTTTCTAATACTGGTTCAACGATAAAGCAGGCAATTTTCTTTGAATTCTTCTTAAACATCTTCTCGAGAGCTTCAAGGTTATTGAAAGGGACGACGTAGATGTCTCCTGGAACGAGGTTGGAGTCGATGTAAGCCTTTGGCTTATCTGGATTGCCAATTTTATCAAGTGGTGGTTTTGATGAAACAACAAATGGGTCATAGCTGCCATGATAGCCACCCTCGACTTTGAGGATTCCCATCTTCTCTGTTGCAGATCGAGCCACTCGAACCGCATACATTGTTGACTCAGTTCCTGAGTTGGTGAAGCGAACCTGGTCGATACCAAATCGCTTACAGATTCGCTCAGCGGCATCGGTAGATGTTGGCGAAGGAGTAACAAAGAGCATTCCCTGGCGAAGAGAGGTTTGAATCTCTTCTACAACTATTGGATTGAGGTGGCCAGCGAGCATTGCACCGAAGCCCATAGAGAGATCAAGCAGCTTACGACCATCAACATCGGTCATCCAGGCACCTTCTGCAGATGCGATTGAGATTGGGTAAGGGTCCCAATGTTGGAAACTTGAAGTGACGCCAAGTGGAAGTGAAGCGAAAGCGCGCTTGCTCTCAGCTGCAGAACCGGCTGTATTTTTAGTGAAAAGCTTCCATTCATCTGCCAAAACTTGAGCAACTCGCTCTGGTGAAACTGGTTTTGATGAAGCAGGAATATGTCTGAAAGTGCTTGCGTGATGCGACTGCATCGAGGAGTACATTTAATTAAGTCCAATTCGTTAGGGCTTTAGTATCTCCGATACTTAAATAAGTTGCAAGTTATGCATAAGTTACGCGTGTTTAAACTTTAAAAAGTTAATAATTCAATCGTTTTTCCATCAAAATGCAGAATATTTGCCTTATTTCCAACGGCTATGGATCCTATTTTTTCTAGTTTTAAAAGTTTTGCAGGAAGAGTAGAAGATGCATGAACTGCATCAATTAATGAGACCCCATCTTTATTGATGAAATTTAAGAACGCTTGTTCCATAGTCAAAGTGCTACCTGCTAGCGAATTATTTCTTTTAAGTCGCGCAATAGAATCTTTGACCTCAACTTCAAGTCCGCCAATCGAGTACATTCCATCAGAAGAGCCCGCCGCCGACATTGCATCGGTGATCAGGATTGTACGTTGTAAGGCTTTCACAACGACGGCTTCAATTACTTCCTTCGGAACGTGGACCCCATCATTAATGAGCTCTAGTGCAATCGTAGAATCATTGAGTACATGTGTCGCCATTGATTCGTCAGTGAGATTCTTCGACATGGCATTACTAAAGTGTGTGACAACCTGTGCTCCAGCCGCGATTGCTCTTTTGGTAGTCGCCGCATCAGCATCAGAATGGCCAATTGCGGCAACAATTCCTTGCGATGAGAGCCACCCGATAGATTCAATCGCTCCCTCTAGCTCTGGTGCGATAGTCACCATGCGGATAGAGCCTTGTCCTGCCTCGATCAGAGATTTAACTTCATCGAGGGCGGGGTGTCGAAGTAGATCTGGATTGTGTGCCCCGCACTTTGCCGATGATAGATAAGGCCCCTCAAGATGAATTCCCGCTAACGCACCGGAGGCAACTAATGGAACGAGAGAAGCAATCTGCTCTTTCAAAGAAGAGATAGTTGCAGTGACAAGACTTGCAATCTGTGAGGTTGTTCCGGCATTTCGGTGAGTATCTATCGCTTGCTTCACATGTGATGGATTGGAATCACTAAAGTAATATCCACCACCGCCGTGAGAATGAATATCTACAAAGCCCGGGATGAGTGTTCCCGAATATTGCCTTTCAGCATTTAACTTATCCCCGTCATTGATTGCAGTGATGATTCCCTGATCAACTGTGATTTCTACATTTTCACGAATCTGGCCAGCGATGACAGCGCTCTTTGCTGAAATGATCATTTGAGGAAGATTCGATCTACACTGATAGCGATCATTTTCGCCCATTCGTCTGCATCTATCTTGTCATCGACTGAGAGTGCGTATCCGCGGTCAGTAAACATCATGGCTCAAAGGTACGCTTATCCACTATGGCGCGCAATCTTGTTAATCTCGAAGGAGTAAGTAAGGCCTTTGACATTCGCGCATTGTTGGTCAAAGTCTCGATCGGGGTTTCAGAAGGCGATCGAATCGGAATAGTTGGTCGAAATGGCGCTGGCAAAAGCACTTTGATGAAGATCATTGCAGGAATAGAGAAAGCCGATGAGGGTCGAGTTACACAAGGAAATTCTGTTCGCGTGGGAATGCTCTCGCAGGTAGATGTTGCGGATAAAAATGCAACAGTGGGCGATATCGTCATTGGCGATCGAGCAAAACATGAATGGGCACGTGATCCTAAGATTCGCGAAGTCTTTACCGGGCTATTCGGAGGCTTTGATGATCACCTCTTCGAGAGAGTATTTATCACTCTCTCAGGTGGAGAAAAGCGTCGGGTGGGCTTAGCAAAACTTCTCATCGATGAACTTGATCTCATCATGCTAGATGAACCAACGAACCATCTCGATGTTGAAGGCGTCGATTGGCTTGCCCGACATTTAAATGCACGAAAAGATTTGGCAGTCTTAGTTGTTACTCACGATCGTTGGTTCTTGGATGCAGTGACAGATCGCACCTGGGAAGTTGTTTCTGGCGCTCTCGAAGAGTATGACGGTGGGTATTCAGCGTATGTTTTAGCAAAGGCAGAACGTGCTCGTCAGGCAAGTGCGATGGATGCGAGGAGAAATAGCCTCATACGAAAAGAACTCGCTTGGCTTCGCCGTGGTGCACCAGCACAAACCGTGAAACCAAAATTTCGAGTTGATGCAGCAAATGAACTCATCAGCAGCGAACCTGCACCGCGAGATAAATCAGAGCTGCTTAAATTTGCTCTTAATCGCCTTGGTCGAACTGTACTTGAGTATCAACATGCAAAGATTTCAGCCGGAGATAAAGAGTTAATTAGCGAATTGACGTGGAATATCGGCCCGGGTGATCGTTTCGGAATAGTCGGAGTAAATGGTGCTGGTAAAACAACGCTGATGCGCACTATGGCTTCAGAAATTGAAGTGGCAGCAGGAAAACTTGTTACCGGTATTACTGTGAAGATTGCATTTCTCACCCAGCATTTAGATGAATTAGATCCAACATGGCGAGTGCTTGAGGCTGTTGAAAATGTTGCCAATCACATAGAGATAGGTAAAGGGCGCACTCTTTCAGCCTCTCAACTCTGTGAGCGACTTGGCTTTGATCGCGATGGCCAATGGACTCCCGTTGGAGATCTTTCCGGTGGAGAAAAAAGACGTTTGCAGTTAACTCGGTTGTTAATGGATTCTCCGAATGTGCTCTTACTTGACGAGCCAACAAATGATTTCGATATCGAAACCTTGACCGAACTTGAGGATCTTTTAGATAGCTATGGCGGTACGCTGATTGTGATCTCTCACGATCGCTACTTCTTAGAACGAGTCTGCGATCGTTTTGTTGGCCTCATGGGAGACCAGGAGCTCCGCGACCTCCCAAGAGGGGTAGATCAATATCTGGAACATCGCGCGAAGTCATCTTCACATACTTCACAGGGCAATTCAGGGAAGGTATCTAACGCTGCACAAGAACGAGCACTGAAAAAGGATCTCACCAGAGTTGAACGACAGATACAGAAAGCGAAAGAGAAAGTGGCAAATCTAACCCTAGAACAAGAAAGCGCATCCTTTGATGCGACTCGATTAAGTGAAATTTCACTTGAACTCGTTCAACTAGAGAAGGAACTAATAGCACGCGAAGAAGAATGGCTTGAAATTACTCTTAAACTAGAAAATTAGAATAAAGTCAGAGCATGAAGCATAAGCGCCTTGATTTTCTAGCAGCTATATCGGGCGTACTTATTGCACTTCAGGCGCGAGCAAACGGTGAACTCTCACATCGACTTGATAATGGGCTTCAAGCTGCACTTATCTCATTTTCTTCAGGGCTCATTATCATCGCAACGATTGCACTATTTAATCCTTCAATAAAGCAAGGCATGCGCACTCTAAGCCGCGCGGTAAAGGCACGTGATCTACCACCATGGACACTCTTTGCCGGCATGTTAGGTGGCGCATTTATAGCGGTGCAAACTCAGATTGTTCCTCTACTTGGCGTGGCTATCTATTCAGTTGCTTCAATCGCAGGACAGAGTGCCATCTCGTTATTTGTTGATCGTATTGGTCTTACAGGGGGTGGAAAGAAGCAGATCACACCACGTCGCGTGACCGCTGCCCTCATTACTGTCTTTGCAGTTTTTATCTCAGTTGCTGACCGCCTCGACGGAAAGAATCTTTCTATTCTTGCGGTAATTCTTGGTGTTGCTTCCGGTGGAATTGTCGGAATTCAACGAGCACTTAATGGCCAGATTAATGAACACTCACACCAGAGTTTTACAACATCATTTCTAAATTTTGCGATGGGTTTAACTTTTCTTACTATCTTACTTATCTTCGCATTCATTATTGGAGACTTTAAATTTTCACCGCTACCTGCTGGACCTTGGTGGATCTATGCAGGTGGAGTCATTGGGGTTGTCTATGTTGCTTTTACCTCAACAATTGTGCAACACCTTGGCGTTTTAACGTTCACACTGATCAGCGTTGGTGGACAACTGGTTGGTTCGCTTCTGATCGATCTCTACTCACCAACAGAAGGTGTGCAGGTGAGCATCTATCTCGTAACTGGAATTGCTATGACTTATCTTGGGGTAATCGTCGGCGGCGTAAGTAATCGACGATCCCGGAAACGATTGAGCCAACAATAAAGAAGCCAGCAATTGCATATGTAAAGGTCTCAACTCCCGGAATAGATGCTGTGTAGTAACCAGCAAGAGTAATTCCTACCCCCCAGGCAATTGCTCCGAGAATGTTTGCAGAGAGAAATTGGTAATAAGGCATCTTGGATGCACCCGCAATCAGTGGAATAAAAGTTCTCACCCACGGGATGAAGCGCGCTGCGACAACAGACCACCAACCTGATTTCTCGTAGAAACGCTCACACTTACGAATAATCTTCTGCAAGCCAGGTGATTTTCTCTTACTGAGATAGGTACGTCCGACCACGCGTCCAATAACAAAACCCAATTGATTTCCGATAAATGCAGCCATAAAAATAACAGTGAGAAGGGCTGAGATGCTGACATTCTCTCCGGATGCAGCAACTAAACCCGCGCTAAAGAGAACAGAGCTTCCGGGTAGAACAAAACCAAAGACCAGTGCAGATTGAACAAAAACGTTAGCACCGACAATCAAGTAAAGGAGAAGTGGCCCTAGATCAGCAAATTGTGACTCGATTGACCCGAAAAGCTCCATTACACCGACTGCTTAACCGCTGCAGCTACCTTACTGACAACTTGAGGATCAAAGACGCTTGGAACAATAAATGATGCGTTGAGCTGTGATGGAGTTACACAGTCGGCAATAGCAATAGCTGCAGCTACCAAAAGATCATCTGTAATTTTATGTGCTTGAGCATCGAGTAACCCACGGAAGATTCCTGGAAACGCTAGAACGTTATTGATCTGATTAGGCTGATCACTGCGTCCTGTGGCAACGACAGCGGCGTACTTACGTGCAACAACTGGATCGATCTCAGGATCTGGATTTGCAAGTGCGAAAACAATTGATTTATCAGCCATAGCCGCGATATCAGCCTCGACCAAGACATTAGGAGCGCTCACACCAATAAAGACATCAGCCCCGCTCATCGCCTGATGAAGATCGCCTGCAAAGTTTTCAGCATTCGAATGATCGATAAACCACGAACGCATTTCATCATTGCGATCGCAAGAACTATTGATTACACCATCTTTGTCAAAGGCGATAATGTTTTTGGCACCACTTTTAACCAGCAGGCGAGCTACGGCGGTACCAGCAGCGCCAGCTCCACTCATGACGATCTTTACTGTTGAAATATCTTTCTTTACCAACTTAAGCGAATTTTTTAGCGCTGCCAAGACAACAATTGCAGTGCCATGTTGATCATCGTGGAAGACAGGTATATCTAAGAGTTGACGCAAACGTGCTTCGATCTCAAAGCACCGTGGTGCTGAGATATCCTCGAGGTTGATTCCGCCGTAGACAGGTGCAATCAATTGTACGGTGCGAACAATTTCATCGACATCTTGGGTATCAAGACATACAGGCCAGGCATCAACATCTGCAAAGCGCTTAAAAAGTGCAGCTTTTCCTTCCATCACGGGCAACGCAGCGGCAGGACCGATATTTCCAAGCCCTAAAACAGCAGAGCCATCGGTTACAACAGCAACGGTGTTGCGCTTCATTGTGAGCCGACGAACGTTTGATGGATCATCAACAATTGCTTGACTGATTCGTGCAACACCAGGGGTGTATGCGCGAGAAAGATCATCACGAGTTTTCAGAGGCACCTTAGATGCAATTTCAATTTTTCCACCAAGGTGAAGCAAAAATGTGCGATCAGAAACCTTGCGAACAATAAGGCCAGAAATCACATTCAGCGATGCCGTGATCTCATCTGCATGTGAGGCATTAATGGTGTCACATGTAACGTCGATGACAACCTTATCGAGCATTGATTCAACAACATCGAGTGCGGTGATAGTCGCACCTGCACTAGAAAGTGCTGAAGTAATTAAGGCAATTGGCTGAAGATCAGGAGATCCTTCAACGCGAATTGTGATTCCATACCCAGGGGAGGTCGATACCATTTATACAACTCCATAAAGTCGATCGCCGGCATCGCCCAGACCTGGAACGATGTAACCATGTTCATTAAGCCGTTCATCTAGCGCGCCCGTTACTAAATTAATTGGAACACCAGAATCCTTAAAGGCTTCTTCAAGAACTGCGATTCCTTCAGGCGCAGATAAAATACAGATTGCAGTGATTTCCGTTGCGCCTCGTTCAATAAGAAAATTGATTGCTGCTACGAGTGTTCCTCCGGTTGCAAGCATCGGGTCTAATACAAAACATTGACGTCCAGAAAGATCTTCCGGAAGTCGGTTGGCATATGTGCTTGCCTTAAGAGTTTTTTCATCACGGACCATGCCGAGGAATCCAATTTCAGCAGTTGGAATCAATCGACTCATTCCTTCAAGCATTCCTAATCCAGCACGAAGAATTGGTACAACAACAGGTCGAGGGTGGGCAAGCTTTACACCGGTAGTTGGTTGAACAGGGGTGACAATCTCAACCTTTTCAATACGGACCTCACGCGTTGCCTCATATGCCAATAAAGTCACGAGCTCCTCAACGAGGTGGCGAAATGTTGGTGAGTCGGTCTTCTCGTCGCGCAGAACCGTCAACTTGTGAGATATCAGGGGATGGTTGGCAACGTGGACTTTCATAACCCGTACCTTACCGCCCTTTCTTTCCTCACCAATGAGTGGGAATATGGGCAACGTGAGCCAGAACCAGGATAGCCAACCGTTGATCAATGACGTGGATATCGCAGTGGCTGCCTGGCACGAAGACGGACGCTGGTCTTTAGCCCTTCTTCCTGACGCGCAGGATCTGCCGCAGATAATTGAGCGACTTAAGTCACAACAGACCAATGGTGGCGCGCTCGCGCTTTTAGCAATTGACGAAGAATTTTTCATGATCATTCGTGTTCTTGGATCGCATATTAAATTGTTTTTGAGCGATATCTCTTACGCAGTTGATTACGACATTGCAGCAGAGTTCATAGAAATTTGTGATTTGGATATGCCCGAGGAAGACGAAGAACCGTTTCCTGCTGGTGATCTAGATATCATCTCTGATTTAGGTGTACATCGAATGGAGCTATCAACTCTTTGTGATGACCCTGATCTCTTCCCTGATGAACAACTCGAAGCAATCGCCAGCCGTTTAGGATTTGGTGAGGAATTCGCACAGTTATTGGAGTTATAAAATTTTAGATCACGAAAACCTTATGCGGGATGCTCTAGTAATCGCACAACAAGCACTTGCAACAGGTGATGTTCCCGTGGGAGCAATCATTGTTAACGCCGACGGTATTGTCGTTGGAACAGGCTCTAATGAGCGTGAAGCAAGTAACGATCCGACAGCTCATGCAGAAGTAGTTGCGATAAGAAATGCGTCTTCACGATTACAAAAGCCACGACTTGATGGGTGCACTTTGATTGTAACTTTGGAACCGTGCGCGATGTGCGCTGGCGCTATTGCGCAATCTCGCATCTCGCATCTGGTTTATGGAGCATGGGATGAGAAAGCTGGAGCAGTGGGCTCTGTTTGGGATGTCCTGCGGGACCCACGATCGATCTTTAAAGTTGAGGTGACATCCGGGATACTTGAAGCTGAGTGCGCAGAGTTATTGAAAGAGTTTTTCTCAGACAAGTAATTCGTACGATGGATTTAGGATCGTGAGCGAACCTTCTTCTTCTCCGACCATACCCTCAGCACGAATTTCAGATCCAACCTCAAGGCCTGCGATTTCACGGCGACCTAAAAATTGAAGTGTTACTCCGCCAGATTGATCCCAGACTTCTACTTGAAGATACGGAGCAGAGCCACGAGGAGCGCTCTTAATTGAGGTGACCTTGCCTTGAACATGTGCGCGCTTGCGCCACTGAATTTCACCAATCGGCGTCATGTTCTCTGCGTAATGACTTGTCGGTTCGACCTCTTTTATTACCTCTGCAACGGGCTTAAAGGCAACCGGTTTTGATGCGGCCTGCTCTTTCATCACTCCATCGTCACCAGTGTGGGAGCTAGAAAGAATTCGAGTCACATCGAAAGGAACAATTGTTGCGACTACACGTTGCAAATGTGAAATTGGAGCAGCAATTTTCTCCGCAGTTTGGTCATGTAGTAAACGACCAAGGAAGCCAGAGTATGCACGTCGTGGAAGTAGAAGTGTTAACTCGATATCTGGTTTTACAGTCATTCGGACGGCGTATTCAAGGGCAGCATTAGGAAGTCTGCGATCTGCACAATCAACTAATTCAAGAGGGACATCATCAAAGGCAGGATTTTCTTGCCACAGAGCTGAAATCTCGTCTGCTTTTCTATCATCAAGAACAAAGTGCACTGCTTGCAAAGTGTGAGGTTTGAGTGATCTGGCATATCGAACCGCTGTAATTGTTGCGATATCAACGGAATCAACTAAGACCGTCACATTATGTCTTGAGATAGTTGTTGCACGAGCATCATTTGAGCGAAAGAGGAGTGCTTGCTTTTCTTTACGGTACTGCTTATTAAAGTTTCTCATCGCCATAAGAGCAATAGGTGTTCCAATGACGACTAGCCACGTTCCCTCTGAAAACTTGGTGATAGCTAGAACTGCAACAGTGATCACAGAGACAGAGCCAGCCAGGATGTGAACAATGGATTTCACCTTAGCTTTTTCTCTGAGAGTCTTTTTCGCCATCCCGAAACCAGTCAAAGTGAATCCAATGAATACAGCCATCGCATAAATAGCGGCAAGTACGGTGATACTCGCTCCTGAGACAATAACAAGGACTGAAGCAGCAATTGCGATGAAGAGAATGCCACTAGAGAAGACCAACTTATGCCCACGTGCGGTAAGGCGCTTAGGGAGGAAACCATCATTTGCGATTACGTTAACCATATTTGGGAAGGCGTTATAGCAAGTATTTGCACCAGCAAAGAGAATAAGCATCGTGCCGGCTTGAACTACATAGTAAAAGATTTCACCAGCAAGGCTTGCACCTAGAGCTGCTTTGGAAACTAGCGAAATAACAGTAGGAGTTCCAGATTGATAAGGAACAGCAAGGGTTTGGTATGCCAGCCATCCGATTCCAATTATCAGAGTTGCCAAAGTAATCGCCATTAATGTGAATGTGCGACGCGCATTGACGTGCTCTGGTGTGCGAAAAAGTGAAACGCTATCTGATACAGCCTCTAATCCGGTGAGCGAAGCACTTCCATTCGCGAACGCTTTTAGTATCATCAAAATCGCTGCAAATGTAATGAGTCCCTGCTCTTCACCCAGCGGAAGTAAACCTGGCGTATCAGTAGCATATTCAGTTAATGAACCATTTATATTTCGGTAGATTCCCATGATAAATACGACAATCATGGATGCAATAAATATGTATGAGGGAAGCACGAAAATCACTCCCGCATCCTTCACTCCACGCAAATTAACAAAAGTTAAAAGCACAATGATAAGTAAGGTGAGAGGAACCTTATATTCAGTAAGGGCAGGGAATGCAGATATAACTGCAGCAACGCCAGCTGCAGCTTGAATAGCTACCGTAATGATGTAACCAAACATTAATTCGATCGCTGCAACCAATGAGACATTCATGCCAAAGTTCTCACGGGCGACAACATATGCTCCACCAGAGCGCGTATATGTGTTTATGACATCACGATAAGAGAAAGCAACGATCACAAGCATCACGAGCAAAATACTGATTAATGGAGTAAATATTGCAAATGCTGCTAAACCAAATGCAGGAACAAGCGCAACGAGAATCTGTTCGCCACCATAGGCTGAAGACGAGACACAGTTAGAACCCAGAATTCCAAAAGAGTTCTTATTTGATAAACGTTGATCACCAAGTGAGTGGCGGTTGAGCGGAGTGCCAAGGATGAACTTTTTTATTCGGTAACTGATGGGATCGCGCACCGGGATCTGTTCCCGCAAAATCTGGGGCTCTGGCGCTCCATCGGTCCAGGACTTAGGCACTTCAACTCCCTTGAGCTTTGGGTCATAGTCGCCGAAAGCAACTTAACTGCAGTCTGAGT
>Ga0208596_1000556_pt1 | contig 11351 bp, 14 predicted proteins | sample LakMenEpi12Jul11_FD_150686 | JGI IMG/M metagenome (GOLD analysis project Ga0208596, IMG submission 150686) | Freshwater microbial communities from Lake Mendota, WI - 12JUL2011 deep hole epilimnion (SPAdes) | ecosystem: Environmental > Aquatic > Freshwater > Lake > Epilimnion/Euphotic zone ...
TTCTGGCGGAGGATGAGGGATTTGAACCCTCGAAAGGTTGCCCTTTACACGCTTTCCAAGCGTGCGCACTCGGCCGCTATGCGAATCCTCCAAATGAGCGTGCTAAGGGTATCGCCGCACTCACTATGATTTCACCAGATCCTCCGCGCGGCATTACCGCGCTGAACTCCCCCAGGGTAGGAATACAGCAAGGGTAGGCGTGCTCTGATGGGTGCGCGGAGGGTCCCTAAAACTTTAGAATCACCACTGACCAAGAAGCAGAGACGAGTAGGGGGAGATGATGTCGCTAGCGCTTTATCGCAAGTACCGTCCCTCTGTCTTTGCAGATGTCATCGGACAAGAACATGTCACTGTTCCATTATCTAATGCACTCGAATCTGGTCGCACACATCACGCATATTTATTTAGCGGTCCACGTGGTTGCGGAAAAACTTCTAGCGCTCGCATTATGGCGCGCTCACTCAACTGCGCAAAAGGACCAACACCGAATCCATGTGGTGAGTGTCAATCATGTAAAGATTTAGTAGCAAATGGTCCGGGATCACTCGATGTAATTGAGTTAGATGCTGCGACACATGGATTGGTAGATGATGCGCGCGATCTTCGCGACAAAGCATTCTTTGCGCCAGTACAAAGCAAGTACAAGATTTACATTATTGATGAAGCACACCAACTTGGGCCCGGAGCAGCGAATGCACTCCTTAAGGTTGTAGAAGAACCACCTCCTCACGTTATCTTCATCTTTGCAACAACTGAGCCAGAGAAATTAATCTCAACAATTCGCTCACGTACTCACCACTATCCATTCCGCTTAGTTCCACCTGGAATCTTGGGCGAGCACCTAGAAAAGATCTGCGCACAAGAAGGTGTCAAAGTTGCTAAGGGTGTAATCCCGCTAGTTGTACGCGCAAGCGGTGGCTCTGTCCGTGATGCGTTAAGTATCTTGGGACAATTACTTGCAGGCGCAGGTGCTGAAGGCGTTAGCTATGAAATTGCAATTCAATTGCTTGGCTTTACCGATAGCGCGCTTCTTGACGATGCAGTTGAAGCTTTAGCTGCTCGTGATGGAGCGACACTCTTTAAGACCGTTGATCGCGTTATCGAATCTGGGCATGATCCACGACGTTTTGCTAGTGATTTTCTTGAGCGCTTACGCGATCTCATGATCGTTGATGCACTCGCTGCAACAAGTGCTAACTCGATCCTGCGTGATATTCCAGAAGATCAACTCGAGCGCATGGTTGCTCAGGCAAAGAATCTCGGAGCAGCAACACTTTCACGCGCTGCCGATATTGCGGCCGAAGGCCTCACACAGATGCGTGGTGCTACAGCTCCACGGCTAATCCTTGAACTTATTTGCGGACGTATGTTGTTGCCGATGGGAGATGCCAGCGAAGCAGGTTTACTTGCTCGCCTTGAAAGACTTGAGCGCGTACAAGGAATGGTGACTTCAGCACCTGCTGCTACGACAGCTCCTGCACCTGCAAAGAAAGCAGAGCCGGTCGCTACATCAATAGTTGAAGAAAAAGTAGAAGCCAAGGTAGAAGCCAAGGCAGTCGTCGAAGAGGTAAAGAAGAGTGCTGCTACACCAGTTGATTCTCTTGATGTCGCAGCTCTTCGCCGTATGTGGCCTGAAGTAATTGAAAATGTAAAGAAGCGCCGTCGCTTAACTTGGTCACTCCTGAGCGCAAGCGCGCAGATTTTGGGCCTTGATGAGAAAGCAATCACAATTGGTATTGCTAATGCTGGTGCCCGTGATTCATTTATTCGCTCTGAATCTGATGAGATTCTGCGCCAAGCATTTATTGATGTAACAGGACTTGATCGCAAGATCGAAGCACTTGTTGATCCATCTATTGATCCAAGTAGCAACCCAGCTGCACGCGCAGTTCGTACCGATGAGGCTCCCACAGATAAGACACTCTTAAGTGGTGCCGCGCTCTTAGCTGCCGAACTCGGCGCAACAGTGATTTCTGAAAAGAATAAATAAGCATGACTTCAGGAATGTATGAAGGTGCGATTCAAGATTTAATTGACGCGCTCGGCCGCTTGCCAGGTATTGGACCAAAGTCAGCACAACGAATTGCATTCCATATTTTGCAGAGTGAGAACGAAACTGCACAGGCACTTGTTGATGCAATCCGTACAGTCAAAGAACGAGTGAAGTTCTGCGTCCAATGCGGAAATGTTTCAGAAGAGACTGAGTGCCGCATCTGTCGCGATCCACGCCGTGATCCCACACAGATTTGTGTTGTTGAAGAGAGTAAAGATGTCATCGCAATCGAACGCACCCGTGAATTTCGCGGCAAGTATCACGTGCTCGGTGGTGCGATCAGCCCGATCGATGGCATCGGTCCAGAGCAATTACGCATTCGCGAATTAATGACACGTTTAGCTGATTCAAATATCACTGAAGTTATCTTGGCTACAGATCCCAACCTCGAAGGCGAAGCAACAGCAACGTACTTAGCTCGTTTGATTAAGCCGATGGGGCTGAAAGTCTCACGCCTTGCCAGCGGACTTCCTGTGGGAGGCGATCTTGAATATGCAGACGAAGTGACCTTGGGCCGCGCCTTTGAGGGGCGGCGTAACGTAGAGGGATAGTTTTCTCATATCCTGAGATGCTTACCGTCTCATATTATGGGATATCGGCAATTTAGGTAGCCCCGTGGCCATTAGATGGTTCACACTTATCGGCATGGGACTCATTGTTCAGAAATACGGCGGATCTTCGGTAGCAGATGCCGATGGGATGAAACGCGTTGCAGCTCGCATCGTCGCCTCCAAAAAGGCGGGTAACCAGGTTGTTGTGGTTGTCAGCGCGATGGGCGATACCACCGATGAACTCATTGAATTGGCCAATGCCGTAACCCCAATCCCGCAAGGGCGAGAGCTCGACATGTTGCTCACAGCTGGTGAGCGAATTTCGATGGCACTCCTTGCAATGGCAATTAACAATTTAGGTTTTGAAGCACGTTCATTTACCGGAAGCCAAGCTGGAGTTATTACAGATTCAGTCCACGGAAAAGCGCGCATCATCGATGTAACTCCAGGCCGCATCCGTGAAGCAATTGATGAAGGTGCAATCGCAATCGTTGCTGGTTTCCAAGGAATCTCACAAGATACAAAAGACATTACAACTCTTGGTCGCGGCGGATCCGATACAACTGCAGTCGCGCTCGCAGCTGCACTCGATGCTGACGTCTGCGAAATCTATACAGATGTTGACGGAGTCTTTAGCGCAGATCCTCGCGTCGTTCCTGCAGCACGCAAATTAAAGACAGTGACATATGACGAGATGCTCGAGCTTGCAGCAGCTGGTGCAAAAGTTCTTCACTTGCGATGCGTTGAATATGCACGACGTTTTGATTTACCAATTCACGTACGTTCATCATTTTCACCCAACGAAGGAACCTGGGTGGTTGCAAACCACCCTGAAGGAGGCACCATGGAGCAAGCAATCATCTCGGGCGTTGCACACGACAAGTCCGAAGCCAAGATCACCATTGTTGGCGTTCCAGACCGAACCGGTGTTGCAGCACGCATCTTCCAAGCGATCGCCGATGCTGATATCAACATCGACATGATTGTTCAGAACGTCTCTGCAGCAGCTACTGGCCTTACAGATATTTCCTTTACATTGCCGAAGGCAGAAGGATCAAGCGGAACCGCAGTCTTGCAGCGCATCCAAGGTGAAGTTGGTTTTGCATCAATTCTTTACGATGACACAATCGGAAAGCTCTCACTTGTTGGTGCAGGAATGCGCTCAAACCCAGGTGTTACAGCAACATTCTTCGCCGCAATGTCTGAAGCAGGCGTCAATATTGAAATGATTTCAACGTCTGAAATCCGCATCTCCATCATCGTGCGCGAGGCAGATCTGGAGCGTGCCACAAAGGCTGCCCACACTGCTTTCCAGCTCGATGCTGATCAGATTGAAGCAGTTGTGTATGGAGGAACAGGACGATGACAACCAAAAAAATTAAGAAGCAGAAAAAACTTCCTTCACTTGCAGTAGTTGGCGCAACCGGAGCAGTCGGTACCGTAATGCTCGACATTTTAAGTACACGCAAAAATGTTTATGGTGAGATTCGTTTGATTGCATCTGCTCGCAGCGCTGGAAAGAAATTGATGTGTCGCGGAGAAGAACTCACTGTGGTTGCACTATCGCCTGAGGCATTCGATGGCATTGATATTGCAATGTTCGATGTACCTGATGAGATCTCAGCTGAGTGGGCACCAATTGCAGCTTCTCGCGGCGCGGTCGTTGTAGATAACTCTGGCGCATTCCGTATGGATAAGAAAGTTCCACTTGTGGTGCCAGAAGTAAATCCAAAAGATATTAAGAAGCGCCCTAAGGGAATTATCTCAAATCCAAATTGCACAACTCTCTCAATGATTGTTGCAATGGGTGCGCTCAATAAGAAGTTTGGTTTGAAGTCTCTCGTAGTTTCGTCTTACCAAGCAGCTTCCGGTGCTGGTCAATCTGGAATCGATGCTCTGCACGATCAGATTACAAAAGTTGCGGGAAAGAATCTAGGATCAACAGCGAAAGATGTACGTGGAGCGATTGCAGATCTTGGTCCGTTCCCTGCACCTCTTGCAATGAACGTGATCCCTTGGGCAGGCTCGCTCAAAGAAGATGGATATTCATCAGAGGAACTCAAGGTTCGTAATGAATCACGGAAGATTCTGGGTATGCCTAAACTCAAAGTCGCTGCAACATGTGTACGCGTACCTGTGATTACAACTCACTCACTCACAGTTCATGCAACATTTTCAAAGGTTGTCACACGAAAAGCTGCACAATCGGCTCTTGCTAAAGCTCAAGGCGTGGTTCTTTATGACAATCCAGAGAAGCATGAATATCCAACGCCAGCAGATGTAGTTGGAACCGATCCAACGTGGGTTGGTCGCGTGCGTCAATCTCTCGATGATCCAAAGTCAATCGATCTCTTTGTCTGTGGCGATAATTTGCGCAAGGGAGCAGCGTTAAATACTGCTCAAATCGCTGAATTACTTGCTGCTGAATTCACAAAGTAAGGCTGGATAGACTGCCCTCTATGACAATCGTTGTAGCAGGCGGCACAGGCCTAGCTGGCTCCGCAATTGTCCGGGCATACGTTGCCGCTGGCCATGAAGTCATCCCAGTCAGTCGCAAGGTCGTCGATCTCTTAGATCGCAGCGCGACCTTTGATTTCATAGCATCGGTAAAGCCAACACTTGTTATTGATGCAGCCGCGAAAGTTGGCGGTATTGGTGCAAACAATTCATTCCCCGTTGAGTTTTTGGCAGATAACGTGCGCATCCAAAGCAATCTCATGGAGGCAGCACATGCAGCTGATGTTGAGAAATTTGTATTTTTAGGCAGCTCATGTATTTATCCACGCGATTGTGCTCAGCCAATCAAAGAAGAATATTTACTTACTGGACCGCTTGAAGAGACAAATTCGGCATATGCAGTAGCAAAAATTGCTGGAATCGAACTCATCAAGTCATTTAGAAAAGAATATGGTCGTAAGTGGATCTCTTTGATGCCAACAAATCTCTACGGTCCATTTGATAACTTTGAATTGCAAGGTTCACATGTGCTCCCAGCGTTTATTCGCCGCTTTGTTGAAGCAGCCGAAAGTGGCGCAGCACGCGAAACTTTATGGGGGACTGGATCACCTAAGCGTGAATTTCTCCACGTTGATGATTTAGCTACAGCTGTCTTGCACCTTGGCGAAAAGTACGACGAGTCAGCGCATCTCAATATCGGAACCGGTGATGACCTCACTATTAAAGAACTTGCAGAACTAGTCGCAGAACTTGCTGGCTTTAAGGGCGAAATCGCTTGGGATTCAACGAAACCTGATGGAACTCCACGCAAGGTCCTTGATGTTACTAAGGCAAAGTCACTAGGTTGGGCACCAAAGATTTCACTTCGTGATGGAATTGCATCAACAATTGATTGGTACAAGCAGGCAGCAGCTAAGGGAGAGTTACGTAGATGAGCAGAAAAGTCGCGCTAATCACCGGTGTTACCGGACAAGATGGCTCTTACCTTGCAGAGTTCTTGCTTGCTAAAGGATACGAAGTACATGGCCTTATCCGCCGCTCATCAACTTTTAATACATCACGCATCGATCACATCTACCAGGATCCACATGAGAAGAACCCAAAGCTCTTCCTTCACTACGGAGATCTCATCGATGGCGTAGGACTTACTAACCTGATTCGTGAAATCAAGCCAACTGAGGTCTATAACCTTGGCGCACAATCACATGTGCAGGTCTCATTCACAATGCCGCAGTACACAGGTCAGGTAGATGCAGTCGGAGCAGTGGGATTGCTCGAAGCTATCCGTAGTGCAGATATTGATACCCGTTTCTACCAAGCATCAACATCTGAACTCTTTGGATCAACTCCACCTCCACAGAATGAAAATTCAGTCTTTAGACCACAGTCTCCGTACGCGGCTGCAAAGTTGATGGCTTACTGGTGCACCGTTAACTACCGCGATGGTTATGGAATGCATGCCACGAACGGAATTCTCTTTAACCACGAATCACCTCGTCGCGGCGAGACATTTGTTACTCGCAAGATCACTCGTGCAGTTGCAGCGATCAAAGCTGGTAAGCAAGACAAACTCTTCCTTGGAAATCTCGACGCGGTGCGCGACTGGGGATATGCAAAAGAGTATGTCGAATCAATGTGGCTGATGCTCCAACAAGATAAGCCAGATGATTACGTTGTCGCTACCGGAGTCGGCGCCACAGTGAAAGATTTTGCTGAGGCAGCATTTAGCCGCGCAGGACTTAACTGGCAGGATCATATTGAAACCGATAAGAAATACATCCGTCCAACAGAGGTAGATGCACTTATTGGAGATCCATCAAAGGCAGAGAAAGCACTTGGATGGAAAGCCACAACTCATTGGAAAGAACTTGCTGAGTTGATGGTTGATGCTGATATCGCAACTCTTAAGGCTTAAACAAGAGTTACGAGAGAAATTTTGAAGCTCCGCAGCATCTTTGTCATATTGCCGATACTTTTACTTGTAATCGCAATTATGGTGCGAAATTCTGGTGATGATCAGGTCTGGGTGGATCTGAACCCGGTGAAGTATGAGATGAAAGTGCCAGCAGATCTTGCCGAGCGAGTTGAGGTACAGGATCAGCCGATTGATGCAGCAAAGAGCGGTGCTGTTGCGGTCGTGACGCTCTCTTATCAGCCGATTGAAGGCGATAAGGCTTGGTTTATGACTGCTTATTACTTTACTGAAAAAGATCTTGATAAGACTATCTTCCCTGACGAGGTGCCACCGTACGGTCTTAAGTTAATGACTCAAGATGGCATGGCTTTAAGTGTATTGGGGCCACAGGAGTCGATCTATGAAATAAATAGTCAAGATGGAAAGAACTTCACCAAGTTGTATGACATTTTGTATGACAAAGATTCATATAGATTCGTTGGTTGATGCTGATATCGCAGCTCTTAAGGCTTAAATAAGAGTTACTAGCGAAACTTCTGGAGGACTTGCTACGCGAATGCGTGCAAAGGGACTTGTTCCCATTCCTGCAGATACATGTAGATAAGGCTCATCACCAAACTTTGTTAATCCTCGTGCACGCCAATTAGGTAGATCGCAATTAGTTGTAAGCGCACGTGAGCCACCAATCCACGGAAGTCTCACTTGTCCGCCATGTGTGTGCCCAGCAAAGATCGCATCTAGTCCATCTTCTGCCATTCCGTTAAGAACTCGCAGATATGGCGCATGCGTAACTCCGATTGCGATATCGCATGCGCCTGGTGCACCTGCAACAAGTGAGTAATCATCGAATTCAAGGTGTGCATCATCTGTCCCGCGTGCTTCGATTGTTGTTCCATTAATTTTGATGGTGGCGCGATGATGGTTGAGATTTTTCCATCCACGCGCTTGTAGTCCAAGATCCAACTCTGGCCATGGAAGATCTTCACCATGGATGCGATCGCCATTATCTGGCAGCAAGTACTTCAGTGGGTTCTTTGGTTTTGGTGCGTAGTAATCATTTGAACCAAAGACAAAAAGTCCTGGGGTATCAAGAAGTGGTTCGAGAGCTTCAAAGACAACAGGCACTGCATCCATATGAGCTAAGAAATCACCTGTACTGATGACAAGGTCAGGCTTGAGTGAAGCGAAAGATTTGATATCTGCAATCTCTGTCTTGCGGGCAGGGGTCAGATGCAGATCGGAGAAGTGGAGGATGTGAATAGGTGCATGGCCTTTAGGCAGAATTGGGATCTGCGCCTCACGTAATACGTAACTCATGATTTCCGAAGGATAGTGGAGCATGAGAAGATTGAGGCATGGGACTAAAAGAGACACTTAAAAGCGACCTTACAGAGGCAATTCGTTCAAGCGACAAGCTTGTATCAGGCACGATCCGCATGGTTTTAACTGCGATTACTAACGAAGAAGTTTCCGGAAAAGAGGCGCGCGTACTCACCGATGCCGAAATCATCACTGTGCTTTCACGCGAGGCAAAAAAACGTCGCGAAGCATCAGAAGAATTTGCAAAGGCCGGACGCGAAGATAAGGCGGCTGAGGAGAAAGCTGAGGGTGAAGTTATTGCCCGCTATCTCCCAGAACAGTTGAGCGAAGATGATGTGAAGAAACTTGTCGATGCCGCGATTGCATCAACAGGTGCCGCCGGACCTGCTGATATGGGCAAGGTGATGGGCGTTCTTAAGCCACAAGTTGCAGGAAAAGCAGATGGTGGAATGGTTTCAACATTGGTCAAGGCAGCCCTAGCTGCAATAACAGGAGGAAATTAATATGAAATTTGAATACGCAACCGTGCCATTGCTTTCACATGCAACAAAACAAATTCTTGATACATGGGGTTCTGATGGATGGGAACTTGTCACCGTGATTCCTGCTCCAGGTGGTGAGCAACTCGTTGCTTACATGAAAAAGGAAGTTAAGTAATGTCTACCGATGTTTGCGCCAAATTAGCGGAAAAAGGATTAACGCTCCCTGTTGCGACAAGGCCTCTTGCAGCATACGTTCCAGCTGTTCGTACCGGGAACATTGTCTTTACAGCTGGACAACTTCCAATCGTTGATGGCGCAATTGCAAAGACTGGAAAAGTTGGCAGCGATGTCACTGTTGAAGAGGCATACGAATTAGCAAAGATCTGTGCAATCAATGCTCTCGCAGCAGTCGAATTAGTAGCTCCAGTTGACTCAATTGTTAAAGTAGTTCGTATTGTCTGTTACGTCAATGGAGCACCTGGATTTGTCAGTCAGCCAGCCGTTGCTAACGGTGCATCAGAGCTATTCATGCACATTTGGGGCGATGCAGGGGTTGCAGCTCGTAGCGCTTTAGGTGTTGCTGAGTTGCCACTTAATTCACCGGTTGAGGTCGAACTCACCGTTGAAGTTGCCTAAGAAGTTATTACTTACCGCGCTTACTTAAGCGCTCAAGATCAGTAATTAATACTGCGCGACCATCAAGACGTAACCATCCGCGACCTGCAAAATCTGCAAGTGCTTTATTAACGGTCTCACGAGATGCGCCGACTAGTTGAGCAAGTTCTTCTTGAGTGAGTTCGTGCTGAACAAAGAGACCTTCAGGAGTTTGCTTACCAAAGCGCTCACCGAGATCAATTAAAGCCTTAGCAACGCGACCTGGAACATCTGAGAAGACGAGATCGCCAACAGCTTCATTGGTGCGACGAAGGCGTTGTGCCAAGCGCGCCAAGAGCTGCAAAGAAACATCCGGATTTTCGCGCAGCCATGGAATCAACTTTTCGTGGCTTAGCGAAAGAAGTTTTGCATCAGTTACTGCAGTTGCAGCAGATGTGCGCGGACCTGGATCAAAGAGTGAGAGCTCGCCGAACATTTCGCCGGGTCCAAGGATTGATAAGAGGTTCTCGCGACCATCTCCACTTGAGGTACCAAGCTTGAGTTTGCCTTCGACGATGACGTAGACATGCTCGCCGCTATCGCCCTCTTTAAAGAGGATTCCGCCCTTGCTGATCTTTACCGAATCCATAGATGCGCGCAGTGAAACGGCGGCAGCATCATCGAGTGCAGTAAAGAGTGGGGCCTTGCGTACGACTTCATCTTCAATGGACACGGGGGTAGTTTACTCGCATGAGCGCAGATCGCGAAACCCGGAAGAGTGCTAGCGCTATTTATCGCATTCTCACCAAAACCTATCCAGAGGTTGATTGTGAGCTCGATTTCCAGAACCCACTTGAATTGGTTATTGCAACGCTCCTATCGGCGCAGTGCACAGACAAGCGCGTGAATGCGGTGACCCCTCGTCTTTTCAAAAAATATAAAAATGTTCGAGCCTATGCAAAAGCCCCCGTGGAAGACATTGAAGAAGTTATTTACCCGCTTGGTTTTTATCATGCGAAGGCACGACACATCAAAGGTCTGAGTGCAAAGATAATTGAAGATTTTGATGGAGAAGTTCCTGCAACGTTAGAAGAGTTAATCACCTTGCCTGGTGTTGGTCGCAAGACGGCCAATGTTGTCTTAGGCCATGCCTTTGGTATTCCTGGAATTACAGTTGACACTCACTTTGGCCGTCTCTCTCGTCGCTTTCACTGGAGCGCATCAATGGATCCAGTAAAAGTTGAGCACGAAGTAGGAGAACTCATTCCTGAAAAAGAGTGGACCAACCTTTCGCAAAGAATGATTTGGCATGGACGACGGGTATGTCATTCACGTAAACCGGCGTGCGGAGCATGCACACTTGCAAAGTTATGTCCTTCGGTGGGCATCGGTGAGATGGATTTAGAGAAGGCAGCGCTACTTGTGAAGACAGATAAGGATTTCCGATGAAGAAGTTCGCACTTGTCGCTGCACTATTTCTTCTTGCTGGTTGCGGCCAAGAGACGATGGCACTGCCAGGTGATGGACTGGTTGTTGATTGCTCAACAATTGCCACCACCAAAACAAGTAATACTGGAGCGTTACTAACATGTCTTGACGGTAAATCCACGATTGATGTGGGACAGATTAAAGGCCCAGTGTTAGTTAATGTCTGGGGATCTTGGTGCGGGCCATGTAAAGACGAAATGCCAATTTTTGTTGATTTCTATAGCAAATATAAGGAGAAAGTTTCACTCATTGGAATTAGCGTTGAGGAAGCTGATGCCCAGAACGCGCGCGATTTTATAAAGCTCTATGGGATGAGTTGGCCGAATCTGAATGATCCCGATGGAAGAACGCGTGGATCTTTGGGTATGGGTGTACCTATTACCCTATTTATAGATGCCGAAGGCAAAGTTGTCTATAGAAAAATCGGAGTTGTCACTACTATTAAAGAGCTTGAAAGAGATACGCAAAAATACTTAGGAGTCCAACTGTGA
>Ga0208596_1000565_pt1 | contig 11272 bp, 7 predicted proteins | sample LakMenEpi12Jul11_FD_150686 | JGI IMG/M metagenome (GOLD analysis project Ga0208596, IMG submission 150686) | Freshwater microbial communities from Lake Mendota, WI - 12JUL2011 deep hole epilimnion (SPAdes) | ecosystem: Environmental > Aquatic > Freshwater > Lake > Epilimnion/Euphotic zone ...
GATGGTGGCGTTGGTCACGCCGAGTTCCACGACTTGGGCGCCGAGCGGCGCGATGAAACGACCGTCGGAGGTGCCGCCGCCGGTCGAGAGCTGGGGTGCTGCGCCGGTCACCGCCGAGATCGCGTCGACCGCGGCCTGCGAAAGTTCGCCGGGCGGTGTGTAGAACGGTTCGCCCGACACATACCACTCGATCGTGTGGCGCACGCCATGGCGCGCGAGGATGTCCTCGACGGTCTTTTTGAGGGCCTCGACCGTCTGCACCGGGGAGTAGCGCAGGTTGAAGCGCGCCTTGAGTTCCCCGGGGATCACATTGGGTGCACCGGTGCCCGCGTTGAGGTTCGAGATCTGGAAGGTGGTCGGCTGGAAGAACGCGTCGCCCGCGTCCCACGTGCGCGCTGTGAGCTCGGCGAGCGCCGGCGCGAGCGTATGAACGGGGTTCTCGGCGAGTTGAGGGTAGGCGACATGGCCCTGTATGCCGTGCACGGTGAGCCGCCCGGAGAGCGAGCCGCGCCGACCGATCTTGATCGTGTCGCCCACGCGCTGGCCGCTCGAGGGTTCGCCGACGATGCACCAGTCGATGGTCTCGCCACGCGCCTTGAGCGCCTCGACCACTCGCTTGGTGCCATCCACCGACGGTCCTTCTTCATCGCTCGTGATGAGGAAGGCGATCGAACCCCGATGATCCGGGTGGGCCGCGACGAACTCCTCGGTCGCGGTGACCATGGCGGCGAGGCCGCTCTTCATGTCCGCGGCGCCTCGACCGTAGAGGACCCCGTCGCGGATGACCGGCGTGAACGGGTCGCTGCGCCACTCCTCGAGCGGACCGGTAGGCACGACATCGGTGTGGCCGGCGAAGCACAGCACGGGGCTGACATCGCCACGGCGCGCCCAGAGATTGGTCACGCTGCCGAATTGCAGGGTCTCGATCCGGAAGCCGCTCGCAGACAATCGCTCGGTCATCAAGGCCTGACAGCCGGCGTCGGCCGGTGTCACGGAAGGGCAGGCGATCAGCGCGCGGGTGAGTTCGAGGGCATCCGTCATGGTGCCTCCTTATAGGTTCCAACCCCCGGTCACGCAAGGGTTTTCAAGCGGGCCGGGGACGATTGTTACAACTGTCACGAAAATGTCATCTATCTGTCATATCTTTTCCGCATACCGCAGGAGTCATCAGATGTCCCAGTCAATCCGCGCAAGAATCTTCGCCACCGTCGCTGCCTCGGCCGCGGTCGTCGCTGTCCTCTCTCCGGTCGCCCCGGCTCAGTCGGCCCGCGATTTCATCAACGTGGTCGGTTCCTCGACCGTCTACCCCTTCACCACCACGGTCGCCGAGAAGTTCGGCCGACAGGGGCGTTTCAAGACGCCGAAGGTCGAAAGCACGGGCACGGGCGGCGGCATCAAGCTGTTCTGCAACGGGGTCGGTCCGCAGCATGCGGATGTGGTGAACGCGTCGCGCCGCATGAACGCCTCGGAGTTCGACACCTGCCGCAAGAACGGCGTGCGCGACATCCTCGAGGTGCGCGTGGGCTACGACGGCCTGACGCTGTCCGAGAGCAAGCGCGGCCCGGTGATGAACCTGACCCGCAAGCAGGTCTACCTGGCGCTCGCCAAGCAGGTTCCGGACCCGGCCAACCCGACCACGCTGATCGCGAACCCGTACACGAACTGGAACCAGATCGACAAGTCGCTGCCCGCGACCAAGATCGAGGTGCTCGGCCCGCCGCCGACCTCGGGCACGCGCGACTCCTTCAACGAGCTCTACATGGAAGCGGGCTGCCGCACCTACCCGTGGCTCAACACGCTGCGCGGTCAGGACGAAAAGCGCTTCAAGCGTGTCTGCCACACGCTGCGCGAGGACGGCGCCTTCGTCGAGGCCGGCGAGAACGACAACCTCATCGTGCAGAAGATCGAGGCCAACCGAAACGCCATCGGCATCTTCGGGTTCTCCTTCCTCGAGGAGAACATGGACAAGCTGCGCGGCTCGAAGATCGACGGCGTGGAGCCCACTTACGAAACCATCGCCTCGGGCCGGTATCCCGCCTCGCGTCCGCTCTTCATCTACGTGAAGAAGGCGCACATCGGTGTGATCCCGGGCCTCCAGGAGTTCGTCAACGAGTATGTGAGCGACAAGGCACTGGGCGAAGAGGGCTATCTTTCGGACCGCGGCCTCGTGGCGCAGCCGAAGTCCGACCTCGCGCGCACCCGTGCCGACGTCAAGTCGCTCAAGAACTTCGCACCCTGAGTTGCTGACCCTGAGTCCCTAGCGGACAGGAAGGTTTCCATGACCCATCGATTCGTCAGGGTCGTCGCGGTGATCGCGGCGACCACGGGGACGGCTTGCCTCGCGCAGGCCGCCCCGGTTGCCGCGGCACCTGCCGGTCAAGTTACGGTGTCGGCTGAGGACCTCGCCGCACTGCGTACCCAGCTGCAAGCGCTTCAGGAGAGGCTGGCGCAGCTCGAGGCCGCCCAGGCCGAGCAGCGCACCGAACAGACCGCCATCAACACCGAATTGCAGGATTCGGTGGATCGCGGTTCGGACAACCTGGCGCGCGCGGTGGGCGAGAGCGCCTCGTCCGGCTGGCTTGCGCGCTGGCAATGGAAAGGCGATCTGCGGGTGCGCAACGAGACCATCCAGCAGGAGTTCAATCCGGTCGACCGCAACCGCAGCCGTTATCGGCTACGCGCCGGTGCGATGGCGCGGGTGAACGACAACACCCGCGTCGAGATCCAGTTCGCGAGCACCGAAGGCGCTGATGCGCGTTCGTCGAACCAGACGATGACGGACGCCAACGCCCGCAAGGCGCTCGATCTCGATCTGGCGTATGTCGAGTGGTCACCCACCGACACGTGGAAGCTGTCGGCCGGCAAGATGAAGTACCCCTGGGTGCGCGTGCAGTCGTATTTCTTCGACAACGACGTCAACCCCGAGGGCCTGGCCGCTGCCTGGCAGCAGGGCACCACGGGTTTCTTCGGAAGCGTGTTCTACGCGGGACTCTCAGAGCGCTCGAGCTTCGCCGATTCCTCCATGGTCGGCGCTCAGGCGGGCTGGCGCGCGGCGGCGTCGGACGGCTCGCGCAAGCTCCTCGCGCTGTCCTACTACGACCACGGTGCCGTGCAGGGCTACAACCCCTTCCAGGGGGCGGGCGCCGGCGCGGCCGGCCTTGGCGCCTACGGCAACACCACGACCACCAGCGCGGCGGTGTGCCGCCGTGCGGTGTACAGCTCGGCGGGCGTGGTATCGCCCTGCCTGGCGAACGACTACGACATCGTGGAACTGCTGGGCGAGTACCAGTTCAACGTCGGGTCGCAGCCGCTGACGCTGTATGCGAACCTCGCCCGCAACCTGAAGGCCGACTTCGGTGTGACCTCTTCGACGCCGTCCTCCAACGTTCCGGTGGGCCTCGACACGGCGTACTCGTTCGGCTTCAACTACGGTCGCGCCAACGCCAACCTGCCCGGCAGCTGGGAGGTCGGGTACCTCTACCAGAAGGTCGAGAAGGACGCGTTGTTCGCTCAATGGATCGACTCGGATTTTGCGGCCGGCAACACCGACGGCAGCGGCAGCGCCTTCCGGGCGGCCTACCAGATGTCGCGCAACTGGCGGTTCAACCTGAGCTATATGATGAACCAGACCAACCTCGATGTGCCGGCGGCGATCACCGTCCCGCCCGGCTCCTCGGGCAAGGGTCGGGGCTACGACCGCCTGCAGGTCGACCTGAACTGGACATACTGACCGGGTCCGGCCCGTGAACCGGCAGGGTTCCATGAATTTTCCGTGACGGAGCCTGTGGCGGGGTGTCCGCCGGGATAAAATATCGGCTGCGGCCGTCCCCGGTCGCCTCCGTCCGGGAGTCTTGATGAGTCCGTCGATTGTCTTGGTGCTGATCGTGGCCCTCGCGGTGCTGGCCTTCCAGATCGGGAAGGCGCGTTCCATCGCGGTGGCGGGCGGTCCGCGCCACACCCGCTCACTGCACTCTTTGCCCGGACACTACGGGCTGCTGACGGCGTTCTGGTGCGTCTTGCCCGCGTTGGCGGTGTTCGGCGTCTGGGTGGCTTTCCAAGACTCGGTGCTCACCCGGCTGGTGCTGTCGAACATGCCTGCCGATCAGCAATCCTTGCCAGCCGACCAATTGACCCTGCTGCTCAACGACCTGCGCAACGTGGTCGCCGGCAATGTGCCCGCGTCGATGGTGTCCGATCCCGTCAGGCAGGCGGCCAGCGACTTCCTGCGCTTGCAACACATCGCCCATCTCTCGCTCGCCGGCGTCGCGCTGGGCATCGGCGTGGTGGCGCTGCTCTGGGCGCGTCGCCGCATCCGTCCCGAGCTGCGCGCGCGCAACGAATACGAGCGGATGATCGAGTGGGCGTTGTTCGCCTGTTCGGCGGTGGCCGTCCTCACCACCCTCGGCATCGTCCTCTCGATCGTGTTCGAGGCCGGGCGTTTCTTCGGTACGGTACCGATCACGGATTTCCTCTTCGGCACCAACTGGAGCCCGCAGACCGCGATCCGTGCCGACCAGGTCGGCTCCTCCGGTGCGTTCGGTGCGGTCCCGCTGTTCGTCGGAACGCTGCTGATCTCGCTGGTCGCCATGGTGGTCGCGGTGCCGCTCGGGCTTTTCTCGGCGATCTACCTCGCCGAGTATGCGGCGCCGCGCCTGCGTCGCGTCGTCAAGCCGCTGCTCGAGGTGCTCGCGGGCGTGCCGACGGTCGTCTACGGGTTCTTCGCCGTGACCACCGTCGGGCCGATGCTGCGGACCGTCGGCGAGGCCCTCGGCCTGTCGGTGGCGGGCGAGAGCGCGCTCGCGGCCGGTCTTGTGATGGGCATCATGATCATCCCGTTCGTCTCCTCGCTCGCCGACGACATGATCACCGCCGTGCCGCAGAGCTTGCGGGACGGCGCCTATGCGCTGGGCGCGACGCGGTCGGAGACCGTGCGTCAAGTGGTGCTGCGCGCCGCGCTGCCAGGGATCGTCGGTGGGGTCCTGCTCGCGGTGTCGCGCGCCATCGGCGAGACCATGATCGTGGTGATGGCCGCGGGGCTCGCGGCCAACCTCACCCTCAACCCGCTCGAAGCGGTCACGACGGTCACGGTCCAGATCGTCACGCTGCTGGTCGGGGACCAGGAGTTCGACAGCCCGAAGACGCTGGCAGCGTTCGCGCTCGGACTGATGCTGTTCCTCGTCACGCTGCTGCTCAACGTCATCGCCCTCTACGTCGTCAGGAAGTACCGTGAACAGTACGAGTAGCCGCCGGATGCGCACCGCCGCCGAGACGCAGGAGAGGGTGCGTGCCGGGCTCTCGCGGCGCTATCGCGCCGAGCGGCGGTTCCGTGCTTACGGGATGGCGGCGATCTCCGTCGGTATCGCGTTCGTGCTCTTCCTGTTCGGGACGGTCTTCGCGCAGGGCCTGTCCGCGCTGCGCCAGGCGTATGTCCAGATCGATGTCTTCTATGACCCGGAGATCATCGATCCCGCGGGCAACCGCGACCCGGACGATCTGGTGGTCGCGGACTACCAGTCCTTGGTGCGCGCTTCGTTGCGCGAGCGCTTCCCGACGGTGGAGGGTCGCCCGGCATTGCGCGAGTTGTACGGCATCGCCAGCAGCGCCGCGTCGGTCGAACTGCAGCGACGGGTGACCGCCGATCCCGGCCTCATCGGTCAGCGCGAGCGGCTTTGGGTGCTGGCTGACGATACCGTCGACATGTTCCTGAAGGGCAAGGTGTCGCGGTCCGCGCCCGAGGAGGAGCGTCGTCTGACCGATGCGCAGCTCGGCCAGATCGATGCCTTGAAGTCGCAGAATGCGCTCAAGCTGCGTTTCAACTCGGCGTTCTTCAGCAACGGCGATTCGCGCGATCCGGAGCAGGCGGGCGTACGGGGCGCCGTCGTCGGATCGTTCCTGACGCTCTTGATCACGCTGCTGCTGTCGTTCCCGATCGGCGTCGGCGCGGCGGTGTACCTCGAGGAGTTCGCGCCCCGCAACCGGATCACCGACCTCATCGAGGTCAACATCAACAACCTCGCCGCGGTACCGTCCATCGTTTTCGGCCTGCTCGGTCTCGCGATGTTCATCAGTTTCTTCGGTCTGCCCCGCTCGGCGCCCTTGGTCGGCGGTCTGGTGCTCACGCTGCTCACGCTGCCCACGATCATCATCGCCTCGCGGGCTGCCTTGAAGGCGGTGCCACCCTCCATCCGCGAGGCCGCGCTCGGCATCGGCGCGTCGCGCTGGCAGACGGTCGTCCACCATGTGCTGCCGCTCGCGATGCCCGGGGTGCTGACCGGCGCCATCATCGGCATGGCGCGCGCGCTCGGCGAGAGCGCACCGTTGCTGATGATCGGGATGGTCGCCTTCATCGTCGAGGTCCCCGCCGGGGTGCTCGATCCCTCGACTGTGCTGCCGGTGCAGGTGTTCCTCTGGTCCGACCTGCCCGAGCGCGGGTTCGTGGAGCGCACCTCCGGCGCGATCATCGTACTGTTGCTGTTCCTGATCGTCATGAATGCCGCGGCGGTCGTGCTGCGCAGCAAATTCGAGAAGCGTTGGTGACCGATATGACTGAAACCAGACCTTCCCCGCCCATCGCCGGCTCCACCCGGACCATCGGCACGGTGACCACCGACAACCCGGTGTTCGCATGCCGCGATGTCAATGTCCATTACGGCGACAAGCACGCCATCAAGCATGTCGACATCGATGTCGGTCGCAGCGAGGTGCTGGCCATGATCGGGCCCTCCGGTTGCGGCAAGTCGACCTTCCTGCGTTGCCTGAACCGCATGAACGACACCATCGAGAGCGCGCGGGTGACCGGCAGCATCATGCTCGATGGGCAGGACATCCACGACCGCAAGCAGGATGTCGTGCAGCTGCGGGCCCGGGTCGGCATGGTCTTCCAGAAGCCCAACCCCTTCCCGAAATCGATCTACGAGAACGTCGCCTACGGCCCGCGTATCCACGGCCTGGCCGCCGACCGCGGCGAGCTCGATGAGATCGTCAACACCAGCTTGCGTCGCGCTGGCCTTTGGGAGGAGGTCAAGGACCGCCTCAACCAACCCGGCACCAGCCTATCGGGCGGTCAGCAGCAGCGCCTCTGCATCGCGCGTACCATCGCGGTGAACCCAGATGTGATCCTCATGGATGAGCCCTGTTCGGCGCTCGACCCGATCGCCACGGCGCGCATCGAGGACCTGATCGACGAACTGCGCGAGAGCTATGCGATCTGCATCGTCACGCACTCGATGCAGCAAGCGGCGCGGGTGTCTCAGCGTACGGCGTACTTCCACCTCGGTGACCTGATCGAGGTGGGCGAGACCAAGAAGATCTTCACCAACCCGCAGGCGAAGCTCACCGAGGACTACATCACGGGGCGCTTCGGCTGAGGTCTGAGCCGAGACGGATCAGGTGTGCGGTGCGATACGCAGCCACTTGGTCGCCACCCATTTCTCGCCTTTCAACACCGGCATGCCGCCATGCAGGGACTTCGTCCCGGGGTGTGGGCGGTCATAACTGAAGAACACCGCGTTGCCCTTGTTGGCAGCGACCTCGAGGCCGACATCCGGGAAATTCGTGGCGCCGCCCTCGAGCGGCGTGTTCAGGTACATCACGAGCGAGGCGACACGCTGCCCGCCGCGCGCAAGGAAGGCGGGCGCCCCCGGTAGCGCCGGATCCATGTAGTCGTAGTGCGGACGGTATTCCTGGCCCACCCGGTAGCGCAGGATCTGCAGCCCCTCGCCTTGGTCGAGCGGCCACTTCAGCAATGCCGCGATGCGGCGCTCGATACGGTCGATGAGCGGCGTCGCAGCGCGTGAGAAGCCGAAACCTGAGCTGGTCCGCCCCTCGTGGGCCGTCTCGCCGCCTGTGTCGTTGTCGACCACCTGCGAAGCGCTCATGCGGCTGCGTGACAGGGTGACCAATTCGTCGCATTCCGTGTTGCTCAACAATCCACCGAACAGGATCACCCGCGGGTGGGGCAGGGTGAAGAGCACTTTCACTTCGCGATCGAGCACTCGCACCACGGGCGGCGCCGTCAGGCCGAAGGGTTGCGGCACCTGCAGTACAGACGGGGCCCCGTCACCGGCGGGGTGATCCGCCAACGACGGATCTTTGGCGTGCATCTGATCTTTGGCGCGCAACTGGGCGAGGCGTGTCTCCAGTGCGCGCGTCAACACGGCGACCGCGCGATCCTCTGGCCAACCGCGCTCGATCAACTGCGCGAGCAATGCATCCGGCGCATGCCCCGCCTCGGTCTGGGCGATCACCCAACGGTGCAGTTCCGGGGTCTCCTGCTGGGCAAGGTCTATGTTGGCGGTGCTCATGGGTCGATTTTATGCTCGGCATCCGCATCTCGGCGAAGCTCTTTACGGGCGTGGGTCGGCTGGCGCGACGCGCGATCGTGCTGTCATCGGAATGTCATATCCGTGTCACGCCTCAGACACAACGGGGAATTAAATTGTCGCCCGTGGTCGGGGTACCCCCCTTGCCATACCGGATTTTCCCCCACGACACGCCGCAGCGACGCGGCCCGGCACTGACAGGTCCCCACGGAGTAGCCCATGAACGGTTCGTCCACCACTCGTAATCTGTTCTTCCTCGCCGCCTCGGTGGCGGTGCTCGCCGGTTGCGGCGCCGAGGAGATCGCCTCGCCGGGCAGCGGCGGAAACATCACGATCAACAACCCGGCCCCGCCGCCGCCGCCGCCGCCGCCGCCCCCGCCGGCGCTCGTGACCCCGGCCGCCGGCTGCCCGACCATCGACGATCCGGCGGGTCTCACCGACCGCGGCACGATCTCGGGAACGACCGGTTCCTATCGCATCTGCGAACTCCCGGCGCGTATCACCCGCAACACCAACCTCCCGCGCGTGGCAGGGTTGCTCTACTCGCTCGGCGGTCGCGTCGATGTGGGCTCCGATCGCGGCGCTGCGCCGCAGACCGGCGATCCGGTGGTCACCCTGACCATCCAGCCGGGTGTCATCGTCTACGGCGCGACCGGCGTCTCTTGGTTGCACGTCAACCGCGGCAACCGCATCAACGCGGCCGGCACGGCCACCCAGCCGATCATCTTCACGAGCCGCGACAACGTGCTCGGCCTCACGAACGACGACTCGCAGGGCCAGTGGGGCGGCGTGGTGCTCTCAGGCCGCGCGCCGATCACGGACTGCACGGTTGCGCCGACGGCAACCCCGGGCTCGGTCAACTGCGAACGCCAGGTCGAAGGTGCGGTCGAACCCGCCATCTACGGTGGCGCGACCCCGACCGACAACAGCGGAACGCTGCGTTATGTGCAGATCCGTTACTCGGGCTTCGTGCTCTCGGGCAACTCTGAGCTTCAGGCGCTGACCACCGGCGGCGTCGGCTCGGGTACCACCATCGAGTTCATCCAGTCGCACAACAGCTCGGATGACGCGTTCGAGTTCTTCGGCGGTACGCACAACGCTCGCCGCATGGTGCTGACCGGTGCCGACGACGACAACATCGATCTCGACACCGGCTACCGTGGCCTCCTCCAGTACGTGATCGCGGTCCAGAAGACCTCGGGCGCCGCGGACTCGATCATCGAGCTCGACAGCGCCAACGCACTCGAAGGCCAGCAGCCGCGGACGTTCCTGAAACTCGCGAACTTCACGTTCGTGCACCGTAATCCGGCCACCGGCAACCAGGCGGCGATGCTGTTCCGTGGCCAAGCCGATGCTTCGCTGGTGAACGGTGTGGTGACGACGCCCATCGCCGGTTTGCGGCTTGCGGGCGCTAACATCCTCACGGCAGACGCGGCGGTCGGCAAGGTCGGTGCTCCGGTGTTCCGTTCGGTGGTGATGCAGACGGGTCCGACGCCCTTCGTCGGCTCGAGCGGTGTGACGGCGGCGCAGGTTGATGCGGCCTTCAATGTCACCGGCAACAACAATTCCTCTGCGTTCACTGCGTCGCTGACCAATGGGTTCGTCAACGGCGCCAACGAGACGGCGCGCACGGCGACCGATCCGAAGACGGTGGATGCCGGCTTCGACACCACGACCTATGTCGGCGCGGTCAAGGACGCGACCGACACCTGGTACGCCGGCTGGACCTGCAACTCGGCGACGGCGAACTTCGGCGCGACGGGCACCGCCTGCACGAGCTTGCCCCGGATCACGCCGTAAGCGATCTGCCCGGTGCGGGGCGGGGACGGCGCTGGCCGTCGTCGCCCGACCCCGCCTGACCGAATGTCGACACGAGGACTGGCATGGATAATCTAGTTGCGGGATACCGCTCGCTGCTGATCGCTGCACTCGCAGTGCTGACGGCGGCCGCAGCGGCCCAAGAAACCCCGCCCGCCGCCGGCGCCCAACCGCCGGCAGAGCCTGCGGTTCCTGAGACGGCGGAAGAGACGGTGGATATCGATACGGTCGGCGAGATCGTCATCGTGGGCCGCCGGGATCGCAACGTCCAGCAGGCTGCCAACCAAGTCCTCTCGGTGCTGTCCGCGGACGACATCGCTCGGACAGGCGAGGGCGACATCGCGGGCGCCTTGAGCCGCGTGACGGGTCTCAGCGTCGCCAGCAACGGCTTCGTTTACGTCCGCGGTCTCGGCGATCGTTACTCGCAGGCCTTCCTCAACGGCCTGCCGCTGCCCAGCCCGGAGCCGCTGCGCCGTGCGGTCCCCCTCGACCTGTTCCCGACCGATGTCATCGCTTCCTCGGTCGTCCAGAAGAGCTACTCGGCCAACTTCACGGGCGAGTTCGGTGGCGGTTTGATTAACCTCACGACGCTGGCTGTGCCACGTGAGCCGTTCCTCAAGTTCGGTTTCGGGTTGAGCGGTGACACGGAAACCACCGGTCATCTCGGCTACACGCACTACGGTAGCAAGTACGACTGGACGGGCAGCGATAGCGGCGTCCGCGACGTGCCGCCTGCGATGGCCGCTTATTTCGCGAGCGGCCTTCGACTGAGCTCCGGTGCGGTGGACTCCGGGGACCTCGCCAAGGAGTTCGCCAACACCAACACGGCGCTCATCCAGCGCAACGACAAGATCCCGGTGAACACGTCGCTCTCGTTGAGCGGCGGTACTTCCCGGGAACTCGGCGATGGCGAACTGGGTGTCGTCGCCACCGCCGGTTACAGCCAGTCCTGGCGCACCAAGGACAACATCGAGCAGAGCGCCGCAGATGCGGATCTCGCCGTGCTGGACAAAGATTATCGTCAGGTCTCGACAGAGAACCGTATCGTCGTCAACGGTCTGTTCGGTCTGGGATATGAGTTCGGCGAGGGCAACAAGCTCCGTTGGACCAACCTCATCATCCGCGACACCCTG
>Ga0208596_1000567_pt1 | contig 11240 bp, 8 predicted proteins | sample LakMenEpi12Jul11_FD_150686 | JGI IMG/M metagenome (GOLD analysis project Ga0208596, IMG submission 150686) | Freshwater microbial communities from Lake Mendota, WI - 12JUL2011 deep hole epilimnion (SPAdes) | ecosystem: Environmental > Aquatic > Freshwater > Lake > Epilimnion/Euphotic zone ...
CTCGAGGCGTTCGTGGCGTCGCTCGGCAGCAAGCCGTTCCGTGCGCGTCAGCTCATGCAGTGGATGTACAAACGCGTCGAGGGCGACTTCGCTTCGATGACCGATCTCGCGCGCGACTTCCGTGCGCAGCTCGCCGAGCACGCCATCATCAGCGCGCCCGAGGTGGTCTCGCGGCACGATTCAGCCGACGGCACACGCAAGTGGTTGTTGCGCGCCGACGGCACGCAGGCCTTCGAGATGGTCTACATCCCCGAGACCGACCGCGGCACGCTCTGCGTGTCCTCCCAGGTCGGTTGCGCCCTCGACTGCGCGTTCTGCTCGACGGCGCAGCAAGGTTTCAACCGCAACCTCACCACCGCCGAGATCGTCGGCCAGGTCTGGCTCGCCAACCGCGAGCTCGGCCTCGAGCCGGGCGGGCTGCGGCCGGTGACCAATGTCGTGCTGATGGGCATGGGCGAGCCGCTCGCCAATTTCCGCAATGTCGTGCCCGCAGTGCGCATCATGCTCGACGATCTCGGTTTCGACATCTCGCGCCGCCGCGTCACGCTCTCGACCTCAGGCCTCGTGCCCCAGATCTACAAGCTCGCGGAGGAGACCAACTGCGCGCTCGCGGTGTCCTTGCATGCGCCTGATGACGCGCTGCGCGACGAGCTCGTGCCCATCAACCGCAAGCACCCGATCGCCGAGTTGCTCGAGGCCTGCTGGCACTACATCGACGAACAGAACGGACGCAGCATCACCTTCGAGTATGTGATGCTCGATGGCGTGAACGACCAGCGTTCGCACGCGCGCGAGCTCGCGCGGCTGCTTCGCGGCAAGCCCGCCAAGCTCAACCTCATCCCCTTCAACCCGTTCCCAGGCACCCATTTCCGCCGCTCGCCGATGCCGGTGATCACCGCGTTCCGCGACGAGCTCATCCAGCGCGGCGTGCTCGCCACCATCCGCCGCACCCGCGGTGACGACATCGACGCGGCCTGCGGCCAGCTCGCCGGTCGCGTGAACGATCGTGTGCGCGTGCGCCTCGGCGACAAACTCTCCCAAGCCATGGGTCCGCGCGCCGTGGGGGATGTCGCCATGGGGGATGTCGCATGAGCGAACCCATCGGCGTCCAACTCACCCGTTTGCGCGGGCTGCGCGGCCTGTCGACCGCCGCGGTCGCGACGGCGTTGCGTTGCGACCCCAAGATCATCGATGCGCTGGAAAATGAGCGCTGGGCGGAGCTCGGTGCCCCGGTGTTCAGCCGTGGGCATCTTCGCCGCTATGCCGAATTCCTTGGCGTGCCGGCCGATCCCCTGCTCGAGCAATGGAACGCGGAACAAGGCGCCTCGACGGTGCTGCCCGATCTCAGCCGTGTCCCGCAAGCGCCGCGGCCGCTCGATACCCAGCGCTGGGGGCGTCGTCTGGCGATGCTCGCGGGCGCGTTCGTGATCGCGCTCGCAGCGTGGTGGATCCTCCAAGGCGCAGAGATGCGTCCTGCGGCCACCCCTGCCGTCACCATGGCGGCGGCCGAGGCCTCGGTGACGACACCATCCGCGCAGACGCCGTCCACGGAGACGCCATCCGTGCCGGTGGTGCCTGAGGTATCTGCGGTACCCGACCTGTCTGCACCGGCCGACATCGCGGCCGACCTCACCGCACCGAACGCACCCGTACCTGATACCGCTGCGCCCGTCGTGGCGACACCCGCCGTCGCAGCGCCGTCCGTGCCGGGCGACGGCGTGGCGGTCGTGTTCACGGCGAGCGAGCCTTGCTGGGCCGAGGTCGTCGATGCCACCGGTGCGCGTCGTCTCTACGCGATGCTCCAGCCTGGTCAGCGCGTGTCGGTGCAGGGTGCACCGCCGCTGCGGGTGTTGTTGGGTCGTGGCGATGCCACGGCGCTCGAGATCAGCGGCAGTGCGGCGGTGATCCCGGCTGACGCCGTCCGCAATTCGGTCGCCCGTTTCGAGATCGCCGCCTCCGGGGCGATGCGCGCGCTGCCGCCGGAGCCGAGACCCGAACCGGCACCCTCGGCAACACCCCAAGCGGCGGGTTCCACCGAGACACAGGAAGCCCCCGCTGTATCGCCGGCCCCAGGCGGTGCGCCGTGAGCACGCCCACGATCGCGCCCGTCAAGGGCATGAACGACCTGTTGCCCGCCGAGGCGCCGCGTTGGCAGTTCCTCGAGCGGGTCACCCGCGAACTCTTGCACGCGTACGGCTACGACGAGATGCGTGTGCCGGTGGTGGAGCACACCGACCTCTTCAAGCGCGCGATCGGTGAGTACACCGATGTCGTCGAGAAGGAGATGTACAGTTTCACCGATAAGGGCGGCGAAGCGCTCACGCTGCGCCCGGAGGCGACGGCGGGCATGGTGCGCGCGGTCATCTCCAACGGCATGCTCCGCGGCGCACGACACAAGCTCTGGTGCGTCGGTCCGATGTTCCGCCATGAGAAGCCGCAGAAGGGGCGCTTCCGGCAGTTCCACCAGATCGACGTCGAGGCGATCGGCTTCGCCGGCCCGGACATCGACGCCGAACTCATCGCATTGACTGCGGCGTTCTGGCGCCGGCTCGGCATCGGCCGGGTGACCTTGCACCTGAATTCTTTGGGCACGGCCGAGGCGCGCCGCGCCTACCGTGAGCATCTCACCGCTTACCTCCGTGCGCGTCGGGGCGACCTCGACGAGGACAGCCTGCGCCGCCTCGAGGGCAATCCGCTGCGCATCCTCGACAGCAAGAACCCTGCGATGCAGGCGCTGATCGCCGGCGCGCCCTCGCTGCCCGAACACCTCGACGCCGAGTCCCGCGCCCACTTCGTGGAGCTGCAGGCGATGTTGCAGGCGCTCGGCATCAGCTTCGAGCTCAACCCGCGTCTGGTGCGGGGGCTCGATTACTATTCCCGCACCGTGTTCGAGTGGACCACCGATGCGCTCGGCGCACAGGATGCCGTGTGCTCCGGCGGGCGCTATGACGGCCTCGTCACCCAGCTCGGCGGCGAGGCGACTCCGGCGATCGGTTTCGCGATGGGCATGGAGCGGGTGGTTGCGCTGCTCGAGCAGGGCGCTGCAGCACCGCCTGCCTTCGCAGCCGATGTTTTCCTCGTCGCGCAGGGTGAGGCCGCCGCGCGCGCGATGTTGCCCTTGGCCGAGGCGCTGCGTGGCGCGCTGCCCGGTCGGCGTATCGAATCCAATCTGGGCGGCGGCAACTTCAAGGCGCAGTTCCGTCGTGCCGACCGCAGCGGTGCTCCGCTCGCGTTGGTGCTCGGCGAGGACGAGCTCACGCGCGGTGTGGCGCAGCTGAAGCCGTTGCGCGAGGGCGCCGGCGCACCACAAGAGATCTCTTTGGCGACGGCCGCGGCGGCCGTGGCCCGCTGGTTCGATGATCAGCCCTGTGGGGTTGGGGAGCAAAGACCGTGATCGATGACTACTACAACGAGCAGGAACAGTGGGAACGGGTCAAGCAATGGCTGCGCGAGAACGGCCTCTGGATCATCCTCGGCATCCTGCTCGGGCTCGGCGCCCTCGCGGGCTGGCGTTGGTGGGAGCAGCGCGTCGAGACGCGTCACCAGTCCGCCAGCGCCGCCTATGGCCTGATGCTGGACACGCTCGCCACCGGCGGTCGTGACAAGGCCGTGTTGATGGCCGACGAACTGCGTCGCGAGCACGGCAACAGTCCTTATGCGGATCAGGCCGACCTGTTGGCGGCCCGTGCGGACGTCGAGGTCGGCAAGCTCGGCGAGGCCGTGGCGCGCCTCACCCGGGTCATGAAGGGCTCCAAGGACGAGCAGTTGCGCCTCGTGGCCCGTGCCCGTCTGGCCCGCGTCGAGCTTGCGCAGAACAACGCCGATGCCGCGCTACGCACATTGGGCGGCGGCCAGCCGGGTGCCTTCGCGGCCCTCTACGATGTCATCCGTGGCGATGCGCTCTATGCCAAGGGCGACCGCGCGGGGGCGCTCGTGGCTTGGCGCAAGGCCGAGGCCGTGGGGACTCCGGCGGGCAGTGCGCCGACCGTGGATGTGGCCTCGCTGCAGCTCAAGATCGCCGATGTGCTTGCGGATGGCGTGAAGGATGTCGCTGCGGCTACACCGGCGGCTGCGCCGGCTGCTACGCCTGTGGCGGTGAAGCCGTGACGACCCGCCTCAACGCAGGCCGGCACGCTCCGACGCCGCTCGCGTTGTTGGCGTTGCTCGCGCTCGCGGCGGGCTGCTCGAAGGACAAGGATGTCGAGCAGCCGGCAGAGCTCGTCGATTTCGAGCCGACGCTGTCGGTGGATCGCGTCTGGAGCGCTTCGGCGGGCGGCGGCGGCGGAGCGATGCGCGCCGGCCTCGCGCCCGCCATCGACAACGAGCGGATCTATGCCGCCGGTCGCGGGGGCGATGTCCTCGCCCTGCAAGCCGCAGACGGGCGCACCGCCTGGCGCGTGCGTACCAAGACCGAGCTCACGGGTGGTCCGGGCGTCGGTGCGGGTCTCGTGGTGGTCGGCTCCCTGGACGGCGAGGTCATCGCGCTGGCCGCTGAAGACGGTCGCGAGCGTTGGCGCGTCAAGCTCGGCGGCGAAGTGCTCTCGGCGCCGGCGGTGTCGGCAGAGATCGTCGTCGTCCGCACGGTCGACGGTCGTCTGCACGGGCTGTCGCCTGCCGAAGGCAAGTCGCTGTGGCGAGAAGAACAGGCGGTGCCTCGGTTGACGCTGCGCGGTGCGGCCTCGCCGGTCATCGCAGGCAATGCCGTGATCTGCGGTTTCGACAACGGTCGTGCCATCGCGATCGATGTGCGCAACGGCGAACTGCTCTGGGAGGCCTTGGTCGCGCCGGCGCGTGGCCGGACCGAACTTGAGCGTATGGTCGACATCGATTCGGCTGTGAAGGTCTCGGGTGCGGACGTCTTCGTCACCGGTTTCCAGGGTCGTGTCGCGATGTTGGCGCTCGACAACGGTCAGTCATGGTGGTCTCGCGAGATGTCCAGTCATCGCGGTCTCGACATCGATGACGATCGCGTCTATGTGAGCACTTCCGAGGGTGATGTGGCCGGGCTGCGTCGCCGCACCGGCGTTGAGGAGTGGCGCCAGGACGGGCTGCGCCGCCGTGGCCTGTCGGGTCCCGCGGCGCTCGCAGGCTACATCGTGGTCGGCGACAACGAGGGCTACCTGCACTGGTTGGACGCCACGACCGGCGCCTTCGCAGCGCGCAGCAAGGCCGGTGGCCGTGTCACCAATGCGCCGCAGATCGCGGGCGATCTGCTCGTGGTGCAGGACGACGAAGGGCGCGTCAGCGCCTTCCGGCCGCGCCGCTGAACGGGTCAACCACACCGGATCGCTCGATACCTGCGGGGCTGCCTGCGGTGCTTCCCGTGGTGGTGCTGGTCGGTCGGCCGAATGTCGGCAAGTCCACGCTCTTCAACCGTTTGACCGGGACCCGGGACGCCTTGGTCGCGGACATGCCGGGCGTCACGCGCGATCGCCAGTACGGCTATGGGCGCCTCGGGCCGGTCCCCTATGTCGTCGTCGATACCGGTGGCCTCGTCGAGCAGCCTTCGGGCATCGAACAGCCGATGCGTCTGCAGACCGAGCGTGCTGTCGCCGAGGCGGATGTACTCGTGTTCCTCGCCGATGCACGCACCGGCCTCACCCCCCAAGATCACTTCGTGGCGCGCGAGCTGCGTCGTTCCGGCAAGCCCGTGTTCCTCGCGGTCAACAAGGCCGAGGGGCTCGACCCGTCGACGGCCGCCGCGGATTTCCATTCGCTCGGCCTCGGTGAGCCGCAGGCGATCGCTTCGGCGCACGGTGACGGCTGTCGTGACCTCATGGATCTCGTCCTTGGGAACTGGGATAAGCCCGAGGTCGTCGATGGCGACGCCGTGGCCGATGGACGCATCCGCATCGCCGTCATCGGTCGTCCCAATGTAGGCAAGTCGACGCTCGTCAACCGGCTGATCGGCGAGGAGCGCGTGATCGCGAGCGACATGCCGGGCACCACCCGCGACAGCATCTTCGTGCCGTTCGCGCGCGACGGGCGCGAGTTCACCTTGATCGATACCGCGGGCGTTCGCCGTCGCGGAAAGGTCGAGGATGTGGTCGAGAAGGCGAGCGTCGCCAAGACCTTGCAGGCCATCGATACTGCCCATGTCGTCATCTTCATGGTCGATGCCCACGACAGCATCGGCGAACAGGACGCGAGCGTGCTCGGACTTGCGCTGCAGCGAGGCCGGGCGCTGCTGATCGCCATCAATAAATGGGACGGCATCCCCCACGAACAGCGCGAAGAGATCCGTCGCCAGCTCGAACTCAAGCTCGATTTCGTGCCCTATGCACCCGTGCAGTTCATCTCGGCGCGCCACGGCACCGGCGTCGGTGAGTTGGTCGCTGCGGCCATCAAAGCCTATGACGCGGCGATGACCGAGATCCCGACGCCCAAGCTCTCCAAGGCGCTCGAGCGCGCCATCGTGCAGCACCAACCGCCGCTGGTGCGTGGTCGCCGCATCAAGCTGCGCTACGCCCACCAGGGTGGCCGCAATCCGCCGCGCATCATCATCCATGGCAACCAGACCAAAGATGTGCCCGAGGCCTACACCCGCTATCTCGCCAATGTGTTCCGGCGCGAGTTCGACCTCTTCGCCTCGCCGGTCGCGGTGGAGTTCCGCACCGACTCGAACCCCTACGCCCGCGGCAAGGGGCGTCCACGCACGCTCACCGCGTCGGAGAAGCGCTCGGCGGTGGAGCAGAAGCGGCGGAAGGCTTCGGCGGGGCGAGGAACAGGGCAGGGTCCACGTAAGCGCGGTTGAGCGATACGCCCCAGTGCAGATGAGGGCCGGTCGAACGGCCGGTCGAACCCACGGCACCCAAGAGATCCCCCGTCTCCACGACATCGCCCGGCGTCACGTCGATGCGGCTGAGGTGACAGTAGAGCGTCACCAAACCCTGTCCGTGATCGACGATCACGGTGTTGCCGTTGAAGAAGAAATCCCCGGTCTCGACCACGCGCCCCGGTGCGGGCGCGATCACCGGCGTGCCGGTCGGCGCGGCGATGTCCATCCCCGAGTGCGGATTGCGGGATTGGCCGTTGAACACGCGGCGCAGCCCGAAGGAGCTCGAGCGCGGCCCGCGCACGGGTTGCTCGAAGCGCAGCGTGGCCGGTGGCGTCTCGGTGAAGGTGTCCATCGCCTTACGCAGGATCGGTGACTCGCGAGCGACGCGCGCGGCGTCCTCCGGGGCGAGATCGACCTGACGCGGCGCAACCTTGAGGCTCTGCGTGGCGTAGGCCTTACCCTCGATGGTGAATCCGCGGGTGAGCGGCGCTGCGCCTTGGTCGATCTCGACCTTCGCGGCACCCGGGCTGCGCGCCAACGGGATGCCGACGATCGCGACCCAGCCTGCGTCCTTGGGTAACACCATGACGCGTCTGTCTTCGAAGGTGACCGTCGGCGGCGCTGCGCCGGGGATGTCGATGAGCACCACCCCGCCCGGTACCGCGGCCTGACGCGGCAGATCGGCGACGGCGAGGGTCGTTGCGGTGGCGCAGACCAAAGCGGCGAGCATCGAGGATTGCAAAGCGCTGCGGCGACGGGCTTGCACGTTCATGGGGTCTCCGGGGGATCCGCAGGCGCTGTGCCGGTCACGACGGCTTCGAGACGGCCACGGCCAAGGCGCGCGACGATGCGCGTACCGATCGGCGCCGCGGCGGTATCGCGCAGCAGACCGCCGTCCTCAGCGCGCGAGACGATCGCGTAGCCACGGTCGAGTGTGGCCAGCGGGCTCACGGCATGCAGGGTGCGTCGCGCGACTTCATGGCGCTGCGCGAGCGCTGTCAGACGTCTTGGTAATGCACCCCTCAGCCGTGCATCGAGCAGCGCACGGCGTTGTGCGAGGCGCTGCAGGGCGAGCGCTGGAGAACCCTGCGCCAGACGGGCATCGAGGCGTTGCGTGCGCAGTCGTGCATCGGCGAGCACGAGCCGCAGCCGTCCCGTGAGCCGTTGCTCGAGTTCATCCAGCCGCTGCGCGCCTTGTTGCAGGCGTACGCCGGGATGGGTGAGGGCGAGCCGTCGACTGAGGCGCGACAGCTGCTCATCGCCGGTGCGCAGGCGTCGCGCGGCGAGTTGTTGCAGTCGCGCATCGAGCGCTGCGAAACCGGCGCGCCACGCGGCGCCGTCCGGTGTGACGAGCTCAGCGGCCCCCGAGGGGGTGGGCGCACGCACATCGACGACGAAGTCGGCGATGGTGAAGTCGGTCTCGTGTCCGATGCCCGTGACCACCGGCATGGGCGCCGCGCGCAGTGCACGCGCCAACGATTCGTCGTTGAACGCCCAAAGATCTTCGAGGGACCCACCGCCGCGCGCCACGATCAGCACATCGCACTCCGCGCGGGCGCTCGCGAGGGCGAGCGCGGCGAGCAGTTGCGGCACTGCCTCCTTGCCCTGCACCGCAGCCGGGTGGATCACCACGCGTGCCGCCGGGAAACGCCGTCGCAGGATGTGCAGGATGTCGCGGATCGCGGCGCCGGTGGGCGAGGTGATGACCCCGATCACGCCCGGCGCCTTCGGCAGTGGGCGTTTGTGTGCCGGGTCGAACAGGCCTTCGGCTTCGAGCTTCGCGCGCAGCAGTTCGTACTCTTGCCGAAGCGCGCCGATCCCGGCGTCCTCCAGGTGCTCGACCACCAGCTGGAACTCGCCGCGGGCCTCGAAGAGCCCCGCCCGGGCGCGCACCAAAACGCGCTGCCCGTCGCGGGGTGTCATGCGTAGTACGGCGTTGCGACCGCGGAACATGGCGCAGCGGACCTGCGCGTCGCGGTCCTTGAGCGAGAAGTACCAGTGGCCGGAGGCAGGGCGCGAGAAGTTCGAGATCTCCCCCTCGACCCACAGCAAGGGCAGCCCATGGTCGAGCAGCATCCGCACCTCGCGGTTCAGGCGTCCTACGCTGTAGATATCGCGGTCGGCGCGGACGAGGCTGGGCGGGCGGGTCGACAAGGGGGCTCCGGCGGGAGGGGCTCAACCGGCAGTTTACCCCGAGCGAGTCGGTACGGATGCGTAGACCGGAACCTCGCCGAAGCGTAAAATACGGCGTCCATTAGCCTTCGATGGACACCCCCCGATGCGCATCTTGCAGGAAGCACTCACCTTCGATGACGTGCTGCTCGTCCCGGCTTATTCCGAGGTGCTGCCCCGCGAGGTCGACCTCTCCACGCAGCTGACCCGCACCATCCGCCTCAACCTGCCAGTCGTCTCAGCCGCGATGGACACGGTCACCGAAGCCCGTCTCGCCATCGCCATCGCCCAAGAGGGCGGTATCGGCATCATCCACAAAAGTATGACCGTCGAGGCACAGGCCCGCGAGGTCGCCCGCGTCAAGAAGTACGAGAGCGGCGTGGTGCTCGACCCCATCACCGTCACGCCCGACGCCACCATCCGCGAGGTGCTCGAGCTCACCCGCGCGCGCGGTATCTCCGGCATGCCGGTGGTGCAGGGCAAGAAGGTCGTCGGCATCGTCACGAGCCGCGACCTGCGCTTCCAGAAGGACCTCGACAAGCCCGTCTCGGCGGTGATGACGCCGCAGGAGCGCCTCGTCACCGTGCGCGAGAACACTGCGCGCGAGGACGTGCTGCAGCTCTTCCACAAGCACCGCATCGAGAAGGTGCTGGTGGTCGGCGACAGCCACGAGCTCAAGGGTCTGATCACCGTCAAAGATATCCAGAAGGCCACCGATCGGCCGCGCGCCTGTAAGGACGAGAGCGGACGCCTGCGTGTGGGCGCTGCGGTCGGCACCTCGCCCGACACGCTCGATCGGGTGGCGGCTTTGGTCGAGGCCGGTGTGGATGCCGTGGTGGTCGATACCTCCCACGGCCACTCGCGCGGCGTCATGCAGTCGGTCGAGCGCATCAAGGCGCGGTTCTCGCAGTTGCAGGTCATCGCCGGCAACATCGTCACCGCTGAGGCCGCGCGCGATCTCGTGCGCTGCGGCGCCGATGCCGTGAAGGTCGGCATCGGCCCGGGCTCCATCTGCACCACGCGCATCGTCGCGGGCGTGGGCGTGCCGCAGGTCTCCGCCATCGCCAACGTCGCCGCCGCGCTCGAGGGCACGGGCGTGCCGCTGATCGCCGACGGCGGCATCCGCTATTCGGGCGATCTCGCCAAGGCGCTCGCCGCTGGCGCGCACTGCGTGATGATCGGCGGCCTGTTCGCGGGCACTGAAGAATCCCCGGGTGAGGTCGAGCTCTTCCAAGGCGCGAGCTTCAAGAGCTACCGTGGCATGGGCTCGCTCGGTGCGATGGGCGAGCGGCATGGCTCGAGCGACCGCTACTTCCAGGACACCACGACCGAACTCGAAAAACTCGTCCCCGAGGGCATCGAGGGTCGTGTCCCCTACAAGGGCAGCATCGTCGCCATCCTGCACCAGCTCGCCGGTGGCTTGCGCGCTGCGATGGGCTACACCGGCAGCCAGGACATCGGTCAGATGCGTACCCGTCCGCAGTTCGTGCGCATCACCTCGGCGGGCGTGCGCGAGTCGCATGTCCACGATGTGACCATCACCAAAGAAGCCCCGAACTACCGGATCTCGTGAAGCGTCCTCCATGACCGCCCGCGACATCCACGCCGACCGCATCCTCATCCTCGACTTCGGCTCGCAGTACACGCAGCTCATCGCGCGCCGCGTGCGCGAGCTCGGCGTCTACTGCGAGATCCACCCCTGGGACGCGGGCGATGACGCGGTGCGCGCGTTCCGGCCCAAGGGCATCATCCTCTCGGGCGGCCCCGAGTCCGTCACGCAGGCGGGCGCACCCGCTGCACCCGCGGCGGTGTGGGCGCTCGGTGTGCCCGTGCTCGGCATCTGCTACGGCATGCAGACCATGGCCGCGCAGTTGGGCGGCCGCGTCGAGCGGGGTGCGGTGCACGAGTTCGGCTACGCCGAGATCCGCGCCCGCGGCCACTCGAAGCTGCTTGAGGGCATCGAGGATCGCGTGAACGCCGAGGGCCACGGCCTGCTCGATGTCTGGATGAGCCACGGCGATCGCGTGGTCGATCTGCCGGCGGGCTTCAAGGTCATCGCCTCGACGCCCGACCTGCCCATCGGCGGCATGGCCGACGAAGCGCGGCGCTTCTATGCGCTGCAGTTCCACCCTGAGGTCACGCACACGAAGCAGGGCACGCGCCTCTACGCGCGCTTCCTTCAGGACATCTGCGGCTGTGCCGCCGACTGGAACGCCGGCAGCATCATCGACGACGCTATCGCGCGCGTGCGCGCGCAGGTCGGCAAGGGCCGCGTGCTGCTCGGGCTCTC
>Ga0208596_1000569_pt1 | contig 11226 bp, 6 predicted proteins | sample LakMenEpi12Jul11_FD_150686 | JGI IMG/M metagenome (GOLD analysis project Ga0208596, IMG submission 150686) | Freshwater microbial communities from Lake Mendota, WI - 12JUL2011 deep hole epilimnion (SPAdes) | ecosystem: Environmental > Aquatic > Freshwater > Lake > Epilimnion/Euphotic zone ...
TCGCGTCCCCGCTGGCCGAACTGCTGCCGTCACGCCTCGATGCGTACGGCGCCGACGCGCCTGACCGATACTTGATGCGCAGTCTCGCCGGTGCCGTCGCCGGCCGCTCCGCTCGTCTGCAGATCTAGGTCGATCTCACCGCTGATGTCGAATGCCGGTCCTTCACGGGGCCGCGTCCGAGTTGCCGTGTCTGAGGTCTGCCATGTTCCGCTCCGTCCGTCCTGTCCCGATGTCCCCCATCCCGCGCGCTGGGCGCCTGGTGATCGCGTGTCTGTCACTGGCCGTCGCCACGGTCGCGTTCGCCCATGAGGGGCACGATCACGCCGAGGAAGAGGCGGGTGCCGTGGCCGCGCCGGTCGTCGCTTCCGCAACGGCGGGCGGCATCGCCGGGCGCAGCGTCGTGGAACTCGCCTCAGAGCGCTACGAAGCGCTCGTGCAGTCACATGGCGACCACCTCGACATCTGGCTCGACCGCTACGACACGAACGAGCCCGTCACCGGCGCCCGGGTGGCCGTGACGCTGGGCGAGGCAGCGGAAGTCGTCGCCGAAGAGGAGACGCCCGGTCAATACATGGTGCCCATCACGCCGTTGGCGCCCGGATCGTCGGCGGCACTCGCGCTCTCGATCCAGTCCGCTGCCGGTGACGATCTGCTGGGCGGCACGCTCACGGACGCCACGCCGCCGGCCGAGCCGCTCGTCTCGCGTCTGCTGCATGTGCTCGAGCACGGCTGGCGCTGGCTGCTCGGCGTGCTGATCTCGGTCGGTGCAGCCATCGTGCTGCTGCGGCTTCGTGCGCGTCGTCGCGATCATCTCGCGCTCTCCGGGTTCGGGGTGGCGCTGTTCGCCGCGACCTGGGCGTTGCATCCTGTGCCGCTCGGTGCGCATGAAGGTCACGAGCACGCCGATGCGCCCACTGCACCGATGCTCGCAGCGACCACCGGCAGTCGGCCGGCGCGGCTCGCCGACGGCAGCGTATTCGTACCGAAATCCACGCAGCGATTGCTGGAAGTGCGCACCGTGCGGGTGCTGGAAGGGGATGTGTCGCGTTCATTGCGGCTCGCCGGAGAACTGGTCGGCGATCCGCGCGCGAGCGCTGTCCTGCAGACTTTGCAGGGCGGACGGGTCGCAGGCGAGGGCGGCTCATGGCCCGAGCTCGGCGCCCGCGTGCGTCGTGGGCAGGTGTTGCTGCGCCTCACGCCGAGCGGTTCGGGTGGCGAGCGTGCCGCGACCGCCGCCGAGGCCGCGCGCGTCGAGGCCGAACTCTCGCAGGCGCGGGCCGACCTCGCACGGCTCGAGGGTCTCACGGGTGTGGTGTCGCGAGCCGAGGTCGACACCCAGCGCAGCCGGGTCGTGAGCCTGGCGGCGCAACGTACGGCTTTGCGGGCGTCGCTGTCGACAGGCAGTGAGATCCTCGTCGCGCCCATCGACGGCGTGATCGCCTCCATCGATGCAGGCCCGGGCAGCGTGGTGTCGCCCGGAGAGACGCTGCTCACGATCATCGATCCGGCGCGCATGTCCGTGGCGGCGCTGGCGTTCGAGCCCTTGACCGCCAGCAGCGTCTTGCGTGCCAGCGTCGCGCTGCACGACGGCGGCACGCTCGAGGCGCGTCTCGTCGGCGTCGGCGCGCAGACACGCGGCGGTGCCGTGCCGGTGCGGCTCGATCTGATCGGTGTGGCGCCCGGTCTCGTCGCGGGCCGCCCCGTGACCGTGTTCCTCGAGCGCAGCGCCACGGTGCGCGGCCTCGTCCTGCCGAGTGCCGCGGTGATCCGCGCGCCCAACGGTGAGCATGTGGTGTTCGAGAAGCTGGGTGCCGAACGCTTCATCCCCAGACCGGTACGCATCGAGCAGGTGTCGGCCGACCGTGTGGTCGTGCTGGCCGGCGTGGCGCCGCAGGCACGGGTGGTGGTGCGTGGCGCGTCGCTCATCGGCCAGATCCGCTGAGTCGAAGCCATGTTCAACCACCTCATTCTCGGAAGCCTCCGCCACCGCGTCGCCGTCCTCGCAGCCTCGATGCTGCTCATCGGGCTCGGCGTCTGGGTCGTACCGCGATTGAATGTCGATGTCCTGCCCGATCTCAACCGCCCGACGGTCAACATCCAGATCGAGGCGCACGGGCTGGCCGCAGAGGAGGTCGAGCAGCTCGTCACCGTGCCTATCGAAGCGGCGATGCAGGGCTTGCCCGGCGTAACCCGCGTGCGCTCGACCTCGAGCCTCGGTCTGTCGTTCCTCTATGTCGAGTTCGATTGGGACGCCGATATCCATCGGGCGCGGCAACTCGTCGCCGAGCGTCTCGCGAGCGCACAATCCGCGCTGCCCAAGGACATCCGTCCGAGCATCGGCCCGATCTCCTCGATCATGGGTGAGATCATGTTGGTGGCGCTCGCCGGTCAGGACGCCGATCCGATGGTGCTGCGCGAGACGGCTGATTTCGTGCTGCGGCCGCGCTTGCTCGCCGTCCCGGGCGTGTCGCAGGTGATCCCCCTCGGTGGACTCGTGCGCGAGTATCGCGTGACGCCGTCACCCGCGCGCATGCGCCAGCTCGGCGTCACCCTAGATGACATCGAGACCGCGGTGCGCGGGTTCTCGGCCAATGGCGGTGGCGGCTTCATCGACGATCGTGCGCAGGAGTTCGTGATCCGTACGCTAGGTCGCGAGCGCGATCCCGCTGCGCTCGGCGGACTCGTGGTGGCGACGCGCGACGGCGTGCCGGTGCTGTTGTCCTCGGTCGCAGAAGTGGGGTTCGGGGCGCGTCCGCGTCGCGGCAGCGGTGGATTCGGGGGCGAGCCCGCGGTGATCCTCGGTATACAGAAACAGCCGGGCGTCGACACCCTCGCGTTGACCCGCGAACTCGAGCGGACGCTTGCGTCGATCCGCAGCACCTTGCCGCCGGGGGTGACGACGCTCGCGGTGCAGTTCCGGCAGGCGACCTTCATCGAAAGCTCGATCGGCAATGTGCGAACGGTACTCCTTGAGGCGCTGGTGATCGTCGGCATCGTGCTCTTCTTGTTTTTGATGGACACGCGCACCACGCTCATCTCGCTGGTGGCGATCCCGATGTCGGTGATCGTCACCGCGATCGTCTTCTGGCTCGCGAATCTCTCCATCAACACCATGACCTTGGGCGGGCTCGCGATCGCCATCGGCGAGCTCGTGGATGACGCCGTCGTCGGCGTCGAGAACATCCTGCGGCGGATGCGCGAGAACCGTGTCGCCGCACAGCCGCGATCGGTGCTGCAGGTGGTCGCCGATGCGAGCCTCGAGGTGCGCTCGGGCATCGTCTACGCCACCTTGATCATCGTGCTGGTTTTCGTGCCGCTGTTCGCCTTGAGCGGCATCGAGGGGCAGCTGTTCGCGCCGCTCGGCGTCGCCTATATCGTCTCGATCCTCGCGAGCCTCGTGGTGTCGGTCACGCTGACGCCGGTGTTGTGCTACTACTTGTTGCCCTCGCTGCAGACCCTCGAGCGGTCCGAGTCTCGGGTGGTGCGCACGCTGAAGGACGCCTATTCGCGGTTGCTCGACCTCGCGTTGCCCCGCGGTCGGCTCGTGCTCGCGGTGGCGGCGGTCGCGGTGCTGATCGGTACGGTCGGTGCGTGGCGCTTGCCGAAGGCTTTCTTGCCGCCGTTCAACGAAGGCTCGCTCGTCGTCTCGCTGGCCTTCAATCCCGGTATCGCCTTGAGTGAATCGGATCGCCTCGGTGCCGTTGCGGAGCGGCTGTTGAAAGGGATCCCGGAGGTCGTGTCGGTGAGCCGCCGTACCGGTCGCGCCGAACTCGATGAGCACGCCGAGGGCGTACACATGAGCGAGATTGATGTGAACCTCAAGGAGAGCGATCGCGACCGTGCTCAGGTCATCGAAGAGGTCCGCGGCCGGCTCGGGCAACTGCCGGGGTCGGTGTCCATAGGCCAGCCGATCAGCCATCGCCTCGACCATCTGCTCTCCGGTGTGCAAGCCGCGCTGGTGGTCAAGATCGCAGGCGATGACCTCGACACACTGCGGGCGCTTGGTACGCAGGCCGAACAGTTGCTCGCGGGTGTGCCTGGGCTCGTCGACCTGCGGCTCGAGCGTCAGGTCCGCGCGCCTGAGATCCATGTGCGGGTCGATGAGGGCGCCGCGCGTTTCTATGGCGTCACGCCGGCGGCCGTATCACGCCAGATGGAGCTGCTCGCCGGCGGTGAGCGCATCGCAGAGGTCATCGACGGTCCGCGGCGTTTTGCCGTCTCGCTTCAGTTGGCCGACACTGCCCGCACCCGCGCGGGTCTTGCGGAGGTGTTGGTGGACACGCCGCGGGGCGCCGTACCGCTTTCGAACCTCGCCCGCGTCGAGGAGTCGGACGGTCCCAACCAGATCCAGCGTGAAGATGGGCGTCGGCGTATCGTCGTCTCGGGCAACATCGCGGGCGCGGGGGTCGATGAGGTCGTCGCCGAGATGGAGCGGCGGATGGCGTCCGTGACGCTGCCTTCCGGGTATTCGATCTCGATCGAGGGACAGTTCCGCGCGCAGCAGCAGGCCTCGCGCACGATCGGGCTGCTGTCGGTCATATCGCTCGGGCTCATCTTCCTCGTGCTCTATTCGCGTTACCGCTCGGGTGCGCTCGCGCTGATCATCATGGGCAATGTGCCGCTCGCCTTGGTCGGCTCGGTCGTCGCCCTCGCGCTCGCGGGTCTCGAACTCTCGGTCGCAGCGATGGTCGGCTTCATCACGCTCGCGGGCATCACCGCGCGCAATGGCATCCTCAAGGTCAGCCACACCCTCAATCTTGTGTTGCGGGAGGGTCAGCCCTTCGATCGCGCCACCATCCGGCGTGCCTGTCTCGAGCGCATGACGCCGGTGCTGATGACCGCGGTATCGGCGGCTGTCGCGCTGTTGCCGCTCATGATCGGCGGCGACCAGCCGGGCAAGGAGATCCTGCACCCGGTGGCCGTCACGCTCTTCGGCGGTCTCATCACTGCGACGCTGCTCGATGCAGTAGTGACACCTGTGCTCATCGAGTGGTTCGGTGCGGCCGCGCTGGCGCGGCTGCGTGACCATAAAATTGATACGGGGAACCCCGCGGAGGCCTACTGATGCGTATCTCGACCCTCAAGGCTGTTTTCGCAGCGCTCGTCTTCGCCCTGTCCGCGAGCCCAGCGCTCGCCCAGCAATGGGACATGACGGCGGGCAGCTACCACACCCATCTGATCTTCCACGACGACCGCTTCGAACTGCATCTGCACGACAAGGCGACCCATGGCATCGTCGACACCTCCAAAGGTCGCTACACCGCCATGCTCCTCTTGGGCGGCAAGACCACCGCGGTGCCGATCAGCGCGTCGAAGTCCGGGATCCTGACCGGGCGTCCTGTGCCGACAGGCGACTGGGTGCTCTTGTTCCGCGTCGAGGCGCCCAGCCGCGCGCCGGTGCAGGTGCGCTACTCGTCCGGGATGGCCCGCAGCGGGCAGAAATCCTCCGATAAGAAGAGCCAGGAAGGACATGCCCACGACCATCACTGATCGCCGGCGCGCCCCGATGCGGGTCCTTGTGCTGTGTGCTGTGTCGGTCATGTCCGCCGTGGCGTCGGGCGAGACGACGGTGCTCACGCTGGAGCAAGCGCTGTCGAGGGCTTCGGCGGAGGGATCTGCCACCCTGATCGCCGCGTCGGAGCGTGAACGGGCGATGGCCCGCGTGCGGCAGTCACGGGCTTGGGAGAACCCGACGCTGTCGGTCGAGGTCGAGAATGTCCTCGGTCGTGGGCCATTCCGGGACTTCGACGCGGCCGAGTCCACGGTATCGCTGTCGCAGCCGTTGCCCCTCGGCGGTGGGCGTGGTGCGCGTGTGCGTGCTGCGCAATCGGACGAGCAGGCCGCCACGGCGGCGCTCGCGCTCGCGGCGCTCGAGCGGCGGCGGGATGTCGCCATCGCCTATGCTGAGGCGATCGCGGCAGACCGTCTTGCGGTTATCGCACGCGAGCGCGCCGCGCTCGGTGCACAGACACGCGCCGCTGTGGAGCGACGTCATGCGGCTGGGCTCGAGTCCGATCTGCAGCGCGCCCGGGCCGAGGTCGAGACTGCCGGCATGCAAGCCGACGCGAGACGCCGCGCAGCGGTGGCGCTCGCGCACCGCCGCGCGCTCGCATCGCATTGGCGCGAGGCGACGGTGACGGCCGCGCTCGACGAGGCGTGGTTCGATGCGGCGCCCGATACAGCATTTTCTGCCGCGCCCTATCCGGTGCCCGATACGGCGCCCACCCATCCGCGACTCGTCGTCGCCCGCGCGCGGGTCGAGCAGGCGAGGGCGGAACTCGAGGCCGCGCGGCGCGCCCCGTTCAGCGGGCTCGAAGCCACCGTCGGCACACGGCGGTTCGATGACGCGCCCGGCGCCGATCGCGCTTGGGTGCTGGGTCTTTCGATGCCGGTGCCTGTATGGGATCGTAACGAGGCCGGTATCGCCGAGGCGCGTGCCGCGCTGCAGGTGGCTGAGTTCGATCTCGAGCGCGCCGCCCGAGACCTCCTCGCCGAGCGCGAGGCGGCGATCGCCGAGCGTGATGCGGCCAAGCTCGAGGTGGATGCGCTCACGATGAGCGGGCTGCCCTCGTCAAAATCATTGGCACATCTCTCCGTCCAAGGCTATGAGGCCGGCCGGCTGTCCTTGATCGAGCGGCTCGATGCAGAACGCGCATTGGTGGAGGTACAGGAGGATCTCGTCGCCGCCCGGCTGCGATTACGGCAGTCCGAGGCGCGGGTCGTCGCCGTCGCCGACGATGCAGGTCGGCACGGAGCGTCTCAGGCCTCGAGCACCGAGCGGTAGACCTCGTCGAACTCGGCCGGGCTTTTCACGCAGACGCTGAGATCCTTCAGCAGACCGTCGTTGAGGTCGTAGATCCAGCCGTGGATCTCAAGCGCCTTGCCGCGGTCCCAAGCGCTCTGCACGATGGTGGTCTCACCGACGCTCAGCACCTGCTCCATCACATTCAGTTCGCAGAGCCGGCGCAGCCGCGAGGCTTCATCGGGTAGCTCGTCGAGACGCGCACGGTGCTTCTTCATGACATCCTGGACATGGCGCAACCAGTTGTCGATGAGCCCTAGCCGGCTGTTGCGCAGTGCGGCCTGTACGCCGCCGCAGCCGTAGTGGCCGCAGACGATGACATGTTCGACATCGAGGACATCCACCGCGTACTGCAGCACCGAGAGACAGTTGAGGTCGGTGTGCACGACGATGTTGGCGACGTTGCGGTGCACGAAGAGCTCGCCGGGCAGCAGCCCCACGATCTCGTTGGCGGGCACGCGGCTGTCGGCGCAGCCGATCCAGAGGTAGTCGGGGGATTGCTGCCCGACCAGCGTCTGGAAGAATGCGGGATCGCGCGCTTTGACCTCATCGGCCCAGCTACGGTTGCTCTCGAAGAGCGGGCGCAGGCTTCTCACCGTGAGGCTTCCGGCGCAGCCGACGCGTCGGGCGGTTCGGGGCGCAGCGTGCGAACAAAGAAATCGCTGATCGTGCGGTAGCCGTGCAGCCCGGTGGTCGGGAAGCGCAGCAACGCGTGCTTGCTGCCGGGGTAGGGCATCACCTCGAAGGGCTTGCCGAGGTCCTGCAGGCGCTTGAAGAGCGCGGTGCTGTGCGTGAAGAGCACGTTGTCGTCCGCCATCCCGTGCATCACGAGCAGTGGTCCTTTGAGCGCCGCGGCGTGCGTCATGACATTGCCGTCGCGGTAGCCCTCTGGGTTGCTCTCGGGCGACCCTGCTTCGGGCACGCCCATGTAGCGTTCGGTGTAGTGGGTGTCGTAGAGCCGCCAGTCGGTGACCGGTGCGCCGGACACCCCTGCCGCGAAGTGCTCCGGCGCGCGCACCATCGCCATCAGCGCCATGTAGCCGCCGTAGCTCCAGCCCCAGACGCCGATTCGCGCCGGGTCCACGAAAGTCAGGCTGCGCAGGTAGTCCACGCCCTTCACCTGGTCCTCGATCTCGATGCTGCCCATGCGGTGGTAGAGCGCGGTCTCGAAGGCCCGACCTCGGTTGCCGGAGCCGCGGTTGTCGAGCATGAACACCACGAAGCCCTGCTGTGCCAGGTATTGACGGTAGTAGCCGCCCCAGGCGCGCTGCACGCGCTGCACGCCGGGACCGCCGTAGACCTCGACGATCACCGGGTAGCGCTTCGAGGGATCGAAGCCGAGCGGCTTCAGCATCGTAAAGTGCATCACCTGCCCATCGGCGGCGCGCAGCGTGCCGAATTCGGGGGTGCGGTGCGCCGCGAGATAGGGGGCATACGGGTGGCCGGCGCCGAGCGTATTGGCGACCAAGGCCGATGGACGCTTGCCGGTGGTGTGGCGCAGCGTGAGCGAGGGCGGTGTGTCGGGCGTCGAGAAGGTGTCGAGCCAGCGTTGGGCATCGCCAGCCATCGACACCGAGTGCCAGCCCGCGCCTTCGGTGAGGCGGCGGATGCGTGCTTCGATGCCCGCGGTATCGGACGATCCGGTGAGCGGCGCCGCGTAGAGATGCCGCTCGATGGGGGTGTCGCGGTTGGCGGTGAAATAGACGAGTCCCTTCGCCTCATCGACGCCCTCGATGGCGCGCTCGCGCGAGTCACCGACCACCATCCACTCGCCCGCGGTGACGGGCCGCAGAAGCTTGCCGTCGAGGTCGTAGAGATAGAGGTGCTTGTGGCCGCTGCGATAGGACGCCCAGAGGAAGGCAGGCTGACCCTTCAGGAAGGTGAGCTCGTCGTGCAGCTCCACCCAGGTGTCGCTGCGCTCCTCGAGCAGTCGGCGCGCGGCGCCGCTCGCGGTGTCCACCTTCAGCAGTTCGAGGCGCTTCTGGTCGCGGGTTTGGCGCTGTACGGCGAGCGCACGCGAATCCGGGAACCAGGCCACGCGGGCGAGATACCCCTCACTCGCCGCGGCAGCGGGCAGCTCGCGGAGCGAGGTCGCGGAACCGGCGAGCGTCGCGACCCAAAGATCCACGCGCGCGTTCGGACGGCCGGCTGCGGGGTAACGCTGACGGATGACCCGCACCGTTTCGGCGTAGATCTCGAAGCGTTCGACCTCGTCCACGGTCGACTCATCGACGCGCGTGAGCGCGATCATGCGTTCATCGGGCGACCACCAGTACCCGGTGTCGCGGTCCATCTCCTCTTGGGCGATGAACTCGGCCATGCCGAAGGACACGAGCCCCGCGCCCTCGCGTGTGACCGCGGTCTCGCGTCCGGTGGCGACCTCGATGACATAGAGGTTCTGCTCACGCACGAAGCTCACAAAGCGGCCGCGGGGCGAGAACCGCGCGTCAGTCTCCGCAGCGGCCGTGCTCGTCAGGCGGCGCACCGCCGAGCCCGCGCGCGGGGCCTTAAGATCGTAGAGGAAGAGGTCCCCGGCGATCGGGATCAGCAGCAGGCGCGAGTCGGCCGAGAACTGGTAATCCACGATGCCGGCGAGGGCGACGGTGCGCTGCCGTTCGCGGCGGGCCTCTTCCTCGGGCGAGAGCGTCCCTTCATCGGCGACCAGACTGCGCGAGTCGACGAGCAGCGCGTTGCGGCCGGTGGCGATATCGTGGGCCCAGAGGTCGAGCCGGTCTTTGGACTCTGCGCTGCCCTGCAGGTAGGTGACGAGCTTGCCGTCCGGCGAGAAGCGGGCGCTGCGCAACGAGGCACCGGCAAGATCCGGGCCGCTGAAGAGCCGCTCGAGGGTCAGGCGCTCAGGCGGTCCCGCGACGGCCGAGGCGGCCGGCAGGATGCCGAGGGCGAGTAAGGCGACGAGCGTCAGGGGCGAGCGGTTCGGCATGGGCGGGGTCCGTCCAGTAACATAGGCGGCCTGATCGGCTCGCCCGGCATCGCCGGAGTGTAGAGAGGAACATGCTGCATCGCCACATCCTGCCCCGCGCCCTCGGATACGCCCTCATCGCCATGACCCTGACCCTATCGACCGCTTCTGCTGCGCCCGCTTATCCCGCCGCCGAGCGCGGCGCGGTGGTCGATGACTACCACGGCACGATCATCGCCGACCCCTACCGGTGGATGGAGGACCCGGCGGCCCCCGCGACCCGAGAGTTCGTGCGTGCGCAGAACGCCCTCGCCCAGCCTTGGCTCGAAGCCCTGCCGCAGCGCGATCGCCTCAAGCAGCGCCTGACGCAGCTCTGGAACTACGAGCGCGTCGGGCTGCCGCGCGTGAAGGGCGGCCAGTATTTCTTCACCCGCAACGACGGCACCCAGAACCAGAGCGTGCTGTATGTGGCGGACTCCTTGACCGCGACGCCGCGGGTGCTGTTCGATCCGAACGCCGCGAGCCGCGACGCCACCGTCGCGCTCGCGCGCTACGAGCCTTCGCCCGACGGTAAAGTGGTCGCCTATTCCTTGTCCGACGGCGGCACCGACTGGGAGATCTGGAAGTTCCGCCGCGTCGCCGACGGCGTCGACCTGCCGGATGAGCTGCGCCAGACCAAGTTCTGGAGCCTCTCTTGGGCGCCGGACGCCTCGGGCGTCTACTACAGCCGCTATCCGGCGCGCGCCGACGACGCCGGTCGCGGCGATGATCAGGCGCAGCCCGTGGTGCACTTCCACAAGATGGGCACGCCGCAGTCCGCCGACCGCTCGGTCTACCAGGTCACGGACCATCCGCGTCGCACGCCCGGTGCGTCGGTGTCGGACGATGGGCGTTGGCTATTCGTATCGCTGTTCGACGGCTACCGTGCCAACGGCGTCGATATCATCGACCTGCGCGACTCGGCCGCGAAGCCGCGGCGGCTGTTCGGCGCGTGGGACGCGCGCTACGACATCATCGGCAGCGAAGGCGACACGGCCTATGTTCAGACGACGAACGCCGCGCCGCGTGGCCGCATCATCGCGGTCGACCTGAAGGACCCGACACCGTCACGCTGGCGTGAAATCGTCTCGCAGCAGGACATCGCGCTCGATGGCGCGAACTTCGTCGGCGGCAAGGTCATCGCCACTTATGTGAAGGACGCGCGCGGCATCGCGCGGATCTTCGACCGCAACGGCGCGCCGCTCGGCGAGGTGGCCTCGCCCGGCCTCGGCACCGTCGCCGGCTTCGGCGGCAACGGCAAGGACACCGAGACTTTCTTCGCGTACACCGACTACCTCACCCCGGGCCGCGTGTTGCGCCTCGACTTGGTCACGCAGGCGGTCAGCACCTGGCGCGAACCGAAGATCGCGGGCGACACCTCGCCCTATGTCACCGAGCAGGTGTTCTACACCAGCAAGGACGGCACGCGCATCCCGATGTTCATCACCCGCCGCAAGGACCTCGT
>Ga0208596_1000570_pt1 | contig 11220 bp, 9 predicted proteins | sample LakMenEpi12Jul11_FD_150686 | JGI IMG/M metagenome (GOLD analysis project Ga0208596, IMG submission 150686) | Freshwater microbial communities from Lake Mendota, WI - 12JUL2011 deep hole epilimnion (SPAdes) | ecosystem: Environmental > Aquatic > Freshwater > Lake > Epilimnion/Euphotic zone ...
CCCGCAGCCTCGACACCTTCCCCAACCCCCGGCCGGAAGCGGACTACACCATCCGCATGACGATGCCGGAGTTCACCTGCCTCTGCCCGAAGACCGGGCAACCGGACTTCGCGACGCTCGAACTCGAGTACGTGCCCGATCTCGCCTGCGTCGAACTCAAGTCCTTGAAGAACTACATCTGGTCCTTCCGCGACCACGGGGCGTTCCACGAGGCGGTCACCAACGAGATCGCCGACGCGTTGGCGGCAGCCACCCGCCCCCGATACTTGCGCCTTACCGCGGTATTCAATGTCCGTGGCGGCATCTACACGACGATCGTGGCCACCCGGAAACAGCCGGACTGGACGCCGGCGCCGACCGTCAACCTACCCTGACAAAGACGCTTCAGCGCCCCTTTTCCTCGCGTGCGACAGCCGGGATTTTCCGGCTATACTCCCGCCCCCCTTTAGAGGGCGCCTGAAACCCTGTGCAGGAGCAAGCATCCATGCCGGCGAAAAAACCCCCTGCGAAGAAGACTGCGGCGAAATCCCCAGCGAAGGCGTCCGTCAAACCGGCCGCCAAACCGACGGCGAAGGCCGCCGCGAAGCCTACGCCAGCCAAACCCGCCCTGACGAAGGCCGCCCCCGCCAAGGCCGCAACGGCCAAGCCGGCGCCCAGCAAGCCAAGCGCCCCTAACCCCACTCCAATCAAGGCAGCCCCCACGGTGGCAGCCGCCAAGACCGCGTCCAAACCCGCGCAGAAGCCCGATGGCATCACTGCCCAAGGCATCCGGGTGAACCCTCGACCGATCGCCCCGCCGCCACCGGCCGAGGGTGAGGAAGGCGATGACGGCAGCCTGCTTGCCGGTCCGCGCAACGTCCAGCCGTACATCATCAAGCGCGGCGAGCAGTACATGAACCGCGAGCAGCTGGATCACTTCCGGCTGATCCTCAACGCGTGGAAGCGCGATTTGATGGAAGAGGTCGATCGCACCGTCAACCACATGAAGGACGAAGCGGCCAACTTCCCGGACCCGAACGATCGCGCCACGCAGGAAGAAGAGTTCAGCCTGGAGCTGCGCACCCGGGACCGCGAGCGCAAGCTCATCCGCAAGATCGACGAGGCCTTGAAGCGTATCGAGGACGGCAGTTACGGCTACTGCCTCGAGACCGGCGAAGAGATCGGCGTCAAGCGGCTCGAGGCCAGACCGGTCGCCACCCTAAGCCTCGAGGCGCAGGAGCGGCGTGAGCGGCGCGAGAAGCAGTACGGCGACCGCGACGACCGCTACCGCTGAGGCCGTCATGTCGGGCGCTGCGCCAGGCAAGGCGCGTGTCGTCGGTCGCTTCGCCCCCACCCCCTCGGGTCCCCTGCACATCGGCTCGCTGCTCGCCGCGGTAGGCAGTTGGCTCGACGCCCGCGCCTCCGGTGGCGAATGGTTGCTGCGCATCGATGACCTCGACCGTCCGCGCTGCCGTCTCGAACACGAACACGCCATCCTCGACGCACTGAAGCACCATGGTCTCGGGTACGACCGGTCGCTCCTGCGGCAATCGACCGACCCCGGACGCTACGAGCACGCGCTGCAGGCACTCGCCGCGCGCGGGCTGCTGTTCGAGTGCCGGTGCACCCGGCGCGAGCTTGCCGCCGGGGAGCGGGACACCTGTTGCCTGCGCGACTGCCGTCACCACGGCCGACGAGACGCGCTGCCGTCGGGCGACGGCACCGAGACCTCGCTACGCGTCGACCTGACCGCCCTCGCCCCGATGCGCATACTCGATCGCAGCCTGGGCCCGATCGAGTTCGACCCGGCACGCCATCGCGACCTCGTCGTGCGACGACGCGACGGCATCGTCGCCTATGCGCTCGCCGTCGTGGTGGATGACGCCGCCGTCGGCATCACCGATGTCGTGCGCGGCGGGGATCTCCTCGTCGGCACCCCATGGCAGCTCGCGATGCAGCAGATCCTGGGTTTGCCGACCCCGCGCTACCTGCATCTGCCCGTGGTGATCGAACGCGACGGCCGGAAACTCGCCAAATCACGCCACAGCGCGGCCCTGGATCCCGCCACGGCGACCGCCGATCTCGAGACGGTGCTCGGCTGGCTGGGACAACCGCGAATCGGCTCCACCAAAAAAAACGCCGCGGAGCTTTTGGCTGCCGCGGCGTCGGTGTGGGATCCGGCGCGTTTCGCCGGATCCGCTGAGGCGAGGCTCAGCGAGGATCGAGATCCTTCATCGACAGGCGCACACGGCCCTGACGATCGACCTCGAGCACCTTGACCTTCACGAGATCGCCTTCGTTGAGCATGTCGGCGACACGCTCGACCCGGTCGTTGGAGATCTGCGAGATGTGCACGAGACCGTCGCGACCCGGCAGGATCGTGACGAACGCGCCGAAGTCCATCAGGCGCGCCACGCGACCCTCGTAGATACGACCGACCTCGACATCCGCGGTGATGAGTTCGATGCGCGCCTGCGCTTCGCGACCCGCCGAACCGTTGACCGAGGCGATCTTGACGGTGCCGTCGTTCTCGATGTCGATGGTGGTACCCGTCTCTTCGGTGATCTGCCGGATGACGGCGCCGCCCTTGCCGATGACATCGCGGATCTTCTCCGGGTCGATCTTCAGGGTGATGATCGAGGGTGCCCACTCCGACATCTTCTCGCGCGGCGTCGAGAGGACCTTGTTCATCTCGCCGAGGATGTGCAGACGACCCGCCTTGGCCTGCTCGAGGGCGATCTTCATGATCTCGGGCGTGATGCCCTCGACCTTGATGTCCATCTGCAGCGTGGTGACGCCGTCCGTGGTGCCCGCGACCTTGAAGTCCATGTCGCCGAGGTGGTCCTCGTCACCGAGGATGTCGGTGATGACCTTGAAGCGCTTGCCCTCGAGCACGAGGCCCATCGCCACGCCCGCGACCGGCGCCTTGAGCGGCACGCCCGCGTCCATCATGGCGAGCGAGGCGCCGCAGACCGAGGCCATCGAGGACGAGCCGTTCGACTCGAGGATCTCGGAGACCACGCGCACGACGTAGGGGAACTTCTCCATGTCCGGCATCACCGCCGACACGCCGCGGCGCGCGAGGTTGCCGTGACCGATCTCACGGCGCTTCGGGCCGGACATCATGCCGGTCTCGCCGACCGAGAACGGGGGGAAGTTGTAGTGCAGCATGAACGGCTCGCGGCGCTCGCCGTCGAGCGCGTCGATGATCTGCGCGTCGCGGCCGGTGCCGAGCGTGGTGACGACCAACGCCTGGGTCTCGCCGCGGGTGAAGAGCGCCGAGCCGTGGGCGCGCGGCAGCACGCCGACCTTGACGGTGATCGGACGCACCGTGGTCGAGTCGCGGCCGTCGATGCGCGGCTCGCCCGAGAGGATGCGCTCGCGGACGATCTTGCTCTCGAGCTTGAAGAGCTGGTCGTCCACGTGATCGGCGGTGAACTTCGGCGACTCGCCACCGGCGAGCTGCTCGGTGACGGCTTTCTTGATCTCGCCGACGCGGGCGTAGCGCGCCTGCTTCTCGGTGATGCGGTAGGCCTCGGCGAGCGCATCGTGCGCAGCGCCCGACACGGCCGCCTCGAGCTCGGCGGTGGCCGCGCTCGGCGCCCACTCCCAACGCGGCTTGCCGCATTCCTTGACGAGCTCGTTGATGGCGTTGATCGCCACCTGCATCTGCTCGTGGCCGAACACCACCGAGCCGAGCATGACCTCTTCGGAGAGGCGGTCGGCTTCCGACTCGACCATCATCACGCCGTCACGGGTGCCCGCGACCACGAGGTGCAGGTCGGATTCCTTGAGCTGCTTGGCGGTCGGGTTGAGCAGGTACTGGCCGTTCGCGTAGCCGACGCGGGCGGCGGCGATGGGACCATTGAAGGGCAGGCCCGACAGCGCGAGCGCCGCCGAGGCGCCGATCATCGCCGGGATGTCGGCGTCGATCTCGGGGTCGAGCGAGACCACCGTGGTGACGACCTGGACTTCGTTGTAGAAGCCGTCCGGGAAGAGCGGGCGGATCGGGCGGTCGATGAGGCGCGAGGTCAGCGTCTCCTTCTCGGTCGGCCGGCCTTCGCGCTTGAAGAACCCGCCCGGGATGCGGCCCGCGGCGTAGGTCTTTTCCTGGTAGTTGACGGTGAGCGGGAAGAAATCACGGCCCGGAGCGGCTTTCTTGGCGCCGACCGCGGTGCAGAGCACGACGGTGTCGCCGAACTTGGCGACGACGGCGGCGCTGGCCTGGCGGGCCATCTCGCCGGTCTCGAGGGTGAGGGTGTGGGGACCGTACTGGAACGACTTTTTGAACACGGACACGCGGGATACCTCGCGGAATGAAGGGGTATGCGAAAAGGCCGCGCCATTTTTGGCGCGGCCTTTGCGGGGGGTCTGTTTAGCGGCGGAGCCCGAGGCGCTCGACGACTTCCTGGTACTTCTGGGGCTTGCTGGCCTTCAGGTAGTCGAGGAGCTTGCGGCGCTGGTTGACGAGCTTGACCAGACCGCGGCGCGAGGAGTGGTCCCCGGCGTGCGCGCTGAAATGCTGGCCGAGACCGCTGATGCGCTCGGAGAGGAGCGCGATCTGGACTTCGGGGGAACCCGTGTCCTTGGCGTCACGGCTGAACTGGGAGAGGATCCCTGACTTTTTCTCGGTGCTGAGCGGCATTCTGGAAAATCCTTCGGAAATCTTGATAGTTAGGTCGCTTGGAAGGCCGCGAATTCTACTCGTTGGCCTGCCGGGCGACAAGTCGCTTTGGCGCCACGCGGCCGGGGGCCGCCACCTCCCCCAAACCGAGGAACACCCCGTCCGGACCCGACAGCCGCACCCGCTGCGCCAACGGCAGGCCCAAAGCGCCCGCCACCGACACCGGTTGGCCGTGCAGCAGGCGGCGCGTGGCCTCCGCGTCGAGCGCCAAGGCCGGCAGTTGGGGCAGCGCCTCGAAGGCCCCCAGCATCGTCAGGGGCGGCCGCAGCGCGACCGCGTCGGGCGGCAGCCCCGCCGCCCTGCCCGCCTCGGCCGACGCCTCGACCTCGGCGAGGGTCACCAGGCGTTCCGGCCCGAAGGGCTCGACCTGCTCGCGGCGCAAGGCCGTCACATGCCCGACCGTGCCCAGCGCCCGCGCCAGGTCCTCCGAGAGCACCCGCACATAAGTGCCCTTGCCACAGACCACCCGGCAGTCGAGGGCGGTCGGTAGTCCGTCCGCAGCGGCCTCGAGGCCGATCAGTTCGAGGCGATCGATGTGGATGGGCCGCGGCTCACGCACGACCTCCTTGCCGGCGCGGGCGAGTTTGTAGAGCGGCTGACCGCCCTGCTTGATCGCCGAGTACATCGGCGGCACCTGCAGCGAATCACCGAGGAAGCCCTGCATGGCGGCGCGGACCGCAGCCGCATCGAACGCCGGCACCGGCACCCGCTCGACCACCTCGCCCTCGGCGTCCCCGGTCGCGGTACGGGCGCCCAGCGCCACCGTGAAGCGGTAGACCTTGCGGCCTTCGAGGATCTCCCCGGCGACCTTGGTGGCCTCGCCAAGGCAGATCGGCAGCATGCCCGTGGCGAGCGGATCGAGACTGCCCACATGCCCCGCCTTGGCGGCGCCGAGCAGCCGCCGGACGCGCAGACCCGCGGCGGTCGAGGACAGGCCGAGCGGCTTGTCGAGCAGGAGGATGCCGTCGATCAACGGTCGGGGTCGTTGGCGGGGTCGCCAGCGGGATCGCTGCGCACCGCATCGTCGATGAGCCGCGTGAGCCGGTCCGCGCGCTCGATGGTCTCGTCGAACAGGAACTCAAGCCGCGGCGCATGGCGCAGACCGACCCGACGGCCGACCTCGCCGCGCAGGAAGCCCGACGCACGGTCGAGCCCGGCCTGGACCTCGGTCACCGGATGCCGGTCGCCGAAGGGCACGAACAGCACCCGTGCCACGCTGAGATCGGGCGCGACCTCGACGGCGGTGACCGTGACCATGCCGACGCGCGGATCACGCACCTCGCGCGAGATCAGCTCCGAGAGCACGCGCTGCATCTCGGCGCCGATGCGCTGCTGGCGAGCCTTGCCCGCCATCAGGCGATCGCCCGGGCCACCTCGACGCGCGAGTAGCACTCGATCTGGTCGCCGACACGCACGTCCTGGTAGTTCTTGACGCCGATACCGCACTCGGTGCCGGCGCGCACTTCACCCACGTCGTCCTTGAAGCGGCGCAGCGACTCGAGCGCACCCTCGAAGATGACCACGTTGTCGCGCAGCACGCGGATGGGGTTGTTGCGCTTGACCGCACCTTCGAGGATGAGGCAGCCGGCGACGACGCCGAACTTGCTCGAGCGGAACACGTCGCGCACCTGTGCGGTGCCGACGATCTGCTCCTTGACCTCGGGCGCGAGCAGGCCGCTCATGCGCTGTTTGATGTCGTCGATGGCTTCGTAGATGATCGAGAAGTAGCGGATCTCGGCGCCGGTCTCCTTGACCATCTCGCGCGCGCCCGAATCGGCGCGGGTATTGAAGCCGAGCACCAGCGCGTTAGAGGCCGCGGCCAGCTGCACGTCCGAGGCGGTGATGCCGCCGACGCCGCTCGCCACCACCTTGACCTGCACTTCGTCGGTCGAGAGCTTGTTGAGCGCGTCGCGCAGCGCCTCGGCGCTGCCCTGCACGTCGGCCTTGATGAGCACGCCGATGACGCCGGCCTTGGCCTCGGTCATCTGCGAGAACACGTCGCCGACCGCAGCGGCCTGCTTGGCGAGCTTGACGTCGCGGAACTTGCCCTGACGATAGAGCGCGACCTCGCGCGCCTTGCGTTCGCTCTCGACGGCCAGCATCTCGTCGCCGGCGTTCGGCGCACCCGAGAGGCCGAGCACCAGCACCGGCATGGAGGGCTTGCACTCCTGCACGGCCTTGCCGGTCTCGTCGAACATGGCGCGCACGCGCCCGAACTCCTGGCCGGCGATGATCGGATCGCCTTGGCGCAGCGTGCCCTTCTTGACGAGCACCGTGGCCGTGGCGCCACGACCCTTCTCCATGCTCGCCTCGATGACGATGCCGGAGGCGAGGCCCTCGACCGGCGCCGAGAGCTCGAGCACTTCGGCCTGCAGCAGGATCGCCTCGAGCAGCTGGTCGATGCCCTGGCCGGTGAAGGCCGAGACGTTGACGAACATGTTCTGGCCGCCCCACTCCTCGGGGATGACCTCGTGCTTCGAGAGTTCCTGACGCACGCGGTCCGGGTCGGCCGTGTGCTTGTCGATCTTGTTGACGGCGACGACGATCGGCACGCCCGCCGCGCGCGCGTGCTGGATCGCCTCGAGGGTCTGCGGCATGACGCCATCGTCCGCCGCGACCACCAGCACCACCACGTCGGTGGCGCGGGCACCGCGGGCGCGCATCGCCGTGAAGGCCGCGTGGCCCGGGGTGTCGAGGAAGGTCACGCCGCCCTTGGGCGTCTGCACATGGTAGGCACCGATGTGCTGCGTGATGCCGCCCGCCTCGCCTGCAGCGACCTTGGCCTTGCGGATGTAGTCGAGCAGCGAGGTCTTGCCGTGGTCGACGTGGCCCATGACCGTGACCACAGGCGGACGCGGCAGCTTGTCGGCGCCTGCCGCAGCCTCCACGCCCTGCAGTCCGGTCTCGAGCTCGTCCTCGCGCAGGAGCTTCGCGGTGTGACCCATCTCCTCGACGACGAGCACCGCCGTATCCTGGTCGATGGGCTGGTTGATGGTCGCCATCACGCCCATGTTCATCATGGCCTTGATGACTTCGGTGGCCTTCACGGCCATCTTCTGGGCGAGTTCCTGCGGCGTGATGGTCTCGCCGACCGTCACCTCGCGCACGACCGGCGCGGTCGGCAGTTCGAAGCCGTGGCGCTGCTCCATGCCCACCGGCGCCTTGCGCTCGCGGACCCGTTGCTTCTTCTTGCGGCGCGAGGCATCGCCACCGATGTGCAGTTCCTCGCGGCCGTACTTGGTGCGTCGGTCACGGTCGGCTTCGCCGGGCGCCTTCGCGGGCTTGGTGTCCGGCGCGCGCGGCGCCGCAGCGGCGACGGGCGCCTCGCCGCGTCCGCGTCCACGCGAGGCATCGGCCTGGTCGCGCTCGCGCTGCTCGGCGAGCCGCCGGGCTTCGTCGGCGGCCTTGCGCGCCGCAGCCTCTTCCTCGATGCGACGGCGGTTCTCCGCCTCCATGCGCTCGGCTTCGCGGCGCTCGTGTTCCTGACGCTCGCGCTCGGCGCGGGCGGCTTCTTCGGCCTCGCGCGCCTTGGCGTCGGCGTCCGGGCTCGCGGCCCGCGCCTGCTCCTCGAGCACGTCGCGCTTGACGTAGGTGCGCTTGACGCGCACTTCGACGTTGACGGTGCGCGCGCGGCCCGCGCCGCCCGCGAGCTTGATCTCGCTCTGCTGCTTGCGCTGCAGGGTGATCTTGCGGGGCGCGGCGGCGGCGCCCGGCTGCTCGGCGCCCTGCCCGTGGCTGCGCCGCAGGTGTGACAGCAGTTCGAGCTTCGCCTCGTCGCTGATCCGGTCCTCGGGACCGTTCACCTTGATGCCGGCCTGGTCGAGCTGCACCAGCAGTTTCTCGACCGGTACCTTCAGCACCTCGGCGAATTGAGCAACCGTTACATCAGCCATGGATACCTCAACCGTGGCCCGCCGCGAACCAGTGCTCGCGGGCCTTCATGATGAGCCGTCCGGCCTCTTCGGCCGTCAGCCCTTGGATGTCGAGCAGGTCGTCGACCGCCTGTTCCGCGAGATCCTCGCGGGTGCGGACACCGCGGCGCGCAAGCGCGAGCGCGAGATCCGGCTGCATGCCCTCGAGCAGCAGCAGGTCGTCGGCCGGCAGCTGCGAATCGAGGCTCTCCTCGGTGGCGATCGCCTGCGTGAGCAGCACGTCGCGCGCGCGGCTGCGCAGTTCCTTGACGATGTCCTCGTCGAACTCCTCGATGGAGCTGAGCTCGGACTGCGGCACATAGGCCACTTCCTCGACCGTCGAGAAGCCTTCCTGCACCAGGATCGTGGCGACGTCCTCGTCGACGTCGAGCTGCTTCATGAAGTTCTCGACGAGGGTGCGCGCCTCGGTCTCGCTCTTGGCCTCGGCGTCCGACTCGGTCATGACGTTGAGGTCCCAGCCCGTGAGCTGGCTCGCGAGGCGGATGTTCTGGCCGCCGCGGCCGATGGCCTGCGAGAGCTTCTCCTCGGTGACCGCGATGTCCATGCTGTGCGAGTCCTCGTCGACGACGATGGACATCACCTCGGCGGGCGACATGGCGTTGATCACGAACTGCGCGGGGTTGTCATCGAAGGGGATGATGTCCACGCGCTCGCCGGCGATCTCGTTGGAGACCGCCTGCACGCGCGAACCGCGCATGCCGACACAGGCGCCGACGGGGTCGATGCGCGGGTCGTTGCTGCGCACCGCGATCTTGGCGCGGATGCCCGGGTCGCGCGCGGCGCCCAGGATCTGGATGAGGCCCTGGCCGACCTCCGGCACCTCGAGCTTGAAGAGCTCGATGAGGAACTCCGGCGCCGAGCGCGTGAGGAAGAGCTGCGGGCCGCGCGGCTCGGAGCGGACTTCCTTCAGGTAGGCCTTGATGCGGTCCTGCGGCTTGACGAGCTCGCGCGCGATCATGTCGATGCGCGAGACGAAGCCCTCGGCGTTGCCGCCCAGGTCGACGAAGATGCCGTTGCGGTCGACGCGCTTGACGACGCCGCTCACGAGCTGGCCGACGCGGTCCTTGTAGGCGTCCACCACCTGCGCGCGCTCGGCCTCGCGCACCTTCTGCACGATGACCTGCTTGGCCTGCTGCGCCGCGATGCGGCCGAAGCCGACGGACTCCATGGGCTCTTCCACGAACCCGCCGATCTCGGCCTTGGGGTTCACGTCGAGCGCGTCCTCGAGCCGCAGTTCGCGGTCGGGCACTTCGAGCTCGCGCGAATCGTCGGCCAGCACCTTCCAGCGACGGAAGGTGTCGTATTCGCCGCTCTTGCGGTCGATGGCGACGCGCACGTCCCACTCCTCGCCGTGCTTCTTGCGCGTGGCCGACGCGAGCGCCGCCTCCAACGCCTCGAAGATCACTTCCTTGTCGACGCCCTTCTCGTTCGAGACGGCGTCCACGACCATCATGATTTCCTTGCTCATCCTGCAGTCCTCAGTTGCTCCCCCGCTGCCCTCAGGCCGCGAGGCGCGCCTTGCCGATCTCGGTGAACGCCACCTCGACCGGCTGTCCGTCGACCTCCAGTTCCACGCCGGTGTCGGTCGCCCGCACCAACGTGCCCGTAAAACGCCGCCGACCGTCCCGGGGCAGCTGCAGCTCCAGCCACACCCGCTCGCCGACGAAGCGGCGGAAGTGCGCAGGCTTGCGCAGCACCCGGTCGAAGCCCGGCGAGGACACCTCGAGGGTGTACGCGCCCGGCAGCGGATCCTCGACGTCGAGCAGCGCCGACACTTCGCGGCTGACCGTCTCGCAGTCCTCGATCCCGATGTGCCCTTCGCGTCCCGCCGGCAGGTCCAGGTAGATCCGCAGCAGTCCCGAGCGCGGCGCCGACGCCCACTCGATGTCCACCAGTTCGTAGCCCAGCTGCTCGACCAAGGGTTCGAGCAGAGCGAGCAACCTGTCGCGTACCGCCCCTGCCGTCGCCATGCGAGCCCCTCTGCCACGACCCCCGAAGGGTCCCGAAAACAAAAAAAGCCCCTCGGGGGGCTTCTCCAAAAAGCGTGTGCCGATAGGCACTTGCGGTGGCCGGCCTGCGCCTGCTCCCGCCTCGTGGGGCCCGAGACCCCGCAAGGCCGCCGACTATAGCCGAAAGCGGCGGGGCATACAAACCCCGCCGCCCGGCTGCGGGGCGGCTGCCGGGCGGCCGGGCCGCTACTTCGCGGGCGCCTGCGGCCCGAGCCAGCGGGCGAGCCAGTCGTGGATCTCCTGGTAGAAGACCTTGCTGTTCTCGCCCTTCAGGATCCAGTGGTTCTCGTCCGGGAACACCACAAGGCGGCTCGGCACCTGCTGGCGTTGCAGGACCGTCCAGTACTCGAGCGAGTTGTTGAGCGGCACCCGGAAGTCCTGCTCGCCGATGGTGACCAGGGTCGGCGTCTTGAACTGCGCGGCGTACCGGATCGGGTTCTGCTCGCGCCATACCGGGCCCTGCTCCCAGACCGGTCCGCCGTTGTTGACCTCGCGGCTGTAGGCGACGTCGCTGGTGCCCCACTGCGACTCGAGGTTGATGAGCCCCGCGTGGCTCACGAGGCAGCGGTAGCGCGTGGTCGTGGCCTGCAGCCAGTTGGCGAGGTGCCCGCCGTAG
>Ga0208596_1000573_pt1 | contig 11193 bp, 10 predicted proteins | sample LakMenEpi12Jul11_FD_150686 | JGI IMG/M metagenome (GOLD analysis project Ga0208596, IMG submission 150686) | Freshwater microbial communities from Lake Mendota, WI - 12JUL2011 deep hole epilimnion (SPAdes) | ecosystem: Environmental > Aquatic > Freshwater > Lake > Epilimnion/Euphotic zone ...
GTGGCGGCATGCCGTGATGCGCTTGAGCGCGCCGAGCGGAGCATCGAAGATGTAGATGCCGTCTTATGCGCTGCATCGAATATGCAGCGTGCTTATCCTGCCATGGCGGTCGAGATCCAACATGAGCTTGGTATGCAGCGCGGCTTTGGCTTCGACATGAATGTGGCCTGTTCGTCCGCGACATTTGGTATTCAAACTGCTGCGGACTATATCCGCAGCGGCAACGCGCGCTCGGTATTGGTCGTAAATCCCGAAATTACTTCGGGGCATCTTAATTGGCGCGACCGCGATAGCCACTTCATCTTTGGTGATGTGGCCACAGCAATATTAGTTGAGGCAAAGGATATGGCGCCCGCACAACATTGGGAAATTTTGGGCACGCGGCTGAAAACGCAATTCTCGAACAATATCCGCAACAATTTTGGTTTTCTCAACCGCGCGCATGGGCAAGGCCCAGTCAACCAAAGCGGGCCGCGCAATGACAAGTTATTCGTTCAAGAGGGCAGGAAGGTGTTTAAAGAGGTTGTGCCGATGGTCGGGCAAATGATTGTTGAGCATGCCGAAAGCTTGGGCCTATCGGGATCAAATTTGCGCCGATTGTGGCTGCATCAGGCCAATACGGGCATGAACAGGCTGATCGCACAAAAGGTTTTGGGGCATGAAGCAAATGAGGATGAAAGTCCCACAGTGCTTGATACCTATGCCAACACCTCAAGTGCCGGCTCGATCATTGCGTTTCACAAGCATAATGAAGACCTCACTGCGGGGGATATTGGCTTAATATGCTCGTTCGGCGCGGGATATTCGGCGGGCTCGGTATTCGTGCGGAAAGTTGCTTAGGGTCAGGACCACTTAAATCCATTGGGCTGCTTATTTACGAGGTAAACCCGGTTGCCGGTTGACGTCAGCTACTAGTTCTTTGCGCAATCCGGTCTGTGATGGGCCGGTCTGTGATGGGTTGTTCAAGTCATTTTTCTTTCACGCAAGCGCGCTGGCGGCGGTTTTATGCCCGTTAGTCGAGTATCAACGCCAGCAAAATGTAAATCAATACCGGCGAACCAAAGCCGACAACCGTTGCAACGGCGAAGATCAAGCGAATGATCATGGCATCCATGCCAGTCCAGTTTGCCAGGCCAGCGCAAACGCCAAGAATTTTCTTGTTGGCTTTATCAAGTGTTAAACGTGCCATTAAATTGCTCCCTAATTCCAAAACGCGGGTTTATGTTATGCTATGAATGCTGCGGCGGGCGCAACTGCAGGTGCCACGCTGATGCCGATGGTGATGAATGCGCAGATGACTGCTGCGAAAGCCGATAAAACTTGTGTGCGTGCATATTGTGTCATGTTGATTTCCTTTTCGATGTCCCGGACCATTCCGGCTATGCGAACTACGTTGCACGGCCTATGCCAAAATGAATATATATTTTTAAATCAGTATTTTATGTCATTTTTGGGATAATCACATTATTGGAATAAATTCACATATTGGGAAATAACACTAATATTTGGTAACAGAAAATTGCCAATAGCCGCTTGACCAAAAGCGGCCATACTATAGCAGACGCATGATATGACGCTGTCGCGACTAACCCTGAATGATTTTCGAAATCATGCTGCGCTGGACATCCGGCCAGTGGCGCAGTTCATTGCACTTCACGGGTCAAATGGCGCTGGCAAGACCAATATCTTGGAGGCAGTTTCGCTGTTGGTGCCAGGCCGAGGTCTTCGCCGGGCGGCCATGTCTGACATGGTGCGCAACGAGGGCAGCGGCGGCTTTGCTATCGTTGCGCACGCCGGTGGCAACGTGATTGGCACGGGCGTCAGCGCAGAGCAGCCTGAACGGCGCAAGGTACGGGTGAACGAGAGCAATGCTTCGATAAATAGCCTTGCCGAATGGCTGTCGGTTATCTGGCTAACCCCGGCGATGGACCGCTTGTTTGCGGATGGCGCAGCCGCGCGACGGCGGTTTCTGGATCGCTTGGTATTGGCGATAAACCCGAGCCACGCGCGGCACAGCAGTCGATATGAAAAGGCCATGCAACAACGCAACCGGCTTTTGGCGGGCGGTGTTGCCGCCGACCCACTTTGGTTAGATGCGCTTGAGGGGCAGATGGCGGAGAGCGGAAACTTTATTCAGGCGGCCCGAGCTTGGGTCATTGAGGCGTTAAGTACACAATTGCTAACGACAACGTCCGGACCATTTGCCACGCCGCAAATCAAATTGGTCGATAAGGTTGCAACTGTAGATGGCGATCTTGCGTCTGCATGGCGCAAGGGACGTAACCGTGACGCGGCTGCCGGGCGCACTTTGCTTGGCCCGCATCGCGCCGATCTCGAAGTATTGCACAGCGCCTCAGGGCGGGTCGCTGAGCAATGTTCTACAGGAGAGCAGAAGGCATTGCTGCTTTCCCTCATCCTCGCGCATGCGGCGCTTGTAACGGCGCAACGCGATGCCCCGCCAATCTTGTTGTTGGATGAGGTCGCGGCGCATCTCGATCCGTCAAGACGCGCTTCGTTATTTGGGTTGTTGGCAGATACTAAGGCGCAAGTCTGGATGACCGGAACTGAACCCGAATTGTTTAAGGATATTGGGCCATCAGCCCAGTTGTTGCCAATCGGCCAGATTTAGTAAGTCCCCAGCCTAGCGGGCTTTGCTGGACTTTTTAACAGCACTCTTCTTTGGCGGCTTGGGCTTGGCAGACTTAGGTGGCGCAGGCGTCACTTCAAATACCGGCTGGTCGTTCTTGATGCGTACAGCAACTTCGCCGCCATGAATGAGTTTGCCAAACAACAGCTCTTCGGCCAGCGGCTGCTTGATCTTTTCCTGGATAAGACGACCCATCGGGCGCGCGCCGTAAAGTCTGTCATAGCCCCGCTCGGTCAACCAGGCCCGTGCTTCATCATCAAGCTTGATGTGGACATTTTGGTCGGCAAGCTGCAGTTCCAATTGCAGTATGAACTTGTCAACGACGCGCGCGACGACTTCGGTCGGCAGATAACTGAATGGCACCGTCGCATCGAGGCGATTGCGAAATTCCGGCGCAAACATCTTCTTCACGGCCTCATCGCCAGCATCTTCTTTGCTGATATTGTTGCCAAAACCGATGCCTTCTTTCGCCATATCGCTGGCGCCTGCGTTGGTTGTCATGATCAAAATGACATTACGGAAGTCGACTGTCTTGCCGTGATGGTCGGTCAGACGGCCATTGTCCATGACTTGCAACAGGATGTTGAACAGGTCCGGATGCGCCTTTTCGATTTCGTCGAGTAACAATACGCTGTGCGGGCTTTGATCGACGGCATCGGTCAAAAGTCCGCCCTGGTCAAAGCCGACATAGCCGGGAGGCGCACCAATCAGACGGCTGACGCTGTGGCGTTCCATATATTCCGACATGTCAAACCGCTTGAGCGGAATGCCAAGGATAGGCGCCAATTGCCGCGCGACTTCGGTTTTACCGACACCGGTCGGGCCACTGAACAAATAGCTGCCGATTGGCTTTTCGGTATCGCGCAGGCCGGCACGGCTGAGCTTGATGGCGCTCGCCAACACTTCAATCGCCTTGTCTTGCCCGAACACCACGCGCTTGAGATCTGCCTCAAGCGTGCCAAGCGCAGTCTTGTCATCGGTCGAAACCTGCTTTGGCGGGATGCGAGCAATTGTGGCGATAACTGCTTCGATTTCGCGGGCTGTGATCAGTTTGCGGCGTTTTGACGGGGCAACAAGCATCTGCATGGCACCAACTTCGTCAATGACGTCGATGGCCTTGTCTGGCTGCTTACGGTCATTAATGTAGCGTGAGGACAACTCCACTGCGGCCTTGATGGCATCGGGGGTGTATTTAACTTTGTGATGCTCTTCAAATGCGCTGCGCAAACCCGCAAGGATTTTGATCGTGTCCTCAATGCTTGGCTCGTTGACGTCAATCTTTTGGAACCGGCGCAGCAATGCGCGGTCCTTTTCGAAATGGTTCCGGAATTCCTTGTAAGTGGTCGAACCGATGCAACGGATGGTCCCGCCTGACAACGCGGGCTTTAGCAAGTTCGATGCGTCCATCGCCCCGCCGCTTGTTGCGCCCGCGCCGATGACCGTGTGGATTTCGTCGATGAACAGGATTGCATCCGGAAGCTTTTCCAGTTCGGACACAACTGCCTTTAAGCGCTCTTCAAAGTCACCGCGATACCGCGTTCCAGCCAGCAACGCGCCCATGTCGAGCGAATAGATCACTGCTGGTAACAGAACCTCAGGCACCTGCTTTTCCACGATGCGTCGGGCAAGGCCTTCTGCAATCGCTGTTTTCCCAACGCCCGGCTCGCCCACATAAAGGGGGTTATTTTTAGACCGGCGGCATAAAATTTGGACGGTACGGTCAACTTCGGCCGTTCGCCCGATCAGGGGATCAATGCGGCCCTGCTTGGCTTTTTCATTCAGATTGACGGTGAACTGATCCAGCGCACCTTCTTTCTTGTCCTTTTTCGCCTTTGCGTCTTCTGGCTCTTCGTTTTTCAGCTCAGCGTCGGCTCCTGGCCGAGGCTCGGCTAGCTTGCCGTCCTTGCCAATGCCGTGACTAATATAAGATACGGCATCTAGCCTGCTCATATCCTGCTGTTGCAAGAAGTATACGGCATAGCTTTCGCGTTCCGAGAACAAAGCGACTAGGACATTTGCCCCGGTTACGACGTCTTTGCCGGAACTTTGGACATGCAGAATTGCGCGTTGAACAACGCGCTGGAAACCACTTGTCGGCGATGGGTCAACCTTGCCCTCCACGCGCAGGCTTTCCAGCTCTGTATCCAAATATGTAATGATGATGTCCGAAAGTTCGCCGAGATCGACACCGCAAGCCTGCATGACTTTTGCGGCGTCCGCATCTTCGATGAGCGCCAGCAGGAGATGCTCCAGCGTTGCATATTCATGCGCGCGGTCGCCAGCATGCTTCAATGCGTTATGAAGAGTGGTTTCCAGCGACTCTGCAAATGATGGCATAACTTCGTCTCCCTAAAATGAGTCGCTGCGCGGTCTACACACTATATCGGCGCGGCCTTCGGTGCTTTCAAGCATGATAAGACAGATAACGGTTTGGGTTCCCGCTTTCTTAGTGTCAGGACCATTTAACATTGGCCCGCGATGAGTCACTTCTTGAACAACGCGTCGGCAACGCTTCTGTGCTTGTTTGCAAAGGTAATTTTGGCTTCGCAGCGCGTGATTTCGACCTTTAGCGCAGCGATCCGTAACTCAAGTTCGGCTACAGACAGGGCATCAATATCCTGCTTGACAAGATTGGCCACAGGATCGTCGCGCCGGCGCGGCAGATTTTCGTCAATATCCATAACGCATATTTTACCGATGGGCAGTTGCTGTCAATATGAAGCTTGCCTAAGTGGTCCTGACCCTAGAAGGCCGTCCATTCAAAAGGGATAACTCAGTAATGCTAAAGTTACCGGATATAATGACCGTAATCGAAATTTCGTCGCCAGGCGGGCCCGAAGTGCTTGTCGCTTCGCGTCGGCCGCTGCCCGTTCCAGCCGTGGGCGAGGTGCTGTTGAAAGTCGCTTATGCGGGCGTCAACCGGCCTGACGTTATCCAGCGCAAGGGGCTTTATCCCGCGCCTCCGGGCGCAAGTGATCTGCCCGGGCTTGAAGTGTCGGGAATAATCGTCGCCGTGGGTGATGATGTCGACCCGACTAATGTCGGTGCCCGTTACTGCGCCTTAGTATCTGGCGGTGGGTATGCCGAATATTGCCTAGCACGGATGGAACTGTGCTTGCCGGTTCCAGCGGGCATGGACATGGCCGAAGCGGCTGCTTTGCCTGAAACATTGTTCACCGTGTGGCATAATGTGTTTGAGCGGGGCTATGCTTCTCCTGGCGAGACCGTGCTTATTCACGGTGGGACCAGCGGAATTGGCACCATGGCGATCAAGCTGGGCAAGCTTTTCGGCCTGACTGTGATTGTGACCTGCGGCTCTGACGACAAATGCGAAGCAGCGCAAAAAATCGGCGCGGATCAAGCCATCAACTATAACAGTTCCGACTTTGTCGAACGTGTGAAGGCGCTCACAAGTGGCGAGGGCGTTCACCTGGTGCTTGATATGGTCGCAGGGAATTACGTAGCGCGAAACCTGCAGTGCTTGCGTGAAGATGGGCGGCATGTCACCATCGCGGTGCAAGGTGGGATGACAGCAGAAATCAGCATGGCTTTTGTCATGTCTCGCCGCCTGACGCTGACAGGGTCAACGCTGCGCCCTCGAACCCCCACGTTTAAGGCGATGCTTGCCCAGGAAATATCTGCAACCGTTTGGCCACTGGTCTGTGATGGTGCGTTGCGTCCGGAAATAGACAAGATCTTTCCTTTGGCCGAAGCCGCGGATGCGCATGCCTATATGGAATCCGGCGCGCATGTCGGGAAGATCATGTTGGCGATTTAGTGGTCCTGACCCTAAGCGGGTTTATAATTTTGGCGTTTTCGCCGCCACGCCATCCAGCCAGATTTTGACATCATTGGCGCTTTTTTCAGGGATTTCCTCCATCGGGATGTGGCCGACATTGGGGTAAATGACCAGTTTCGCCTGCGGCATGGCTTCAGCGAACCATTTGGCCGAGGTGACGGGGATTAAATTGTCTTCTGCGCCCCATAAGATCAAAACTGGCACCTTTATCGCCGAGAGCCGTTCTTTTGTGCCAGGTGCCATGCTCTTGGGACTTGAAAAGCGTTTCATGGTTGCGTCGCGGTTGCCGGGGTAGCGGTTTAATTCCCAGTATCGATCAATGAGTTTGTCGTTGATTTTGGATTGAACGCTCATCGACGTTTTGACGCTCGATTCAAAAATGCTGCGGGGTGCAATGAAGCGTGCGGCTTCTTTTATCACCGGCATGCGCATCAGCCGGAATCCAAGTGGCATTTCTCCGGACCTTGCATATGGCTGACCACTGGCATCAACCAAAACCAAAGCTTCGACTTTCTCCGGATGCTCCAATGCGAATAACCACGACACGCCGCCGCCCATCGAATTGCCGCCGATCACTGCCTTATCAACATTTAGCTTGGCCAATAAACGGTCAACGACGCTAACATAAGATGCATTGTCGTAGATGCCTGCGGGGTTATTCCCAGTCAGGCCATGTCCAGGAAGATCGAGCGAAATGATACGATAATCATTGCCGAGAATTTTGACCCATGGCTCCCATGTATGCAGCGATGCGTTTGAGCCATGAATGAGGACGAGAACGCGGCCATCGGACTTGCCTTCATCACGATAATGCACACGCAAACCGGGCTCCAGTTCCGCAAAACGCGAAGCGGAGTTACTATATTTGCGCTCCATCTGGGCGGCCTGCGTGTCAGGCGCATAGCCCCAGAAAAACAGCGCAGCCAGGGCGGCAAGCAACAAAATGAATAGCCATTTGATCAAACGTAGCATCTCTTCCCCCCAATGATTACTCGGAATGCACGGGTGGTGCGGCGCGTGCAAGTCCAAACGCGCATTGTCGCTTGCCGATATGGCAAACTTCGCGTAATGCTGGCGCACGACATTCAGGCCGCTCCGTAAGGGGCGGCCCTTATTATTGGAGCAAATGAAATGGCCACCCCTTTGATGCCACATGCGACCGCCGCTTGGTTGGTCGACAACACGGGTTTGAGCTTCTCGCAAATCGCCGAGTTCTGCGGTATTCATATCCTTGAAGTGCAGGCCATGGCTGATGACATGACTGGATCGAAATATACCGGACGTGATCCTGTGCACGCCGGCGAACTGGCGATGGAAGAAATTGAAAAGGGTCAGGCGGATGAGGACTATGTCCTCAAAATGTCAAAGGGTCCGGATCAGGTTCGTCGCACAAAAGGCCCGCGGTATACGCCAGTATCGAAGCGTCAGGACAAGCCAGATGGTATTGCTTGGTTGTTGCGCAATCACTCTGAAATTTCGGATGGTGCGATCTGCAAATTGATCGGTACGACGCGTAATACAATTGCCGCCATTCGTGAGCGTAGCCACTGGAACATTGCTGAAATTCAGGCGAAGGACCCAGTCACGCTTGGTCTGACATCGCAGCGCGAACTGGATGCGATAGTGAACCGCGCTGCCAAGAAAGCCGGTATCGACAATACAGCTGCCAACGACGCGCGCCTTGGAACCGATCGTGACGCTTTGATCGAAGAATTGCGCGCAGAACGTACCGAAGCTGCACGTCGCGCAGAAGCTGCGTTGAACGGCGAAGACGAAAATGTTGGCAAGGCAGAATTGACCGCCGACACTTTGTTCAAAAAAGCTGGCGAATAATCGAAACGTGATGATTGCCTTAATCGCTTGATTAAGGCACGGCGGGGGGATGGCAATTTCCACACCCCCCGCATATGACGCATCGCTGGCCGACCATGGTTTTGAAGCAAGAGAGCTTAAGGGGCTAACCTACCCCTTAGGTGAGCACGCCCCGCAATATGGTGAAATTTACCCAATAGCGCCCGATATGGGTTGGACGCGGATGCCCGTGCCCGGCAACTTGGCGCATATCAATCTATGGCTGCTGGATGAGGCGAATGGCGGATATGCCATTGCCGATACCGGCCTGTTCATGCCAGCGACGATTGATCAATGGAAGGCGATGTTTGCAGGCGCGCTGGCCGAGCGCGCACTCAAGCGGATTTTCGTAACGCATTTCCATCCAGACCATGTGGGCTGCGCTGGTTGGTTGGCAAACAAGTTCAAAGTGCCGATCTGGATGAACCGCACCGAATGGCTGATGGCGCGGATGCTTACCAGCGAACAGTTAGAACAGCCGCCCGAGGAAGTCCTAAACAACCGTCGATTTGCCGGCTTTGACGAGGCGCGCATTGAAAAGCTGCGTAAAGCAGGTTGGGGCGGCTTTGCGCGCGCGGTGTCGCGGTTGCCAACGGGACATGTGCGCATGGATGACGGGCAAGTTGTCCGCGTCGGGCGGCGCGACTGGACCGTCATGACTGGCGGTGGCCATACACCTGAGCATGCGAGCCTTGTCGATTTTGATAACAATATGATTATCGCCGGCGACCAGATTCTGCCGCGCATCACATCGAACGTATCGGTCATGGACAGCGAGCCGGAGGCCGATCCGTTGGGTGAATGGCTGGCGTCCATTGCGAAATTCCGTGCGGCTTTGCCCGCAGATATGTTGGTGCTGCCTGCGCATGGGGAGCCATTTACCGGTGTGCATGTCCGTTTGGACAAGCTTGCCTCGGGACATCATGAACGGCTTGATAAGCTTGAGCGCGAATTGCGTACCACCGAAATGCGGGCCGTCGATACTTTCAGCCTTTTATTCGACCGTGAAATTGATGACACCGTGTATGGCTTAGCTACGGGTGAGGCGCAGGCACATCTGCGGCATTTGCATTTTGCCGGACGGATAAAATGTGAAATTCGCGATGGCGTTGGTTGGTATCACGCGGCATAATGTCTGCATGACACAGAGCATTTGGAACAACCACTATTTTCATCCTGCCAAATGGGACCAGCAATTTCCCGCATTGGCACTGCATGACATGTTTTTTCAATCGGCAGAGCGCATGGGCCGCGCTGCAATGGCCGACTTCATGGGCCGCAAATATAGCTATGCCGAGATCGCTGCCATGGTTCGGCGCGTAGCCCGCGGGTTGCAGGACAAAGGCATTGGCAAGGGTGACCATATTGGCCTGTTCCTGCCCAATGTGCCGCAGTATATTGCGGCTTATTATGGCGCCTTGGCAGCGGGGGCCACGGTCGTGAATTTTTCGCCGCTCTACACCGTTGATGAACTCGCGCATCAGGTCGCCGACAGCGGCACTTCCATTTTGTTCACGGTCTCTGCGGCGGCGCTTCTGCCCACGGCGATGAAGGTGCTCGACAATAGCAGTCTGAAAGAATTGATCGTAGGAAGCGTTTCTGAAGCTTTGCCAAAGGCGAAAAGCTGGGCTTACCGTCTGTTCAAACGCGGCGAGATTGCGGCGATACCCTCTGATAGCCGCGTGTCAACTTTTGCCCATCTGGTTGCAAATGATGGCGATTATGCGATTCAGCCATGCGCACCCGAAAAAGATATTGCGCAGTTGCAATATACGGGCGGCACTACCGGCACCCCCAAAGGCGCAATGTTAAGTCATCAGAATATCACGGCCAATGCGCGACAGATTAACATGCTTGATCCGCACAGCAGAATGAATCATCCTGATGGACCATTGGACGATCGCATCCTTGGTGTCCTGCCGTTTTTCCATGTCTTCGCAAATGCAACTGTCCTCAATCGCACAGTTGCCAATGGTGGTGAAATTGTCATGTTGCCCCGATTTGAGGCAAAGGCGGCTTTGGCGGCGATTGCCCGCGCAAAGGTAACTTCGCTTCCTGGCGTGCCGACCATGTATCAAGCCTTACTGGATTGCCCGGACCTTGCAAAGACCGACTTCAGTAGCCTTCGCGCCTGTATTTCGGGCGGCGCGCCCTTGGCCGGTGAACTGAAAAAGCGGTTTGAGGCAGCGACTGGGGCCGTCGTTATCGAAGGCTATGGCTTAACCGAAAGCTCAGGCGTGGTCTCGTGCAACCCCTATGAGGGCATGAACAAGATTGGCAGCATCGGGCAACCTGTCCCTGGAACCGATGTCCGGCTTGTTGACAAGGAGGACCCGGCTAAGCCCGCTCTACCCGGCGAACCCGGCGAGCTTATATTTTCTGGTCCACAGGTTATGTGCGGATATTGGAAGCGGCCAGAGGCGGATGCAGAAGTGTTTCTCGGCAAATATCTGCGCACAGGCGACGTCGCGACGATTGACGAAGATGGCTTTATATTCATCGTTGACCGGTTGAAGGATATGATCGCCGTTGGCGGGTTTAAGGTGTTCCCAAGCCAAGTTGAAGATGTTCTTTACCAACATCCTGCGGTCAAGGAAGCGCTCGTCATTGGCGTTGCTGATGCGTATCTGGGCGAAATTCCGCGCGCCTTTGTGACATTGTCCAATGGTGCGACCGAAGATGGCGCGGCGCTTGCGGCGTGGCTCAACCCGAAATTGGGTAAACATGAACGCGTTCAGGGTGTCACGATCATGGATGTCTTGCCAAAAACAATGATCGGCAAGCTTGACCGCAAAGCGTTGCGGATGTCGCTGGGTTCGTAGGCGTTGGTCTGCGATGGAAGGGGATACTGCTCTCATCCGCAAGATAATCCATGTCGACATGGATGCATTTTACG
>Ga0208596_1000576_pt1 | contig 11125 bp, 11 predicted proteins | sample LakMenEpi12Jul11_FD_150686 | JGI IMG/M metagenome (GOLD analysis project Ga0208596, IMG submission 150686) | Freshwater microbial communities from Lake Mendota, WI - 12JUL2011 deep hole epilimnion (SPAdes) | ecosystem: Environmental > Aquatic > Freshwater > Lake > Epilimnion/Euphotic zone ...
GTTTCCGCACTCCGAATCGCGCGCGCAGAGCAGGAGATCGTCGCCCGTTAGTGGCTCTCCGGCAAAGACCGAAACCGGGGACAGCAGCAATGGACTTGCTTCGATAAAGTGGAGAGTTTTTCTTAAGACGAAAGGACGACTCGATGAACCAACACAGAAGATTTACGAAGGAGTTTGCAGCAGAGGCTGTTGCCTTATTACATAGCAGCGGACGCACACGGCGTCAGGTTGCGGATGATTTGGGGATCGGGCTGTCGACGCTGGCGCGCTGGTCTCGTGACAGCCGTGATCGCGTGGATGGCAAGCCAGATGCGGGTACTAATGAAGATATTGTTGCTGAGCTGAAGCGGCTGCGCCGAGAGAATGATGTGCTCCGCCAGGAGCGTGACATTCTCAAAAAGGCTACAGTTTTTTTCGCCAAGGAGGGAAGTCGATGAGGTTTGCACTTATCGATCAGGCGAAGAACGCGTTCCCCATCCAGCGTTTGTGCAAAGTTCTGGGCGTGAGCCAAAGTGGCTATTTTGCTTATCGCGGCCGCAGCGCCAGCAAACGGCAGCAAAGCGATATGGTCATGCTTGCCCATGTTCGTTCGGCCTTCTCACTTTCAAACGGAACATATGGAAGCCCGCGTATGACGCGGGAATTACAAGATGATGGCTTCCCTATCGGCCGCCGACGCACAGCGCGGCTGATGCGTGAAAACGGTATGCAGGCGCGGCAGAAACGGCGGTTCAAGCGCACGACGGATAGCGATCATCATTGGCCTGTTGCATGTAATATCATCGATCAGGACTTTGCAGCTACCGGCCCTGATCAGAAATGGGGTGTCGACATCTCCTACATCTGGACGCGCGAAGGTTGGCTTTATCTCGCTGTTGTCATTGATCTGTTCGCACGGCGGGTAGCTGGCTGGGCAACTGGTGACCGTTTGCACCGGGGTTTAGCTCTGGCGGCGCTCCGCAAAGCCCTCACTATAAGGTGCCCAGCTGAGGGCCTGATCCATCACTCAGACCGCGGCAGTCAATATTGTTCCATCGATTACCAAGCTGAACTGCGGCAGCATGGCATCGTTATATCGATGTCAGGCAAAGGTAACTGCTATGATAATGCGATGGTCGAAACCTTCTTCAAAACCATCAAAATCGAAATGATCTGGCGCACAAGGTTCAACACACGCGCCGATGCGCACAATGCCATTGCCCGATATATCGATGGCTTCTACAATCCAATCCGGCGACACTCAGCACTGGATTATCTCAGCCCGGTTCAGTTCGAAAAAAGGGCTACCAACTGAGGCACTGTCTCTCCACTTTATCGAAGCAAGTCCACAATGCCAAAAAACGCAGGTGGGCGCAGCACCAAGCGCTCCACTTTATCAGGACAAATTATGCTTGCCTCAATGCGGCAGTTGATGTCAACTTTTGCGAATGACTGTTACCAACAACCGCCGCCATTTTCTTCTGGGAACGAGCGCGGCTTTGGTCGCCGGCTCCGCGCCGCGCATGGCATGGGGGCGCACCGAGGCTGATGTAATCGTGATAGGCGCGGGGCTGTCTGGCCTGAATGCTGCCACTAAACTGGAAGCATCTGGCCACCGGGTCATCCTGCTTGAGGCGTCCGGCCGGATCGGCGGACGGCTGCACACGCTGGATGATGTGCCGGGCAGGCCAGAGGCAGGCGGCGTGCAGGTCGGCGGCGGCTACCGCATCCTGCGCGCTACTGCCGATGATCTGAAGATCGGGCTGACCGCGGGCGGGAATGAGCCGCGCACCGCGCTGTATCGCATCAACGGTGAGACGGTGACCGAGGCAGCATGGAAAGACAGCCCCGCCAACCGCACGAAAGGCAAAGAGCGCGATGTCGCGCCCGCTGGCCTTGCCAGCCTTTATGCGCGCGAGATGCCTGGATTTCCGACAATACACGATTGGCTGGCCAATGATTCAGATAGCTATGACATTAGCTATGGCAGCTGGCTGACCAGTAAAGGCATCAGCGAAGAGGCGGGGCGGCTGATCCGTGCCAATTTTAATGGCAACGGGCATAACGGAATGTCGCTGGTCCACCTTATGCGCAGCGCAGCGATCTTTCGCGCCGAGCCCGGGCCGGTTTTCACCATCGACGGTGGATCGCAACGTCTGCCCGAGGCAATGGCACGAAAGTTGCGGGCAGAAGTGCGCTTGAACAGCCCCGTTGCCGCGATCAGCGAAAATGACAGCAGCGTAAAGGTTACGCTGGAAAACGGGCGCACGGTTTCGGCGCGACACTGTATTTGCACCGTTCCCTTTTCGGCGCTTCGAGGCATTCCCATAGAGGCGCTGTTGTACCCTGCCCTGAAAGCAACCATCGACAATCTGCCCTATACACGAGCCAGCTTTGCTTATCTGGGCGCGAGCGAACCATTTTGGAAGTCAGATGGCCTGCCGCCCACGCTGTGGAGCGACGATCCATTGCTTGGCCGTGTATTTGTGCTGGGTGAGGACCCGCCAATGCTCAAAGTTTGGCTATCCGGGCCGTTTGCCGACGCGCTCGACGTGATGGACGAGACAGACGCGGGTGCGACAATCATTGCCCGTTATGAGGCTGCACGGCCATCGGCCAAGGGAAAATTGCGCCTCGTCCGGCTATTTAGCTGGCAGAAGGAGCGCCTTGCCAAGGGCATTTATCACCATATTGGGGTGGGCATGAGACGCGACCTTGCTGCCGCGAGCTACAGCACAGCACAGCGGCTGCGTTTTGCAGGCGAACATCTGGCGCAGCAAGCATCCGGCATGGAAGGCGCGCTAGAGTCGGGCGGCAGGGCTGCAAAACTGACCGCCGAACGCGGATAAACAAAAGGCCTCGGTTTCCCGAAGCCCTTTGCATATGCGGCACATCCGGTAATTGGTTAGGCCTTAAAAATTGAACGTACCTTCCAAACCGAAGGTCCGGCCCTTACGCAGCGCGCCGAAAAAGCCCCGCGGGCTGCCGGTTTCAATCTGCGCCGGGCGACCGTCAAAGGTTACGCCCGCTGCAGGCGGCAAACCGGTCGTGCCAGCCCCGTAACGCAGGTCAAACCAACGTGTCGCGAGTGGGATGGAGTCCTCATCGGTCAGGTTGCGTCCGAACAAGGCGATGGTGAAGTTTTTGGTCTTATAGCCAAGCCGTGTGTTCAGCAGAAACGTGTCGCCCGTTTTGGCGAGATTGTCGGTCTGGATATATTTCGAATCCTCATATGAGAAGTTGGCAATACCGAACAATTTGCCGTCGCCCGACCCAAGTCCGGTTTCATAATTTACCGAGCCATTGACGATATAGGGGGATCCCAGCGGCAGCGTCTTGCCAGAAATATCGCATAGAGCCAGCCCCGCGGCGGTGGGATTGCGCGTATCAAAGTTGGTCCGCAGACCGCCCGAATTCAGGATAAAATAATCCGCATCGCAACCCTTCGTGAACTTCGCCGAAACATAGGCAATACCCATTGTAAACAACAGGCCATTGGTGGGGGCAGCTTGCAATTCGATTTCGAGGCCTTTGGTGGTGGCATTGCCCGAATTGGCAACAATGGAGGTTAGCGCGCCATTGCCCGATGGATTGGGAATGGCCTGCGTCAACTGCACATTGGTCAGCTCGTTGTAGAAACCGGCAACCGTACCGCGCAAGGTGCGGTCTAGTGCATCGAATTTGATGCCCAGTTCGCCGCCCTTCGATTTCTCAGGCAAATATTCGATAAAATTCTGACCCGTTTGCAAGGTGGCGGTAACGCCAGCAGAGCCGTTAAAGCCCCCTGGTTTGCGTCCTGTCGCATACACGCCATAGACCAGCATGCCGCCTGGAGTATTATAATTAACCGTAATCCGTGGATCGAGACCGGTGAATTTCGATGCGGGGCGACAAACATTGCCCGCACCAGTCGCACCGAATGCCGAGAGGCGGCTGGCCTCACCCGCACAGAATACGGATGCCCCGCCCACGCCGCGCGAAATCTGCGTTTTCGTTTCTTCGGCATAGCGCAGCTCTGCAGTTACAGATAAAGCATCGCTGAAGTCATATTCGGCAAGGCCGAAAACGGCATTGTTGACGATCGTGTTATGTTCAGAAACATCGAGCCCGACGCCAAGCCCGGCAGTGCCGCTGGCAAAGGTAATGTCCTGCGAACGAAACTTCTGCCGGAAATAATAGCCGCCGACAAGAATGCGGAACGGATTTTCGGTAGGGCTGGAAATGCGGATTTCCTGGCTGATATCCCGCTGGTCATCGCGATTGGTATTGGCAAATGTAGGTTCGGTGCCAAGCGTGCTTGCCGCGGAACCTGCAAAATATACAAACGCATCGCTATGGTCGGAATCGGTACCGAAGAAATTCTTGTTGTCACGCCAGCCGGTCAGGCTCGACAAGATCCAGCCCGAACCGCCGAGATCCCAGTCGATGATATTGGTCATCGAAAACTGCTCATTGGTGATGCCATCATAAGCAGTACCATCGCGCGTCCCAAGTGTAGCGTTGATCATCATCGGATCGGTGTTCAACCGAACATTATTCGGCTGCGGCTTGATAACGCCGCAATAAAACTGATTCGTGTTGGTTGATACCAAGGTCGCAGGCGATAAAGGCACAAACGGTGAGCCTGTACGATAGCGCGCCGACCGGAAACCGGGACTGCAATTATTGTCGGCCGCACCTTGCAAAAAAAGGGCCAGCGGGCCGTCATCGTCCTTCTGCCAGCTAAACCGTGATCGCATTTTGAAATCTTCGAACGGCTTGAAAGTCAAAGTGGCATAAGCCGACTTGGTTTCTTCCTGTCCGACGCGCTTGCCGGTCAACTGGTTGCGATATTCACCGCCATATTTGAAAAAGCGCCCGCCGACACGGACACCAAGCATATTGTCAAGCAGGGACCCCGAGACCGATCCGGAGACTTCATATTCATTATGCTCGGCGGCACGCAGCCGCCCGCTTACGCTGATATCCTCCGACGGGTCCTTGGTGATGTAATTAATAGCCCCGGCATAAGTGTTGCGACCGTAAAGAGCAGACTGCGGCCCTTTGACTATTTCTACCCGCTCGATGGATGAGGGGTCGAAGCCCTGGATATCGCCTTGATAATACACTCCGTCGATGAAGAAGGCAGCGCCGGTTTCGACGCCCGCCTGCACACCTGCCAAAACGTTGGAGGCACCGCGGATTACCGGACGATCTGTAGTACGGCCAAAGGCCTGGCTAAAGCTAATGCCGACGGCCTGCTTGGCGAAATCGTCAAGCGAGTTGAGTCCCTGTTGCGCGATGGAATCAGCGGTAATCACTGATACCGCGACGGGAGCGTCTGATAGCGATTCCTCGACCTTGCGGGCGGTAACCACGATTTCCGGGATTCCACCCTCTTCTTCAGCCGCGGCAGCCGGCGCCTCTTGTGCCACTGCAACGGTCGGTAAGGCGAAAGCCAATGATGCGATTGCGCATGCAGTAAATAAAAAAGACTTGGAAAAGCTTTTCACGATGAACCTCCCTGAAATTCGTGATTGCCGAAACTGCATGCTTCCATTTTGTGCAAAATTTGTCCAGACAAATTTTTGTTGACATAAGCGACAGTCGATCGCTGTCTCTATTTTGCAACATTCTGATTTTAGCCGGAGAATTGATATGCCCGCCTATATGATTATCGCCGCCAAAATAGCCGACCGCGACGCGTTTGTCGGCGGATATGGTAAGGCGGCCGCTGAATTGGTAGCCCGGTTCGGCGGCAAATATGTGCTTCGTGCGCCCGGTGCCGAATTGCTGGAAGGCGGCTTTGGATGCGGCGCATCAGTTGTCATTTCTCAATGGCCTGACAAGCACGCGGCTTTGCGCTTTTGGAACTCACCCGAATATGCCGAAGTTAAAAAGCTGCGTGATGGCCTGGCCGAATGTCAGGTGCTATTGATCGAAGGCGAGTTGTCAGGGGTATAATAGAAATGGAACGGGCAGCACAGATTGTTGAAGTTGGCGGGCCAGCAGTCATAAACTGGGTAGACGTCGAACTGTCGCCGCCGGGTCCGGGCGAAGTGCGGATGCGCAATACTGCGGTTGGCCTGAACTTCATCGACACTTATCACCGGCGCGGTATTTATCCGGTAGCGCTCCCTAGCGGACTCGGGCTGGAGGCAGCGGGCGTTATCGAATCGCTGGGCGAGGGTGTGACAGATTGGAAGGTCGGCGACCGCGTCTGCTGTTTCGGTCCGACGCTTGGCGCATATGCGACTGCGCGCAATATTGAGGCTGCATGCTTGTTCCTGATACCCGACGATATCAGCGACGAGATTGCCGCGGCAGGCATATTGAAAGGCTGCACCTCTGAGTTTCTGGTCGAACGCTGCGCCAAAGTGCAACCTAAATCGAACGTGCTGGTCCACGCTGCAGCCGGCGGTGTCGGCCTAATGCTGGTGCAATGGCTCAAGCATATCGGCGCTAACGTCATCGGAACGGTCAGCACCGAAGAAAAAGCTGCTTTGGCGCGTGAAGCCGGGGCCGACCATGTCATCCTTTACGGCAAGGAGGATGTCGCCAAGCAGGTACGCTTGCTGACCGACGGACGCGGCGTCGAGATAGTCTTCGACGGTATAGGAATGGCTACCTGGGAAGCGTCACTTGATAGTGCGAGGCGGCGCGGGCTGATTGTAAATTACGGCAATGCAGATGCGCCCGTTGGCGGTGTCAACCTCGGCATCCTTGCGCAGAAAGGTTCGCTCTATAACACGCGTCCGACACTTTTCGACTACTACCACCACGCCTCGGAACGCACGGCAGGCAGCGAATATGTATTCAACATGTTCCGGCAGGGAATCATCAAGGTCAATATCGGCCAGCGTTACGGGCTAGAGGAGGCTGCGAAGGCGCATAGCGATTTGGAAGGACGCAGGACGACCGGGTCGACGGTGCTGGTGGTTTAGCTGATTTCAACCAGCTCCAACAGCTCACCCGCCATGCCGACCACCGTCGCGGACCGCCGCCCTGCATAAATTGCTCCGCTGTGCACGGCCGGCGGCTCGATAAACGCAGCGTTGATCGCGTCCAGACTATCCACTGCCAAAGTCACTAGCGCATTCCCGGGTGGCAGGCATCCCGGCGTATGTGGACGAGCGGTCGCAGCTTCGGGGTAGTCATCGACTTCGATAATCGGCAGGCGGTCCTTCTGAACCATCGTTATCGAGGATTGCGTGCCGTCAGGCAACCCAAACGCCTTGTTGATCATAGTATATTCAAGCGTGTAGGTGCCACCAACATCCAGGCCTATTTTTTCCTGCAGCCATGCCAGATTCGCTTCGCGGTCATGCGTCGCGAGTATGACGATGAATATATGGTCGGTCAGTGAGGCGGCCTTGGGCAAGTCGGACGACGGCGTATTTTCTGCTACTTCATTGAGATAGATCATCTCGCGCCCGCGCCCAGTCACCTGCATTGGTATGAAATAGGGCAGGCCTTCGATTGGTTTGGGGGGGCCGACAATATCGAAACCGCAGCCCTCCAGACGCCCGGGCCAGCCATAGACATCTTGCACGGTCAGCTCAAAGGCCGCCCATCCGTATGTCCGCACCGGCATAAACTCATCGGGCACAGGTTGTTCGACCAGTCGGATAAAGCAATGCGCGCCGCTTTGCGGTTGTAGCGTCGCGGTGCGTGCGCCCCCGTTCGCGGGGCACTTCCAACTCGCAGCCAGATCAGCAGCCAGTTCACCGCGCTCAACGATGTTCAGCCCTAGCCGCCCATGATAATCCTCCAGCGCAGTGTCCAAATTGGGCGTCGTCACGACGCCACCCATGATGCACCCATGTGTGAGGAAATTGCTCATTTGAATTCGGGCCTTTGTTTGCGGGCAAATGCGCTTGTGCCTTCGATAAAGTCGGGCGTGGTAAAAGCATCGGCAAAGATGCGTTTCGTTTCCAGGTCATCATCTGCCTGCCCATCGAGAATACGGCGGACAAAGCCCTTTATCTGATGTGTGCTATGCGCGCTGTTGCCCGCAATCTCATCCGCCAGCGCGGTGGCGCTATCCTCGATCAGTTCGACCAAACCGATCCGCAACGCTTCTTGCGCGGAGAGAAGTTCGCCTGTGTAAAGCATCTTTTTGGCCTGTCCTGGCCCCACCAGATCTACAAGTAATTTGGTATCATGAAGCGGGTAGACCAGTCCCAATTTGGCTGGCGTAATCCCGATCCGCGATCCGGCGGTAGCGACGCGGATATCGCAGGCGAGCGCGATGCCGCATCCGCCGCCGACGCAATCGCCATCAATAAAAGCTATGGTCGGCTTAGCAAATCGAGCGAGTTCGTGCTGCGTCCGGTTGATCGCTGCCTGATTGGCTGCGCGCCACGCAGTATTGTCCTTATGCGATATCAATTCGTTGATGTCTGCGCCTGCGCAGAAAACACCTTGGGCAGCGGATTGCACCACCACAACGCGGATCGCGCGGTCGATCAGCGCCGCACCCAACAGCACTGGAAACTGCTCCCACATTTCCTGATTGAAGGCGTTGCGCTTCTCAGGCCTATCGATCATGATCCGGCCGATAGGGCCGTCGCGTTCGAGACGCAGGCTCATGCCGGATTTACGTGCGCGAAATGTCGCGCGATTTGATTGCGGGTGGTGACCCAGATGTCCGGATACTTCCGAACATGCTCAAAGAATTCCTGTAACGCCCATATCCGTCCGGGCCTCCCGATGATTCGCAAGTGGAGCCCCAGCGACATCATCTTCGGATTGCCTTGTACGCCTTCTGAATAAATCTGGTCAAAATTGCGTTTGGCATAATGGAGCCATTGATCGGGCGTCATCGCAGGATCGGTCCACATTTTCATGTCATTGCTGTCTAGTTGATAGGGGACGATGACAATCGGCTTGCCCGGGACGCAATCCCGATCCCAGAAAGGCACGTCACCTGAATAATCGTCCATATGATACGTAAAACCCTCTTCAATCAGCAGGCGGCGGGTGTTGTCTGTGAGCAGATAGCGCGAGAGCCAACCATAGGGCCGGGTGCCGGTGGTCTTTTCGATGCTGGTGATTGCCCTGCGGATGAAATCACGCTCTTCCGCCTCGTCCATCTTGAACTGGTGCACCCAGCGCCAGCCATGGCTTACCGGTTCATGACCAAGATCGACTATGGCCTGCGCGATTTCCGGATGATTTTCGAGGGAAAGTGCCGCGACGGTCCAGCTGGCGAGAATATCATATTCTTTGAGCAGTTTGACGACACGCGGCGCGCCTGCCTTTATGCCGTAAAGATAGTTGCTCTCGTTCGAATAGTTACGAATGGGCGATTTGACATGGACGCCCAACTCGTCGACTGGCTCCATCCCACGGTCGCCGCGGGCAACGGTCATCTCGCTGCCTTCCTCGACATTGATGACGATGCTGAGCGCCATCTTGGCGCCATCCGGCCAGTCGATCCGTTCTTCTTGCATCAATGCATTTCCTCCCCGCCCGAGACATTGAGCGCCTCTCCAGTCACATAACATGCATCATCGCTGGCGAGCCACGCACAAGCCGCAGCAGTGTCCGAAGTCAGGCCAGGTCGGCCCATCGGGTTCTTTGCGGCCATGTTTTTCAGATAGGCCTCAACATTTTCAAACCCCAGTAGTTTGGAGAAATATTCATTTTGTTGCGCACCCAATCCGGTGGTCACATGATTGGGGCATACCGCGTTGACGGTGATTTTGTGCGCGCCCAGCTCGATCGCGGTTGCCCGCGTCAGGCCGATCATTCCATGCTTCGATGACACATAAGCGGGCAAATGGGGAAAGCCGGTTTTGGCGGCCTGCGAGGCGATATTGATGATTCGTCCGCCCCTGCCGGCAGCAATCATCGCTTTGGCTGCGGCCTGGGTGCAATAAAATGCCCCCGACAGATTGACGGCGATTACAGTCGCCCAATCCCTTGGATCGACCTCCAGCATTGGCTTCATCATAAAGCCGATGCCTGCATTGTTGACGAAAATATCGACTCCGCCAAACGCCGCAATCGACTGTTCAACCAGCGCATTACACTGCGCTGCGTCGGACACGTCGCAAGCAATGGTCGCAACTTTCGTTCCACGCTCGCGCAATTCATTCGCAACCGCCTCGGCCTCAGCATCGATCGCAAGATCAGAAACAACACACTGCGCACCTTCATCGGCGAAGCGCTGCAATATCCCCTGACCCAGCCCCTTCTGCTTGCCAGACCCGGTAACAATGATCGTCTTGCCAGCGAAGCGCATCAGAGGTCTTCGGTAAGAATGAATGTCGGGTTATCGGTGAACTCGCCAAATCCCGCCGCCACTTTCTGGAATTCGGGGTCAGTCACATCGCCGACAAAGGCGTCCATGCCGTGAATGTCAATCACCTCAATATAGTCATAAGGCGGCTTGGCGTCCGAACCGAACAGGCCAATAGCGCGGTGGACGGTAAAACGCGTGACCGAACCGAGTGCATTAACGCCGGGAATATCGGTCCCTCGCGCCCACGCCTCATAGGCTTCGGCGCTGGCACCTTCCTTCAGGTTGAACAAACAGATGATACGCATGTTTTCCTCCTTAATATCCGAAATTAGCAGGCTGGCAATAGGCGGCAAGAGCGGCGTCGAGTTTTCGGGCCAGCGCGAACAAACCGGCTTCGTCCCCGGCCTTGCCGAGGAGTTGGACGCCGACGGGCAGACCGTCATTGCTCCAGCCTGCGGGGATGGCGATGGCAGGCAGCTCTGCAATATTGGCAAGGCACGTAAAGTCGGCTTGATTGGCGGTGGCAGCTTTGCTGTGCGGGAAAGCGGCTTGCGGGGCAGTCGGCATCAGGATTGCGCCGCAGGTTTCGAGCGCCGCCTTCAATGCGGCCTTTGTTTCCGCAATTACTTGTACATCCTCAGCCAAGTCGGCTGCGCTACGTTTGGGGCCATAGGTCAACAATTTGGCGAGTGCGGGCGAAATTTTGACTGGTTCAGCATCCGCCAGATGCGCTGCCAAAAAGCGCGAAGCCTGAATGAAGCCGGCAAAACGGATGCGACTTGGTGGATAGGGCAGTTCAATTTCAACATTCGCGCCGAGGGCCAATTGCGCAGCGTCGAAGGCGTGCAGTACGGGAAGTTCACATTCGATGCCGCCTAACGCTTTAACGAGTGTAACCGGCCCGTCAGCAACACCTCC
>Ga0208596_1000577_pt1 | contig 11121 bp, 5 predicted proteins | sample LakMenEpi12Jul11_FD_150686 | JGI IMG/M metagenome (GOLD analysis project Ga0208596, IMG submission 150686) | Freshwater microbial communities from Lake Mendota, WI - 12JUL2011 deep hole epilimnion (SPAdes) | ecosystem: Environmental > Aquatic > Freshwater > Lake > Epilimnion/Euphotic zone ...
TGCCGCCCGCTTGGGCGAAGTCCGGCCGGCCGCCGCCACGGCCGCCGACCAGCGACGCCGCCTGGGCGACGACCTCGCCCGCCTTGATGCGACCCACCTCGCCCGGGGTCACCCCCGCCACCAGCAGCACCTTGCCCGCGGCATCCACGCTCGCGAGCACGATCACGGCCGCCTTGAGGCGTTCCTTGAGTTGGTCGACGGCGTTGCGCAGCGCGCCGGCGTCCGCGCCTTCGACGGTGGTCGCGACCACCTTCACGCCGGCGATGTCGACCGCACCGGCCGCGAGGTCCGTACCCTGGCCGGAGGCCAGCTTGTCCCGCAGCGACCGGTTGTCCTTCTCGAGCTGGCGGATGCGATCGAGGGCATCGCGCACCTTGGCGGCGAGGTCCTCGCGTGTGCCGCGTACCAACCCCGCGACCTCGCGCACCAGCGCTTCGGCGGACTCCGCATGCACCAACGCGCCCTCGCCGGTGACCGCCTCGATGCGACGCACGCCTGAGGCCACGCCGCCCTCGGCGACCACCTTGAAGAGCCCGATGTCCCCCGCGCGCTGGACGTGGGTGCCTCCGCAGAGCTCCATGGAGAACTCACCGATGCGCAGCACCCGCACCTGCGCGCCGTATTTCTCGCCGAACAGCGCGACCGCGCCGCCGGCGACCGCGGCGTCGTAATCCATCTCGCGCGTCTCGGCGGCGGCGTTGAGGCGCACCTGCTCGTTGACGCGGCGCTCGATACGCTGGAGCTCCTCGGCGGTGAGCGGCTGGAAGTGCGAGAAATCGAAGCGCAGGCGGTCGGGCGCGACGCGCGAGCCCTTCTGCTGCACGTGGCTGCCCAGCACCTCGCGCAACGCGGCGTGCAACAGGTGCGTCGCGGAGTGGTTGAGGGCGGTCGCCTGGCGCAGCCGCGCATCGACCTCGGCCTGCAAGGTGTCGCCCTCGCGGATCGGCGCCGAGCCGTCGGCGACGCGGCCGAGGTGCGCATGCGCGCCGCCGGTGCCGCGTTTTTGCGTGTCCTCGACGATGAAGCGGGCCGAGCCCGCGCCGCCGGCCGCACCGGCCGCTCGCAGCTCGCCTGCATCGCCCACCTGGCCGCCGGATTCGGCGTAGAAGGGCGTGCGCTCGAGGATCACCTCGCCCCGCTCGCCGGCGCGCAGTTCGGCGACGCGCGCGCCCTCGCGCAGCAACGCCACCACCCGCGACTCGCCGCGCGTGCCGTCATAGCCGCAGAAGGCCGTCTTCATGTCGACGGCGGCATCGGCCCGCAGGTCGACGCCGAACCGGCTGGCGGCGCGGGCGCGCTCGCGCTGCGCCTCCATGGCGGCTTCGAAGCCCGCCTGGTCGATGCCGAGGCCGCGCTCGCGGGCGACATCGGCGGTGAGGTCGGCCGGGAAGCCGTAGGTGTCGTAGAGCTTGAAGACCGTGGCGCCATCGAGCACGGCGCCCGATGCCGTGCCGGGCTTCAGGCGGTCGATGGCCTCGCTGAGCAGCGCCATGCCGGTGGAGAGCGTCTCCGCGAAACGCTCCTCTTCCTGAGCGAGCACGCGTGCGGCCTGCGCCGCGCCGGCGCGCAGTTCGGGGTAGGCCTCGCCCATCTCGGCGTCGAGCGCCGCGACGAGCTTGTGGAAGAAGGCGCCGTTGATGCCGAGTTTGTGGCCATGACGGATGGCGCGCCGGATGATGCGGCGCAGCACGTAGCCCCGGCCCTCGTTGGAGGGCAGCACGCCGTCCAGGATGAGGAAGGTGCAGGCGCGGATGTGGTCGGCGATGACGCGCAGCGAGGGGTTTGCGAGGTCGTCCGTGCCGGCGAGGTCAGCCGCCGCGCGCACGATGCCGCGGAACAGGTCGATGTCGTAGTTGTTGGTGACGCCCTGCATCACCGCCGAGAGCCGCTCGAGGCCCGCGCCCGTGTCGACCGAGGGCTTGGGCAGCGGGGTCAACGTACCGTCGGGCGTACGGTCGTACTGCATGAAGACGAGGTTCCAGATCTCGACGTACCGGTCGCCGTCCTCGTCCGGAGACCCCGGCGGACCGCCCGGGATGTGCGCCCCGTGGTCGTAGAAGATCTCGGTGCAGGGGCCGCAGGGACCGGTGTCGCCCATCGCCCAGAAGTTCGATTTCTCGCCCATGCGCGTGACCCGGTCTTTCGGGACGCCCACCTCCTCGATCCAGATGCGCGCCGCCTCGTCGTCGTCGCGGAACACCGTGACCCACAGACGGTTCGGATCCAGTTTCAGCGTGCCGGTGACGAACGCCCAAGCGAACTGGATGGCATCGCGTTTGAAGTAGTCGCCGAAGGAGAAGTTCCCCAGCATCTCGAAGAAGGTGTGGTGGCGCGCGGTGTAGCCGACGTTCTCGAGGTCGTTGTGCTTGCCGCCCGCGCGCACGCAGCGCTGCGAGGTCGCGGCACGCGAGTAGTCGCGCAGGTCCTTGCCGAGGAAGACGTCCTTGAACTGCACCATGCCGGCGTTGGTGAAGAGCAGCGTGGGGTCGTTGCCGGGGACGAGCGAACTCGAGGCGATGACGGCGTGGCCGCGCTCACGGAAGAATTCGAGGAAGGCGCGGCGCACCTCGGCGGCGGTCATGTAGGGCGGTTTGGCGGAAGTCATTCGGTGGGGTCTTCGGAAACGTCCGGGTCCTGTCCTGTGGCGAGCCGGATATCATCCGACGAAAACCCCCGATACTGCAAAAAACGCGCTTGGCGACCCCGCTCCGCCCACGACGCGGGCGGCGAGGCGCCGAACTTCCGGGCCCGCACCTCGCGGCAGAGCGCGGCGAAATCCGGGCCGGCGTCGAGTGCGGCCTGGATGTCGGCGGCGGAGAAGCCGAGCACCTGGAGGTCTTGGCGGATGCGCGCCGGCCCTTGGCCCCGTCCGGCGTGGCTCCGGATGAAGTTCTCGAGGAAACGCCCGTCATCGAGCAGGCGTTCCTCGCGCAACGCCTCCAAGGCCGCCTCGGCGGCCGACGGCGTGTAGCCGCCGACCGTGAGCTTGGCGAGCAGCTCGCCGGAGGCGTAGTCCCGCCGCCCGAGGAGCAGCAGCGCCGTGCGGCGCGCGGCCTCGGGCGAATCCGGGTGCTCCGGCGCCCGCCCCGCCTTGCCCCGGCCGACCGGGCGGCCGCGGCGCAGCATCAGGCCGGCGTGGCTTCGCCGCGCGGCGCCTTGACGGGCAGCAGCTTGGCGCGGATCTGGTCCTCGATCTCGCGGGCGATCTCCGGACGGGACTTCAGGAACTCGCGGACGTTCTCCTTGCCCTGGCCGATGCGCTCACCCTTGTAGGAGTACCAGGCGCCCGCCTTGTCGATGATGTTGTGGGTGGAGCCGAGCTCGATGATCTCGCCCTCGCGGGAGATGCCCTGGCCGTAGAGGATCTCGAACTCCGCTTCGCGGAACGGCGGGGAGACCTTGTTTTTCACGACCTTGACGCGGGTCTGGTTGCCGATGACCTCTTCGCCGTTCTTCAGGGCGCCGATGCGGCGGATGTCGAGGCGTACGGAGGAGTAGAACTTGAGGGCGTTGCCGCCGGTCGTGGTCTCCGGGCTGCCGAACATGACGCCGATCTTGAGGCGGATCTGGTTGATGAAGATGACGATGGTGTTCGAGCGCTTGATGTTGCCGGTGAGCTTGCGCAGCGCCTGCGACATCAGGCGGGCGTGCAGGCCGACCTGCAGCTCGCCCATCTCGCCCTCGATCTCGGCCTTCGGCGTGAGCGCGGCGACCGAGTCGACGACCACGACGTCGACCGCGCCCGAGCGCACCAGCATGTCGGTGATCTCGAGGGCCTGTTCGCCCGTATCCGGCTGCGAGACGAGGAGGTCGTTCACGTTGACGCCGAGCTTCTCGGCGTAGGAGGGGTCGAGCGCGTGCTCGGCGTCGACGAACGCGGCGGTGCCGCCGTTGCGCTGGATCTCGGCGATGACTTCGAGGGTGAGCGTCGTCTTGCCCGAGGACTCCGGGCCGTAGATCTCGACCACGCGCCCGCGCGGCAGGCCGCCGATGCCGAGCGCGACGTCGAGACCGAGCGAGCCCGTGGAGACGGCTTCGACCTCGTACATGGCCGCCGAGGCGTCGCCGAGGCGCATGACCGAGCCTTTGCCGAACTGCTTCTCGATCTGGCCGAGCGCGGCGCTGAGCGCCTTCTTGCGGTTGTCATCCATGATGGGATCCCCTCGGGGTGGACTGCGTGGTGAAGGACATGATTATCCCACAGCGCACCCGCATGGGAACGGCTCGAAACGCGGCAAAACGCTTAAATTTTCGGGTTGTCCACGCGATATACAGGAGGCGGCGTCAGGCCATACTGTATAAACGCCGGATCGCGAAGCGCACCGCCGCCTCACGCACGGCCGCACGGTCGCCACGGAAACGCTTGACCACCGTTCCGACCCGCGCACCGCGCCCGTCCCGCGCCGCAAAGCCGAACCACACCATGCCGAGGGGCTTGCCGGGCACCGCCCCGCCCGGGCCCGCGATGCCGCTGATGGCGACGGCGAGATCCGCGCCGCTGCGTCGCAGTGCCTGCGTGGCCATCTCGTGCACGGTCGGTTCGCTGACCGCCCCGTACCGCGCGAGCGTCGCCGCCTTCACGCCGAGATCGCGCTGCTTGGCGTCGTTGGAATACACCACCCAGCCCGCGAGGAACCAGTGCGAGGCGCCCGGCGGGTCGGTCAGCGCGCGGGCGAGCCCACCGCCGGTGCAGGACTCGGCGGTCGCGATGGTGCGGCCGCGGGTCTGCAGACGCCGGACAAGCCGCTGCAGGGCCGCATCCGGCGCGGCCTTCGCGGCCGCAACGCGGCGGGGGGCGGGACGGGGGCGTGGAGGGACGGCGGCGGCCATGATCGCCGCAGTATCCCACGGCCGCGCTACGATACGCGCATGTCGGAACACACCCCGGTGATGCAGCAATACCTCGGCCTGAAGGCCCAGCATCCGGACACGCTGCTCTTCTACCGGATGGGCGATTTCTACGAGCTCTTCTTCGAGGATGCGCGCAAGGCCGCACGGCTGCTCGACATCACCCTGACCGCGCGCGGCCAGTCGGGGGGTGCCCCCATCCCGATGGCCGGCGTGCCGGTGCAGAGCGTCGACAACTACCTCGCCCGCCTCGTGCGCAAGGGCGAGTCCGTCGCCATCTGCGAACAGATCGGCGACCCGGCGAAGTCCAAGGGACCGGTGGAACGCGCCGTGGTGCGCGTGGTGACGCCGGGTACGGTCACCGACGCGGCGCTGCTCGACGATCGGCGCGAGGTCCTGCTCGCGGCGCTGTCGGTCGGCGCCGAGGACGCCTTCGGGCTCGCGTGGCTCGACTTGGGTGCCGGCCGCTTCTCGGTCCTCGAGGGCCGCGGCGCGGGCGCGCTCGCCGCCGAGCTCGAACGCTTGCAGCCGGCCGAGGTGCTGGTCCCCGAGTCGCTCGCGCCGGGATCGCCCGGCGAGGACGGATCGTTCGCCGCCTTGCTGCCGGCCGGCAAGTCGCGCGCCCGCCCGCCCTGGCACTTCGAACCGGATGCCGCCGCGCGCGCGCTGACCGCCCAGCTCGGCACGCTCGACCTTGCCGGCTACGGCGCGGCGGACCTCCCGCTCGCGGTCGGCGCCGCGGGCGCGCTGCTGCAGTTCGTGCGCGACACGCAGCGCACCGCCCTGCCCCACCTTCGCGCGCTGCGGGTCGAGGCGCGCGAGGCGGCGTTGCAGATCGACGCCGTGACGCGCCGCAACCTCGAGATCGACTCGAGCAGCGGCGGGCGCGAGGATGCGACCCTGGTGGCGCTGCTCGACACCACGATGACGGCGATGGGCGCGCGCGCGCTGCGGCGCGCCGTCAACCGGCCGATCACCGACCGTGCGCTGCTGCGCGACCGGCATGCTGCGGTCGGCGCACTGGTGGCCGACCGTCGGCACGAGCCCTTGCGCGAGGCGCTCAGTCCGATCGGCGATGTCGAGCGCATGCTCGCGCGCATCGCGCTGCGCACGGCGCGGCCGCGCGACCTCACCGGCCTGCGCCTCGCGCTCGCCGCGCTGCCGCCGCTGCACGCCGTCCTCGCCGCGCACGACTCGCCGCTGTTGGCGAGGCTCAGCGCTGCGGTCGGGGAGCACACCGCGGAGCTTGGCCTGCTGCGGCGCGCGATCGCCGAGGAACCGGCGGCGATGCTGCGCGACGGCGGCGTGATCGCGCCCGGCTTCGACGCGGCGCTCGACGAACTGCGCCACATCGCCTCCGACACCGACGCCTTCCTGCTCGAGCTCGAGGCGCGCGAGCGGGCACGCACCGGTCTGCCGCAGCTCAAGCTCGGCTACAACCGCGTGCAGGGGTTCTTCATCGAACTGCCGCGCAGCCAGGCGGCGGAGGTGCCGCCCGATTATCTGCGTCGCCAGACCGTCAAGAACGCCGAGCGGTTCATCACGCCCGAGCTCAAGGGCTTCGAGGACAAGGTTTTGGGCGCCCGCGAGCGCTCGCTCGCCCGCGAGCGCGAACTGTGGGACGCGCTGCTCGGCGAGCTCGCCGACGCGCTGCCGGCGCTGCAGGACACCGCGACCGCGATCGCCGAACTCGATGCGATCGCGGCGCTTGCCGAGCGCGCCGCGACGCTGCGCTGGACGGCCCCCGAGCTCGTCGACCGACCGCTGCTGCGCATCCGCGGCGGGCGTCACCCGGTCGTCGAGCGTTTCATCGATGGGCCGTTCGTGCCGAACGACCTCGCGCTCGACGCCGCGACCCGGATGCTCGTGATCACCGGACCCAACATGGGCGGCAAGAGCACGTTCATGCGACAGTGCGCGCTGATCGTGGTGCTCGCGCACATCGGCAGCTTCGTGCCGGCGGAGTCGGCGGTGATCGGGCCGCTCGACCGCGTGTTCACCCGCATCGGCGCGGGCGACGACCTCGCCGGCGGCCGCTCGACCTTCATGGTGGAGATGACCGAGACCGCCAACATCCTGCACAACGCCACGCCGCGCAGCCTCGTGCTGATGGACGAGATCGGCCGCGGCACCAGCACCTTCGACGGGCTCGCGCTCGCCTCGGCCACGGCGCGCCACCTCGCCGCGCGCGTCGGCGCGTTCACGCTCTTCGCCACCCATTATTTCGAGCTCACGGCGCTCGCCGCTGAGCTGCCGGGCGTCGCCAACGTGCACCTCGACGCCACCGAGCATCGCGACGGCATCGTGTTCCTGCACGCGGTCAAGCCGGGACCGGCGAGCCGCAGTTACGGGCTCGCGGTGGCCAAGCTCGCCGGCATCCCGCGTGAGGTGCTCACCGAGGCGCGCCGCGCGCTCGCGCAGCTCGAAGCCGCGCAGGCCGCGGCGGCGGGGAGCGCGACAGGCGCCGCCGGCGCGGACCAGGGCCGGCTCGATCTCGGCGCTCCGGGTGGGGGATCGGATCCCGCCGGCTCGCTTGATCCAACCCATCCGGCCGATACGCCGATCGTCACGGACCCGCACACCGAGGCGATCTTGTCCGCCTTGCGCAACATCGATCCGGACACGCTCAGCCCCCGCGAAGCGCTCGGAAAGGTATACGATCTGAAGAAATTGCTCCGCTGAGGGGGAGATGCGGATCCCGAAAAAAATCTGGGTGCCGGTCGTCGTGCTTGCGGCGCTGGTCGGGGCCTACGCGATCGCCGGTTTCTGGTGGGCGCCGCGCTACATCCGCGCGGAGTTCACACGGTTCGTCGCGCAGGACCTCAAGAAAGAGCCGCGCCTCGGCGAAGTGAAGGTCAATCCCTTCACGCTGCGTGCGAGCCTCGCCGATCTCGGCATCCATGAGCCCTCGGGCGAACGCATCGTCGGTTTCTCACGGCTCGACCTCGACCTCTCGATCCGCTCGATCTGGAAACGCGGCCCGGTGTTCGACGACATCACCATCGAACGCCCCTACGTGTCTGCGGTGGTGCGCAAGGACCGCTCGCTCAACCTCGCGGAGCTCGTCCCGCCCACCACGCCCGGCGAGACGCCGCCCCCGCCCGCCGGCCTCGCCGCACCAGCCGAGGACGAGGGACTGCCGGTCTATATAGCGCTCTTCACGATGCGCGGCGGCGAGGCGCAATACCGCGACCTGTCGATGCGCCGCCCGGTGCAGGCGAAGCTGCAGCCGGTGAACTTCCAGCTGCGCGATTTCAGCACGCGCGTCGGCTCCGGGAACGCCCATACGCTGAGCGCGACCTCGGAGGCCGGCGAGCGGCTGGAGTGGAACGGCAGCTTCAAGCTCAAGCCCTTCACGGCGCAGGGCCGCTTCTCGCTGGCGGGCCTGCGCGCGTCCACCATCGACGATGTGCTGCAGCACTCGCTGCCGCTGCAACTGCAGGCGGGCCTCTTCGGTCTCGGCGCCCGCTACGAGGTGTCCGCGTCCACCACGCCGGTCTCCGGTCGTGTGCTCATCGACACGCTCGATGCACGGGACCTCGCGCTTGCGGCGCTCGGACGCCAGCAGCCCGACGTGGTGGTCGCCGAGGCGACGGTGCGCGGCGCGACCCTCGACCTCGGCGCCCGGCGCGCCGATCTAGGCAAGGTGGCGGTGCGCGGCGCACAGGTCCGTGCATGGCTGGACGCACAGGGGGTCTCGCTGGTGGCGCTCGCCGGACCGGACACCCCGGCGCCACCGCCCGGCGCCGACGCGGGACCCGACTGGACCCTCGCGTTGCCGGAATTCTCGCTCCGCGGGTCGCGCGTCGACTTCGAGGACCGCACGCTGCCGCTGCCGGCGCGCTTCGCGCTCACAGGCGTGACGCTCGGCGCACGCGGCTGGTCGACGCAACCCGGCGCGAAGGTGGATTTCGACGCCGCCTTCGGCATCAACGCGAAGGGACGCCTCGAATCGTCTGGCACGCTGCGCCCCGAGGACCTCGAGACGCGCGCGGCCGTGACGCTCAGCAACCTGCCGATGACGGACTTCGAGCCGTATTACGCGGACCTCGTGCGCCTCAACCTGCGCGGCGGCAGCATCGACGTCCGAGGTGACCTCGCCTACGCGAGTCCGGGCAAGGGCGCCGAACCCGCGCTCGCCTTCAAGGGCGACGGCACCGTGCGCAACCTCATCGCGCGCGACCGGTTGGTCAAGCGCACCTTCCTGCGTTGGCGCGCGCTGCAGTTCAACGACATCGACTACGCCGGCGCTGCCAACCGCCTGACGGTACGCAGCATCGATGCCGATGCACCCTTCATCGACCTCGTCATCAACACCGACGGCACCACCAACGTCGGCGACGTCCTGAAGTCGGACGGCGAGAGCGCGGAGGCCGAGCGGCGCGCCAAGGCGGCGGACCGCGCCAAGGCGACCGCCCGCCCCGATTCCGCCGACGAGGCGCTGCGGGTCGACATCGGCCGCGTCAACCTCAAGGGCGGATCGGCGAACTTCGCCGACTTCACGGTACGCCCGAACTTCGCGATCGGCCTGCAGACCTTGAACGGCAGCATCACCGGCCTCTCCTCGGCGCAAGCGTCGCGGGCCAAGGTGGACATCGATGCCGCCGTCGACAAGTACGCCCCCGTGAAGATCACGGGCGAGGTCAACTACCTCGCGGCCGAGGCGTACACGAACCTCGCCGCGAACTTCCGCAACATCGAGCTCACGACCTTCAACCCCTACTCCGGCAAGTTCATGGGCTATCGCATCGAGAAGGGCAAGCTCTCGATCGACACGACCTACCTGGTCGAAGACCGCAAGCTGCGCGCGCAGCACAAAGTGCTCGTATCGCAGCTCAAGCTCGGCGAGAAGGTGAAAAGCCCCGATGCGACCAAGTTGCCGGTGAAGCTCGCGGTCGCGCTGCTCAAGGACCGCGACGGCAATATCCGGCTCGACCTGCCGGTGAGCGGCACGATCGACGATCCGAAGTTCAGGCTCGGCCCGATCATCTGGAAGATCTTCGTCAACCTGCTGGTCAAGATCGTCACCTCGCCGTTCACCCTGATCTCCTCGCTCTTCGGCGGCGGACCCGATGTGCAGTTCGCGGATTTCGCGCCAGGCCGCTCGGCCCTCGATGCCGCCGTGCTCGAACGGCTCGGCACGGTGAGAAAGGCCCTGGTCGAACGGCCGGGGCTGGAGCTCGAGATCCCGACCGCCTACAGCCGTGCGATCGACGCCCCGGCGCTGCTCGACACCCGCTGGGACGCCAACCTGCGCGACTTCGCCCAAGGGCCGGTCGACACCACGGACCGCAAGGACTACCTCGAACTGCTCGAGGGTCTGCATCTCGCCCGGACGGGCGAGAAAGCCGACGCGCTGCTCGAAGGCGTCAAGTCGGCGGCGGCCGCGGCCGGCGGCACACCCTCCCGGGACGACCTCATCGAACCGTCCATCACGGCCTTGGAAGGCGCCTTGCGCGCCAGACTCGAGGTCACCGACAAGGACCTCGAAGACCTCGGGCGCGCACGGGCAAAAGCCGTCCAGGAAGCCCTGCTCGGTGAAGGCCGCGAGATCGACCCGCTGCGCGTGTTCTTGCGTGCGCCGGCCGATATCGCACCCACCGCGAATTCCGTCCGGCTGAAACTCGAACTCAAGCAGTGACGCGCCGCCAAGGCCCCAGCGGCTAAGCCTGCAGCGGCTACGCCTGCAGCGGAAACCGACCCTCGCGCAGGAAATGCCCGCAGGAATCGGCGACGCGGGGCGACATCAACATGCCGAGGTGGCTCACCGGCATCACCAACTGGTCGCGCGCACCGGAGAGCCGCGTTTCCGACACCGCGACCGTGCCATCGTTCGGTTCATCGAAGCGGGCCAGCAGGCGTCCGAGGCCCATCGGCCGCGTGCCTGCAAGGGTGCCGATCTCCCAGCCCGATGGCAGTTGGCGCCTGCGCGGCGCGATCAACTCCCGCGCCGCAACGGGACCGATCAGCCAACGCCCGATCCCGAATGATCCTGCGACCCGAGCGGCGGCACTGCCGCACACCGGCGAGCCGAGCATCACCACCCTGCCGGTGGGGAGCGTCGCCTCGAAACGCTCGAGACAGGCGAGCGTCACCAAGCCGCCCAGACTGTGTGCAACGACATGGACCGTACCCTGTCCGCGTTCCGCAGCGTGCAGTCGCAGCTGCTCGCCTAGCCGGTCGACGACCGTTTCCAAAGGTTCACGGGTCGTGCGGTAAGTGAAGAGACGGGTATCGAAGCCGTGACGATTCTCCAGCCGCCGCCGGAACGCG
>Ga0208596_1000582_pt1 | contig 11081 bp, 9 predicted proteins | sample LakMenEpi12Jul11_FD_150686 | JGI IMG/M metagenome (GOLD analysis project Ga0208596, IMG submission 150686) | Freshwater microbial communities from Lake Mendota, WI - 12JUL2011 deep hole epilimnion (SPAdes) | ecosystem: Environmental > Aquatic > Freshwater > Lake > Epilimnion/Euphotic zone ...
AACATGGTGTGGTGGCAAAACTTGAAGATGGACAAACTTTTGCAGCAGATTTAATGCTAGTAGCTGTTGGAAGAGGATCTGCTACTAGAAACCAAGGATTTGAAGAAGCAGGTTTGGAATTTGATGGTGAGCTAATCAAGGTTAATGAGAATTTACAAACAAGTATTCCCAATGTTTATGCAGTTGGCGATATTGTGCGCGGACCACAACTTGCTCACAAAGGGTTCCAAGAAGGAATATTTGTGGCAGAACACATTAAAGGTTTGAATCCAAGAGTTATTGACATAACTGCTATTCCAAGAGTTACCTACTCAGAACCTGAAATTGCTTCAGTTGGTTTGAATGAAAGTGCTGCTAAAGAAAAATATGGTGCAGATCAGTTAAGAACTGTGCAATATGACTTGGCTGGAAATGGTAAGAGCCAAATTCTTAAGACTGCTGGATTCATTAAACTTATTGCTCTTAAAAATGGTGGCCAAGTGGTTGGAATTCACATGTTGGGATCAAGAGTTGGCGAACTACTTGCTGAAGCACAATTAATGTATTCATGGGATGCCTCACCAGAAGATGTTGCACCATATGTTCATGCTCATCCAACAATGTCTGAAGCAATGGGTGAAGCTGCCATGGCACTTGCCGGCAAACCGCTTCATACCCACGATTAACTAGAAAAGGATAAAGTATTTAAATGGCAACTAACGTAACAATGCCCCAACTCGGTGAATCAGTAACCGAAGGAACCGTTACTCGTTGGTTAAAAAATGTGGGCGATGTAATTAAAGTAGACGAAGCCATTGTGGAAGTTTCTACAGACAAAGTTGACACAGAAATACCATCTCCAGTTGCTGGAGTTTTATTAGAAATTAAAGCCGCACAAGATTCAGTTATCGCAGTTGGTGCAGTTATGGCAGTAATTGGTGAAGCAAATGGTGCAACCCAAAGTGCACCACAACCAACTGCTCCAGTTGTGCAAACTCCCCCGCCAGCTCCAACTCCTCCAGTAGCACCTGTAGTTGAAAAACCTGTCGCAAAAATTCCTGATCCTGTTCCAGTTGCACCAGTTGTAACTACTCCTGTTGCACCAACTTCAACAGGTTCAGCAACTGTGAACGTATTACTTCCTGCACTAGGTGAATCAGTTACCGAAGGAACAATTACTCGCTGGCTAAAAAACGTGGGCGACAGTGTTTCATTAGATGAAGCAATCGTTGAAATTTCAACTGACAAAGTTGATACTGAACTTCCTTCTCCTGCAGCAGGGGTAATTGCTGAAATTAAAGTTGCTCAAGACCAAGTAGCAGCAGTTGGAGCTGTGCTGGCAGTTATTTCTACATCCGCAAGTGCTGGAACACCACCAAAAGTTGTAGCACCAACACCAAGTGCACCAGTTGTACAAGCTCCTGTTGCTGCACCAAAAGTTGAAACAGTTACCACCCCACCAAGTGCACCAGTGGTTGAAGCACCAAAAGTTTTTGCAACATCAAATAATGCACAAGATAAATACACCACGCCAATTGTTAGACAACTTGCCAGGGAAAAAGGAATTGATTTATCCCAAGTAACTGGAACCGGTACAAACGGCAGAATTAAAAAAGAAGATATTTTGAATGCATCTGGAAACTCAGCAGCAGCACCAGCTCAAGTTGTCAGCACACCAACTCCAGTTGCTCCTGCTCCTGTGGCAACTGCTCAACCAGTTCCTACACCTAGCCAACCAGCTGCGCCAGTAAAACCTATTGCAGATACTGAACAACCTCTTAGAGGAAGAATTGAACAAACAACAAGACTTAGACGAATTATTGCTGAAAGAATGGTTCAGTCACTTCACATATCTGCACAATTAACCAGCGTTGTTGAAGTTGACGTAACTAAGATTGCTACTTTACGCAACAAAGTAAAAGAATCTTTTGTTGCTCGAGAAGGTGTAAAACTTTCGTTTCTTCCATTCTTTGCAAAAGTTTCAGTCGAATGCTTGAAAGAATTCCCAATAGTAAACGCCACGATTTCAGCTGACGCTTCACAAATTACCTATAGTGACGCTATTCATTTAGCTGTTGCCGTAGATACACCACGAGGACTACTAGTACCAGTCATTAGAGATGCTGGAGATCTTTCAATTGCTGGACTCGCAAGAAAAATTCAAGATGTTGCAAACAGAACAAGAGACAACAAAGTAACCCCAAATGAATTAAGTGGTGGAACTTTCACTTTAACTAACACGGGAAGCCGTGGGGCTTTATTTGATACCCCAATCATTAATCAACCACAAGTTGCAATTCTTGGAACAGGTGCCGTAGTTAAAAGACCAGTAGTAGTTAAAGGTAGCGATGGAAATGATCAAATTGCTATTAGACAAATGGTCTATTTAGCGCTTACCTACGATCACAGGCTTGTTGATGGAGCAGATGCTGCCAGATTCTTATCTTCAATGAAACTTAAATTAGAAGAAGCTAATTTCGAATCTGAATTAGGTTTATAGAAATATATGAAATTAGTGATAACCGGTTCCTCCGGTTTAATTGGTTCTGCATTAGTTAGAGAAGCTGAAAAAAATCAAATTGAAGTTGTAAAACTAGTTCGAAGAGCCCCGAAAGATAAGAGCGAAGTTCAATGGGATCCCAACAGAGCAATCCTTGATTTAGACGCCATCGAAAAATCCACTGCCATAGTTCACTTAGCTGGTGCTGGTGTTGGGGATCGTCGCTGGACAAAAAAATATAAGAAAGAAATTTTAAACAGCAGGGTCAAAACAACTGAAACTCTTGCCAATGCCATTGTTAATTTAAGAAATCCCCCCTCAGTTTTTGTTTCAGGTTCGGCAATGGGTTATTACGGTGATACTGGAGATTTAGCTGTTGATGAAAATGCCAGCTTGGGCGAAGGATTTTTATCTGATGTGGTTTTTAACTGGGAATATGCAGCACAAAGGGTAAGAAACAACAATATTCGCGTTGTTCATCCCCGCACAGGTTTGGTGATGAGTAAACGTGGTGGATTGCTTAGAAAAGTATTACCTTTATTCAGATTAGGTTTAGGCGGAAAATTAGGTAATGGAAAACAGTATTGGTCCTACATTTCCCTGGAAGATGAAATAAGAGCAATATTTAAATTGATTGATGATGTAAGACTTACAGGTGGAGTAAACCTCACAAACCCTAACCCTGTAACAAATCTGGAATTCACAAAAGCGTTATCAAGTGTGGTTAATAAACCAGCTTTTTTTCACGTACCCGCAATTGCATTAAAAATAGCTCTTGGTGAATTTTCAGTTGAAGCCTTAGGTTCCAGCAGAGTTTTACCATCGAAATTAAAAGCTGCTGGTTTTAAATTCAATCAACCCGATATCTTAAGTGCTTTAAACTCTGCTCTTAAATACTAATGTCAAAGAAAGTTAATGTTGCCGTTATTGGAGCAGGCTTAGCAGGTCTTGCTTGTGCCAAGGAATTACAGAAGAACAAAATAGACTTTCACATCTTTGAATCCACTGATGGAGTTGGTGGAAGAGTCAGATCAGATTATGTTGATGGATTCACACTTGATCGAGGATTTCAGTTATATAACCCAAGTTATTCTGAAGGAAAAAGATTACTTGACTATCAAAGTCTTGATTTGAAACCTTTTTGCCCAGGTGTTGCCATTAGAGATGGTAAAAGACTAAGAATTGTTGTTGATCCCTTTAGAGATAAATCCTTTCGCTTAAGACTCATTAAAGATTTGCCAGGAAATCCTCTAAGCCAGCTTGGGCTAGTTAGTTACTTTTTGAAGTATTTAATTACTTCAGATGCTCAAATTGCAACCACTAAAGATATTTCAGCCTTGGAATCTTTAACTAAATCAGGAGTTAAGGGATCATTGCTAGAAAAACTCTTTCGCCCCTTTTTACAAGGGGTATTTTTGGAGTCAGAATTAGTAACTTCAAGAAAATTTCTAGATGTAGTCTTAAAAACATTTCTTCGCGGTACTCCCAGTGTTCCAGCACAAGGAATGCAAGAGATTTCAAATCAGTTATCAAAAACAATCAATAATGACAACATTTCATTAAACACCAAGGTTATTAAAATTGAAGGAAACAATATTTTCACCCAAGATGAAGTGGTGGAGGCAAATAAAATTGTTGTAGCAACTGATCCATCTACTGCAATTTCATGGTTAAATCTTGAAAAAAAGAAAATGAACACAGTCACGACTTGGTATTTCAAAGCAGACCAAAGTGTTAGTTCCTTAATTGATGCCAAACCTATTCTTTTTGTTGATGGACAAAAGTCTGGTCCGCTAACCAATGCTGTTGTTATGTCAAATGCAGCACCAAGTTATGCACCTGCTGGAGAAGTATTGGTATCGACTTCTGCGATTTCTCCACATGAGAATTCCGACTTATCTTCAGTAAAAAAACACTTATCTCATATTTTTGGTGTGAACACTCAAACTTGGGAACTAATTAAGGAATACAAAATTAAAGAAGCATTACCAGCTATGACTCCCCCATATTCACTGATTAGCTCTAACCAGATCACTAATGATTTGTTTGTGGCAGGAGATCATCGAGCAACCTCTTCAATCCAAGGTGCACTATTGAGTGGAACAAATGCGGCAACATTGGTTAAAGTTAGTTTGGGATTATGAGTAAAGAAAAATACATCGTTGCTACTTCCGGTGGTTTTGTTACAACAAAACGCTGGGGTGTGATGAGACCAGGGGCTACATTTCTTAAGGCACTTGAACTAACTAAGAAATCACGTCCCAAAGTTTGTTTCGTGATGACTGCAACTGGTGATGATGCCTCTTATATTTCTCGCTCATATGAAGCAATGAGTGATCTAAGTGTTGATGTAACTCACCTTTCTTTGTTTCCACAACCAAATGAAGACGTTGAGAAAAGATTGCTAAACGCTGATTTAGTTTGGGTTGGTGGAGGATCTGTAGCAAATCTTTTAGCCGTATGGAAACTTCATAAAGTTGATGAGGTTCTAAAAACTGCTTGGGAAAACGGAACAGTTCTTTCAGGAGTTAGCGCAGGTTCAATTTGTTGGTTTATTGGTGGCACCACAGATTCTTTCGGTCCAGAATTAAAACCGGTTAAAAATGGTTTAGCACTTCTTCCCTACGCAAATGGTGTTCACTACGACTCTGAAGTTCAAAGAAGACCATTGCTGCAATCCTTAATTAAGGATTCAACTTTTGACATAGCTTTTGCAACCGATGATCACACAGGAATTGTATTTAAAGGAACAGAACCAATTGAAGTTATTAGTGATATCAAATCAGATTCCAAGACTGGTCCAGCTGCTTACAAATTAGAAAAAATAAACGGCGAGGTGCAGGAAATGCGCCTCGCCGTTGGAACTATTTCTTAATTCTTACCTTTTGCTAACTTGCTTGGCCACCAGATTTTCTTACCAATACCAATGGTTAATGATGGCACCAAGATTGATCTGACCAAAATGGTGTCAAGTAACACACCAAAGGCCACAGCAAATCCAAGTTGAGCTAAGAACACAAGTGGTAGCACACCCAAGACTGCAAATGTTGCTGCCAACACAACTCCTGCTGAAGTAATAACTCCACCAGTAACTGTTAAGGCTTTTAGCGTTCCTGCTCTAGTTCCTAATTTCTTAGATTCTTCTCGAACCCTTGTCATTAAGAAGATGTTGTAATCGATTCCTAGGGCGACTAGGAATACGAATGCAAACAGTGGGAATGAGGTATCTGATCCTGGGAATTTAAATACATTCTCAAATACCAATTGAGATACACCCAAAGTCGCAGCAAATGACAACACGACTGTTGAAATCAACATGAACGGTGCCACAATACTTCTTAGCAATAGTGCCAAGATAAAGAAAATGATTACCAAAACTGTTGGAATAATTAATCTATTATCTCGAGCATTTGCTTCGGCAATATCTTCGTTCACAGCAGTAAATCCACCAACAAGTGCATCTGTGCTGACTGAATCGAGATTTTTTCTTAACTCAATCACAGTATTTTTGGCTTCAGCTGAGTCAGCGGCATATTCCAAAGTTGCCCTTATAAGTACCTGATTCTTAACAATCTTTGGATTTGGAAGTGGTTGACCTGGGATTACTGGTCCACTAGGAATAGGAAAAGCTGCTTCGACCCCTGGTGTGTCAGTTATTACTTTAAGTAATTCTTGAGTTTTAGAAGCTGGGCCAACTATGAAAGAAGGATTTCCTTCACCTGCTGGAAAATGTTTTCCTAAGACTTCTTGGCCAACTACAGAATCAGGTTTACCTACAAAGGTTTCAGTTTGTGATAACCCAGATGCATCAAGTTGAGTTCCATAAGCAGCAAAAATTAACAATGCAATACCAGTGATTAAACCAGCACGTTTTGTTTTCTTGTCAACATATCTTGCAACTTTTGACCAGATTCCTGAAAGTTTTTCATCTTTAGAATCAAAGTGAGGAATTCTTGGCCAGAAAATCCATCTGCCAAAGATAACTAAGAATGCTGGAAGCAACGTCAACATAGTAATAATTGCTCCAATAACTCCAATTGCTCCAACTGGACCAAGTGATCTATTGGCGTCTAATTCTGAAAGAAGCAGAACTAATAAACCAGCTGAAACTGTTGCACCTGAGGCAACAATTGGTTCGAATACTCCGCGTAGTGCTTTTCTCATTGCGGTGAATCTTGATTCAACCAAATGAAGTTCTTCTCGGTAACGAGCAATTAAGAGCAAACCGTAATCAGTTGCCGCTCCAATTACAAGCACAGACAAAATACCTTGAGCTTGACCGTTAAGGGTGATTATTTCTTCTTTAGCAAGAAGATAAACAACTGAACCAGAAATTGTTAAGGCAATCACAGCTGAAAGTAACGGAAAAATCCACAACAGTGGACTTCTATAAACAACAATCAAAATTAAGGCAACAACAATTAAGGTTGCTGTTAACAGTGTCGAGTCAATTGATCCAAAGGCGCCAAACAAATCTGCCAGAATTCCACCAGCACCTGTGACGTTAATTTGAAGCCCTTCAACTTCAGCTGCAGCTTCTCTCAATGTTTCTACAATTGCTGGAAGAGCAGGTTCACCATTAGGAAGTGGGGTGACAATTTTTTTATTTGAAATGTCAACGTTAATTAAGAGAGCTTTTCCATCCTCAGATGGAATAGGAAAAGATTTAGCCCCATTGACTAGATAATCCCTTACTAATTTGCCATCACCATCAACGATTTTTAGCCCGCCTATTTCTGCTGCATATTCATTTGCTTTAGCAAGATTCTCTTTTGTTAAATCACCAGTGACCACAACTAAGGCTGGTAGCGAATCTGATGAAGTGAACTGAGTGGCAAGCTCACTTACCTGTGAAGACTCTGCTGTTGTTGGTAGAAAAGCTGAATTATCGTTTTCTTGAACTTCTGAAAGTTTTCCAAATAATGGACCTGCAACACCTGTGACAGTTAACCAAATCAAAACAACAACGGATGCTAAAAATGTAAATTTCTTAGGTGCCTTTACTTTCTTGGCTTTTACTTTACGAATAGCAGTCCTTTTCTTGACGGCTTTTTTGCTATGTTTAGGCTTTGCAGCAGGACTCACTTATTTCACTCCTAGTTGTATTTAGCTTTTAATCAAGGTGCACTTTGTTGGTGACGCCGATTTGCTCTCATTAACAGTGTATTCATGAGCACCTAAATCGCATCTTTTGACATTCGCTAATACGATTAATACATGTCCGAAACTGAAATTATCATCCAAAACTGGGGTAATGATGTTGAATTTAAGCAATCTTGGGACCAACAAAGAGAACTACATCACAAAATAGTTTCTGAAAACCATCCAAATACCGTTGTATTACTAGAACACCAAAATGTTTACACCGCCGGAAGATCAACAAAACCAGAAGATAGACCAATAGATTCATCCCCCGTTTTCGACATAGATCGAGGTGGTCGAATTACCTGGCATGGACCTGGACAAATTGTTTGCTATCCAATTATTAAATTAGATGATCCAGTTGATGTTGTTGCTCATGTCAGAAGACTTGAAATATTAATTATGAATGTTTGTTCCAAACTTGGTTTAGAGACAACCCAAATTGAAGGAAGAAGTGGTGTTTGGGTTAAAGGAAATGGTTTTCTTGACAAGAAAATTGCTGCTATTGGAATAAGGGTTGCAAAAAAAGCAACTATGCATGGCTTTGCTTTGAACTGTAACAATTCACTTGATGGCTTCAGAAAAATTGTTCCCTGCGGCATTGCTGACTCGGATGTAACAACCCTTTCCCTTGAACTAGGAAGAGACGTCAGTGTGGCTGAAGTGACTCCCCTGATTGAGCAAGAGATAAGAAACGGTGCGCTGAAGCGAAATGTCTCAAAACGTTCTAAAGTAGAAGTGTCATGACAACTGAAATTGTGACCGGATTGAATCCGGAAGGTAAAAAGTTATTACGCATTGAAGCACGTAATGCTGAAGTTCCAATTGAGAAAAAACCCGACTGGATTAAAACCAAACTTAGAACTGGACCTGAGTACACCCGAATAAGGGAAATGGTTAAAAAAGAAGGTTTGCACACAGTTTGTCAAGAAGCAGGATGTCCAAACATATTTGAATGTTGGGAAGATCGTGAAGCTACATTTTTAATTGGTGGTTCAGCTTGCACCAGACGTTGCGACTTTTGTCTTATTGATACTGGCAAACCAGATCCACTAGATAGAACTGAGCCAGACAAAGTTGCATTGAGTGTAAAAACTATGGGTTTGAAATATGCCACGGTAACTGGTGTCACTCGCGATGACTTAGAAGATGAAGGTGCTTGGTTATATTCCGAAACAATTAAATCAATTCACAAACACAATCCTGGTTGTGGTGTTGAGATTTTAACTCCAGATTTCAGTGGGAAAAAAGAATTATTGCAACAAGTTTTTGATGCTAAACCAGAAGTTTTTGCTCACAACTTAGAAACTGTTCCTAGAATATTTAAATCAATTAGGCCGGCCTTTAATTATGAAAAATCTCTAGGTGTTATTACCTTGGCAAAAGAAGCCGGGATGATTACTAAATCAAACTTGATTCTGGGAATGGGTGAAGAAAAAGACGAGATAGTCACTGCTTTGAAAGATTTGGTTGCAGCAGGTTGTGACTTGATCACAATCACCCAGTATTTAAGACCTTCAGCACTTCATCATCCAATCGCTCGCTGGGTAAAGCCTGAAGAATTTATAGAATTAGGTGACTTGGCCAAGGAACTAGGTTTCGTTGGCGTAATGTCTGGACCATTGGTTAGATCTTCTTACCGAGCAGGTCGACTGTACAAACAAGCACTCGAGGCAAAGAATGGGAATAATTAGTGGCTAAGAATAAAGAACCAAAAGTTAAGAAAGAAAGATTTAAAACCTTAAAGCAAATCGGTCAAACATATTCCATAACCAGAAAATCTGACAGAGCTCTGCCATGGGTAATTCTTGGCACCTTAATTGGAACTGCTCTTCCCCTGGTATTAGTTGCCCAACTACTTTTTGACTCAACTTTTTCTAAATTAATTACAACTTCTTTAGCAATTTCAACAAGCTTGCTTGCCACTGTTTATGTTTTCGGTAAACGTGCTGAAAAGGCAGCTTATGCACGAATTGAAGGACAACCTGGTGCTGCTGCTGCTGTTCTTAATACTTTAAGAAAAGGTTGGTTTGTAACTCCAGCTGTTGCAGTGACTAGAAATCAAGATCTTGTGCACAGAGTTATTGGACCTGTAGGAATCGTCTTAGTTGGTGAAGGATCCCCAAGTCGAGTGGCTCAATTATTGGAAAGTGAAAAAATTAAGGCTAAAAGAATTGCTGGTGATATTCCAGTTGCTTCCTTAATTGTTGGTAACGGTGAAGGTTTAATAACTTTTAAGAAACTTAACAAAACAATAATGAAAATGGGTAAAAAGATTTCTCCTGCTGAATCTAGAGAATTAAGAAATAGATTTGGTGCCTCGGGAGCAAGTGCTCTGCCAATACCTAAAGGTGCAATGCCTAAGGGTATGAGAATTCCTAGACGTTAATTATTTTTGTTTTAGCAAGACGATCATGCAGACCGCGACCTTCTGCATCTGCGAGCAGTGGCGGAATAACTAGCACAATAAGAACTGTTCGAATCAGGCTTTTAACAAAATTTGGGTTCTGATTTAGACCGATATCAACAACTTTTAAGCCCACAATTTTTTGTCCAAAAGATGCACCAATGAGCCAGGTGAAAAGTGTTATCTGGGTTGCAAAAATTACTAAGGTCCAAAGCGCGTTTGCCTGTGTTGCATATGCCGGAGCATTTGGCAGTAGTTGCACGACGAAAATAGCTGCTGCCCAGTCAAAAATTAAAGCCAGAATTCTCTTAAAAGTCACAATGTAAATCTAAGCCCTGGTCCAGAATCCCACCACAGGAACTAGCGCCTGGAGGTGGTTGTGAAAATTTGTTACAAGCCCGAAACAATTGGGACACCAACTCGATACACCCCTTTAGTAGGTTATGGACTAACAGATTGATGGCCCGAGGTTGTGCCCTCTCTTCTAGAAACCAAAAGAAAGTTCTATCAGGAGGTTATTGATGTTTAAGAACGCCGCAGAGGCGATCAAGTACATCCGCGACAACGATATTGAATTCGTTGACGTGAGATTTATGGACTTGCCTGGTGTCATGCAACACTTCAACATTCCAGCCAAAGCATTTAACGATTCCATTTTCGAAGATGGATTAATGTTTGATGGCTCTTCAATTCGTGGTTTCCAAGCAATTCACGAATCAGATATGAAGTTAATGCCAGATGTGACAACAGCTTTTATTGATCCATTTCGCGAAGCCAAAACATTAGCAATGAATTTCTCTATTAGAGATCCATTCACCAATGAACCATATTCAAGAGATCCTAGAAACGTTGCTGCCAAAGCTGAAGCTTTCTTAAAAGCATCAGGAATTGCAGACACTGTTTATTTTGGTCCAGAAGCCGAGTTCTACATATTTGATGAAGTTCGTTTTGATAATCAACCACAAGGTTCATTTTTCAAAATTGATTCAATTGAAGCAGCATGGAACACCGGAAGAGAAGAAGAAGGTGGCAACCTTGGATACAAAACTCCAT
>Ga0208596_1000583_pt1 | contig 11072 bp, 11 predicted proteins | sample LakMenEpi12Jul11_FD_150686 | JGI IMG/M metagenome (GOLD analysis project Ga0208596, IMG submission 150686) | Freshwater microbial communities from Lake Mendota, WI - 12JUL2011 deep hole epilimnion (SPAdes) | ecosystem: Environmental > Aquatic > Freshwater > Lake > Epilimnion/Euphotic zone ...
TTATATGAGCGAAAAGGCGACACCAGCTCGCCGCAACACCTTTAAATCGCCCAAGCCAGACCCCATTCGCTTATTAGTCTTCGATATCTTGCAAGAGGTTAACCAGCGCGGGGGATACTCAAATTTATTACTTCCAAGCGCGCTAAATGACTCAAAGTTTGAACAAAGAGATAAAGGATTTGCAACAGAGCTTCTCTACGGAACTCTGCGCATGCAAGGTAGGCACGATTACATCGCCGCACAGATTTCAGATAGACCTTGGAGCGAGGTAGATAACGGCATCGTTGATGTAGTCCGTCTTGGCGCACACCAACTCTTTGAGATGCGAGTCGCAACTCACGCAGCGGTTTCTGAGACAGTTGAACTTGCCCGTAAAGTTTTAGGGGAGTCGAAGGCTTCCTTCGTTAATGCGATGCTGCGCAAGATGAGCGCGCAAACGCTAGATCAGTGGATGGAGCCGGTAAATCAGATAAAGGATGACGCTGAACGCTTAGCGATCATCCATTCGCACCCAGAATGGGTAGTTTCGGCCTACTTTGATCTACTAAAGGATTTTTCTGAAGTTGAATCTGCGTTAATTGCCAACAATATTCCAGCATCGGCAACTCTAGTTTGGTGGCCAGGGCGTTCATCACAACAAGAGTTGGTGGATCTCGGTGGAGTGCCGACTGAGTTTTCAGAATATGGAATCAAATTTGATGGAATTCCAAATACTTTGGAACCGGTGCGACGCCGTAGAGCCGGCGTACAGGATGAAGGTTCGCAACTTGTTGCGCAGGTCTTCTCGAACGCTGCGGCCTCATCACAACGCTGGTTGGATTTATGTGCCGGCCCTGGTGGCAAAGCTGCACTACTTTCAGCGATTGCGCAAGAAAAAGATAAGGATTTTACGGCGAACGAAGTTAGCCAGCCGCGAGCTGAATTAGTAAGACAAGTAGTTGGAAGCGCGAGAGTTTGGGTCGGCGATGGACGTGAGATCTCGTCCCATGGCGAAACCTTTGATGCGATTCTCGCTGACGTCCCGTGTACCGGGCTTGGTGCGCTACGCCGTCGCCCTGAAGTGCGCTGGCGAAGAACTGTTACAGATCTACGTGCGCTAACGGCTCTACAACGCGAACTATCCGATAGCGCAGTTTCAGTTCTGTCCGATGGTGGGCTCTTTGCCTATGCAACTTGTTCTCCTCACTTTGCCGAAACAACGGTCGCTGTCGCAGATATATTGAAGGCCCATCCAGAGTTAGAACAGATCGATGTAGCGCCATTTCTTCCTGAGGGGCTTACCAATGCGATGCGTGGTAAGTCGCTATCGCTCTGGACCCATCGCCATCAAAGCGACTCCATGTTCATGGCGTTATTTCGGAAGAAAGGCTAATAAGGTATTTCTATGAGCGATCAACATATTCGAATCACGCCAAGTATTCTTAGCGCCGACCGAGAAAATATCGTTAGCGAGATTGCAAAGATCGCGCAAGTTTCGGATTTAATCCATTTAGATATTATGGATAATCGCTTTGTTCCCAACGAAACTTGGAATTTAGCCGAGGCTCAAGCAATTATCAGCTCCTCACCAACCCCGATCGATGCACACTTAATGGTCGAAGATGTTGATACCTTGGCGATTGAATATGCGATCGCAGGTTCTGGCAGCGTCACACTGCATGCCGAAGCAGCAATTGATATCACGAAAACCCTCCGTGGAATTAGGTCGCATGGTGCAAGAGCGGGGCTCGCAGTAAAGCCAGCAACCCCTATAGATGAATATTTAGAGATCTCAGATCTCGTTGATATGTTTTTGATAATGACAGTAGAACCGGGTTTCGGTGGTCAGAAATTTATGGCAGATATGATGGATAAAGTGCGCCTCACTCGCAGAGCGATAGGCAATCGTCCAATTTGGTTGCAGGTTGATGGTGGAATCTCTGTCGATACCATCGCCATCGCGCGCGAAGCGGGAGCAGATACCTTTGTAGCGGGATCTGCGGTCTTTAATTCACCAGAACCAGCTGAGATGGTTGAAATACTCCGCCATCGCGCAAGCGCCCTCTAGTAAACTGCAGCAATGAAGACTTTTGATCAACTCTTTGAAGAGCTCGCTGCGAAGTTAGCGGCCCGCGAAGATGGATCTGGCACAGTCGCAGCAGTGGAAGCCGGTGTCCACTCGATCGGAAAGAAAATTCTCGAGGAGGCCGGCGAAGTCTGGATTGCAGCAGAACACGAAAGCGATCAAGCTTTAGCGGAAGAGATCAGCCAGCTCATCTATCATCTTCAAGTCCTAATGTTGGCACGAGGTTTACAGCCGTCAGATATCTATAAGTTTCTCTAGAGATAGGTAATCAATGTTAAAGATCGCAATTCCAAATAAGGGTTCCTTAGCCGATTCATCGATCGAGATCTTCAAAGAGGCAGGTTACCGACAGAGAAGCGATTCCCGTGATCTGGTTTTAATTGATCCCGAAAATAACGTGGAGTTCTACTACCTGCGTCCACGCGATATCGCCCTCTATGTTGGATCCGGCGAACTTGAGGCTGGAGTTACGGGTCGTGATCTTCTTATCGATTCTGGCGCCGCCGCGACAGAAGTACTTGCACTTGGTTTTGGTGGGTCAACCTTTCGATTCGCGGGTCCTGCATCTGAGAAACTTACGATCTCTGATTTAAATGGAAAGCGAGTAGCAACGGCTTATCCAGGGTTAGTTCAAAACTATCTGGCACAGAAGTCAATAAAGGCCGAGGTTGTTCGTTTAGATGGTGCGGTAGAAAGCAGCGTTCGACTAGGGGTCGCTGATGTAATCGCTGATGTTGTCAGCACAGGAAATACTCTCCGCCAAGCTGGACTTGCAATTTTTGGTGATCCAATCCTAGTGAGCGAAGCCATTCTCATTACACGCAACGGCGCTGCTGTACCAGCTGGTCTAGAAGTTTTGCAACGACGCTTACAAGGCGTCGTAACTGCTCGCGAATACGTTCTTCTCGATTACGACATTCCAAAGGTAAGTGTCGACAAGGCTTGCGCCATTACGCCTGGACTTGAGTCTCCAACTATCTCACCACTACAGAAAGAGGATTGGGTCGCAGTTCGTGCGATGGTGCTTCGTAAAGATACAAATCGTTTAATGGATGAGCTCTGGTCTTTAGGTGCCCGTGGAATCTTGGTAACAGATATCCACGCTTGCCGACTTTAATTTACGCCTCTTCAACCTCTTCACGAGAAATTCCCATTAGGTAGAGAACAGAATCTAAATAGGGAGCCGAAACAGAGCTATCTGCCGCTGCTTTAACGGCAGGTTTGGCGTTAAATGCTATTCCCATTCCCGCTATTGCGATCATATCTAGATCATTTGCGCCATCACCTATAGCGATTGTTTGTTCCAAGTCAACGTTGTGCTCGGCAGCAAATTCACGTAGCGCAGTTGCTTTACCCGCGCGATCGATTATCGGACCAGTAAGCGCACCTGTTAACTTTCCATCTGAAACCTCAAGATTATTTGCACGCATATGGTCGATACCTAATTCAGCGGCCAAAGGTGCGATAACAGTTTCAAAACCGCCTGAAACCAGTGCTATATGGTGTCCGAGTTTCTTTAAGGTACGAACCAAAGTTCGTGCGCCAGGTGTCAAAGTAATCTCGGATTGCACATCAACCAGAACGGTTTCAGGTAGACCTTTCAGAAGTGCAACTCTTGCTCGCAGGCTCGCTTCAAAGTCGAGCTCACCTCTCATCGCAGCCTCTGTAATCTGCGCGATCTCGCCCTGAACGCCTGCCTTCGCACCAAGAAGTTCAATTACTTCTTGCTTAATCAGCGTTGAATCCACATCCATTACTACCAATTTCGTAGCAAATCGCATCAGCCCGCCGGGGGAGACTGCGATATCAACACCCAGTTCGCTTCCGGTGGTTGCTAGCGCGCTGCGCAGCGTCGCTAAATCAGCGCCAGAGACGGTTAACTCAATAGCAGTTACTGGATAACTAGCGGTTCTGTTTATCCGTTCAATATTTCCGCCATCTTGGGCAATCACCGCAGCGATTGCATTTATTGCTTGCGGCTTTAGAGACTGTGACAGCGCAACAACGTGTAGAAGCGATTTCTTTGCAGCAATCGAGCTCTGGTCGCTACTTTCAAAGGAAGTTGCGATATCAACGCCTAGTTTTGCGGCACAGTCTTCTAAGTCTGCCTCAATCGATTGAGCGTGTGCTGGCGAGAGAGAGATCAGGACTGTCAAAATCAATCGACCACGGATTACGACTTGTTGGATATCGAGGATAGTTACTGCAAAAGGGGAGAGAGTTTCGAAGAGGGCTTCAGTTATGCCTGGGCTATCGACTCCGGAGACCAATATAAGGCCGGTGAATTGTTGCTCTGTTACACCGTTTTTTGACTCCATAATGGAGAAGATTATCGTGAATCACATCAGCGCATGGCGCAATTGCAAGTGATTCATCGCCTTTACCGCTATCTTTTTCATCTATGAACGCCGCACCCAGCCAAGTGGTCCTTGCTATGCAAGGAGTTAGCGTCACGCGCGGTGGCAAGCGAATCCTCGGCCCGATTGATTTCCGAATTCAAAGCGGTGAGCGTTGGGTCATTCTGGGACCAAATGGTGCAGGTAAATCGACGCTACTTAATATCCTGGCTACCCGAATCTTTCCAACCTCGGGCACCGTCTCAATTCTTGATAAGCAAATGGGCAAAGTGGACTTATCTGAACTAAGAACCCGCATCGGCATCTGCGCCTCACTCCTTGCTGAAGATATTCCTGATGATGAGTTTGTGCGAGACGTTGTTTTAACTGCTGCTTATGCAGTAATTGGTAGATGGAATGAAGTTTATGATCTCTGGGATGAATCACGCGCAGTAGCACTTTTAACCACCTTTGGAGTTCGCGAATTTGCAGATCGCCGCTACTACACACTTAGCGATGGAGAAAAGAAGAGAGTACAGATCGCCCGCGCACTGATGGCTGATCCAGAGTTACTACTTTTGGATGAACCTACGGCAGGTCTGGATCTTGGAGGACGTGAGGATTTACTAAGACGATTCTCTGAGTTCTCACTTGATCCACTTGCGCCATCTAGCATCATCGTAACTCATCATATTGAAGAGATTCCAGCAGGTACAACGCATGCGCTGATAATCAAAGATGGCGTTATTGCAATTTCGGGACCCATCGCCGAAGTTATTACCTCCGAACATATGAGCGCGGTCTTTGGAATCACCATCGATGTTACGACAGACGGTTCGCGCTTTTTCGCTAGAAGTAGATGAATAGTTTTCGAGATCAGTTACATCCCAATTGGCGTGATTTGCTTAAGGGCTCATATGATCTCTTAGATAGGATCGAGAGCGATATCGCGGAGAGTAGCTATCTACCGAAGCACGATAATGTAATGAAGAGTTTATCCTTTGATCCATCTCTTTCAAAGGTTCTGATCTTAGGTCAAGATCCTTATCCCAACGAGATAGATGCAATGGGTTTGGCTTTTTCTACTGCGCGTAGGGATGGAAAGTTGCCGGCTTCTCTAAAAAATATATATCGCGAACTTGCAGATGATTTGGATGTTGCCATTCCTACTTCCGGAGATCTATCCCCTTGGTCCAATCAAGGCGTGGTTCTCTTAAATCGAACACTCACCTGTGCGCAAGGTGAGAGTAACTCTCATAGAGATTTCGGTTGGAAAGATTTTACAGATCAGGTCGTATCGATTCTCGCCCAACTTGGTGTCGTTGCGATCCTTTGGGGTAAGAGCGCACAAGAGGTTGAAGATCGTTTTCCTAAATCTGATTGCATAACTTCAGTTCATCCAAGCCCGCTCTCTGCACATCGCGGATTCTTTGGATCAAAGCCATTTAGTAGAGCCAATCAAGCGTTGCTAGCTAAAGGTTTGGAACCGATCGACTGGCAGTTATAAAAGGCGGAGATTAGAAAAGCCCCGGTTAACTTCAACCGGGGCTTTTCTTCTTTATAACTAGTAACTTATCCGACCCAAGTGTTTATTGGTGAAGATAAGAAGTAGATCATAAATAGGCCAGAGACCAAGAGAAGTAGCGGATGTACTTCCTTTCGTCGTCCTTGCATGTAGCGAATAACCACATGAGTTACAAAGCCGGCTCCGATACCTACTGAGATGTTGTAGGTAAAAGGCATCAAGATGATTGTTAGAAACGCTGGAATTGCGATTCCGTAATCATCCCAGTCGATAGCCTTGATCTGAGTCATCATCATGAATCCAACGATGATCAGTGCTGGGGTCGCAGCCTCATAAGGAATGATCGCTACGAGCGGTGCCAAGAAAGTTGTAAGCAAGAAGCATGCTCCTGTTACAACAGATGCAAGACCGGTTCGTGCGCCTTCGCCAACACCAGATGCTGATTCGATGTAGCTGGTGTTAGAAGAGATGCTTCCAGCGCCACCTGCAACTGCTGCTAGCGAGTCAACGAGAAGGATGCGATCGTTATTTGGAACATTTCCATTCTTGTCGATAAGCCCAGATTCATGTCCAATCGCTGTAACTGTTCCGACTGTGTCGAAGAAATCAGATAGCAATAGGGTGAAGATCAAGAGAATTACCGTGACAAGTGGAAGTCGGTCAAAGGATCCGAGAAGGTTGAAATCACCGAAGAGGCTGAAGTCTGGGGTTGCGGCGATCTTTTCAGGTACAGCAGGAACGTTTAGGTTCCAACCCTTTGGATTGACTTCTCCAGTAGCACCGTTAAAGAGAGGACCGATCTTAAGAGTTGTCTCAACAATCACCGCAGCGATTGTTGCCACGATTATTCCAATGAGTATCGCGCCCTTTACCTTCTTAACCATTAAGCCGATAGTAAGGAAGAGACCGAGTGCGAAGACCAAAACTGGCCATCCCACAAGCGTTCCACCATCTCCAAGGGTTACAGGTACCGGACCCGCTCCAGTACGACGCACGAATCCGGCATCGACGAGACCAATTAGCGCAATAAATAAACCGATACCTACTGAGATCGCAATCTTTAACTGCGCGGGTACCGCCTTAAACACAGCTGTTCTAAAACCGGTCAGCACCAAAATTGTAATGATGATGCCTTCGATTACGACAAGTCCCATTGCATCTGCCCAAGTCATTTGGGATGCAATACCAACTGCTACGAAAGTGTTTAGACCAAGACCTGTTGCAAGCGCGAGCGGATAATTTCCGACAACGCCCATAAGGATCGTTAATACACCGGCCATTAACGCAGTCATCGCAGCGACTAGTGCGAGGTTAGGGGCATCTCCGCCACCAATATATTTTCCATCAGCATCTTTTGAGAGACCGATGATTAGTGGATTTAAGGCAACTATGTATGCCATGGTAAAGAAAGTGACGATACCGCCACGAACTTCCCGAGCTACAGTGGAGCCACGTTCTGATATTTTGAAATAGCTATCGAGCATGACGAACCTTTCTAATTTTGTTAACGGGGGTGTTTGCGACCCCGTGTGAAATGACGGCTCACAGACCGAGGGATACGAGAATTTAAACGTAAAAAAGCGGTTACTTTGAGGTTAGACGCGCGACAATGCCGAAAGAAATAGCCACTGATTGCCCGATTAAGTGCTTACCCAAAATCAAACCCGCTCGTTTTCCAGTTTCGGTTGGCAAGTTCCAATGCTCTACGCGACGAGGAATCTGGTCAAACAATGGGTTGACGTAGCGTGCAACATCGCCAACAGCAAAGACATTTTCAAACACAGCACCATCAGAAGAAAGCGCACGTAGTCCACCATCAACTAAAACACCATTAGAAATATCTATTCCGCTGCCTTCAAGCCATTCGGTATTAGGCAAAGATCCAATCGCAACCACCACTAGATCTGCATCGTAGATAACTCCTGAGTCGAGAATCACTCTTTCGACATGGCCATCCCCAATCAAGCCAAACACCGAGGCGCCTTTAACAAACTCGACACCCATAAGCTCGTGGCGACGCTTAACTTCTCTACCTAGGGTTTTACCGAGTGCTTCTTGCATTGGCTCATGAGTTCTTGAAACAACTTTCACCTGGCAGCCAGCTTTGACGGCCGTTGCTGCAACTTCACACCCAATAAACCCGGCGCCAAGAATCAACACCTTCACGCCAGGCAGAAGTTGCTTTCGAAGTGCGACGGCATCATCAAAAGTTCTCAAGACATGAACACCCGTGATGCCATTGGCATCAACTGGAAGTGGCTTTGGTCGAAGGCCGGTTGCAATAACTAGTGCTTTGTAGGGGTGACTAGTACCAGATAAATCGGTGACTTTTTGTTCTTGGATATCTAATGAAGTGGCGGCAAGGCCAAGCACCCATTCGACATCAGATACTGATTCCTTAATCGGGAAGTAGATCTCGTCAATCTCGCCAGATCCACTAAGTAGTTCTTTTGATAGGGGAGGTCTGTTGTATGGAAGGTAAGGCTCATTGCCGATTACTTTGATTGGGCCCGCGTAGCCAGCCTTGCGAAGGCCTTCAGCAGAGCGCAGCCCCGCTAGTGAGCCACCAACAATTACTACCGGAGCAGACAAAAGCTTAAGTTACTGCGCGATGCGAATAGCCTGCATCGGGCAAATGTCAACTGCTGCCTCGATGTTGTCCAGTTCGCTGTCGTCAACTTCGGCAACGTATTCCAACTTATCCTCGGCGTTCAGCTTGAAAACGGTTGGAGCTTCGAATACGCACTGTCCGTAGTGCTGACACTTGTTCATGTCGACTTCGACTTTGATCATTTACTTTTCCTCGATTCGTGACGGATAAAGGTCTTTGGATGGAGTTCTTATGCCGCGGAATTCCCAGTCGCCACCCATAGCGGTGGAAATAACTTCTTCGCTCTCAGTTGGCTGAGCTCCCACATCAGATCGAATAGGAGATGGACCGTGAACAATCTTGTTGCTCAAGCGACCAAGCCCTTCAACTTCGACCTCAACAACGTCTCCTGGCTGCACCGGTCTTGAGTTTGCCGGTGTGCCGGAGAAGATCATGTCCCCTGGAACTAGCGTGATGGTGCGCGCTAGGTCTGCAACAAGGTAGTTCATATCCCATTCCATGTTTTTGGTGTTGTCGTCTTGCTTTAGCTCACCGTTGACATAGGTGCGAATGTATTTGTTGTGAAAGTCCCAATCGGTGACCATTCCAGGTCCTACTGGAGCCAAGGTGTCAGCACCTTTTACTCGCAGCATGGAACCGGCATCGGTATCTCTGAAATCGTGCAGACCATAGTCATTACCGACTGAGTATCCAGCTATGTATTGACCTGCCTCATCGGGTGAAATGTTCTTGCAAGTTTTGCCGATGATGATCACGATTTCGCCCTCGTAGTTCAACCACTTGCATCTCTCTGGTCGAACGACGTGCCCATGGTGTGAATTCAGAGCTGTGATCGGCTTGTGAAAATAGGTCGGAGCATCTGGAAGCTTGGTCAGGAACTCGTCGCTTCGTGAATGGTAATTCAAGTGCACTGCAAGAATCTTGGTTGGTTCCGAGGGCGCCAAGTGAATCGCATCAGCAATCTTTACCCTGCGCCCATCAGGCGCCACCAACTCTTCGCCTTCGCGAACAACTTGAACCGCTGCTCCTTCGAGCAGAATTCTTCTAAATTCAGTCACGAGATAAAACCAGATCCTTAGGTCTAGGGAAGCCAGCTTCAGGCTCCGGGAAGTAAACGTGAACCTGTCCTGTGCCAATTGAGTTTTCGTACTCGGAGTACATAACGCCCTTTGCGGTGTTGTCTCCCTCACCGGTTGCACCAGCCATGGTCAACCAGTGGCTGAAGTTTGCCTCAGGCTTGAACTGCTTGAACTCATCCATGGTGTCCAGGATTCGGGCGTGATCTCCTTGCTTCATCCATTCAATGCGCTCTAGATCTGCAAGGCGCGCACCTTCTGAATAGATGTGACTTGGGTCAGATGATTCGTGCTTACGTAGGTCGCGAAGCTTGTAGAAAGTGTGCGAAAGGGCACCCGATGCAAGAAGCAATACTTTACGATCGGTGTCACGAATTGCTTCACCAAGAGCGCGACCTGCGCGCAAGAAGTCTTCAGCAGTTGCAGTTTGGCAAACAGAAATAGAAACCCACTTCTTGTCCAAGCCGCGACCTAGGTAGTGCCAAAGATTCACGGTGGCATAGAAGATTGGAAGATGCGGATCGCTAATTGGAGTAATCCAGGTTCCGTTCTTCTCGTCGTATTTTGCAGCTGCCATGGCAAGTTCTGGATCACCCTTGAATGCGTAGGGAACTTGAGACATGCCTCGAGGAAGCTCTTCAGAAGTGAATAGTCCAGAGCGTTCTGCTTGAGCGGTAATCACAAACTCGACTGTGGTGGCCCAGTGGCTGTCAAGAACAACTACTGTGTCGTAGTCCAGAGTCTCCATGACTTCCTTGCGGAATCTCTTTAGTCCTGGAACTAGCGAAATCTCCTTGCCCTCGTTTAGGTCATAGCGAACCTTTTCGGGCAACATGATTGTTGGCACGTGGGCCAAGATTGCGGCTCCAACTACTTTTCCCATTTCTATTCCTTCCATCCATTTGGTGAAATAACTGTGTTCTTTACATCTGCGTAGAAATCAAATGACCAGGTTCCGCCCTCGCGACCGATACCAGATTTCTTGGATCCCCCAAAAGGCGCCTTGAGATCTCGAACGAAGAAACAGTTGACCCATATTGTCCCGGCAACTACTTCTGAAGCAATCCGCTTGGCGTGCTCACGGTTTCCTGAAACGATAACAGCTGCCAAACCAAACTCGGTGTTGTTGGCCATTTCAATCACTTGTTCATCGGTTGTGAAGGTCTGCATGGTCAAGACTGGGCCAAAAATTTCGGAGCTGACAATTTCAGAACCGGCCGGAGGGTTGGCGATAAGTGTTGGTCTAAAAAACAGACCTCCCAATTCACTGTTGGGCTCACCACCCATAACAACCTTGAGGCCTTCGCTTTTTGCGCGGTCCACGAATCCTTTGATGCGTTCAAAGTGCACTGGATGTATCTGAGGACCGATGTCGGTGTCTGGGTCTCTCGGGTCACCCTGCTTCAGCTTCGCAGCTCTTTCTTGAAACTTTTTGGAAAACTCATCGGCAACTGATTCG
>Ga0208596_1000588_pt1 | contig 11050 bp, 8 predicted proteins | sample LakMenEpi12Jul11_FD_150686 | JGI IMG/M metagenome (GOLD analysis project Ga0208596, IMG submission 150686) | Freshwater microbial communities from Lake Mendota, WI - 12JUL2011 deep hole epilimnion (SPAdes) | ecosystem: Environmental > Aquatic > Freshwater > Lake > Epilimnion/Euphotic zone ...
CCTCCTCGCCGGTCGCCGCCTTCACGAGCGGCGGTCCGCCGAGGAAGATCGTCCCCTGCTCGCGCACGATCACCGACTCGTCGCTCATCGCGGGCACATAGGCGCCCCCGGCCGTGCAGCTGCCGAGCACCACGGCGATCTGCGCGATGCCCTCGGCCGACAGGTTCGCTTGATTGAAGAAGATCCGCCCGAAATGCTCGCGGTCGGCGAACACCTCGTCCTGGTTCGGCAGGTTGGCGCCACCCGAATCGACGAGGTAGACGCAGGGCAGGCGGTTCTCGCGGGCGATCTCCTGTGCGCGCAGGTGTTTCTTGACGGTGACGGGATAGTAGGTGCCGCCCTTGACCGTGGCATCGTTGCAGACGATCACGCACTCGCGGCCGGCGATACGGCCGATCCCGGTGATGATCCCGGCACAGGGGGCCTCGTCGCCGTACATCCCGCAGGCGGCGAGCGGCGAGAGTTCGAGGAACGGTGAGCCCGGGTCGAGCAGCGTCTCGATGCGCTCGCGGGGCAGCAATTTGCCGCGGGCGAGGTGACGGGCGCGGGCGGCCTCGCCGCCGCCTGCGGCGGCCGCGTCGAGCTTGGTCCGCAGGTCGTCCACCAGCGCGCGCATCGCCGCTGTGCGCTCGAGGAACGGCGCGCTGCCGGGGTCGAGCGCAGAATCGAGGATCGCCATGTCACCTCCCTGTCCCGCCGAGCGCTCGCGCTATTGCGGGACGCCATTATATTGTCGGACAATCCTACCATCATCGAGGTCGGAGGCAAGACATGCCCGGGTTGGAAGCGTTCGCGATCGATCCCGTCGAGGGCGACTCTGCCGCCGAGGTGCGCGAGGCGGTGCGCCGGTTCGCGCAGGCGCGCATCGCCCCGCTCGCGGCCGACATCGACCGCAGCAACCAGTTCCCGGCCGGTCTTTGGCGGGAGCTCGGATCGCAGGGCCTGCTTGGGCTCACGGTCCCCGGACGTTGGGGCGGCTCGGACCTCGGTTACCTCGCGCATGTCGTGGCGATGGAGGAGATCTCGCGCGCCTCGGCATCGGTGGGGCTGAGCTACGGCGCGCACTCGAACCTTTGCGTCAACCAGATCCGCCTGAACGGCGATGATCTCCAGCGCGACCGCTACCTGCCGAAGCTGGTCACGGGCGAGTGGATCGGGGCGCTCGCCATGTCCGAGCCCGGTGCGGGCTCCGACGTGCTCTCCATGCAGACGCGTGCCGAGCGTCGTGGCGATGCGTACGTGCTCAACGGCCGCAAGATGTGGATCACCAACGGCCCGGACGCCGATGTCATCGTGCTCTACGCACGCACCGATCCGGCGGCGGCGCCGCGCGGCGTCAGCGCGTTCATCGTCGAGAGCGGTTTCCCCGGCTTTTCGCGCTCGCCCAAGCTCGACAAGCTCGGCATGCGCGGCTCGAACACCTGCGAGCTCGTGCTCGAGGACTGCGTGGTCCCGGCGGGGAACCTGCTCGGCGAGCTGCACGGCGGCACGCGGGTGCTGATGAGCGGCCTCGATTACGAGCGCGCGGTGCTGGCCGGTGGGCCGCTCGGCATCATGGCGGCAGCGCTCGACCTCGCCTTGCCCTATCTGCACGAACGGCACCAGTTCGGGGCGCCCATCGGCAGCTTCCAGCTGATGCAGGCGAAGGTGGCCGACATGTACACCGAGTTCGCGGCGGCGCGTTCGCTGGTCTACGCGGTCGCGCGCGCCTGCGATGCGGGTCGCTGCCGGCGCCACGACGCCGCGGCGGCCATCCTGTTCGCCGCCGAGAAGGCCACCCGCATCGCGCTCGAGGCCCTGCAGTGCCTCGGCGGCAACGGCTACATCAATGATTACCCGGCCGGCCGCCTCGTGCGCGACGCCAAGCTCTACGAGATCGGCGCCGGCACGCAGGAGATCCGACGCATGCTCATCGGCCGCGAACTGTTCGCGCAGTCGGCTTGACGGGCCGAGGCATGGTCGCGCGTTTCGCCAAGGTCCGGGTGGAGCCCGCCTATCGCAAGGTGGCGACGGCGCTCACCGCGCGCATCACCGGCGGCTCGTTGGGGCTCGGTGAGCGTCTGCCGAGCGAACTGGAGCTCGCTCGGCAGTTGGGCGTGCATCGCTCCACCGTGCGCGAGGCGCTGCGCGAGCTCGAGTCGTCAGGGTTGTTGCGCCGCGAGCGCGGTTCGAAGCTGATGATGGTCAGCCGGCCGGATCCGGAGCAGGTGGCGTCCGGCGTGTCGCGGGCACTCGCCTTGCACCACGCCACGGTCGCCGAGGTCTGGGAGACGATGACGCTCATCGAGCCGCCCGTCGCGGAGATCGCCGCACGGCGCCGCGATGCCGCGGCGCTCTCCGCCCTCTCAGCGGTCGTGGCCGCCGCCGAGGACGGGCAGGTACCGCGTGCCGCCGCGCAGGCGGCCGATTTCTTCCGCGCGCTGGCGGCTGCCACGGGCAACAGCGTGCTGTCGCTCACGCAGGAGCCGCTGCTGCAGTTGCTCGACTCGTCGCTGCGGCGGCTGATCGAGGCTGTCCCGCAGTCGCGATCGCGTATCGCGGTCGCCCAGCGCCGAATCTTGGCCGCCATCGAGGCGGGCGACGCTGCCGCGGCGCGCAGTTGGTGCGAGAAGCACATCCGCGACTATCGTCGCGGCTTCGAGGTCGCGGGCATCGATCTCGCCCTGCCCATCCCCTCCGGCATCGAATAAAATCTTGAGGTGACCATGAACGCACCGCGCTTGCACGTCCCCGAGGTCCCCGCCCGTCCGGGCGAGGATCCCGATTTCAGCTACGTGCGGATCTCGCTCGCTGGCGCCATGCCCCGTCCGCCCATCGATGTGGCCGTCCGCGAGACGGTGCCGCTCGCCGAGGAGCTCATCCGCGTCCTCGATGACTCCGGCACGGCGGTCGGCCCCTGGGACCCGAAGCTGCCGCCGGATACGCTGCGTGCCGGTCTGCGCGAGATGTTGCTGACGCGGGTCTTCGATGATCGCATGCAGCGCACCCAGCGCCAGGGCAGGATCAGCTTCTATGTGCGCTCTTGGGGCGAGGAGGCCGTGTCGGTTTCCGCCGCACATGCGCTGCGTCCCGGTGACATGCTGTTCCCGTCCTACCGCAACCAAGGGCTCTTCATCGGTCGCGGCACGCCGGTGCTCGATCTCATGTGCCAGTTGCTCTCCAACACCCGCGACATGTGCAAGGGCCGGCAGTTGCCCGTGATGTACCACGATGCGGCGCGTCGGCTGTTCTCGATCTCGGGCAACCTCGCGACACAGTATCCACAGGCGGTCGGTTGGGCGATGGCGGCCGCGATCAAGGGCGAGGACGACATCGCCGCGGCCTGGCTCGGCGAAGGCAGCACCGCCGAGGCCGACTTCCACCACGCGCTGCTCTTCGCCAAGGTGTACCGCGCGCCTGTGGTGCTCAACATCGTCAACAACCAGTGGGCGATCTCCACGTTCCAAGGCTATGCCGGTGGCGAGCAGCGCTCGTTCGCGGCGCGCGGGCCCGGGGTCGGGATCGCAGGCCTGCGGGTCGACGGCAACGATTTCCTCGCGGTCCATGCCGCGACCACCTGGGCCGCCGAGCGCGCCCGTGCGGGACACGGTGCGACGCTCATCGAGCATGTCACCTACCGCGCGGGCGCGCATTCGACGAGCGACGACCCGTCGCGCTACCGCCCGAAGGACGAATTCCCCGCATGGCCGCTCGGCGATCCGGTCGAGCGCCTCAAAAAACACCTCATCGGCCTCGGCGAATGGGACGAGTCCCGCCACGCCGCGCTCCTCGCCGAGCTCGAAGCCGAGGTCGCAGAGGCCTGGAAGCAGGCGATGTCCTACGGCACGCTCAACGAAGGCGCACGGCTCGATCCCGCGCTGATGTTCTCGGATGTCTTCAAGGACGTCCCGCCGCACCTCGAAGCGCAGCAAGCCGAACTCGCCGCGGAGTTGGCCGCCGCCGCAGGCGAGGGCGGATCGCGTCCGGGAGACGCCGCATGACCGCCATGAGCATGGTGCAGGCGCTCAACTCCGCGATGGAGGTCATGCTCGCGCGCGACCCCCGGGTCGTGATCTTGGGCGAGGACGTCGGCTACTTCGGCGGCGTGTTCCGCGCCACCGAGGGCTTGCAGAGCCGCTACGGCGCGCATCGCGTCATCGATACCCCCATCGCCGAGGGCGGCATCGTCGGCGCCGCGATCGGCATGGCGGCCAACGGCCTGCGCCCGGTCGCCGAGATCCAGTTCGCCGACTACATCTATCCCGCCTACGACCAGATCGTGAGCGAACTCGCCCGCATGCGTTACCGCAGCGCGGCCGCCTTCACCGCGCCGGTGACCATCCGCACGCCCTGCGGCGGCGGCATCCGTGGCGGCCAGACGCACTCGCAGAGCCCGGAGGGCGTGTTCGCGCATGTCAGCGGCCTGAAGGTCGTCATGCCCTCCAATCCCTACGACGCCAAGGGCATGCTGATCGCCGCCATCGAGGACGACGACCCGGTGATCTTCTTCGAGCCCAAGCGCGTATACAACGGACCCTTCGACGGCGATCCGCACAAGCCCGCGGAGTCCTGGGCCGGCCATCCCATGGGCGATGTGCCCGACGGCTACTACACCGTCCCCTTGGGCAAGGCCGCCGTGGTGCGCCCGGGCAATGCCGTCACTGTCGTGACCTACGGCACGATGGTGCATGTCTGCCTCGCGGCGGTCGCCGATCTCGGCCTCGATGCCGAGGTGGTCGATGTGCGCAGCATGGTGCCCCTCGACATCGACACGCTCGCCGCATCGGTCGCCAAGACCGGTCGCTGCCTGATCGCCCACGAGGCGACGCGCTTCGGGGGCTATGGCGCGGAACTCTCCGCTTCGCTGCAGGAACGCTGCTTCTGGCACCTGCAGGCGCCCATCCAGCGGGTCGCCGGATGGGACACCCCGTATCCCCACGCCTTCGAGTGGGAGTACTTCCCGGGACGGCTGCGCGTGCGCCGGGCGCTCGAGGCGCTGATGCAGGTCTCGGCATGAGCCGCTTCGTGATGCGCCTGCCGGATCTCGGCGAGGGCACGGTCTCCGCCGAGGTCATCGCCTGGAAGGTCCAGCCCGGCGATCGCGTGCGTGAGGATGCGCCGCTCGTCGAGATGTCCACCGACAAGGCAGTCGTCGAGGTGCCCTCGCCGGTGAGCGGCGTCGTGGTGTCCGTGAGCGGCAAGCCCGGCGACACGCTTGCCGTCGGCAGCGAACTCGCCGTGTTCGAGGTCGAGGGCCAGATCGCCGCTGGTGCCGGGCAGGCGGCACCTGCTGCGGCGCCGTCTGCGCCGGTCCCGTCTGCTGCGGCGTCTGCCGCGAGGCCGGCCACCGCGAGGCCGGCCGCCGCACCTGCACCCATCGCGTCTGCATCCAAAGAATCCGCGCTGGCGCCAGCGCGCGTGATGGCCTCGCCCGCGACGCGTCGCCGCGCGGCCGAGGCGGGCCTCGACCTCGCGCGCGTGCAGGGCACCGGCCCGGGCGGTCGCATCGTCGCGGCCGACCTCGAGCGCGCCCAGCGCGGCACACCCGGCGTCACCGAGATCCCGGTCATCGGCGTCCGCCGGCTGATCGCGCAGCGCATGACCGAGGCCAAGCGCAACGCGCCGCACTTCGCCTACGTCGAGGAGGTCGATGTCACGGCGCTCGAGGCGCTGCGGCTGCGCCTGAACGCCGCCCGCAAGGCCGCTGGCCTCGAGGCGCTGACCTTCCTGCCGTTCATCGTGCGCGCGCTGGCCGACGCCTTGGCGGGCTTCCCGCAGTGCAACGCGCACTACGACGCGGCGCGCAACGTGCTCCTGCGCCATGCGGCCGTGCACGCCGGCATCGCCACGCAGACGCCGGACGGCCTCAAGGTGCCGGTGGTGCGCGATGTCGCGCAGCGCGGGCTCGACGATCTCGCCGCCGAGATCCGCCGCGTCACCGAGGCCGCCCGCAGCGGCAAGGCACGGCGCGAGGAACTCAGCGGCTCCACCGTCACTGTCACCAGCCTCGGCAAGTTGGGCGGCATCGTCTCGACGCCCATCCTCAACGCCCCCGAGGTGGCCATCATCGGCATCAACAAGGCCATCGACCGCGTGGTCGTGCATGATGGGCAGGTCGCCATCCGCCGCATGATGAACCTGTCGTCGTCGTTCGATCACCGCTTCGTCGACGGCTATGATGCAGCGGCGCTGGTGCAGGCCCTGAAACTGCGCCTCGAGGCGCCGGAACAGATCTTTGGAGACCCGACGACATGACGACCGCCGACACCGCAGCCACCACCGCCGCCACCATCGCTCGCGCCAAATCCGCGCCCTTCGGCAGTGTACTGGCCGACACCATGAACCTCGCGTGGTACCGCGACGGCGCCTGGACGCCGGCGGAACTCGTGCCCACCGGCCCGCTCCCGATCCATCCGGCGGCGCATGCGCTGCACTACGGCAGCGAATGCTTCGAGGGCTTCAAGGCCTATCGTCATGCCGACGGCTCGGTGCATGTGTTCCGTCTCGACCGGCATGTCGAGCGCCTGCGCCAGAGCGCGCGCGCCCTCGAGCTCCCGGTCCCCGATGCGGCGCAGCTCTCGGCCATGGTCACGGGTCTCATCGATCGCGTGCGCGACATCGTCCCCGAGGCGCCCGGGTCCCTGTATCTGCGGCCGTTGCTCTTCGGGACGATGCCCAACATCGGCGCCGCCGCCCAGCCCTCCAATGAAGCCTGCCTCGTGGTGCTCGCGAGCCCGGTGTGGGATTACTTCGCGGGCGGCATGAAGCCGCTCAAGATATTGGTCGAGGAGCAGGCGCAGCGCTGCGCCCCGCACCTCGGGCGCGTCAAGACCGGCGGAAACTACGCCGCCGCCATGGGTCCCACGCTCGCGGCCCGCCGCGAACACGGCGTCGACCAGGTGCTGTTCTGCCCGGGCGGCGAGGTCCAGGAGACAGGGGCCGCGAACTTCCTGCTGCTGCGTCCCGGCCGGCTCGTGACCCGCAGCCTCGACAGCACTTTCCTGCACGGCGTGACCCGCGACTCGCTGCTCACGCTCGCGCGCGACATGGGCTACGCCGTCGAGGAGCGCGTGTTCAGCGTGGACGAGATGCTGGCCTGGGCCAAGGACGGCGAGGCCGCCTTGTCGGGCACGGCCGCGGTGCTGGCCGGTGTGGGCACGCTCGTGCGCGGCGGCATGGCCCACAAGGTCGGCAGCGGCGACGTCGGCCCCGAGACCCGTCGGCTGCGCGAGGCCCTCGTCGCGATCCAGCAGGGCACCGCCCCCGACCGCCACGGCTGGCTGACCCGGGTTTGATCTGCCCGGCGGGCGCGGTAAAGGGGGGCGTGGTGCCCCGAAACTTGACAGCCCCGCGCCCCGCGAACACACTCCCGGCCCGCTGTCCGGGCCGCAAAAGACCGCTTGGAAAGGTAGCTCAGCTGGTTAGAGCACGGCACTCATAATGCCGGGGTCGAGGGTTCGAGTCCCTCCCTTTCCACCAATTCCTGCGGAGGCCTCCATGTCCGTGCCGCCCAAGTGGTTCACCCCGGTCGCCATCCTCGCGCTGCTCTGGAATCTGTTGGGCGCGTCGGCTTATCTCATGGACGTCACGATCTCGCCCGAGGCGGTGGCGACGATGGGTGACGCCGAGCAGGCCATGTATGCGTCGCGCCCGGTATGGTTCGTGGCGGCGTACGCCAGCGCTGTATGGTTCGGCGTCGCCGGTTCGATCGCGCTCATCTGGCGCAAGCGATGGGCGAAGTCGCTCTTCGTGTTGTCCCTGCTCGGGCTGATCGCCCAGGACATCGCCCTGTTCTCGCGTCCCGAGGTCCGCGGTGATCTCGTCGTGATCTTCTTGCAGGGACTCGTGTTCGCGATCGCCGTGTCGCTCCTGTTGCTCTCACGCAAGGGTGGGCGCGAGGGCTGGCTCGGTTGAGGTGACGCGGCAACGAGGTGCAAGACCTCGCGCCGCGATCGCTCGTCATGCCCCGCGTCGCGCGGGGGACCGCACCCTCAACGCCGCTCGAACACCATCCTCTCGCGCGCCACGCGGCCGTCGTCGCCGTAGTAGCGGGCGGTCACGACCATGGTGCGCGCGTCGGCCGACACCGAGCGGCGGAACGTGGCGACCTTCTCGCCACCCGACTTGATGACCGAGGTGACCGCGTCGCCGTCGCCCATGTCGATGGCGATGGTGTCGCCGACCGGCAGGCCGTGGATGGGGTAGTCGCGGCCGTCGAGGCGCGCCTTGAAGCGCACCTCGGAGTCCAGCGACAGCTCATCGCCGCTCAGCACCAGGGCCCGCTCGAGTCCCCGCGGTGCGACCCCTGTGGAGGCCAGCACAACGCCCGTGGGCAGCGCTGCCGGCCCGGCGCCCGCGATGCGGGCCGTGAGCTCGGATCGGTCGTGATTCAGGGCCCAGCCGATCGGTTCCTGGGCATGGGCGCCCGTGACGGTGGCGAGGCAAAGGAGGGCGGCAAGGCCCGCTCGGACGGTCATCCGCATGCTGTGTCCCTTCATGGTCGTACCCCTTCTCTCGTGTGTGGTGTGGAGGGTTTCGACCGAAAGTACGCCGACCGTGGGCGTTGTCAACGATTTGTCACAATTCTGTGCTAGCGCCCCCGCCCCCTGCATCGGGCGACCGGCGCGGTAGAATCCGCGCCATGACCCAGCCCCACGACACCGACCCCGAAGAGACCCGTGAATGGCTCGAGGCGCTGCGCGCGGCAGTGGCGGCGGGCGGCCGTGAACGGGGCCTCTATCTGCTGACGCAGCTCGAGCAGGAGGCGCAGCAGTTGGGCGTCGTCGCCCATGTCATGCCGTATTCGGCCTACCAGAACACCGTACGGCTCGACGAGCAGGCGGTCCATCCGGGCGATGTCGCGCTCGAGGAGCGCATCACCGCGCTCATGCGCTGGAACGCGCTGGCGATGGTCGTGCGCGCCAACAAGGCCTATGGCGAGCTCGGCGGCCACGTCGCGACCTACGCGTCCGCCGCCGAGATCTTCGAGACCGGCTTCAACCATTTCTTCCGCGGTCCGGACGCGCCGGGCGGCGGCGATCTCGTGTTCTTCCAGCCGCACTCCGCGCCGGGCGTCTACGCGCGCGCCTTCCTCGAGGGACGGCTCGGCGAGACCCAGCTCGCGAACTACCGACAGGAGACGGGCGGGCAGGGGCTCAGTTCCTATCCGCACCCGTGGCTGATGCCGGATTTCTGGCAGTTCCCGACCGGCTCGATGGGCATCGGTCCGATCAACTCCATCTACCAGGCGCGTTTCCTGCGCTACCTCCGCCATCGCGGGCTCGCCGATACCGACGCGCAGCATGTCTGGGGCATCTTCGGCGACGGCGAGATGGACGAACCGGAATCGATCGGCGCGCTGACGCTGGCGGCGCGCGAGAAGCTCGACAACCTGACGTTCATCATCAACTGCAACCTGCAGCGGCTCGACGGGCCGGTGCGCGGCAACGGCCAGATCATCCAGGAGCTGGAGGCGCTCTTCACCGGCGCGGGCTGGAACGTCATCAAGGTCCTGTGGGGCTCGGACTGGGATCCGTTGTTCGCCCGCGACAAGCACCACGCCCTGCTGCGCGCCTTCGCCCACACGGTCGACGGCCAGTACCAGACCTTGGGCGCCAACGACGGCGCCTACAACCAGGAAAAATTCTTCGGGCTCGACCCCGAACTGCGCGCCTTGGTCGCGCACATGTCGCTCGCCGACATCGATGCGCTCAAGCGCGGCGGGCACGACTTCCGCAAGCTCTATGCGGCGTTCGCCGCGGCCCGCGCCCACCGCGGCCAGCCCACCGTCATCCTCGCCAAGACCAAGAAGGGCTACGGCATGGGTCGCGCCGGCGAGTCGCGCATGACGGCGCACCAGGAGAAGAAGCTAGACGTCGAGGCCCTGCTCGAGTTCCGCAACCGCTTCAACCTGCCGATCGCCGACGACGATGTCGCGCAGTTGCGCTTCCATCGCCCCCCCGCGGACAGCCCGGAGATGCGCTACCTCGCGGAGCGCCGCGCCGCGCTCGGCGGGCCGATGCCGCGCCGCCGCCGCGACGCGCCGTCGCTCGCGGTGCCGCCGCTCGAGGGCTATGCGCAGTTCGCCCTCGAGTCGGACGGCAAGGAGATGTCGACGACGATGGCCTTCGTGCGCCTGCTTGGCGGGTTGTTGCGCGACAAGGTCCTCGGGCCGCGCATCGTGCCGATCGTCGCCGACGAGGCGCGCACCTTCGGCATGGCGAGCCTGTTCCGCCAGATCGGCATCTACTCGCCCGTCGGTCAGCTCTACCAGCCGGAAGACGCGGGCTCGCTGCTCGCCTATCGCGAGGCGCAGGACGGGCAGTTGCTGGAGGAAGGCATCACCGAGGCGGGCGCGATGTCCTCCTGGGTGGCTGCGGCGACGGCCTACAGCGTGCACGGGCTGCCGTTGCTGCCGTTCTACATCTACTACTCGATCTTCGGTTTCCAGCGCGTCGGTGATCTCATCTGGGCGGCTGCCGACCAGCGTGCGCGCGGGTTCCTGCTCGGCGCCACCGCGGGTCGCACCACGCTCTCGGGCGAGGGCCTGCAGCATCAGGACGGCTCGAGCCATGTGGTCGCCGCCACCATCCCGAATTGCCGCGCCTACGATCCGGCGTTCGCCGGCGAGCTCGCCGTGATCCTCGACCATGGCGCGCGCCGCATGCTCGAGCAGGGCGTCGACGAGTTCTACTACATCACCCTGATGAACGAGAACTACGCCCAGCCCTCGCTCCCCGCGGGTGCCGCCGAGGGCGTGATCCGTGGCATGTACCGCTACGGGAGCTACGGCCCCGCGGGTGCGGCGCGCCTGCGGCTGCTCGGGTCGGGGACGATCCTGCGCGAGGTGATCGCCGCCGCGGAGATCCTCGGCACCGAGCAGGGCATCGCCTGCGAGGTCTGGAGCGTCACCAGCTTCAGTGAACTCGCCCGCGAGGCGGCGTCGATCGAGCGCGACGCGCGGCTCGGGCTTGCCGCGCCGGCAGGTGGCAGCGCGGCGGCGCCTGCGCGCCGCAGTTGGCTCGAAGAGTGCCTCGCTGGTGATGCACCGGTCGTCGTCGCGACCGACTAT
>Ga0208596_1000594_pt1 | contig 10998 bp, 16 predicted proteins | sample LakMenEpi12Jul11_FD_150686 | JGI IMG/M metagenome (GOLD analysis project Ga0208596, IMG submission 150686) | Freshwater microbial communities from Lake Mendota, WI - 12JUL2011 deep hole epilimnion (SPAdes) | ecosystem: Environmental > Aquatic > Freshwater > Lake > Epilimnion/Euphotic zone ...
TATGATCATGGTTAATCAAAATATTTTAATCCTTCGCCCAAAATTTAACATATTTTGGGCTATTTTTATCAGGCTTTTCTTAACATTCAACACTTCTGACTGAATACCAATATTGCATACCCTAATCCCTACCTAGCACTTATTATAAATTTCAAATAAATAGGAGAGCCTAAAATTCCAGTTTTATATAAATCTATAATAACTCTTTCCTGACTAAAATTGCCAACTTCTCAGCAGCACCACCTTCACCCCTAACACTACGTAATTTATGCCGAATAGCCTCTAATTTCTCTGGATTTGCTAACAAATCTAAAACCATTTCTCCCACCTCTTTTGGTTGTAATTTACCTACTAATTCTGGAACAATTTCTGCTTGTGCCCAAATATTTGGCCAAGCTAATAAACCCTTATTTTTTAACATCCACCAATTAATTATTCTAGCAAAAGTTGTGCCTATAAATGGTAAATTTGCTAATATTCCTGGTAAACCATCCCAAGAACGCATAGCATCTAATTGTTGAGTAGGTAATAATACAATCATAGGTACAGCTAATGCTCCTAATTCTGCAGTATTTGCACCAACTGTAGTTAAACAAATCGAACATTGAGATAATAAATGATAAGCGGGATTTTCTTGTTTTAATTCTACTATTAAACCTGTAGAAGTTAGGAAATGATTATCTATTAAATCAGCACCTTGAAAATTAAATGTTTTTGTAAATAGATTATTTTCTGGATTAGCAAAACTAGCTAAAGTTGGTAAATCTAAAGTTGGTGCAACCGGAATAAAAAACTTTGTCTGGGGTAATTTACTATGAATATATTCAGCAATAGCTAAGGTTAAAGGTACACCTTGAGTTAATTTCGCTACTTTTGAACCTGGTAAAATTCCAATAATGTTAATTTGAGTTTGAGCATTTTCAATTTTAGATATTATGTCATTCTCTGCTGCTTCTAACATTAAATCACCAACAATAGTAAATTTATCTGCATATTTAGAAGCAACATTTTTCGCAACTTGTCCTTTCATAATAGCAAATTTATCTATAAAATTGTGCCAACGTGCTTCCCATTCAGCATAAACTACAGTTTTATATCCTAACTTCTTACCAATAATAACCGGAAAAATTTGATCACCACCTAAAAATATAACCACACCTTGATTTCTCCATTCCCAATTTTCCGCAGTTTTTCCCCACAGTAAAAATTGCCAAAAATGTTCTGCTGCTTGAACTCTATCAACCTCTGGATAACTCAACGCTATAACAGTTTCTTTACCACTAGCATGAGGACAAGGTGATAATATTACAGAAATTCTCACTTGAGAAATATCATGTCCTAATTGTTCTCTCAATGCTTTAACAACAGGACGTACCCAGGTTGTTACCTCCCCTGGTCCATTGGAAAGAATCAGAATATCTACTGGAGTCATTTAATTATTACCTAATTAGTTATAAAAAATGATTATACTGGTATAATGGATGAAAGCAACAAAACAGGATCTATAAATTAGAATCTCAATTAAATATAGTGACAAGGTATCTAAAGTTTTGTATCATATTCAATCAAATTAAGCACAAAATCAAATAATAATGTACCATAGTCATTAGTAGCGTAAATGTGCAATGCTTCCCTTACTGTTTTCAAAGAATATCAGGTAAGCTACACCCTGATTTACTCATAGCAGAATGTGGCAGCTTTCACAGGTAAACCTAGTTTGGTGATACTCATGTCTAAGGAAAAAAAAGGTAATAAAGAAGCTAAAAAGCCTAAGAAAGATCCCAAGGACAAAAAGGAGAAAAAAGACCCAAACAGATATGATGGTTTAACTAAGTAAGAAAGATAAGATTAATTTGATGAGAATTTCTGGTAGGGTATAACAAGGGTTTTAGGCTTTTAGCTTTTAACAAATTCAGGTCATTATCCCTGCGAATAAATGGATAATGACCCTTGATTTTTAAAGTAAATATAGCAGTTTCCATGCTCATAACGAACAAAGTTTTTTAGTTTGAGGGAACAGTGAATAAATTGGTATATACTTCATTATTTTGTAATAACCAATTTTCTTAAGTTCTTCAATTCTTAACAAATCAAAATCAATACATTCACTGGTAATTCAAAATTATAGGTTTTAAAAATCAAGCAACTATTAAAACACAAAAAAATCTCATAAAGCTTGCTAAATATAACAAACAAACCTTGTTTTTCTATTCCCTGCTATCAACTTCTCAGTCTAGCATAACAAGTACCTAAAAGCCAATAAATTTTGAAAGTACATAAATTCACTCTTCCCCTTGTCCGCGTCCTAATTCATACACACCAGCACCCATACAAGCAAGAATTCCAATACTAATTCCCCAACTATTACCCAAACTGACATCTAAAATCCAGTTAGATAAACCACCAAATATCAAAAATGGGAAAATGCTAAATAGTGAAGCATAAAAGGAATTTTGCGCTTCTCTGGCTTTGCGTGTCTTTTCAAATTCTGATTCACTGGTATAGAGAGACTGTTCCGCAAAATTGAACCAGCGGTTGAGTTGTGTAGTTACCCATTCCCTAGTTTGGGAAAAACTCAAATATAACGCTAAAGCCCATAAACAACTACCAGCGATCACAATCTTATCTAACTCAAAGCGAAAAGGCAATATCTCGAACATGGGATCATTATAACTCTCTAATTCCTAATTTTAGCCTTGATCAGTCCCTAAATTGCAAATTGAAAAGATTTTTGTAGAATCGTTTTCAATATTTAAAACTTAGGGTTAAATCTGATACTGTGGATTTTGGATTGCTGATACTCATCCAAAATCCAAAAATTTTAAGCTATAACTGGTACAGGAATTTCCAAATGAGGATATAATGGAAAATTATCGCACAATGCCGCTACCCGCATTAAACAATCCTTAGTTACTATATCCGAATCTGGAGAAAGCAACCTATCAGCAATAATATCACCAATTTCCCTAAATTCTGCCACACCTAGACCTCTTGTCGTCATAGCAGGAGAACCCAGTCTTAACCCACTGGTAATAAAAGGTGATTTAGTATCAAAAGGAACTGTATTCTTATTGGCCGTAATATTCACCGTACTGAGTAATTGATCCCCTTTCTTTCCTGTCATATTAATACATCGTAAATCCACTAGCATTAAATGATTATCAGTTCCATCAGATACCAGCTTAAATCCCCTACTTTGTAATTGAGTAGCTAAAACCTGAGCATTTTCAATTACTCGTCCACAATAGTCTGTAAAATCAGGCCTGAGAGCCTCACCAAAAGCCACAGCTTTACCAGCAATAACGTGTTCTAAAGGTCCACCTTGAGTACCTGGGAAAACTGACTTATCCAACTTTTCACCCAATTCTGCATCACGAGTTAAAATTAAACCACCGCGAGGTCCGCGCAAGGTCTTATGAGTTGTAGTTGTAACAACATCACAATAAGGTAAGGGGTTCGGATGATGACCAGTAGCGACTAAACCAGCAATATGGGCAATATCCGCAAGTAAATAAGCACCAACTTCATCAGCAATACTACGGAACTTTTCAAAGTCAATAATCCGCGGATAAGCTGAATAACCACAAATCAACAATTTAGGCCGTTCTTTGATAGCTAAATCACGAATTTGGTCATAGTCCAATTGTTCAGTTTCTTTACTGACACCATAATGACGGACTTGAAACCACTTACCAGAAACATTCACTGGTGAACCGTGGGTCAGGTGTCCCCCATGAGATAAGTCCATACCCATAATTGTATCTCCTGGTTGCAGCAAAGTCAAGAAGACAGCAAAATTAGCTTGTGCACCAGAATGGGGTTGAACATTAGCATGAGCAGCGCCAAATAACTGTTTAGCTCGGTCAATGGCTATTTGTTCAACTTTGTCAACAAACTCACAACCGCCATAATAGCGTTTACCGGGTAATCCTTCGGCGTATTTATTAGTTAATACTGAACCTTGGGCTGCTAATACAGCAGCGGAAGTAAAGTTTTCACTCGCAATTAATTCCAGGTGGTCACGTTGACGCTGTAATTCTTGGTTAATTAGTTCGTTAATGGTAGAATCAGAGTTTTTTAACAGGTCTGAGTTAGTTTTGGTCATTTTAATGATATTGATGAAGTTGACAAAAATAGAAATGGGGGTTAAACCTATTACCAAAGTTATAAATTAGGCAATTTGTTCATGATTAGAATCTAGACTGACAAACAATGAGTTATGGGAATGTCATTATGTAAGAATATCTGACTTTAATCAACGTGGTAATCCGAATTTATGTATAATTTGTACTCAAATTAACAAAAGTCTTAAACATACAAGATACAATAAAAATGGATTATATAGTTAGTAACTTTTCTCTATTAAGCTGTTACGCAGCTAAATTTGATCACCACAATTTACTTGAACTTTATGGTGCGGTCATCTTACCTGCTATAATTATACAAACTAAATGCAGTACAGCTTACCAACATTTTTTGAGATTACTCTATTGACAGGGGGGTTAGATGTTAGTCATTTTCACCGACAATCAAATCCTTAGTTCGGACAAGGTTTGTCAATCTTGTTTACTAGCAAATAGTAGTGGACAACCTCGCTGGGGTGGAGGTAAACTACGCTGTGGTCAAGCAATTAGTAAGTTTACAGAACAACAGCCAGATCAATATGAGTGTATCATGGGCTTTCGTGTCGCCAATATCAAATAATGGTGATTTGTCAGCAAAGTTAAGCATCTGCGTTATCCTAAGCTCAATAGCTGTTAAAATTTAGCCACAGGAGAATACAAAATGTCTTGGCGCGGGTCTACAACTTTCCCTGAGCGATTTTTCGCTTGTTTACCTTATTTATTACCTTTAATTGAGGTGTTTGCTTTCGGTCAGTTTTTCTTGAAAGATTTTCCACTTTTAGAGCTGATATTTTTACCTCTGTTCCCACTGTTAAAAATTTACTATGGTGTCCGCTTTGCGGGGATGATTATTTTCTTTGCTTTGTGGTTATTGGTGGTCAGAAACGAGAAAATTCATCATTTTATTCGTTTTAACACGATGCAAGCTATCATCTTAGATATTGTGATCTTTTTATGTAGCGTCTTGACCGATATTGTCAAATTAGTTCCTGGTAGTGGATTTGCTATGCAAACACTTTATACAACTATTTTCCTGGGGATAGTAGCAGCAGTCGTGTATTCCATTACTCAGTCATTAATGGGCAAATATGCGGAAATTCCCGCTATTTCCGATGCAGTACATATGCAGGTACGCTAACGCTCCACAACTGTGTTTTCTAGGCGACCAATACCTTCGATTTCTACACGGATGCGATCGCCTATTTGCAAAGCCCCCACCCCCATCGGTGTACCAGTTAATACTATATCCCCAGGTAATAAAGTCATCACTTGACTAATATAAGACACCAAGAAATCTGGAGAAAATACCATTTGATCAATACAGGTCGATTGGACGGGATGATCATGATCATTCAGAAACGTCTGTAATCTCGCTCCTGGATTCAATTCTCGGACAATCCAAGGACCCAAAGGACAAAAAGTATCAAAACCCTTAGCTCTAGTCCATTGGGGGTCTTTTTTTTGTAAATCCCTGGCTGTGATATCATTAGCAATGGTATAACCCCAAATTTTACTTTGGGCTTGGGCTGGGGTACAATCACAGGTGTGATCACCAATCACAAGAGCCAGTTCTCCCTCATAGTCCACCTTTTGAGACTGGGGAGGATACTTAATTTCTCCCTCTGACCCAATTAAAGATGTAGGTGGTTTGAAAAAAATTAGGGGTTCAGCCGGTACAGGTGTTCCCATTTCTGCTGCATGATCAACATAATTCTTACCTACACCAACAATTTTTGAAGGCGCGCAGGGGGCTAAAATCCTGTAAGAGTTGGCCGGGAGGATTAAATCCGTAGGTTGACCATCCAACCAAGGTGGAGCATCTAGCACTTCTACATTCTGAGAAAGCTGGAGCAACCCATAGTAAATTTTCCCATCTTGACTGTGAACCCGCACATATCGTTGCGCCATAAGTTTGACAAATATCCTTAAATATGCTTTCTTTCGGTAGAATCTGGTTATTGATTGCTATTCAAAACTGCTAAAATTATAAGATAAATATGGAAAACTTGATGACTTTAGTGGACAAATCCGGCTAAAATTTGTGTTAATATAGAATGGCTAAAAAATTGTCAAAATTCCTTGTTGCTTGAGATGTTGATCAATAAAAGTATCGCTCACGGCAATCTTTGTATGAATTAACACCTCTTCAGCCATTTTGTCCAAAAGGTAAATTAAAGAACATGACCACAGTTTACGAAACTATGTACATCCTGCGTCCTGACTTGGGAGATGAGCAAGTAGTACAACAAATTGCTAAATACGAAAACTTAATTCGTGAACACGGCGCTGAGAATATTGAAATTCAAAACCGTGGTAAGCGTCGTCTAGCTTATGAAATTCAAAAGCATCGTGATGGCGTTTACGTTCAACTTAATTATACAGGTCCTGGAACTGTAATTGCTATCATGGAACGGGCAATGAGATTAAGTGAAGAAGTAATTCGCTATATGACGGTTAAACAAGACGTGCACAAAGAAAAACCAGAAGAAGAAGTTGTAGCAGCTTAATAACTACGTTTTCCTAAGTGATTGGTTAGGAGTTCAGCAGTATGGCTTGTGTCATGCTGCGACATTAAAAAGTTAAGAAAATTAATAAAAACTCCTCAATTATTTGACTGAAATTGGAAACTATATGATATAATTATCGCAAGTCAAAAGCTAACTATAACTGTATATATATTGAATAAGAGCTTGAAGTCACTGTGAGCCAATCTGATATACCAAACATCCAAGAACTATCTACGGAAGTATCCCAATTGCGTCAAGACTTGCAACTGCGGGATCAATTAGTACAACAGTTATCTCAAGAACTATTCCGACTAGTCAAGGGTAATACCAACTTTACACCCCCAAAATCTGATCCAGAAATAGATTTGGGTCAGTTGCAGGTTTTAAGAGAGCAAATCCAAGCCGTAGAACAGCAGGTGACATTTTACCAAGAGCAAATTACTAATCGTGATACGGAGATACACCAATTGCGCCAGTCTGTGCAAGAACTAACTGATCGCAGTAGAATGTTAGAGCAGGTGGTACAGGAATTACCCCAAATTTATCGTAGTAAGTTTGAGGAACGGATGACACCAGTACGAGATAAAGTCGCAATATTACAACGAGAAAATCGCCAATTACAGGCTGAATTGCAGAGTGTCAGTTATCGTTTAGCGCTCAAGAACCGCTATACAAATCATGGTGGTATTGATTTACCTACTTTTCCGCGTTCAGAAGTTGCACCTGAGAATTTTCCTGCTCCCCATAATGCCTAAAATTTGTGAATGTACTTGAATCAAAGACTGTATTTCACAGTACCTATATTTTTGTCGATTATCACTTTAGATTCTCCTGGTTACTTAACCAAGTATCTATGTCTGTGGGGTTGATAAAATCAAGGAGGACTTCTCCTAATGCTTCCAGAATGGGAACGGATAAAGCGCGAATTTGGGTTTCTTGATTTGGGGTGATTACTCCAAAACGACGTTTTAACTGACGGATAATCAGTTTTGCTTCCCCTTCCTGCTCACCTTTCTGTATGCCCTCCTGTCTACCCTCCTGTATACCTAATTGGAAAACATCTCGATAAAAACGGGTTTGAGTAATATCAGCGGTTTTTAGGTCTAACATTTTTAATATTTCCTCCAAACTCAGGTTAGGGAATTTATTTACCAGTATAGCTTCAACTAAATCAAGTTTTTGTCTAAATTCTGGTTGACTTTTACTACTTTCTAGCAGGTTTTGAGCGGCTTGAACGGTTTTTGTTTTCGGTAGGATAATCAGTTGCAGTAATGCTAAATTGGGACTTAGGGGATTTTGATGTAGCAGGTCTTGGAGGTAAAGTCTTTGGACTTGGTTATCTAACTGGAATTGGTAAGGGATTTCTGAACCCAGGTCATGACGACGGGATTTGAGAATTAGCAATCCTCGCCAGGGTCTGATGATTTTATATTGTTTTAAATAAAGGTAAATTTCTGCAAAGTAGCGTCCATAAAAGTTTGTATCTGGTTGCATTTGCGCTTCTAGAAAGACTATGGGCAAGTTGGGGTCATTTCCTACGGGGGTTAAAATTCCATCATGGCGAAATTCCTGTTCTTTAATGACAGGTGCTGAGTAATCGAATTGACAATCTGGGGGGATTCCGGGGAGGAGTTCGGCAAGAAGACCTGGTTGATTGAGGAATATGCGGTAAAATAGCTTATCGGTCTTCATGCTTATTTACATTTGAAAATATGAGCGATCGCCATGATTAATATTATTATAGATTAGGTTGGTTTTAGAGAATTCCTTGCAGCAGCACTGAAGCGATCGCTTTTCACCAAACTCCCGTACGTCAAGGAATTTTTGTGATTAAATTCCATAAATTAGCTCATTGCGGATAAAATAGAGCTAATTGAGCGGTCAGTGCATCACTATAAATGACTAAAAACCCATTTGATCAATTTTCCAAACAGTTATTTGCAGAATTTCTATCCTCCTTGGGTGAGGTGCGAATAAATTATGAAATACCTGGAGAACCCAGATTTGTCGATATTTGGTTTACACCATCGACTCAACAGCATCAGTCAGAAAATTTCGGTATTTTAAATAAAATTGCTGTAACCAGTTGTTTGTTAGAACCCTTTCGCAAGCAACCAACAGAAAGAGAAATTCGCAGTTGTTTAGCCAAACTATTCCACCTAGAAGCAGATTTACAACGTCAAGCCAAACGAGATAAAAAAAGTATTCCTGACCATGAACTACCAAGGTTGTGGATTATTGCTACTTCTTGTTCTCATAAACTGCTGAATAAATTTATGGCCACTGAGGATGAAAACTGGCTGCCAGGCATTTACTTTCCGTCACAATTACTGCTGACTGGAGTAATTGCCATTGATAAGTTAGCGAATACTCCAGAAACTCTCTGGTTGAGGATTTTAGGTAAAGGAATAATTCAACAAGCTGCAATTAATGAAGTAATTGCTTTACCCGAAGATGATAGAAAACGCTATACTATTTTAAAGTTATTAGGGACTTGGAAAATTACTATGGAAATAAGCAATGAGATTGATGTTGAAGATAGGGAACTAATAATGAATTTGACACCAGCTTATTTGGAGTGGGAACGGATAACGGAACTTCGTGGTTTAGAGCGCGGTAAGGAAATAGGCAAGGAAATAGGTAAGGAGATAGGTAAGGAGATAGGTAAGGAACAGGAAAGACGGCAAATAGTAGAAAACCTGCTTTTAGCGCGATTTGGCTTTATAGACGAGCAATTAGCGGCGGTTGTTCAGCCTGTATTAAATTTAACATCTCATGAATATACTACCTTGCTGTTGCAGTTGTCTAGTTTATCTCGTGAGCAGTTGTTAGCCCGATTTCAATAGACCTCTAAGCAGTTCGCTACTATTGTCCTTAGTAGTCAAGGGATTGTGGTTACACCTCTTGCTGTACCTTCAGCCGGTGACAAGTCAGAATCTCTGATGCGGGTCTGAAGATAAACTATCTAAAAACTGACTCGGTGTAACAATCAAGATATCTCGAAAAGGATGCAGTTCTAATAAGTCTTTGTCTCCTGTGATAATATGAGTGGCATTTCCAGAAATGGCTAATTCTAAGAATTTATTATCTTTAGGATCTCGACAAATATCAATTGTTTCATTAATTGTGATTAATTCTGTTTCTCTGGCTAAACTGGCTAAAAAGTCTTCACGAATTTCTCTCGATAGATAGCGGTCAAATTTTGGACGACTGAGTACATCAATTAATTCTGATAAAATCTCCACAGAAATTAAGATTACTCTGTTTTGTTTGGCTTCTCTAAGAGCTTGCATTGTGGTAGATTTAGAGAAGATTAATGCACTGACAATTACATTTGTATCAATTACGATACGGTTAGTTTTCATCCTTGAGAATAGATTCTAAAATTTCCGGGGTCATTCCCTTAGCAATGGCTTGTTGACTCGCTTCTTCCATGATATCTAAGAGTGGTTTTTGACTGACTGCTTTTTGTAGCATTATGTTGAGAAATATTTGGATTTTTTGCTGTTTTTCTGGTTCTGCTTCTCGGTACGCTTTGGCAATTTCTGGGTCAACTTGAATGGTAATGTTTTCCATGATAAGTTACAAGTTAATTAGTCTAGTTTTATTATAGCGATCGCCAATTATTTCTGTTTTATACTATCCTGAATTATCTTAATCTCCTCTTCTGTTAACCTATACAATTTGTACACTATAGGGTGTGTTGGCTAGTGTTAAGGATGTTTTAGATGAGATGCAAGCACAGGGAATGAGAATTTCAGACCTGCTGTATGTGCGGGTTTTGACTATGGTTTATTCACTTACGCCGCACGCTACTAGGGTGCTACCCCTAGCTTATAATAAAGTATTGACGTATTTACAGATTCCTCGATGAGAAAAATGTTTGAAGCTTTTTTTTAGGTTTTGTGGAAAAAACTTGTTATCATCGCCAGCTTCAACGTAGATTAGTTTTATCCTTGAAAGAATATCTAAATCTATTGAGTTTATTGCTATCTCTTCCAAACCTTCAATATCCATTTTGAGAATATCAATAAAGTCATGAGAATCAAGAACTTGTGACAGCGCGAAATTAATATCAATAGTCTGAACTGTTATTTGAGATTCACTTTTAACTCCTATTCCTCCATATCTACCTGAACTTTCTACTCCCATTTGACTTGTACCATTTATGTTACTTATAGCAACTTTCTGATTAAAAGCTCTATCCCTAAATTTACTTATGTTGTTTTGAAGTTGCTCATATAGATTAGGTACTGGTTCAAAGCCATACCTGACGGGGCGACAAAGTAGGCTCAAAGAGTGATGGAATAAGGATTGTAGGCAGGTATGATAGGAAGTGGTAACACATCAAAACCCGTACCAAATAA
>Ga0208596_1000596_pt1 | contig 10994 bp, 8 predicted proteins | sample LakMenEpi12Jul11_FD_150686 | JGI IMG/M metagenome (GOLD analysis project Ga0208596, IMG submission 150686) | Freshwater microbial communities from Lake Mendota, WI - 12JUL2011 deep hole epilimnion (SPAdes) | ecosystem: Environmental > Aquatic > Freshwater > Lake > Epilimnion/Euphotic zone ...
AGACGTCCCGGTCGGCACCCGCCGCAAGATCGATCTGTATAGCGCGATCATTGAAGTAGGTTTTCTGTGCGAGCCCGACAGTGTTGGCGCCGATGACGATCGGAGCGCCCGACGCCGCGGCACGGTTCGTGAGCTGTACCGCGCGCGCCAGCGTACAGCCCGTCTTGTCCGCTTCCTCGGTCAGGCTCGAGCCGTCGACGGGCTTGCAGGTCAGGATGTTCCCGGACACCGCCACGACCATCAGGTCCTTGTTCTTGTTCCCGGTGCTCGCATTCCCCGCCGTGATGCGCACGAGATCGCCGACCACGAATCCCTTCGCAGCGAGGCTTTCATCGGCTTCGAGGGTGTACGCACCCTCGATGTCTGCGCTGCGAGAGATCGTCAGCTCGAGATCGGCAGCGACGATCCCGCCGGTTGCGACGACACCGGTCCCCGCGGCGTTGATGGCCTGGACGAGCCGATCAGTGACCTGCTGCCGGGTTAAAGTATCACTACCATCCTGATACGGGACCGTGTACTCGCCACCATTGATGGTCACCGACAGGCGGTCGCCTTGGCCGAGGTTAACCGCATCAACCTCAAAGCGGACGGCGTTATAAGCGCTCAGCACGAGCTTCCCAGCCTGCTGCTGCGCGATCACTCCGGTCGCTTCCCGCGCGGCGTTGATGTCGTCGACGATGTTGTCGGCGCTCGCCGGCAGTCCGGTGAGCGTCACGGGTACGGCTGTGCCGTTGATGATCAACGTCTGCGGACCGGCCTCGGACGCGCCGATCGCCTCGCCATAGATACGCGATGGCGTCAGGATGACATTACCGTCGATGTCGAGCTGCTGCCCGCTCTCTGCGAACAAGCCCCGACTGACGTCACGGTCGAGATACGCCTCGACGCCGGTCTTGTTGAGATACCCATTCGAGTAGGTCGCGCCCGCGAAGAACCCGTTGGCGGTCCGAACGACTCCGGGATCCATCTCGGGACCCGAGAGCTGCCGGCCATCGCGGGTGAATACAGCGAGTTCCGAGCCCTCGCCGATAGCCGTATTCAGTGCGATCTTCGAGTAGCCCGCCGGAATGACCGCGATGGGCGTCGAGCGCGCGGCCACCAGGGTGTCTTGGTACGACACGGCACCGTCGGCGACGAAGGACTGCTCGCCGATCGGCTGCTTGGGCTTCGGCAGGATGTCGGTGAGCGTCCGCGTTGCGACACTCTCACGGGGGGAGGTCAAGGTCATCTCGGCCGCGGTCGCACCGAGGTTGCCGGTGGAGGATCGGACGGCGAAGCGGCCGGCACTCGCGACCTGCGATCCGTCTTTGATGAGCGCCATGAAGGTGGCGGAGGGATGATCGTCGGGACTGACGAGGAAGGTGTCGCCGTCGCGGGGCAGTCCCTCGACGGTGAACCGCAGACCATCCATCTCGAGCGGCGCACCGCCCGTGACCGTGCGTCCGCTGCGCACCTCCCTGATCTGGAAATCGCCCGCGGAGGCATTGAAGGTGACCTGATAGGAACTGGCTTTCACGACTTCAGGGTCGACAACCGAGACGCTCAGCCGCCCACTGCCGCCGTTCGCGCGCGCGTCGACGCTGAATTTCGGACCGACATAGAACAGGTCTTCACCGGGTCGGCCCGCCGAGTCGAGGCCGCTACGATGCAGCTTGTTGACCGCCCGCCCGAAGGTCAGCGCCAAATCGTCGAGCTTGTTGATCGCAAGACCAAGCCCTTCGCGGCGGAAGCCGACGAGACCCCCGATCTGCCCGGTCTTGATGCCCGGGATGCTCACGGGTCGGCTCGCCGCATCGAGGACGAAGTCCGCCTTCCCAAGATCGTAGGCGTCGAAGGAGGCCGTGATCGTCCGGGCGACGCCGCCCTCGACCAACGCGACACCCGAGGCGCTCTCGCCCGCGTAGATGCTCGCGGTGCCGTTGTCGCTGATGACCGCTGTCACGCCGAGCCGCTTTGAGAGTTCACGGATGGCGTTATCACGCTGATCGAGCAGCTGCATCGGCTGTTCCGACGCGGATCCGCGCCGCAGCAACTGCTTGTTGAGCGCGGCGAGCTCCGAAAGCCTCGTGTTGCTCTCGCGTACCGCCTGATCGATCTGGGCTCGTGTCCCGTTGTCGAGATTGGTGGCGGTGGCGGCGAGCCCGCGGAAGCGGGCAGCCAATCCCTCGGCCTTGGCGAGGAATCCCGCGCGTGCGCCTGCGGAAGCGGGAGCCGCTTCGAGCTCCCGCGCGCCGTCGAAGAAGTCTTGGAACGCGCCGTGGAGCCCGACCTCCGAGCTTCCGATGGCGTCCTGCAGTGCCTGAAGTTCCTTCAGCAGACCCGACTCCGCTTCGAGCAGCGAACCCGCGCGTTGCAGGTTCTCCTCGGCGAAGCGATCGTAGAGACGCTGCACCTCCGCGAAACGGACCCCCGTTCCGATGCTGATCGCCGATCCACCGTCTTGTCCGGACGAGGCCAGGACCGCGCGCTGGCGGACATACCCTTCGGTCTGGAGGTTGGCGACGTTGTTGCTGGTCGTGGCGAGGGCGCGCTGATAAGCGCTCAACCCCGATACGCCGATGCCGATGAGATCGGTCATCTCAGCGCTTCCCGATCTCGAGTCCGCGACGCTGCAGGACGCTGTCGGTGGAGATCTCGAACGGCGCGGTGCGCTTGACCTGCGGCGCTTCACCCTTCTGCAGCTGTCGCTCGATGAACGGTGCCAAGCCGATACCGCCGGCTTTGGCCATCCCGACGGCGATCTGCTGGTCGAACATCTGCTGGTAGGTGTCCATCGCGTCCGAACCGAGCAGCTCACTGCGCCCGACGGTCTTGCGCATCTCCTTGAGCATGATGTTCAGGAAGAGGGACTCGAACTGCTCAGCGACGCTCTTCGTCGCGTCGTCCGGACGCGCCCCGGCCTTCGCCTTGAGTCCGGCGAGCGAGTTGAAGTCGTACCAAGATGAGGGGCTGTCGATCTTCATGAGAGTCAGATGACGATCAGCTCCGCCTGCAACGCACCGGCTTGCTTGAGCGCCTCGAGGATCGAGATCAACGCGGTCGGCGAGGCGCCGATCTCGTTGATCGCGTTGACGATCTGGCGGAGTTCCGCGCCAGGCTTGAAGAGCACCATCTTCTTGTTGTCTTCACTGACCGTGATCTCGGCATTCTCGATGGGCGTAGTCACGCCACCGCGCGAGAAGGGCCCCGGTTGGCTGACTTCGTTGGTCGCCTCGACGGTGACCGTGATGTCGCCTTGACTGATCGCCGCCGCCTTGACGCGGACGTTGGAGCTGATGACGACCGTTCCGGTACGCGAGTTGACGACCACCCGGGCGGAGGGCTCCGAGGTCTCGATCTCCAGCTCTTCAAGCATGCCCACGAAAGCGACCCGCGCCTCCGGGGCAAGTGGTGCGCGTACCTTGACCGATACCGCATCGACCGCCGCAGCGACACCCTCGCCGAAGCGATCGTTGATGGCTTTCATGATCCGGGCGCTGGTGGCGAAATCCGGTGCCGCCAGGTTCAGTGTCACGTGGTCGCCGACATTGAGCGGACCTTCGACCTCACGCTCGACCAGCGCGCCCCCCGGGATCCGTGCGGAGGTCGAGACGCCCACAGCGACCGAGCTTCCTGCGGCGTCTGCGGAGAAGCCTGACGCCGCAAGCGGACCCTGCGCGACCGCGTAGGTCGCACCATCCGCACCGCGCATCCGGGTCATCAAGAGAAGACCCCCTCGCAAGCTCTTCGATTTCGCGATGGCCGCCACATTGACATCGACTTTCTGCCCAGGCTTGGCGAATGCGGGCAGTTCGGCGGTGACCATCACCGCAGCGACGTTCTCCACCTTGAAGTCCTTGACTGATGTCGGATCAAGGTCATAGCTCGAGAGCGGCCCGTCGACCGAGGCGCCCATTCGTGCGAGCGTCTCGCGCAGCGTCTGGATGGTGAACGAGATGTCCTTGCCGTCGCCCGTGCCTTGCAAGCCCACCACAAGACCGTAGCCGATCAACTGGTTTGGCCGTGCAGCGGACAACGCTGCGATATCTTTTATGCGAGCCGCTTCAGCCGGAGCGCTTGCTGCCGACGATAGAGAAAGCAAGAAGACCGTGAGTGCGATGCGGAATCGGGCTTTGATATACATCCGTCAGATCCTCAGAACGGCCAGAGCTTGAGCAACGCGCGGTTCATCCAACCTGCGCGGCTGGCGTCCGCGAGCTCACCTTTCGAGGCGAAGCTGATGTCGGCATCGGCCAATCGTCGCGAACGTATGGTGTTGTCCGGCTGGATGTCCGACGGCCGGACCATCCCCGTCAGGCGGATCAACTGCACCCCTCGTGTCAGCTCGAGCCGCTTGTAGCCACGGACCGCGAGCAAGCCGTTCGGCAAGACCTCGGTGACGACGGCAGTGACTTCCGCCGTGATCCGCCCTTGCTGTTGGGCGTTACCCGTGCCCTTGGATTCGATCGTGCTGTCGCCGGGGTTGATGTCCGCCGGCCATGACAGCCCCAGCTTGTCGAACCGCTGATCGATGGCGCTGAGCGCATTGACGGTGAGCGCCGTTGTCGCAGAGTTCCGCGAGGCGTTGTTCGACGCCGAACTCGAGGCCGACACCTGCTCTTCGATCAACACCGTGACGATGTCGCCCGGTTGACGGGCGCGGTCTTGCCCGAGCAACCCGCCCTGCCCTGCAAGCGAGAAGATCGAGCCATCGCCGGCGCTGTTCGCGGAGCGCCGCTCGCTCGGGATGTAGACCCGCTCGGGCGGCAGATCGCGGGTGCTGACGTCCGCGCATCCCGTGAGCGCCACGCCCAGAGCCATCATCAAGATGATCGTCCGTGTCACAGATCACCCGAGGTTGTTGTTCGCGAAGCGCAACATGCCGTCGACCGCCTCGATCGCCTTCGAGTTCACTTCGTAGGCCCGTTGGGTCTCGATCATGCTGACCATCTCTTCGACGACGTTGACGTTCGAGCTCTCGAGAGCGCCCTGGATCAACTGACCGTTGCCCTGCTGCGAAGGGATGCCGACCTGCGGCGGACCACTCGAGGTGGTCTCACGGAAGAGGTTCTCGCCGATCGCCTGAAGGCCGGTCGGGCTGAGGAAGCGCGCGAGCTGGATCTGACCGATGGTCTGCGCTTGCGCCTCGCCGAACGCTTGGATGGACACCGTGCCGTCAGCGCCGATGGTGATCGTCTGCGCGTTCTGCGGGATCGCAAGTTCGGGCTGCAGACGATAGCCGCTGGAGTTGACCAGCACGCCCTCGCCGGAAACCTTGAATCCGCCGTCCCGGGTGTAGGCGATCGTGCCGTCCGGCTGGAGGATCTGGAAGAACCCTTCACCGCTGATGGCGAGGTCGAACGCGTTCTGCGTCTGGATCAGGTTGCCCTGCGCATGGAGCTTCTCGGTTGAGACGACCCGTGTGCCGGTGCCGAGCAGCAGCCCGGTCGGTGCGGCGGTATCGGCCGAGGTCTGGGCGCCGCCCTGCCGTACATTCTGGTACAGGAGATCTTCAAAGGTCGCACGGTCGCGCTTGAAGCCCGTCGTGTTGACGTTGGCGAGATTGTTGGCGATCACGGTCATGCGCGTCTGCTGCGCATCAAGTCCGGTCTTCGCCACCCAAAGTGCTGCTTCCATGTCTCAAACTCCCCTTACTGTTCGGTTCACTGGGTCAGGCGGGCCAGCGACTGACTGCGCTCAGCCAGATCGCTCGCCTGCTTCATGACCTTGACCTGCATCTCATAACGACGGCTCATGCCGATCATGTCGACCATCGCCGAGAACAGGCTCACATTGCTGCCCTCGAGCGCGCCGGCCTGCACTGCAGGGGTCGCGGCTGTCTCGAAAGGCGTCCGGTCCACGGACTCGAACAAGCCATCGGTGCGGATGACGACCTTGGTCGGGTCGGCATCGACGACCTTGATGCGCGCCAGAGGCTGGAAAACCACCGCCTCACCGCCCACCTGCTTGCCGAACACCGTACCGTCAGACCCGATCTTCACTTCGGTCAAAGCAGGTACCGTGATCGGTCCACCGGCATCGCTCGAGAGCTGCTCACCCGAGCCGATCCGCAGTGTCCCGTCGCCACCGATCACCAGATCGCCGCGACGCGTGTAGGCGGTATCCCCTGCCTCGGTCAATACGCCGAACAACTGATTGCCGCTGACTGCGATGTCGAGGGGTCGCCCGGTGCTCTGCATCGGTCCGTCCCGCAGATCGACCCGCCGGGTCGCCGTGACCACGGGGACGATGCGACTCGGATGACCGTCGCCTTCGTAGCGATACGCCTCCGTCGCCGCCGCAAGCTGCTGCTTGAAGCCGGTCGTGCTGACGTTCGATATCTCGTTGGCGAGCTGCTGGACACGCTGGTCGACGTGTTTGTGCCCGCTCAACGAGGTGAAGATCATCTTGTCCATGGATCAGTCCCGTCGATCATCAACCGCGGATGTTGACGATCGTGCTGGTCAGGTTGGTCGCCGTCTCGATCGCCTTCGCATTCGCCTGGAAGTTTCGCTGTGCCGTGATCAGGTTCACCAGCTCTTCGGTCAGGTCCACATTCGCGCGCTCGAGCGCACCACCTTGGATCGAACCGTAGCCGTCTGCACCTGCGACACCCACCACCGCCTCACCGGAGTTCGAGGTGGACACATAGTTGGCGTTGCCGATCTGCTTCAAGCCGTTCGGGCTCGCGAAGTTCGCGAGGATGAGCTTGCCCAGCGCCTGCTGCTCTCCGTTCGTGTAGTTGGCGCGGACCGTACCCGCCGAGTCGATGCTGATACCGTCCAAGCGACCGGAGGTGAAACCGTCCTGCGTCAACGACAGCACCGAGAACGGCTGCGAGAACTGCGTCGAGAACTTGCCGTAGTCCACGTTCAGCACGATGAGATCGGCGCCGTTCTGCGGATCGAACGGCGTGTAACGCGCGCCTTCCTTCGGCGAGATCAGCTTACCGGCCGTATCGAAGGTCAACTGACCCTTCGTGAGATAGATCGGGGCGTAGTTGGGCAGGTTCTCCGGCTTCTTGGTGGTCTCTTTGCCGTCCTTGTCGATGTAGAGCAGGTTGCCGTCGGCATCCTTGGCCTGAACCAACACGGTGACCTTGGGTACGCTACCGCGCTCCTGCGTCGTCGCGCTCAAGCCGAAGTTCGGATGGCCGTTCACGTTGATGAACGACTCTTCCAAGGTCGTGCCGGAGGTGAACACGAAACGGGAGTTGTTCGAGTCGAAGTTGACCTTCACGCCGCCGACCGACCGACCGTTGCTCGCCGCGATCGCGTTGATGCGGGTCTCGAGTGCCGAGGCGAAAGTCGCACCCGTGTAGGCACCGGCAGGGACCCGGAAGGATCCGTCGATGCCATCGATCGTCACGTTGACGGTGTTGTCGTTGGCGGTCACGGAGAACGTGCCGCTGACATCGATACCGGCCTTGCTGCCGGTCGTCACCGCGGGCTTCGACTCCAAGCCGCTGCCGCTGGACTTGACGATCTCGGCGGTGTAGGTGTCCGAGATACCGAGCAGATCTGCTGCACGAGTGTTTTCACCCACGCTGACCGTGATCAACGAACGCTCACCCGTCGTTCCAGAGGAGAACACGAACTTGCGCTGATCCTTCAGATAGTCGACGCGGATGCCATAGCGCCGCTGGTCTTCGTTCTGGATCTCGTCACCGTTCGGCAGGATCTCACTGCCGCGGAACGCGCCCTGGGTGGTACCCGCGCCGACCGACACGAGTGCCAGCTTGGCCGGGAAGCCCAGCACTTCATTGGCGTTCTCAGCGCCCGAAATGTTCGGTCCCGTGACGCCGAGACTTGCGATCTTGAAGGCGTTGTCGCGGGGCTTGAAGGTGATGGTGCGCGCTCTCGGGTCGTAGCCGACCTTCAACACACCGGCACCGATCGCCTGATCGACCTGGGTCTGGATGGCGTTGACGAGGTCGTTCTCACGCTCCACCGCATTGGGGCGATATTTGTTGTTCTCCGGCAATCGCAGGCGAATCCCGCCGATCAAGGCGTCCTTGATCGTGGTGCCCGCAGCGAAGTTGTTCAGCGGGTCATCCACGAAGACGCCATCCAGCGTATCGGTGTTGTCCACGAACGTGGCGAACAACGTGAAGTCCGAGACGCTGGGATCGGACGGTGCGCGGGGCGTCCCGGAATAGAGCACCTCAACATTCTGATCGTCGCCGAATCGGGTGTTGATGGCCTTCGTCAGTTCCGACGCGAGTTCCGTACCGCTCAGCTGCTTTCCGCGGAGCGAATCCGGGAGGCTGATGTCAACGGGATCGGAGTCATCGACGCTGATCCGGAGCAGGTTCAGATTCGACAGCCCTTTCTCCGGCTCATCGCTCGAGCCGACGGCGACCGCAGTGGTCGCGCTGAAGTCTGCGCCGGTGAAACCGCCGCGAACAGCGTTCAGGCCGTTGCTGACCAGCATCGTGAAAGGGACGCCTTCATCGCTGTAGAAGGTCAGGTTGCCGTCGACGGCGCTGCCGGTGAACCGGATGCCGGCATCTTCCAGATCATCCGCTTGGGCGGCGAGCGACGCATCGAACTGCGCGGCGGTGAGCGTCAGGTCACCCGCTGCCGACTCGAAGATCTCGAACTCCTCGGCGGCGGCGGTGCCGACGGTGAAGGTGATCGAGTAGCGTTCGCCGGCCGCTGTCGCGACCCCGTCGTTCCAGGTGCCGCTGTTGGTGGTGCTGGCTTCCGATCCGCCGACCGTGACCTTGTTGTTGTCCGTGCTTCCGAAGTCGAAGCCGACGTCGTTACGGTCGATGAAACCACCGGTCAAGCGCGCCGGCGTGGAGTCGACCTTGTTCGTCTGGTCGTTCAGGAAGTAAAGCGGATGCGGTGCACCCGCGTTGAAGGTCGGATCGAATTTCGAGGGGTCGGTCGTCTGCTGACCGAACTTGTCGATGAAGAGGTTCTCACCCTTGTCGGTGTTGGCGTTGAGCAGCGCGGGTTCGATCTCACGGTCACCGACGTAGATGTACGTCTGCCATTTGTTGGACGGATCCTCGACGGTGGCGTTCGAGACCTTGACGTAATAGATGGTGGCGATCGAAGGGTTGCCGAGCGAGTCGAACACCGTGATCGAGGTCGAACGGTTGAAGGTGTTCGGATCGTTGCGGTCGAACCGGTATACGGCCGCACCGCTCGTGAACTTGTCCTGCTTCGGGATGATCTCGGCGTCCGCCGGCAGGTTCACGCCCAGGTCGATCTTCGAAGAGGCCCGGGGCAGACCCGCCGTGCTCGGCAGCTGCAGTGACTTCGCGGAGCTCAAGCCGGTGGCGACGACGGATCCGTCATCGTTGACCGGGAAGACTTGGACGAACTGTCCGGAGGAATCGACCACATACCGGTCGTTGTTGACGCGGAAGGATCCGTTGCGGGTGAACACCGACTGGTTCGAGGTCAGGTTCGGCTTCAGCACGAAGAAGCCCTGACCCTGGATCGCCATGTCGAGCGAGTTCTGGGAGAACGCGACGTTGCCCTGGGAGAACTCCTGGGCCACGCCCTTCAGCAGCACGCCCTGACCGATCGAGCCGGAGGCGTTCTGCAACGGCGAGGTGGCGAAGATGTCTCCGAACTCGGCACGCGCCTTCTTGAAGCCGATGGTGCCGACGTTGGCGATGTTGTTGCTCACGATGCCCAGTTCGGCTGTCGCAGCGTTGAGGCCAGTGAGTGAGGTATAGAAGGACATGGGTGCAGTTCTCCGGCTATATGTCTTTGAGTTCTGTTTCTAGGCTCGCTTCAACGAAGCGTGCTGACTTGATTGAGCGGGACTTGAGCGCCGTTCTCGAGGTTCAGGACGATGTCCTGCCCCCGCATCGATACGCTGTTGACCGGGATGTACAAGAGCGCCTTGGCGGCCTCCGTCTTTCCGGCGCGCGTCACGGCGACGTCGACCTGATAGCGACCAGGCAGGGCGTTCATTCCACCGGCGAGCGCACCATCCCACGAGAACGGGTAGTCGCCCTTGCCGACCGGGCCAAGCTCGAAGGTCTCCATGACCTGCCCGACCGCGTTTCGGATGTAGACCACGGCGCCATCGACCGGCTCGGTCAGGCGCACCGCGCCATCGAGCGTCCGCCCTTCGGCGAGCTCACCGTAGTTCCCGCTCGACAGCACCGATCGACCGATCAGGCTGCCGCTCGAGAGCATCCGGCTCGAGGCCATCTGGTCCGAGAGGCCCTTGAGTTCTTTGGCCATCTCACCGACGGAGTTGACGGTGGAGAACTGGGCCATCTGCCCGAGGAACTCGCCGTTCTCCATCGGCTGCATCGGATCCTGGTTCTTGAGCTGCGCCATCATCAGCTTCAGGAATTCCGCTTGACCGAGCGAGGTCGAGCGCTCGACCTCTTTCTGCTTCTCTGCCTCGAAGCTCGAGAGTCCCGGGGGCAACTCGGTTCGGGTGGAGGAAGGTATCGTGGTGCTTGCCATGGTCGTTCGTCTTACTTGGTGTTCATGTCGATCGTGCGCATCATCAGCTCGCGCGCCGTGCTCGCGGTGGTGATCGCCGTCTCATAGGATCGGGCTGCGTCGAGCATGTCGGTCATCTCTTCCATCGGATTGACGTTCGAGCGGTACACATACCCCTCGGCATCCGCCAGAGGATTGGAGGGATCGAAGACCTGCGGTGTCGCCCGGTTCGTCTGCGAGATCCCCTTGACCTGGACACCGAAGCCGCTCTGCAGCTCATTGGACGCTTGCAAGAGCTCGGTGGCGAAGACCGGGCGTTTCGCGCGATAGGCCCCAGCGGAGGACCCCGCAACGGTCTCGACGTTCGCGAGGTTCGACGCGATCGTGTTCAAACGGACCGTCTGGGCGTTCAGTGCACCGCCCGCGAGTTTGAGGATGTTTGATAAAGACATGTTTTTTCTCCGGTTCTACGTCGCTCAATCGCCGCGGTAGGCCTTGCGCATGCCAGAGAGCGCTCCTTCCGCGAAGCGCAACGCAGCGAGGTAACGCCCAGCAGCATCGCCATAGGCAGCTTCTTCAATGTGGGTCTCCACG